>Ga0209211_10013366_pt1 | contig 10184 bp, 7 predicted proteins | sample RifGroA2_FD_183992 | JGI IMG/M metagenome (GOLD analysis project Ga0209211, IMG submission 183992) | Groundwater microbial communities from Rifle, Colorado, USA - Groundwater A2 (SPAdes) (version 2) | ecosystem: Environmental > Aquatic > Deep subsurface > Groundwater | place: Rifle, Colorado...
CAAATATCAGATATTTTTTCGCGTAAGCCAGATATTTCAGTCTTAAATGATGGCACATTCAGAATTGTTTATGCACGTTTTAACAAGGCACCAGGAGACAACAATCGATTAATCGTCATGCAAAGACTGGATTATAACGGCAATAAATTACAAGCTGACATTGAAATAGATATTAGCGATGAAGGCCAATATTTTGATAGCCCACCAAAAATTTCTTCAAGAAAGAATATCGGCTACGGCATCGTTTGGATAGAAAATGGCGAACGCGGTGAGTATTCAGAAATATATACTCAACTATTTAGCATAGATGACAAGCCGATAGGCAATGTTTCCCGTGTTAATGAGTATACTAAAGGAACTCAATTCCTTCCGAACATTGTAATGTCAATTGATGGATTAATTGCCATATCTTGGAACAGTTGGGAGGGTACTTGGCCTGGACCATTTGGAGAACATACTGGAATATTCGGACGAATCATAAGGCCTGTGTGTGTATCCCCCACCCAACTTCAAATCTACCACCCAGCCAAAGTGCAATTTGTGGAGATGCAACCTGACGTTCAGGCGCAACTCTTCAATAAGGATTTTGGCACGATCGTGATGACGCACGGGTGGAACGGCGGCGAGCCTTCGTCCGGATGGATGGTTGAAACCGCACGCGTACTCTACGCGCGCATGGGCGAAACCGTCAACATCCTTGCATGGGATTGGTTCGAAAAAGCAGGCACTATTCATTTGGCACAAGCCACAATGAATATCCTGCCCCAATCAAGGCTGTGCGCCAAAGAACTGCAAAAGGTTTTGTCTTTGGATTACAACAAGCCCGTGCATTTCATGGGCCACAGCTTGGGCGCGTTTTTGATGGCCAATGTCTGTGAAATGACACTTCCTCTTCGCCCAAAGGTTGGCGACAAAGTCGTACCAACGCATCTCACACTTTGGGATCCGCCGGATGTGGTAAAAAACGATTTGGGAAATCAAACTCTCAGGTTACGGAAAACCGGCGTTTACGCAGACCTTATCAGCGGTTCAGCCGACAACAAGGCATATTTTGTGAATGCATGGATTGACGTTCCTTCCTCTGAAAGAAATCTGCTGAATTTCTACCACGACGTGTACCTTTGGTACCAAAACCACGCAACCTTGGCAGAAAATCCCCTGCTCTTCGGCAATGGATGCAATCTGGATCAGGTGGATAAAAACATTGGTTTCAATGCATCGGTTTTGTTTGAAACCGGCGCAAATCCTATGGATTTCACATGCCTGCCTCCAAACGGACCCGTCAGCACATCATACATATGCCACATTGATTCATGCGATCGCCTAAACTACCGAATTTTCGGACTTGCCTGTGTGGATGATAAAACCCCGGAGAAAAAAATTACCGGGATAATACTTTCAACAGGTGAATGTTTCGGATCGTGTGAACTTCCCAGCGACACAAAAGCGCTTCTGAAAAAGGCTGTGGCCGAAGGTGGCGGAGGCGATGTTGCGCCGGATACGACGTTCACGCTCACACAGACCATTGATTTGCAATGGGATTACATAAGCTTCACGTATGAATTTTCGGAAATCGGAAATTCACAGCTTATGCTTTCCATAAAATCAGACGAAATTGAAACGCCAATATGGCTGGACAACGCAGTCACAGACAAGGGCCCAAGCGACAGCGGGCTTATCAATGTTCAGGAGTATCGCGGAAAAACCGTTGATCTTATTTTTGGCTTTATTGCCAATACTGACGCATCTACGGTTGCCATTTCCGACATAAGCTTTTGGCAAGACCCGTTTCATGATAACGTAGCGCCAATTGTTTTAATTGAAGACGAAGATTTGCTCGCCATTCTGGCACAAGGAGAGTCCACTGCAATAGCTTTGGACGCGACAAATTCCACTGACCCAAACGATGACTCGTTGTCATTTATTTGGGAAAATAAAGACGGCGTGATTGACGTTCAGCCGCGAGTTGAATTAAATCTCGCGCTTGGCGCCTATCAATACACCGTAACCGTGCGCGATCCTTTTGACGGGATTACGCAAAAAATTATCTTGCGCGAAATTGAATACGAATTCAGGCGCGGAGATGCAAATCAGGATGGAGATGTGAATATCACCGATCCGATTGCCATTCTTGGCTGGCTATTCCTTGGAGATACACAAGGAATCTGTAAAGACGCGGCCGATTCGGATGATGATGGAAATATAAATATTTCCGACCCAATTGCTATATTGAATTTCCTTTTCCTTGGCGGAGAGGCTCCCAAGGAGCCCTTCAACCAACCAGGGCTTGATCCAACACCTGATTTTCTTGGGTGTACAATCAAAGCCGAATAGTTCTTTTGTAAAAAAGTAACGGGCGAATACTATTCGCCCCTACAAAAACAATATAGGCAGTCCCGCAAACGCGAGGACTGCCTTTTTTTATTTTTTTGTAATAATGTACGGGCGATTATTAATCGCCCGTACAAAATATAACATAAGGCAGACGAAACATCGTCTGCCTTTTTTTGCATACGAATAGCGCACTGCGAATGCGCACATACAAATTTATTTTTTTATATTCCTCCCAGACTGTACGAGAATTTATAAAATGTAGGGGCGGGTCTTGTGCCCGCCCAGAATTTCTCTAAATCATCGGGCGACCACAAAAGTCGCCCCTACAGAAATTCGTTCTCGGACAGTCTGGGTCGGGAGTGAGGCTACGGAGCCTTACAAACAGCATAGCCACCTGAAGAGGGGGTAAAATATTCCGCCTGGTTTGCCTCACCCGGCCTTGAGGCCACCCTCTCCCAACCCAAGGCTGGCAGGCGTTTTCGGAAAGGGAAAAATTTTATCTGTTCACCCTCACCCTCAATCCCTCTCCCGTCCAGGGAGAGGGAGGAATAAAAAAAGGGAGCCTCTTTAAAGACTCCCGATTTAAAAACACTAGAACCTAGCACCTACAACCTAGAACCTCGTCATTACTGTTGCAATTTCTTTTTCATCTCTATGGTAACTTTTTCATAATTTATAATTTCCTGAACCCCGGCATCCATATCGCGCAAAAGCACAGTTCCGTCCAAAACTTCTTTCTGCCCGACAATAAGAGTATATTTTGCTTTCAGCTTATTGGATATTTCCAATTGCGCCTTCAAACTGTCTTTGGAAAAATTTTCATATACTAAAATTCCTTCCTTTCTCAGCCGTTCATACAGTTTCAACGCCTGCACTTTTGCCTGCTGTCCTATCTGCGCCAAAAATATATCCGGCGTTCTTTTTTCTTTCAGCTTCACTTCCTGCTCTTTCATATGCATAATCATACGCTCAAACCCGAACGCGAATCCTGTCGCCGGAGTAGGATTTCCTCCAAGCGTTTCAATAAGATTATCGTATCTGCCGCCGGCGCCGATTGCTGATTGCGCCATTTCTTCTTTTCCCTGCGCGACGATTTCAAATACCGTCCGCGTATAATAATCAAGCCCTCGCACAAGCTGGGGATTTAAAACATACGACACTTCAAGCGCGTCCAAATATTCCACCACTCCCATAAAATGCGTCTTGCAAGAATCATCAAGCCAATCCAAAATCTGCGGAGCATCGGGCTTCAGCGACTGGCATCCGGGAACCTTGCAGTCCAATAGGCGCAATGGATTTTTCACAAGCCTTTTTTTGCATGAATCGCAAAGATATTTTCTCTTCGCTTTGTAATACAGCACAAGCTCTTTTTTATATTCAGCCCTGCACTGCGGACAGCCAATACTATTTATTTGTATACTGTAGCTTCCGGGTTTCAGCCCGATTTCCTGGCAAATATTAGATGCAATAAGAATAAGCTGGGCGTCAACAACCGGTGCAGCGCTGCCAAGCACTTCAAACCCAAATTGGTGCAATCCGCGATATCTGCCTGCCTGTGGATTTTCATGGCGAAACATCGGCCCTTCATAATACATTTTCACGGGCTGAGGAAGATTCAGCATCCCATGCTCTATGAAAGCGCGGGCAACCGACGCGGTTCCCTCGGGCCGCAAGCTGAGATTATCGCCTCCCTGATCCACAAAACTATACATTTCTTTTGATACAATATCTGTTTCCTTTCCGACGGAGCGCGTAAATAAAGAAGTGTCTTCAATAATCGGCGTTTCAATTTTCTGAAATCCGTATTGACCGGCGGTTTTTTCAACCACCCGGCTTAATGTCTGCCAATATTTTTGGTCATTCGGCATAATGTCCTTAAATCCTTTTAGAATATGAGGGACATTTTTATTCTGCCGTGCCTGGGCGCCTGATTGTATTTCCATTTTTGGCGCGTTTGAAAAAATTTTTTTTCTTCGGGGCATAATATACAAGTTAAAAGTTAAAAGTTAAAAGTTCAAAGTTCAAAGTTATAAAATTTCATAAAACTTTTAACTTTGCACTTTGAATTTTGAACTTAATTCTAAAATCCATACTGCGGAGGGTCGAGATACAAAGAAAATTTATCCAGCGGCCATCCGCGTAAAAAAACTTTTCCAACCATTGCCTTTCTTTTCACCGGTCCAAACGACCTTGAATCCATACTTTCTTCCCTATTGTCGCCCATGAGAAAATATTCGTCCTGATCAAGCGCTTCAGTAATTGATCCGACGCTTTTCAAATCAGCAGACAAATATGATTCTTTTAATTCTTCTCCCTGAGGATTCGCGCTATTAAAAATAAAAATCTTTCCATCATGAATTTTTATAGTTTCGCCCGGCAAGCCGATCAGGCGTTTTATAAAAAAATCATACGGTTGCGGAGGCGCCCGAAAAACAACCACATCCCCGCGCGTTGGCTCGCCAAACCGGTAGCTGATCTGATCCACGATAAGATACTCATGGTCATGAAAATTGGGCTCCATGGATGCACCCTTTACATAAAACGGCTGAATAAGAAAATATCGTATGGGAAGAATGACGGCAAGCGATATGACAACCACCTTGATTATTTCCCAGAGAAAAATAAACGCTTCTTTCACAAGTGAATTTTCCTGCTTTGGCTCCGGAATATCATTCATATCTATTTCATTGATTTTTTTTTGCGTATTATTTCCCAGCATAATTTCTTAAATTTAAATAATATATTTTCTATGAAATACTTTTTATCCTGTCCGGAAAATCCGTAATAATCCCATGGACTCCTGTTTCCTTAAGCCATTGAATATCTTCTTGGCTATTGGCGGTCCAGACATTTATTTTCATATCTCTTCTCTTTGCTTCGTCAATCATCTGCCGCAAGTACCGTTGTGTAATTCTTTTCATCGGCAAATTCAAGGCCTCCGCCTGTATTTCTTTTCCGATCTTCATGGCAACCGAAACAGACGGCAGTTGTGAAAAAAGCAACGCAACTCGCAATCGGCTGTCTAGCGCTTTTAATTTTGCAAGTTCAAGGTGATAAAAAGATGAAAACAAAACATCCCGAGTTAATTCCATTTCGCGCACAAGCCGGGCGAGATCCTTTGTCAGCCCGCGCTCCTTTACTTCTATATTCACCTGACAGCTTCCTTTAATTTCTTTTAAAATTTCCGGCAACGTAGGAATGACTTCTCCGCAAATGGTAAAACGTTTTAATTCTTGATACGTATAATTTCTCAGGCGCCCATGTCCGTTCGTTAAGCGATGCATAAGATAATCATGAAAACACACCATATGCCGGTCACGCGTTCTTCGCACATCAATCTCTATCATATCCGCGCCAAGCTTCACTGCTTTTTGAATTGCCTTAAGAGTATTTTCCGGAGCATATCCGCTTGCACCGCGATGCGCAATACTTAAAATTTTCGCCATAAAGTATTTTAAATCCGAAATTCGAATATCGAAATCCGAAACAATATCGAAATTCAAAATTCTAATTTTCAAAAATATATTTAAATTTTACAATTTTGTAATTTGGAATTTGTTTCGAATTTCGAATTTCTTGCTTCGAGTTTATTCTGAATATGGATGCGCCTGGATTCGAACCGGGGACCTCGCCGATGTGAACGGCGCGCTCTAACCAACTGAGCTACGCATCCAAAATAAGGAAACGCATAAATAAATCCTCCAAACACAAAAACAGAATCCATTACCACAGATTACTTTATATTATTATATCAAAGAATTCAAATGAAATCAAGATAGCTATTTTATACAATACGTGCTATGCTTGTTATTCCATTGTTTTATTAGTATAATATATTGAAAGACCCTCAAACTGTGGAATGAAGGGATGAATTTGATATAAAAATTCAGTATGATTGAAAAAAATATCAGAAAAAAACCAGCTCTTGGCAAAATAATACTTGCCATTTTTATTTTTTTTATTATATTCACATCGTACATATTGTATAAAATTTTTACAGCACCCGAAGGCGCTAAAGAAGCGAATATCTTTACCCAGATAAAGCATTTTATCACAAGCCCGAATAAAAAATTAAATGGAGAAAACGAGGACCGAATCAATATACTGCTTATGGGAGTCGGCGGAGGAACGCATGAGGGTCCCTATCTCACGGACACCATGATGGTTGTCAGTATCCGGCCTTCAACAAATAGCGTTGGCATTCTTTCTATACCACGTGATCTCTATGTGACCATACCGGAAGTGGGCAACGGAAAAATAAATACCGCATACGCTATCCTGCGCGCGGAAAACTCTGAAACAGCGGGAATAAAAACAAAAACACTTGTTGAAAATATATTTAATATTCCCATACATTATTACGGCCGTGTAGATTTTGATGGATTTATCAAGCTCATTGATGACCTCGGAGGCATTACCATTAATGTTGAAAATACGCTTGACGACGCGTATTATCCCATTGAAAATACATCCGGCGCCGGCAATGGCGCGTATGAACACTTGGTAATATCAAAAGGAATCAGATATATGAATGGGGAAACCGCATTAAAATTCGTTCGGTCGCGCAAAGCAAAGGGCGTAGAAGGAAATGATTTCGCAAGATCAAAAAGGCAGCAAAAAGTAATGCTTGCGATAAAAGAAAAATTTCTTTCTCCTTCGACACTGCTGAATTTCAGCACATTGAATCGGTTATTCCAATCGCTCAATGAACACATTGATACAAATCTTGAAATCTGGGAGATCTTGCGCCTGTATGACGTTGTGAAGTTTATTCCGCAGGAAAATATCAACCATGTGGTATTGGACGACGGTCCCCTAAGCCCCTTATATGCTTCAACTTCAACATCAGCCTACCTATTGAAGACAAGAGCCGGTGACTGGTCCGACCTGCAAAAAATTGCCGAAAATATTTTTGATCAAAATATTATTTCAAGCTACACCTATAAACCCATTGAAGCGGAAAAACCGAAAATTGAAGATTCGGGGATTGCAGAAAAAGCGATTCAAGCTCTTGATAAGCAAAAAAAAGAAAATATTATTGAAATAGATAATGGCACAAAAGTCGTCGGCTTGGCAAAAAAAACTTCGGACTACCTTGCTATCCAGAATTATTCCATTGGAACAATCGGCAACGCGCCTTTGCGCACCTACAAAAAAACTATCATTTACAATCTCAAGCCTCAAACCGCGCAAAACAAAAAAGAAATACTTAAAGATTTGGAAATAATTTTTGACGCAGTAGTCTTTGATTCCGGCGCCCCGCAGGATATCGTTGTCGCGGGAGGAAAAAAAATCCGCTATCCAACAGATACAAAATCCGATATACTTATCATACTGGGAGATAACTGGCAGGAAAAACTTATTGAATTCGGATCCAGCGTTAATTAAAAAAAATATTATTTATGGCGCTTCCAACAGTCACAATTATAGGACGGATAAACGCGGGGAAATCAACGCTTTTCAACCGGCTCACGGAAACTGAAAAAGCCATAACCTCGCCCGTTCCCGGAACCACCCGCGACCGAATTTACAGCCGCGTTCAATGGCAAAAAATTCAATTTAATCTTATTGACACGGGCGGAGTTGATATAGAACAGCTAAAAAACAGCATTGAATTATTGCGCACAAAAAAATGGATAAAAGAACCCGGTTTGATTGAAAAAGAAGTAATCAAGCAAACACAAAAAGCATTGAAAGAAGCTACGCTTTTATTATTTGTGGCGGACGGACAGGCAGGACTTATGAAACACGACCGCGACCTCGCGAAAATCCTCAAACGTTTTCAAAAACCGATTGTTTTAGCATGCAATAAAATTGATTCGCCGAAATGGAATGACAGGGTATCGGATTTTTTTTCGCTCGGGCTTGGCGAACCAATCCCCGTATCGGCAAAAAATGGAAGCGGAACAGGAGATCTTCTTGATAGGATTGTGGAAGAATTGAACAAGGTTCAAAAAAATAATTGGGATCTTGTGGAAAAAGGAACTGAGCTTGAAACCATACGCGTATCATTCATAGGAAAGCCAAGCGTGGGAAAATCATCTCTTCTCAATGCAATACTTGGCGAAGAGCGCGTCATAACCTCCCCAATCCCTCAGACAACGAGAGAACCGCAAGACATTGATATTATATATAAAGATAAAAAAATCACGCTCGTTGATACGGCCGGCCTGAAAAAAAGAAGAAATACCGCCCCCGGGCTTGATTCCGTCTCCTACAAAAGATCGCTTGATTGCATAAAAAAATCCGACATCGTTCTTTTCGTGCTTGATTTAAGCACTCACTCATCCGGCCAGGACCTGCGCCTGTCGGGAACTATTGAAAATAGCACGGCAAGCGCGATAATAATCGCCAATAAATGGGATCTTATCCAAAACAAAGAAACCATATCCGCACAAATCGCCACTGATTATATTAAAAAAATGCTCCCCCCGCTTTCATGGGCTCCGATAATCTACACATCCGCCGTGTATGGAAAAAATGTTCAAAAAATTCTAGACTTAATATTGGAAGTATATGAAAGGCGCAAAATTGCCTCAACCGATGAAGCGCTGGCGAAAATTTTAAAAAATATTTTGCGGATGAAAAAGCCCTACGGCGGAACCGGCATTGAAAAACCATACATTACAAAAATAAAACAAACCCGCACCAACCCGCCGGAGTTCACTTTGTATTTGGGAAAAAATCAATCGCTTGACGAAACGTATCTTAATTATGTTAAAAAAACTTTTCGCACGCAATTTGATCTGGAAGGAGTAAACTTTAAGACAAAAATAGGTAACTAGCAATGTGTAATAAGTAACAAGTAATCAGGAATCAGGAATAACAATTTCTTAATTACCGATTACTGATTACCGGTTACTGTCCCCCTAATTATCGCTTATGAAACTCATCATCGGCCTTGGAAATCCCGGCGAACAATATGAAAAAACACGCCACAACGCGGGATTTTTGGTCATTGATGAAATTACAAAAAATGAAAAATTTGCTCAATGGAAATTAATAAAAAAATTTAACGCAAAAATTTCAAAAGGCGAGATTCTTACTGAAAAAATTATTCTAGCAAAACCAATGACATTTATGAATAATTCCGGAGTATCTGTCAAAGCAATTGCCGATTACTATAAAATTCCTTCCAACGATATTATGGTGATTCACGATGACTTAGATCTTCCACTTGCGAAGATTCGCATCAGCCAAAACGCATCATCGGGAGGCCATAATGGCGTACAATCAATCATAGACCATCTCCAAACGCAAAATTTTGCAAGGTTCCGGCTCGGAATTGCTGGAGAGCATGCTCAAAATATTTTAGCTGAAGAATATGTTTTGAAAAAATTTTCAAGCGAAGAATTTATAAAAATCCTATCATCCATATCGCTTATGATTGAGGCAATAGAATCATCTTTAAGTGTTGGAGTGGTGGAGGCGATGAATGAATTCAATTAAAAAATACCGAGCATAATACTACCTGTTAGCGTAAATTACGCAATAAATTGCTTAATTTACTTACATAACTGCAATAGGGATTAGGAGGGGTTCCTATTTCGTTACGCCTAACAGGTAGAGTAATGCGCGGTAGAATAGTTCATATTATCAAAATCACTCTATTAATGTCAATGGTTAGCTTATGATTGACGAAAATTTACCCTATTGGATTGCGTTTACAAAAATTACAAATATTGGTCCGATACGGCTCACGAAAATAATGAAAGGGTTTAAAAGTGGCAAGGTCGCGTGGACTGCGAAAGCAGCTGATTTCATATCCATGGGCATTGAAAATAGCGCGGTTACGGCCATAATGGATGAAAAAAAATTCATCAGCCCGGACAAAGAATGTGAAATCCTTA
>Ga0209211_10013367_pt1 | contig 10184 bp, 9 predicted proteins | sample RifGroA2_FD_183992 | JGI IMG/M metagenome (GOLD analysis project Ga0209211, IMG submission 183992) | Groundwater microbial communities from Rifle, Colorado, USA - Groundwater A2 (SPAdes) (version 2) | ecosystem: Environmental > Aquatic > Deep subsurface > Groundwater | place: Rifle, Colorado...
AGTGGTTATCATGTCTTCATCATGAATCCATGTCGGTACTCCCACAGGGGACTTTCACCCCATCACATCGCGCCCATGCTGGGCGCACACCCATCATTCCAGGGGACGCTGCGCGATGAAGCTGCGCAGCGCCGGTGAATTCAAACGTTGGGCGTCTTGAATTCGTTATTGGCCCGGTATGGTGACAAAAGGCACACAGCGGCGTAACATTCCCTTATGAAGCCATTTCGCTGGAGTCCGGAGAAGAACGAGACCGTCAAAGCCGAGCGGGGTATTTCGTTCGAGAACATTGTTGTCTCAACCGAGGCTGGTCGGCTGCTGGACATCTTGAGTCACCCGAACCAGGCGAAATATCCCCGGCAACGCGTTCTCGTAGTTGCGTGTGACAACTACGTCTACTTGGTACCGTTTGTCGAAGAGGAAGACTATTTCTTCCTCAAGACCATAATCCCGAGCCGCAAGGCAATGAGGGACTATTTGAATCAAGGTGAAACAGATGCCGAAAATTGACTCCTACGAACTAGAACTCCTCAGCGCCTTCGAGAAGGGTCAGCTTAGGTCCGTTGCTACCAAAGGCGAACTTGCGAAGTTCAAGGCTGCCGCGCGTGCCACAGCCATTAAAGATCGCCGGGTCAACATTCGCTTGTCCTCCGGCGATCTGAGCGACATTCAAGTTAAGGCACTTGAAGAAGGTGTGCCGTACCAAACGCTTATCGCCAGCGTTCTTCACAAGTACGTCACGGGCCGTCTCGCCGAACCGCGCGCCGCCAAGCAATCTAGTCGCCCCACAACAAAGCGCCGCGCTACGTCTGGCAGTTGAGGGACTCGCCTTGGCGCCGACGTCCAACCCGGCAGTCAACACGGACGCTGCGCGATAAAGCCGCGCAGCGCCGGTTACTTCCACGTTGAAGCTGTAGAAAAACCCCTTTTCGCAGCACGTTACGCCGTCGTAATTGAAAAGGCCGAATCAAATTACTCTGCATATGTCCCCGACTTACCGGGGTGTATCGCTACTGGTACAAGCATTCAGCAGGTCGAGGCGGAAATTCGTGAAGCCTTCGAGTTTCATATCGACGGCTTACGAGAAGACGGAAGCCTGATCCCCTTACCGTCCAGTCAAGTTGAGTACATCGAAATCGCGGCATAATCGGGCAAGGACCGGCTTCTAACCGGCCCTCCCCAAACCACCCACCGTGCGGGTCCACACCGGGTGGTTCATCAAGAGGCTTACACGCCGCTCACGTATCATTGATTCATGATGAATCCATGTCGATACTCCCACAGGGGACTGATGAATCCTCTGCGCAGTGGGCTAAGCAAGCAAACAACGCTCGCAAAGCCACCGCGGATTCCACCCCATCGCATAGCGCCGATGCTGGGCGCGCCCCATCGTTCCCGGGGGCGCCGCGCGATAAAGCCGCGCAGCGCCGGTTACCTTGAACGGCAACTATGAGAACGTATGTTGTGCTTGCACTGGTAGCGTGGGTATCGTCTGCCGAAGCAGATAGTCGGTGCGCTGCTAATGGCGAGCCCGTTCAATGGGTCGCTGACTACTGCATGCTGAAGATGGAAACTGACGACGAGATTGCTGTTTCGGAATGCATCGAGGAAGAAAGGAAGTCCCGTTTTTACAACGACTGTGCCAGCAATCTTCACTTCAAGAAACGCATGTGCGAGCTGATGATCCGAAATGGCACTCGAGCTGGCACCTTAGACCAGTGCATCAGTGATCCCGCCTTCAAGGGGCGCACCGTTGACGCAGGTGGCGTCGGTGCAACCGGCAATTCGACCAGGCGGAGAAAAGCACCATGAGGAAAATTTTTGCGGCAGCGTTTATGGGTTGCCATTCTTTTCGGGCTTGCTCAAGCAGTTCAACGGTGGTCAAACAAAAATTGACTTGCTTATCTGCTCTCGATTCCAGGCAGGCGCGAATCCATCAAGCAGGGCATGGCCGAACCTCTTGGCAAATTCAAGGCGCATCAACATTCAGCATCGCCAGGTCTGCGAGGTCTTCACCAAAGAGCACGCGATTCGAGTGCTTCGCATGCGGACGCACTGCGAGTGAGAGCGGCCCAACTCAAACTACGAGGGCTTCCCCATTCAATGCAAGTGTCTTGGCGCTCAGTCGCGGGAATTCGTCGAATCCCGGAGTGATGGCTTTGTTCGCGGCTTGAGAAGTCGGCCTGCGAGATTGAAGAAAACCGGCCATAGCAAATAGATCAGCGGCACCAGGTACAGCGTCTCCAGCGCTTCGCCAAACGCGTGCATGCCGCTCGATGCGGTCTGCTCGGCGACGATGCTGGCGACGGGTATCCCGGTCCTGAAGGATGTGTAGGCGATCATCAGCTCGCGCAGGAGCACCACGCATTGGTAGGCGAGTAGCCAGACCGCAACGAACACGGCGATCTCCAGCGGAATGCGCCAGTACAGCTTCAGCGTGCCGATGAATCGCTGATACAGGTCGTCTGACGCCGGCGAGCGGTCCCCGAGCAGGGCGATGACCATGAATCCGAACGGGCCGGCGGCGGCCAGGGCAAGCCAGCCCGGGGAGCGCTGCCGTGACTTGAGCACCAGATGGCAGGTCGCTCCCCAGAGCACCAGCATCAGCCCGGCCGCGACCGCCAGCACGGCCGTCCTGGCCAGATCCAGCAAGCTGTAGTCGCGCGCGTAATCGGCATGGCTGCGCGCCATTTCCGGATCGATGAGGTTGGTCAGGGCGGCTCCGGCCATCATGACCGCGGGGATTGCCAGGTAGCAGGCGATGGCCAGGAAGTAATGACGATTGGGCATGGGCAAATCGTCCGTCAGCCGCCCGCCTTGCCGAGTTCCAGTTTCAGCGGAATCTCGCGGCCCGTCGCCTCGCTCCTGGTCGCCGCGCCCTGGCTCAGGCGCTCTGGCGGCGCGCCGGCGGCCTTCAGCTGCTCCAGCGTGTGCTCGGCGCGGCGCGTAGCCAGCGCTTGCATGACGTCGTCCTTGACCGCCTCGTTGGCGCGCAAGCGCTCGAACAGCACGGCATGGAAATCCGCGCCCTTGAGCTCGCCAACTTCGCCTTCGCTGAGGCTGCGCTGCTCGCGCATCAGGCCGGAAAGGCGCGACATCATGCGCCCGCCCAGGCTCTCCTCCAACTGCCCTGGATTGGCCTGGCGAAAGCCTGCTTTCAGCGCCGCCAGTTCGGCGCTGCCGACGCGCTCGGCGTAAAGGCTTTCCAGCGCGGCCTGGACCTTCGGCGTACGCGTCGACAGCGGCCCCGGATCGCCCTTTTTGCCGACCGTCTGTCCACTCTTTTCGGCCACCTTGCGGCGCAGTTGCAGGTCCTGCAGCGCGACGCGGTCCGCCTCGCTCCAACTGCCGCCGACGGCGAGCGCCAGCCCGGGTCGCTTGCCGAGTACTGTGACGAGGCGCAGCAACTTTTCGCGCTCGGGCGGACTCAGCCGCGCGGCGCCGGCCTCGAAGGCGATGCTGTCGATCTTCTCGCCACTGCCGCCGAACAGCGCGCCGAGGGCGCGGAAGGGCGCGCTGACGATCTTGCCGAGGACATTGGTGATCGCCTGCCAGACGATCTGGCCGTAGCTGAACTGCGGGTCGTCGAGGTTGCCGGAAATCGGCAGGCCGAGATCGATGCGACCGTCGGCATCACTGAGGACGGCGATCGCCAGATCCAGCGGCAGATCCTTCGCCGTGGCACTCTCGACGCGCTCGCCGAGTTCGAGGCGATCGATGATGATGCGGTTTTCGCCCTGCAACTGGCGCTGCTTGATCTTGTATTCGAGTTCCAGCGACAGTTTGCCGGAATTGATCCGGCGCCCGGCGAAGGTGGCCGAGTAGGGCGTCAGATGCGTCATGTCGACATTGCGGAACACCACCTTGATGTCCATGAAACCGGTCGGATTGAAAAAGTCGGCCTGACCCACGGCACGCGCCAGGCCGAACTCGTCGACCTCGCCATCGAGTTCCAGTTGTCCCGGCGCGCCGGGGCGGGAGGACAGCCCGGCGATCGAACCGCGCAAGCCGTGAATGCGGGTACCGAAGGGCAGCAGCAGCGAGTTGTCGGCAAAAAACAGCGCGCCATTGCGAAAGCGAAGGCGATCGACAGTGACCGCGAATCCCGGCTCTTCCGGCTTGGCCGGCGGCGCCTTTGCGACCGCCGAGTCCGCTGCTGTCGCCGATGCCGGCGCTGCGGCGGGGTCAATAGTCGGCGCTGGCGGTACGGCGGCTTGCTGCTTGTGCAGGACGCGCTTGAGATTGGTCGACTTGTCCTTGTCGATGATCAGCTTGGTGTCGAGCCCGTCGAGCGAGAGCAGCGCCATGTCGAGCCGGGTCGGACTCAGCTCAAGATCGCTGCTGGAAAGCGCCTTCCAGGCGAGGAACACGTTCTGCGTGCCGGCCTCGTTGAGGCGCAGGTCGCGCACGGCAAGGCCGCCGCGATAGCTGCTGGTCTTTGCGTTGCGCACGACGCGTCCTGCCGCCTCGACCTGGCCGCCGGCGAGATCCAGCGCGGCGAATTTCGACAGGTAGGGTTGCGCGACCTTGAGTGCCAGACCACTCAGCTTTACCTGAAGCTCTGCCGTGGCATCCGCCGGCGTGAACTTGCCGCCGATCTCCAGCCGGCCGCCACTCTTCACATCCAGGCTGGCCTTGAGCGGCAGCGCCGCCTTGAGATCTTCGCTGACGCCGTCGACGGCGATAGCAATGTTGTCGAGCACCAGATCCACCGCCGGCGACACGGTTTCGTCGCGGGCGACAATGCCGAGACCGCTCAGGGCGACATGCTCGACGCGGAAGCGCCACGGCGGCGGCGCCTTCGCCTGGGTCGATGCTGCCGGCCTGGCCGCAGCCACTGTCTTCGCTGCGGGTGTTTCGTTCAGGCTGTCGATCACGCCGACCAAATCGATCTTCCCCTGCGCGTCGCGTCGGGCACTGATGCCGCCACCCTTGATCGTGATCGCCGCCAGAGTTGCGTTGCGTTTTGCCAGATCGACCTTGGCATCGCTCAATACAATGTCATCGAGCGTGAATACCGCCGCCCGCGGCTTGTCTTCCACCACGGCCTCGACGCGATTTCCCTGCAGGCGGATGGCGCCGAGCGTCAGGCGCTGGGTTCCCAGATCGAAATGCCCGTCCTTGATTTCGACGCGGTCGCTGGCAATCTGCGGCGCGCGCTCGCCCGCCGCTTGCTGCAACCGCAGCGCGGCAACCGAGAGGCCCATCTTTTCCAGGCTCAGGCTCAGCGTGCCGCCGGCCTGAGCCATCCGGTAATCCGCCACCAAGGCAGCGATGCCGGTGGGCGGTGCTATCGGCAGCCTGCCCTGCAATAGCGGCGTCAGCCGTTTGAGGTCGATGCCGCTCAAGACGATGCGGCCCTTGCTGGCGATCGGATTGAGGGTGAGGTCGCCCTCCCACGCCAGTTGCGCGCCGAACGAAGTTTTCGCCGTCAGCCTGAACTTGCCGGCGTCATCGGGCAGGGTCGAGACGTCGGTCAGTTCGAGATCGAGCGGCTCGACGCGGGTGACGAAGGCTGGCGCCACACGCTGGTCGGCGTAGTCCATTTTCGCCCCGCTGATCCGCAACTGCCGGATGTCGAGGCGCGGCAAACCCGTGGACTCGGGCGGCGGCTCCTTGCCTTGCAATGCATCGAGCAAGGGGCTCCAGTTGAGGCCGCCTTGCTTGCGCTGGACCAGGCTGCCGGTCAGTCCGTCGACGCGGATCGCGTCGAACACCAGCGCGCGCGCCGTCACGCTTGCCGCCGAGACATCGACAAAAAGCTCGTCGAAGGCGAGCAGCGGCGCACCGGCCGGATCGATGAGGCGCAGTTCGCGCAGGCGCACGCTCAACTCCAGCGGATTGATTTCGGGCCGGGCCATGCTCAGGCGATGGCCGGTCTTCGCGGCGATGAACTGCTCAGCCTGCGACTGGACGATCGAGGGCAGCGCCAGCCAGCCGAAAACGAGCAGGGCGAGGATCAGGCCGAGGCCGATCAGCGCGGGCTTTTTGAATTTGTTCAGGGTCGGGCTCGGTTTCATGGTCGTCGTGACAGGCGTAATGGTCTGCGGTGGTCTGCGGTGAGAATCATATCCCGCGCGCCCGCCGCCACGGTGCGTTGCCGAATTCCGCAACCAGAAAATCCACCATCGCCCGCACCTTGGGCGACAGGTTGCGACCGCTGGGATAGGTGGCGAACAGCGGCACCGGCTCGACGTGATTCCAGTCGGTCAGGATCGGGACCAGTGTGCCACTGCGAATCGCTTCGCCGACAACGACATCGGTGAGGCGCGTAATGCCGACCCCGGCCACCGCCATTTGCAGCACGGTCTCGGCATTGTTGGCGCTGACATTGCCGCTGACATGCACCACGCGAATGCCGTCGTCGGTGTCGAAAGGCCAGCGCCGCAGGGCCGGCAGACTGGTGATCGACAGGCAGTTGTGCCGCTGCAAGTCATCCGGCGTGCGCGGCGTGCCGCGTCGCGCCAGATAGCCGGGCGCGGCGCAGATGATCCGTTCCAGGTTGCAGATGCGCCGCGCCACCATCGACGATTCGTCGAGGGGGCCGATACGAATCGCCAGATCGATGCGCTCGTCCATCTGGCCCAGCGGCTGATCGCTGATGGTGATGTCCAGGTCGACCTCGGGATGAAGCTCCTGGAAGCGCGGAATGGCCGGCGTCAGTTGATGCATGCCGAAGGCCGAGCCGCAATGCAGGCGCAACATGCCGCGCGGGCTGGAACCGGCCTGGGTGACCTCGGCCTCGGCCTCGTCCATGGCCGTCAGGATGGGACGGGCGCGGGCATAGAAGGCCTCGCCTTCGGCGGTGAGTTGCAGTCGGCGGGTGGTCCGGTGCAGAAGCCGGGCGCCGAGCCGGTCCTCCAGCCGCGTCACCAGTTTGGAGAGCGCCGAGGGTGTCAGGCCGAGATCCCGCGCGGCGGCGGAAAACCCTCCGGTTTCCACGGCCCGAACAAAAGCGGTCATTTCGCCGATGCGATCCATGGCAGCATTATTGACTATATTTCATCAATGTTGTTCCGATCTAATGGATTGTCTTCAAATGTGAATGTAATTAGAGTTCAGTCATGCGGTGTTGCACCGCACCAACAGAAGGAAACCATCATGTACCCGATCGATATTGTCAAGATTGAACGAGAAGCCCGGCAACTCCGTGCCAGGGAACTGCAACGCATCAATGGCCTCATCGCTGCGCGCCTGGGTTTGTACGGCCAACTGCTGGCCGCCACTGCCCAGTCTGCCTTGGCCGCAGTCAGCGAAAGCCTGCGCCCGCTGTTCTCCTGGAACCCGAAGAACCGTCACCCTGCCTGAAGCGGTCCGCGCAGAGCGCTTGGCTACCCCACTTTGGGGGACTGCCGCGCACCCAGAACGGCTCCCGCCGTCACGGCGCCGAGTCCTGCGAGCGCCAGCAGCGACAATGGCTCGTCGAGCACCGGCACCGCCGCCAGTGCCGACAGGCCGGGCACCACCGCCATCAGCAACGCAACGGTTTGCGGGCCGAGATGGCGCACCGCCAGCGTGTACAACAGCATGGCGACAAATACCACCAGCACGCCCTGATACACCGCCTGCATCAGGATTTCGGCGACCGGCGCCTGGCTCAGGGTGCTGGGCAGGAGCAACCACCACAGCGGCAGATACACGACCGCGCTGCCCAGTGTCGTGGTCACCGTCGCAGTCAGCGGCGACACCGGATAGCGACGCAGCAGCAGGGTAAATGTCGCCCACGCCGATGAGCCGCAGAGGAACAAGGCGTCGCCGACCATCTGCATGCCGGTGACCTGCGAGCCGTGCCATAGCGTATCGGCGGCGGTCAGCACGATGCCGGCGAAGACCAGGCCCAGTGCGATCCGCTGCGCGCGCGAAGGCGCCTGTTTGAGCCACAGCCAGGCGATAACGGCGGTCTCGAACGGCAATGCTCCTGGCATCAGCACTGCGGCGTGGGCCGCCGGCGCCAGGCGGAAGGCCGAATACACGGTTACTGCGTAGCCGATGCCGCCGAACAGCGAAAACAGCGCGATCACCTTCAGCGGCGGCATGGTCACGCGCGGCAGGAAGCACACGGCGATCAGGGCGCCGACGCCAAAGCGCAGCGCGGCCACATCCCAGCCGGTCAGCAGGCCTTTGCCGCCGGCACGCGAAACCAGAATGAAACCGGTCCAGATGCAGATGGTGGCCAGAACCGCGATCCAGCCGGCGCGGGAGGTGGATGAAGCCGCGTTCAAGGGCAAATCAACGCGAGCTTTGCACGTCGGGGATTTCGCATTGGGGGCCGACGTCAGGGCAGGCGGCGATAGCGTCCGCGATGGAATATCAACGGCGGCTTGTCCTGGCGGTGGAAGTTCTCGACATGGCCGACAAAAATCAGGTGGTCGCCACCGGCATAGCGCATCTCATTGCGGCACTCGAACCAGGCGCAGCAGCCCGGCAACATCGGCGTGCCGTTGGCGCCGACTTCCAAATCGATGTCGGCAAACGGGTCGCCCTGCGCCTGCGAAAAACGTTGCGAAAATTCCTCCTGGTCCGCGGCGAGCACGTTGATCGCATAATGCCGGCAGCCCTCGAAGCTCGCCAGCGCGGACGCGTTAAGACCCAGACTCCACAACACCAGCGGCGGCTCGAGCGAGACCGAGGCGAAGGAATTTATGGTGACGCCCGCCGGCGTGCCGTCGGCCCGGCGTGCGGTGACAATCGTCACGCCGGTGGCGAACTCCCCGAGCGCATGGCGCAGGGTGCGTCTTTCAACAAGGTACTGATCCGGCTGGTTCATTGGGGCGGGTGGTCAAGAGGCTCTAAAATCGGGGAACTTACTTATCGGGAGCACCTGATGGGCATCATGAATCGTATCGGCACTCCGCTTTCTGCCTCCGCCACGCGCGTGATGCTTCTGGGTTGCGGCGAGCTGGGCAAGGAGGTCATTATCGCATTGCAACGGCTGGGTTGCGAGGTGATCGGCGTCGATCGCTATGCCGATGCGCCGGGCATGCAGGTGGCGCATCGCAGCCATGTCGTGACCATGACCGACGGCGCCGCACTGCGCGCGTTGATCGCGAAGGAAAAGCCGCATCTGGTGGTACCCGAGATCGAGGCCATCGCCACCGCGACGCTGGTCGAGATCGAGCGCGACGGCGTCGCCGGGTATTTCCCCGAATTCATTCCCACCGCCCGCGCCGCGCAACTGACCATGAATCGCGAGGGAATTCGTCGCCTGGCGGCGGAAGAACTCGGCCTGCCCACCTCGCCCTACAAGTTCGCCGATTCGCTGGCCGAACTGCAGGCGGCGATCGACGGGTCTGGCAAACCGGGCATAGGCTTTCCCTGCATAGTCAAGCCGGTCATGTCGTCTTCCGGCAAGGGCCAGTCGCTGCTGAAAACCCAGGCCGACGTGCAAAAGGCCTGGGACTACTCGCAGGCCGCGGGCCGCGTCGGCGCGGGACGCGTCATCGTCGAGGGCTTCATTGACTTCGACTACGAGATCACCCAACTCACGGTGCGCGCGGTCGGTGCTTTGGGCGCCGTGGAAACCTTCTTCTGCGAGCCGGTCGGCCATGTCCAGATCAATGGCGACTACGTCGAATCCTGGCAGCCGATGGCGATGACGCCGAACGCGCTGCAAAAGGCGCGCGACATCGCCCGCGCCGTCACCGGCAACCTCGGCGGCCGCGGCATCTTCGGCGTTGAGCTGTTCATCAAGGGCGATGCCGTGTGGTTCTCCGAAGTCAGTCCGCGCCCGCACGACACCGGCCTGGTGACGCTGGCGACGCAGCGCCTGTCCGAATTCGAATTGCATGCACGCGCCATCCTCGGCCTGCCGGTCGACACCTCGCTGCGCCGCCCCGGAGCGTCGGCGGTGATCTATGGCGGGCTGGCAGAAAAGGGCATCGCCTTCGAAGGCGTGGCCGCAGCATTGCAGGTGCCGGAATCCGACCTGCGGCTGTTCGGCAAACCCGAGAGTTTCATCAAGCGGCGCATGGGCGTGGCGGTGGCGACCGCCGACACAACGGACGAGGCGCGAGCGCGGGCCAAGCTCGCGGCGAGTCGCGTGAAACCGGTCAAGGGGTGAGCATCCCCGCAGGGCCGCCCCAAGCAGGTTCAGCCAAGGCCATGGAGCCGCGCCAGCAGCGAACCGTTGTCACCCCCTTCCCCGGGAAGGGGGTCGGGGGGAAGGCTGTATTGGCGCCCTCGGC
>Ga0209211_10013368_pt1 | contig 10184 bp, 7 predicted proteins | sample RifGroA2_FD_183992 | JGI IMG/M metagenome (GOLD analysis project Ga0209211, IMG submission 183992) | Groundwater microbial communities from Rifle, Colorado, USA - Groundwater A2 (SPAdes) (version 2) | ecosystem: Environmental > Aquatic > Deep subsurface > Groundwater | place: Rifle, Colorado...
CTATCGCCAGCTTATGCTCGGGTAACCCTATAATCCGCAGGTTACACAGATTAACGCAGATTTGATTCAATGATTTTATTGACATGTGGCACAACGATTATTACTTTGTGCGTAATTGTGCATGAATACACAATGAGTTCTTTAATCTGTGTAAATCTGTGTAAATCTGCGTAATCTGCGGACAACTCTGTTTTTTTTAAGGTAGCCATGCCGTTCGTCGATTCCCACTGCCATCTCAATTTCCCCGAACTGGCCGAAAATATCACCGATGTGCTGGCGCAAATGCGGCACAACGAGGTGGTCGCTGCGCTATGTGTTTCGGTCAACCTGGCGGATTTTCCGCAGGTGCTGGCGCTGGCCGAAAAGCATCCGAACCTCTACGCCTCGGTGGGGGTGCATCCTGATTATGAAGGAGTTGAAGAGCCCAATGCTGCCCGCCTGGTCGAGCTGGCGCGGCATCCCAGAGTGATCGCGATCGGCGAAACCGGCCTGGATTATTTCCGGCTGAAGGGCGATCTGGAATGGCAGCGTACGCGCTTCCGCAACCACATCCGCGCCGCGCGCGAATGCGGCAAGCCGCTCATCATCCACACCCGCGAGGCGGCGGCGGATACGTTGCGCATCATGGGGGAGGAGAATGCCGCCGGAGCGGGCGGGGTGATGCACTGCTTCACCGAAACCTGGGAAGTGGCCGAAGCCGCACTGGCGATGGGTTTTTACATCTCTTTTTCCGGTATCGTCACCTTCAAAAGCGCCAAGCAGATCAAGGAAGTGGCGCAGCGCATGCCGTTGGAGCGCATGTTGATCGAGACTGATGCGCCCTATCTGGCGCCGGTTCCGTATCGCGGCAAGCTCAACCAGCCAGCGTATGTGAAGCACATCGCCGAGGAGATCGCTTTGCTACGCGGAATCGATGTCAGCGAAGTGGGACGGTGCACCACAGAGAATTTCATGCGTTTATTCGGATTGCGAGCTATATAACAGTAAAAATTTCCGGCAAGATTATTGACAGGAATTTGAATATCCCTATAATGCGCAACTCGTTTCGCGGGAGTAGCTCAGTTGGTAGAGCGCAACCTTGCCAAGGTTGAGGTCGAGAGTTCGAGACTCTTCTCCCGCTCCAAATCTGAGGGAAAGCATTCTGGCTTTCCCTCAATCATTTCAAGCTGTAGATTTGCGCTACGGCGAGATAGCAAAATGGTTATGCAGCGGATTGCAAATCCGCCTATCCCAGTTCGATTCTGGGTCTCGCCTCCAAATACCCGCCCGGGTGGTGAAATTGGTAGACACAACGGACTTAAAATCCGTCGGCTTGAAAAGGCCGTACCGGTTCAATTCCGGTCCCGGGCACCAGAGGCGACCTCAGGCAACAGACTCCCTTGCTGGCCATAGCCAAACTGCACTATTTGAGCACCGGTTTTGCGCCCCAGATTTTTTCGGCATACTCACCGATCGCGCGATCGCTGGAAAATTTCCCCATGCCGGCAACATTAAGAATGGCGTGGTGCGTCCATTGTTGCTGGTCGCGGTATAGCGCTTCCACCCGCTCTTGCGCGGCTACATAGGCGGCATAGTCGGCCAGCAACAGGTAATGGTCTCCGCTGCGGGTAAGGTTGTTGACGATGGGTTGAAAACGGTCGGCCTGTTCAGGCGAAAAGTAACCCGAGGCAATCATGTCCAGCGTCCGTTTCAGCTCGGCATTGGAGTGATAATAGTCCAGCGGGTTGTATCCGGAGTTTTTCAGTGCGGCGACTTCCTGTGCGTCAAGCCCGAAAATGAAGATGTTGTCTTTGCCCACTTCCTCCATGATTTCAATATTGGCTCCGTCGAGTGTACCGATGGTCAGTGCGCCGTTGAGAGCGAGTTTCATGTTGCCGGTGCCGGATGCCTCGGTGCCCGCCGTGGAGATTTGTTGCGAAAGGTCTGCTGCGGGAATGATGATGCTGGCGGTGGATACATCGTAATTCGGGATGAATACCAGTTTCAGTAAACCGCGCACGGCCGGATCGTTGTTGACGATATCCGCCACGCTGTTGGCGAGTTTGATGATGAGCTTGGCGGTGGCGTAGCCGGGCGCCGCCTTGCCGGCAATGATCACGGTGCGCGGCACGGCATCGATTGATGGGTTGGAGCGGATGCGGTTATACAGCGTGACGATGTGGAGCAGGTTGAGCAACTGGCGCTTGTATTCGTGGATGCGCTTGACCTGCACATCGAACAGGCTGTCCGGGTTGATTTCGAGGGCCAATCTGTCCATTACCAGCTCAGCCAGACGTTCCTTGTTGGCGCGTTTCACGGCGCGGAATTCGGTCTGGAAGGTGTGGTCGCCGGCCAGTTTGGATAACCGCCGCAGGTGCGACAGATCGGTGATCCACTCCTTGCCGATGCGGCTGGTGATCAGGCTGGCCAATCCCGGGTTGGCCTGATTCAGCCACAGGCGCGGGGTGATGCCGTTGGTGATGTTGGTGAGTTTGCCCGGGAAATAGCGGTCGAAGTCGGCAAAAATGGTGGTTCTCATTAATTCGGAATGAAGCCGCGCCACGCCGTTGACATGATGGCTGCCGACGATCGCCAGATATGCCATGCGTACGCGGCGGCCATGCGTTTCGTCGATGATGGACATGCGTTTGATCAGCTCGTTGTCGCCGGGAAAGCAGTGCAAGACCCCCTTCAAGAAACGCTGGTTGATTTCGTAAATGATTTGCAAGTGACGCGGCAGCACCAACTCAAACAGCGACACCGCCCAGGTTTCCAGCGCTTCCGGCATCAGCGTATGGTTGGTATAGGAAAAGGTGCGTGTGGTGATACCCCAGGCGTGCTCCCATTCCAGATGGTGAATGTCCAGCAACAGGCGCATCAACTCGGGGATCGCGATGGAGGGGTGGGTGTCGTTGAGTTGGATCGCTACCTTGTCCGGCAGTTTGTCGAAGGTTTCATGGTGTTTGCGGAAGCGGTAGAGGATATCCTGCAGCGATGCGCTGACGAAGAAATACTGCTGCTTGAGGCGAAGTTCCTTGCCCATGTCGGTGGTGTCGTCGGGGTAGAGCACCTTGGACAGGTTCTCCGATTCGTTTTTGTCTTCCACTGCCTTGATGTAGTTGCCCTCGTTGAAATACTTGAGGTCGAAATCGCGCGAAGCCTTGGCCGACCACAGGCGCATGTTGTTGACGGTGTTGAGGCCATAGCCCGGAACCGGCGTGTCATAGGCCATCGCCATGACATCTTCCGTGTCTATCCAGTGGTGGTGCGGAGTGCCGCCTTCATCGCAGTATTGCACCACGTGACCGCGAAATTTCACCGGGTAGAGCACTTCGGGGCGCGAGAATTCCCACGGATTACCATAGCGCAGCCAGTTATCCGGATGCTCCACCTGCCAGCCGTCTTCGATTTTCTGGTTGAACATGCCGTATTCGTAGCGGATACCCATACCGTAGCCGGGCAGGCCGATGGTCGCCATGGAATCGAGGAAACAGGCCGCTAGCCTTCCCAGCCCGCCATTGCCGAGCGCGGCATCGAATTCCAGTTCCGTTACCTTGTCCAGATCGATGCCGGCCTCGATGCAAGCCTGGCGAACTTCATCGAGAAAGCCGACATTGAGCACGCTGTTCATCAGGCTGCGCCCGATGAGAAATTCCATGGAAAAGTAATACACCCGCTTCGCATCGTTGTGGTAGTAGCGGCGCATGGTTTCCATCCAGCGCTCGATCAGGCGTTCGCGCACGACTTCGGCGAGGGCGAAAAACCAGTCACGGTGGGTGGCGGTGATCGTATCCTTGCCGACGGAAAAAATGAGGTGATTGTTCATGGACTGCTTAACCGAACTCAGATTGAGGTTGAGCGGTTTGTGCTGATGGTCATTTGGCATCTTGTCCTCCCGGACTGCAATCGCTGCGGAATTTTCATTCTCCCCCTGTTGCAGCATCAGGTAAATCATCTTTTTTTCCGCATATCGAGGTGTATCATTATCATGAGATGCGTGTAATTTTGCGGCCGGCAGGAGCCGGTTGTACGGCTTGAATCATTTCTTCGGGGGGACTTATGCGGCTGGCGATGATCGGATTGGGCAAAATGGGCGGCAACATGGCGCGCAGGCTGCGCCGTGGCGGAATCGAGGTAGTCGGTTATGACCGGTCGGCGGAAACGGTTGCGCAGCTTGCCGCCGAGGAAGGGATGCTGGCTGCCGCTTCGGTGGCCGACGCGGTGGCTCAATTGTCCAGCCCGCGCGTGGTGTGGCTGATGCTGCCAAGCGGGGAAATAACCGAGCAGCAGATTCGCGCGCTGGCGCCGCTGCTGGCTCAGGGCGACATCATCGTGGACGGCGGCAATTCCAATTACCACGACAGCCAGCAGCGCGGCGCATGGCTGGCGGAGCAGGGTATCGGTTTCATGGATTCCGGCACCTCCGGCGGCGTGTGGGGGCTGGAGAACGGCTACTGCCTGATGGTCGGGGCGACCCCCGAAGTGGCCAAAATAATGACTCCCATCCTGCAGGCCCTGGCTCCCGCAGCGGATCGCGGCTGGGCGCATGTCGGGCCGGTCGGCGCGGGGCACTTCACCAAGATGATCCACAACGGCATCGAGTACGGCATGATGCAGTCCTTCGCCGAAGGCCTTGAGCTGCTGCGCGGCAAGCAGGAATTCGCGCTCGACCTGGCGCAGATCACCGAGCTGTGGCGGCATAGTTCGGTGGTGCGCAGCTGGCTGCTCGACCTTACCGCAGAAGCACTGAAACATGACCAGGAATTGACGGCTATCGCGCCTTACGTGCCGGACTCCGGCGAAGGACGCTGGACGGCGGTGGAGGCGATCGATCAGGGTATCGCGGCACCGGTGCTGACGCTGGCATTGCAGATGCGCTTTAACAGCCAGAATGAGACCGGCTACGGCTATCGCCTGTTATCCACGATGCGCAATGCCTTCGGCGGTCACGCGGTCAAACACGCGGACGGGGAAAAATGAAAACATCGGAGCCTTGTACGCTGGTGATATTCGGCGCGGGCGGCAATCTGAGCCGCCGCAAGCTGATTCCTGCCTTGTTTCGTCTGGAGATCGCCAAACGCCTGCCGGAACAGATGGTGATATTGGGTTGCGACATCGCGTTGCGGTCGCATGACGAATGGTTGAGCATCGTTGCGGAGATATTACGGCCGGTCTATCCGCAGGGGATCGATGAAACCGCGCTGCAACGCTTTTGCGCGCGGCTGCATTATTTTGCCATCCCGCCCGGCGATGACGCGGCCTATGCGCGCTTGCGGCAATTGATCGAAGAAAACGCGGGCTTTCCTCCCAACGTGGTGTATTACATGGCGGTGCGCCCGGCGGATTATCCTGCCATCGTCGAAAAGATGGGCAACATAGGCCTGCTCCAGCAGAAGAACGGCTGGCGGCGCGTGGTGATCGAAAAACCCTTCGGCTATGACCTGCTCAGCGCGCAAACCCTGCAAGCCAGCCTGTACCGGCATCTGGACGAACCGCAGATTTACCGCATCGACCATTACCTCGGCAAGGGCACGGTGCAGAACGTGATGGTGTTCCGCTTCGCCAACCTGCTGCTGGAGCCGCTGTGGAACCACCATTACATCGACCATGTGCAGATCACCCATTCCGAGACCCTGGGTATCGAAGGGCGCGCCGATTACTACGAAGGGGCTGGTGCGTTGCGCGACATGATCCAGAGCCATTTGCTGCAATTGCTGGCGCTGGTGGCGATGGAGCCGCCGGTGACGATGTCCGCCGAACACCTGCGCGACGAAAAAGTGAAAGTGCTGAAAGCGATCCGCCCGATCACGCAGAACTCGGTGCATGCCCACGCCTTCCGCGGCCAGTACGCCAGCGGCAGCATCGACGGCAAGACGGTACCCGGCTATCTGGAAGAACCCGGCGTGGCGGCGGACAGCACCACCGAAACCTACGCGGCGCTGAAGCTGTTTATCGACAACTGGCGCTGGGCGGGGGTGCCGTTCTACCTGCGCACCGGCAAGCGCATGGCGGAAGGCAGCTCGGCGATCTGCATCCGCTTCAAAAGCCCGCCACAGGATCTGCTGCGCCACACGCGCCACGGCCCGCCGCAGCCGAACTGGATCATGCTCGGCATCCAGCCCAACGATTGCCTGAAAATGGAGATGCAGGTCAAGGTGCCCGGCCTGGACTTGCATACCCGCGCCATCAGCCTGGACGCCACTTACCGCAAGGGCGGCGACGAGGACTACGACGCTTACGAAGGGTTGTTGCTGGACGTGATCCAGGGCGACCATTCGCTGTTTCTGCGCATCGACGAAGTGGAAGCGGCGTGGCGCGTGGTCGATCCGATCCTCAAGGTGTGGGCGATGGAGCGCGATTTCATCAACGGCTATCCGGCGGGCAGTTGGGGGCCGCGCGGCACCTACCGGCTGTTCGACCGCGATGACCAGTTCTGGCGCCATTCGTTGAACTTGGACGGCGCCGACTTGCAGGCCTATTAAAGCCATGAACCGTGTTCTTGCAGGCGACATCGGCGGCACCAAGACGCGCCTCGCCGTCATCGAAGTCAATGGCACGCAAGTGCGGATCGAGCGCGAAGCCGATTATCCGAGCCGTGATTACGCTAAATTTGCAGACTTGCTCGGCGACTTTCTGGCTAATGCTGGAATCCCCAGTCATGCGGCTTTCGGCATCGCCGGCCCGGTGCGGGGCAGGGTAGTGCAAACCACTAATTTGCCTTGGCGTATCGATGCCGATGCCTTGCAACGGCAATTCGGCTTTGCGCATTGCACCCTGCTCAACGATCTGGAAGCGACTGCTTATGGTTTGCCGGCATTGGGCGCGGGTGATTTACTGACTCTGCAGGCCGGTGCGCCTGATGCCAGCGGCAATGTCGCCGTGATTGCCGCAGGAACCGGCCTGGGCGAGGCGGGCTTGTTTTGGGACGGGCAAAGCCACCATCCGTTTGCCACGGAAGGCGGGCATGCCAGTTTCAGCCCGGGCGATGAACTGGAAATGTCCTTGCTGCGCTACCTGCAGCAACGGCATCAACACATCAGTTGGGAGCGCGTGGTATCCGGTATGGGCTTGCTCAGCCTGTATGAATTTCTGTGCCTTTATCATCGCGTTGCCGCACCGCAATGGCTGGCCGAAGAAATGCGCAGCGGCGATGCGGCAGCCGTCATTGCCGGTGCAGCATTGTCCGGCCGCGATAAGATATGCATCAAAACGCTGGATTGGTTCGTGCGTCTGTACGGGGTGGAAGCGGGCAATCTCGCGCTCAAGGTGATGAGCAAAGGCGGCCTGTATCTGGGCGGCGGGATCGCGCCGAAAATTTTGCCGCTGTTGCAGGATGGCGCGTTCCTAGATGCGTTCCTGAACAAAGGCCGGATGCGCCCATTGCTCGAAGCCATGCCGGTCAAGGTGATCCTGAACGATCGCGCCGCGCTGTTCGGCGCGGCGTTGCGCGCCGCACAACTGGCTCATGACGCAAATGAAACTCGCTGATTTGCCAAATGCACAGGCCGTTTTTGTGCATGATGACCCGGAAGGGCTGAGCGCCGCAGTCGCGCAACGCGTTGCCGAATTGGCCGCGCAAGCGATTGCGGCGCGCGGCGTGTTTCATCTCGCCTTGGCCGGCGGCGAAACGCCGCGCCGTTGTTATGAAAAGCTGCGTCATCTGCCCGTCGACTGGACGCATGTGCAGGTTTATTTTGGCGACGAGCGTTGCCTGCCAGCCGGAGATGCCGGGCGCAACGACCGCATGGCCCGCGAGGCCTTGCTGAAGCATGTCGCCATTCCGCCGGACAACATCCACGCCATTCCGGCCGAACTCGGCGCGCGCGTAGCGGCGGCCAGGTATGCAGCCGTACTGGAGAGTGCCGCACCGTTGGACCTAGTGCTGCTGGGCATGGGCGAGGATGGACATACCGCCAGCCTGTTTCCGGGTAACCCGGCAATGGGCAGCAAGACGCCTGCCGTGCCGGTGTTCGATTCGCCCAAGCCGCCCGCCGAGCGGGTTTCACTTGGTTTGGGCGCGCTGAATGCGGCGCGGCATAAGATTTTCCTGGTGGCCGGTGCGGGAAAACGCACCGCATTGGAGCGCATCCTGCGCGGCGAACCGCTGCCTGCGGCGCGTATTTTGGCCGCCGAGTGGCATCTCGATCGCGCGGCATTGCCGGGAGGATAAAAAGCACCGGGTAATTCTGGAGAGCAGGGCAGTTACGCTATAATCCGCCTCACCGCGCAAAAATAATCCTGACTTTTTACTGGGCATAAAACCATGGAAAAAAGTACCTCATATATTCTGCAAGTCCGCCCGAAAATCCCCGCGCGTCTGGCACGCCTCGAAGAACTCGCGAACAATCTCTGGTATAGCTGGGATCGCCCCACCCGCGCGCTGTTCGCACGCCTGCATCCGGGTTTGTGGAAAGCCACCGGGCAAAGCCCGAAGGCATTCCTGAAGCGCGTCGATGAACAACGCCTGCTGGATGCGGTAGAAGACCAGGTGTTCATCGGCAATCTCAACCGCGTGCTGGCGGCCTACGATACCTACCATGATTACCGTTTGCCGCCGGCCGGCTCTGACTTGCTGCAAAAAGACGACCTGGTCGCTTACTTCTGCGCCGAATTCGGTTTCCACGAAAGCCTGCCGATTTATTCGGGTGGCCTGGGGATTCTGGCGGGCGACCACTGCAAGGCGGCGAGCGATTTGCGCCTGCCGTTCGTCGGCGTCGGCTTGCTATATCGCCAGGGCTATTTCCACCAGACCATAGACGGCGATGGCAACCAGATCGCCACCAACCATGACTCGCATTTCGAAGACCTGCCCATCGTTCCGGCCAGGCATGCCGACGGTTCCGAAGCCTGCATATCGGTGAACCTGCCCAATCGCAAGCTCGACATCAAAATCTGGCAGGCCCAAATCGGCCATATCACGCTGTACCTGCTGGATACCGACCTGGAAAGCAACAATGCACATGACCGCGACATCACGCACCGCCTGTATGGCGGCGACAAGGTTACGCGTATCGAGCAGGAAATCGTGCTCGGCATCGGCGGCGTGCTTGCGTTGCAGGAATTGGGAATCAAGCCGACGGTGTGGCATATCAACGAGGGGCATGCGGCATTTCTGGTGCTGGAAAGGATTCGCCAGAAAATCGCCAATGAAGGCCTGGATTTTCCAGCCGCGCTCGAATATGTGGCGGTCAACACCATCTTTACCACGCATACCCCGGTGCCGGCCGGGCATGACCATTTCAACGAAGGGATGGTGCAGGCGTACTTCGAACACTATTACCCCGAACTCAAGCTGAGCCGCGAGGAGTTTCTGGCGCTTGGCCACGCCAAGGACAGCCCCGATTTCAACATGACGGCGCTGGCCATCCGCTGCACGCGTTTCAACAACGGCGTATCGCGCATCCACGGCGATGTGTCATCGACTATTTGCGGCGACATGTGGCCGGAAATCGAGCACGGGGAAAACCCGATGACTTACGTCACCAACGGCGTGCATGCGCCGACCTTCCTGGCGACCGAGTGGATCGAGGTATTCGAGCGCCAGCTCGGGCTGGAATGGAGCGCGCGCATGAACGACGTGGAATTCTGGGAAGGCGTCAAGCGCATCCCGGATCACCTGTTCTGGAGCGCGCGCCAATCGCTGAAGGCCAAAATGTTGAATATGGTGCGCGAACGCATCAGCGCGCAGCATTTCCGCAATCACGGCTCCGAGGCGCACCTGGATCGCCTGCTCAAATACGTCAACCCGGAAAACCCCAATATTCTCACCATCGGCTTTGCGCGCCGTTTTGCGACCTACAAGCGCGCGACCATGCTGTTCGGCAATCTGGATTGGCTGCGCGAAATCCTGAACAATCCGGAACGCCCGGTGGTGTTCATCTTTGCCGGCAAGGCGCACCCGGCGGACATGCCCGGCCAGGACCTGATCCGCCGCATCACCCATGTTTCCAAGATGCCCGAGTTCGTCGGCAAGATATTGATGGTGGAAGGCTATGACCTGGCCTTGGCGCGCAAGCTGGTTTCCGGGGTGGATGTCTGGCTGAACAACCCGCTGTATCCGCTGGAAGCCAGCGGCACCTCCGGCATGAAGGCCGGCATCAACGGCACCATCAACCTGTCCGTGCTGGATGGCTGGTGGGGCGAGAGTTATGACGGCAAGAACGGCTGGGCGATCAAGCCGGTATCTGAATCGCTGAGCGAAGAAG
>Ga0209211_10013371_pt1 | contig 10182 bp, 6 predicted proteins | sample RifGroA2_FD_183992 | JGI IMG/M metagenome (GOLD analysis project Ga0209211, IMG submission 183992) | Groundwater microbial communities from Rifle, Colorado, USA - Groundwater A2 (SPAdes) (version 2) | ecosystem: Environmental > Aquatic > Deep subsurface > Groundwater | place: Rifle, Colorado...
TCTATTATTTGATTAACTCTCTCCGCCACGGCGATAATCGGATAAAAATGTCCGCCCGTGCCTCCGCCTGTAAAAACTATTTTCATATATGTTTTTGAAATTTAGAAATATTGAGCACGATGCCGATCGCCATCATATACACCATAAGTGAAGTGCCTCCCTGGCTCATAAACACGAGCGGCACCCCAGTGAGCGGCAGGACTCCGGTCACCGAAGCGATATGCATAAATGACTGCACTGTAATGAGTATAACAATTCCGTAGACCAAAAGTCCACTGAAAAGATCGGGGGTCCGGTTGGCGATGCGGAACCCGCGCATGGCAAAAAGCATATAAAGGAATATGGCGGCCAAAGCCCCGACAAAACCTAATTCTTCGCCTAAAACGGCAAAAATGGAGTCCCCTTGCGGTTCGGGAAGATAGCTGAATTTTTGCACGCTTTGGCCGAATCCCCGGCCGAAAATTCCGCCGGACCCGAGTGCGATCAGCGACTGCTGAATCTGATAGGAAGATCCTTTCGCGTCTTGCGCCGGATTGATAAAAGTTTTGACTCTTTCCTGAAGATACGGCGTAAAGTATACCAAGGTCCCGAGCAGAAGCACCACTCCAAAACTCACCCCCAGGATGTATTTGATAGGAACACTCGAGACAAAAAGCATGGCCATGCCGGTAATGGCAATCAGAATGAAGCTTTTTGTATCCGGCTGTTTCAGTAAAATTACGGCAATAATCGCAAGCATGATGCCAAAAGGAAGAATTCCGAACCGAAAATCCCGCGCTCTATCTTTCACCCAAGATAGCCAGGCCGCGAAATAAATCACAAAGCCAAATTTCAGGAATTCCACTGGCTGAAAAGAAACTGGACCCAGCTGTATCCATCTTTCCGCGCCTCCGTGGCTCCATCCCAAAGAAGGAATAAAAACCGCCGCGGTCAGCAGGATGGATCCCAAAAAAATCAGAAAAGAATATTTTCGCCAGAATTTATAATTGATTTTGTAGCAAAAATACATTCCAATTAATCCCAAGCCCAAACCTAGGACTAATTGGCTGAAAAGCACAGAAAGAAACAAATCAGTATTTCTATTTAAAATTCCCAAAGATGCGGAAACGAATACGGCAACTCCGGTGAAAAGCAGAATAAATACAATTATTAAAAAAAATCTGTCCGCTTTTTTTTCCTTCATTTGTCTTTTTTACCGGCTGATAATCGCCAAAATTACGCCAATAATAGCGAAGATAGTCGAAAAAACCCAGAAACGCATCGTAACTTTGTAAGACGACCAGCCGATTGCCTCAAAATGATGGTGAATCGGCGCGAGCTTAAACAATCTTTTGCCTCCCCTAAATTTTTTTGAAGCGATTTGTAAAATGACCGACAAGGAAGTGACAACGAGAGGCATGGCGACGATTGGAAGGATAAAAACCGAATCGGTCAGGAATGCGAGGGTAGAGAGAGTGATGGTAAGTCCCATAATGCCCGTCTCCCCCATATAGAATCTGGCCGGCGGAATATTAAACCAAAGGAACGCGAGTGTCGCTCCGGCTATGACTCCGGAGAAAGCGGCCAGATCTATCTGATTGTTGGCATAGGCTATGACCGAATACGCGGCAAAAATAGAAGCCAGTACTCCTCCGGAGAGCCCGTCAATGCCGTCGATCACTCCCCCGGAAAAAGTCGAAAAAGCCACCAAAATAAAAAACGGAATTATCAAAAATCCAAGATAAATTTCTCCGCCGAACGGAATATGCACGGTCGTTATGCCCAGCTTGAAAAAAAACCAAAGGCCGATAAGGAGCGAAATGAGCACGATGAGCAGGGCCTTCCACAGGCGCCAGGATTTATCGTCGCGCGCGTACTTGCCGTTGCCGTAAATCTGTAAAAGATCGTCCGCTAAACCGACTAAAGACCCGAGCAAGAGCGCAAAAAGCGGTATCCAGGTCTGGTTGCGGGAGAGAAAATTCATTTTTTCCGTGTCGATGGAAGGAAAAAAAATAGAGACTGCAAAAAATGCCAAGGTGGTCAGTAAAACAGTAACCCAAATTATCATCCCGCCGACGCGGGGAGTCTGGAGCTCTTCGTGTCCGTTGTGTATTTTCTGAAAATCTTCTGTCGTGCTTTCGCTCCTCGAATATTTCTTCCACATCTTGTATTTATAGAAAAAATGCGTGGCAATCGGGGTAAGTAAGAGAGCCAAAAAAAAGGCAAACGCCGTCGGTATGGAAATTTTGACCAAATTGAGAAGCATATAATCATTATAACATTAATATACTTCGCTTTGGTAGCACCTTTCGCAATAAACAATCTCCGGTCGGTCGGGGGCGTAACTTGTCTCGAATTCATTTTTACATCTCTCCTTCATGCATTTTCTGCGCCAGAGTTTTGAAGGTGTACGAAGTGAAAAACGCTTTTTGAAACGACAAAAGAAACAGTTTCTGGGAATAGGAATTTGCCATTTTTTATAAAAAGCAAGTTCATTTGGAATAATTTTATAATTTCTTCCACATTGAAAACATTCCAAAATTTCATTTAAAATATCACTAGAAACATCATTGATATTTTCTGGAATTTTTTTAAGTGTTGTTTTTCCTTTTGTTTGTTGTAAATTTTCCTGGAAACGAAGTCCGGAGTTTATTATTTCTGTTTTTGTCATAGGGAAAGAAAGATTTGCCATTGTTTCGTTATAAGCAAAAGGAGAATATTTCATTGGGAAAAATTCCCCCCATTCTCCCATTCCTTTCATATAGTTAATAATCTTTTCTTTTAATTCAAAATATTTTTCCTTAGAATATTGCTTGTTAAAAACAGAATATTCACCATGCTTTAATGCAACACAGCCAAAACAATTATTAGAAGACTGACAAGATTCTGAATATAAAATATCTATGCATTTCCATGTATAAATAGTAAATAAAGCCCGACTTGAATTATCTGGTGTTAGACCTTCATAACATTCTGAGAGTTGTCCACCGACAGATAAATCGTAACTTTCTTTTTGTGTATCACCATTTTCTATATATTTACTGTTTTCGGATTTTCTATTGTGAAAAACATATTTTGAATTTTTACTATTCGTTAAATTATTTCCGGTACAATCGAAGCAGTTTCTGAAAGATGCATATTTTCGAGGTTTAGTTAATATAAAATTTTCGAATTCAACTCTTGCTTTTTCATTTCCTCTAAAAGTTTCAAGTTCATAGGAACCTAGAATTTTTTTGTATTCTTTTTCAGAATATTGCACATTTTTAATACAATACTTTTTATTTCGCAGATTAACACACAAAAAACAAAACTCACACCCACTACAATCATAACAAAATGAACAATTTATAAGGGCCGAAGAATAGTATACATTTCTGCAACCAAAACATTTTCCACTATACATTGTTTCATAAAGCCCTTCTCCTGTTCCCCAAATACCCATTGAATCAACCGTGTCTTTCGTGTCAGCCCCATAGCAAAGATACATGCAATCCTGCATTTTCCAAGCCACCATGCACATATAGCAATTTTTGCCATAGGCAAAATCTTGAGTATATTCACAATTTTCACTGCCTATGTTGTTATCGTTAAATAAAGCAAGCGCAGGAACTTTTAAACGAAACTCGACAAATTGTTCAAAAAATGGCCGAGAAAAATCAAAATCCTTACCATATGATTTTGGGTCCCATTTATCACTCCACCAACACTTATTGCAATAAATAACTTGCGGGTTATCGGGTGAATAAATTGAGATAATATTTCTCTTACATAAATCGCATTTTCTGTTATAAAAAATAAAATCATTCCGCCAAGCCAACCTTCTTTGCATTCTGCACTCCGGGCAAAAGGTCGGTGGAGGAACTTTTATTTTCTCGTAGAATCCGAAATCATCCGGCTCGATTGTAAATTCCTTCTTGCAATTTTGGCATATCGTAGATACTGAGCCTGTCGAATGTATTCTATTTTCTGATTTATGTTCCACTTTAGTTAAGTAAAGTAGTTAATAAACTAACCAAAGACTAGTAAACCTCCTGCTGATAACATTTTTCGCAGTACACAATTTCCGGACGGTCTGGGGCGTAGCTGGTTTCGAATTCGTTTTCGCATTGTCCGGCATGACTATGATCAACGGTTGTTTGTGGCGAACCGACCGAACCGCACATACACTGACGATGCCAGAGCTTGAATGGATTTCTGCGTTTTACCCTATTCGCGTGGCGACAATAAAAACATCTTCTCGGAATTGGAATCTTCATTTTCCGGTAGAAGTTGAGCTCGTTTTGTACGATTTTATAATTCCTTTTACACTCTATGCAAACTAAAATTTCATCCAAGATCGAGTCATCAACATCATTGATGCTCTCTGGAATTTCTTCCGGTTTTAAAGTTTCCTTTCCTGTCGTGCGCTGAATTTTGTCCTGCCAATTATACCCTCTCTTGAACGCCTCTTCTTTTGTAAGCGGGAGCTGTTCCACCGCGCAGGATTCGTTGTAGCCGAAATAAGAAAGTTCTATGGGGTAATATTCCCCATACCGGTATTCAATCCCCTGCTTATCCTTGTACGGCATTTTATTCATCTGCTCCACAATTTTCGGCACCAGCTTTTCGTAATCTTCTTTCGTGTACTGCCTGTTGAAAATACAATAATTCGCGTTGCGCAAACCCACACACCCAAAACAGTGCTTGCAGTTGTGGCAATGCTGGCAATAGCGCACATCCTGGCTCTTCACCGAAAAAAGCGCAAAGAGATTCAGTTGAGAATGATCACCGGTCATGCATTCATAACATTCCGACGATCCGCCGGTCAAAGTAACATCATAACAATCTTTATCTGGATTATTGGCATCACCCCCATAATCGCAATAGCCGCAATTTTCCATATTTTTTGTTATAAAACAATTTCTCGAATTTTTAGAAAAAGTGGTCAAGTCGCCCGTAGTGTTCACGCTTTTGAAATTTATTGAACAGCGCCGGGGATATTGGAGGACCAGTTCATCAAATTCTTTTTTCGCTTTTTCCACGCCGGAAAAAGTGTCCAAGCGATAACCCTTCAAAATTTCTTCATATTCTTCTTTCGTGTACTGTTTGTTTTTGAAATTATACTTTTTTCCTCGCAGGCCGGTGCATATAAGACAATCTGAACAATCCCAGCAGTCGTAGAAAAAAGCGGAATTAATACCGGCCACGCCCAGTTCTGAATACTTAAGCTGATATGCTCTAGGGCAGTGGATGCATTCGTACATCCAATTGCTGGGAGACCGGATATTCATGCAATCCACCATATCCTTACCAGTGATAACAAAAAAACTATACATTATATTTTCCACGTGCCACCCCGAAAAACACATATAGCAATTCTTGGAAAACCACCAATCGTGAGTGTATTCACAATTCAAACTGGCAATGCCGTCGTCATTAACCACAGCCATATGCGGAACTTTTTGGATTAATTCACGGAATTGGGTAAAAAACGAACGGGAAAAATCGTAGTCCTTTCCAAAACTTTTCGAGTCCCATTTATCGCTCCACCAGCACTTGTTGCAGTAAATAGTCAGCTTTGACTCCGGCGAATATATGGAAATGACTCCCTTCCCGCACATTTCGCATTGGCGGTTATAAAGGGACATATTATTCCTCCAAGCCCAGCGCCGAACCCGCCGGCACTCCGGGCAAAAAGTCGGCGGGGGAACTTTGATCTTTTCATAGAAACCAAAATCGTCGGGTTCGATAGTAAAATCCTTGCGGCAATTCTGGCAATTTCTTGTCTCAGAATTCATATTTTTATAGTATAGCACTTATTTTTTTGATTAAAATCTACACATATGTTATTGTTTTTTAAATGGCTTTCAAACAAATATTTCCGAAAATTTTGCTGTTTTTGGCAATCGGCGCGCTGATTGCTTTTTCGTCGTTCTCGGCGCTCAAAAAGCAGAATGAAAACGAGCTGGCTTATCAAAAACTCCTAGAAACAGAAGAAAAAAATTATTTGATGGGAAAATTCGACCCGGCGGAACGGAAAGATTTTATTCACATTCCGATCAAATACACGATCGGCGAAAATGGCAAATATTTGCGCCAAGAAACTTGGGACGCTTTTTTGAAAATGCATGACCAAGCGGAACAAGACGGCATAAGATTAAGAATAGCTTCGGCCACTAGAAATTTTGACTACCAAAAAAATATCTGGGAGAGCAAATGGAAAAATTTTTCAGCCAATACTCCCGACGGGCTGGAAAGATTCAAAAAAATACTGGAATGGAGCTCGGTACCTGGCACTTCCCGGCACCACTGGGGCACGGATATAGACATCAATAGCGCTAACGCTTCGTATTTTGAGAGCGAAAAAGGCATCAGAGAATATATTTGGCTGGTCCAAAACGCCCCGTCTTTCGGTTTCTGCCAACCCTATAACTTAAAAAACGGCGGGAGGCCGATGGGCTACAACGAGGAAAGATGGCACTGGTCTTACCTGCCCATTGCTCGGGGCCTTACGGAAGAGTATAAAAATTTAATTAAAAAAGGAGACATAAAGGGATTTTTAGGGGATAGATACGTGTCGGAGCTGGACCTGATAAACAATTACGTCCTTAGTATTAATCCGGATTGCTTATAGACATTCTCACATTCTTGAGAATATTGGAATGTTATTTTTAGTAAACTAGCCGAGGGCTAGTAAACTTCCTGCTGATAGCATTTTTCGCAATAGACAATCTCCGGCCGATCTGGCGCGTAAGAAGTTTTAAATTCTACTTCACACTTCTCTGCTCCGTGAAAATGATTTTCCTTATCACACATGCATTGTCTGTCCCAAAGCTTCAGGGGATTTCTGGACGCCAAGCGCTGAAAATGCCGACAATTCGGACACAACCTCGGCAAAGGCAAATTCATTCTTTTGTAAAACTTAAATTCCTCGGCAACAATTTTAAATGCTTCCGTGCATTGTTCTTTGCATTTTCCGTTATGTTCACAAGCAATCACTTTATTAACGATGTCGTCTTCAACATCTTTGATATTATCCGGCAAATCTTTATTTTCTATTTCAATTTTATAATTCCTCTCTTCTTCGTCTTGCCAATTGTGCCCTCCAGCCAGAGCTTCTTTTTTATCCAAAGGAAAATATTCTTGTGCGATTGATTCATTATAAGCAAACGGAGACAAATCGCTTGGAAAAAAATCACCATATTTATGAACCCTGCCTTTTTTATCAATATATGAAATTTGGTTCATTTGTTTGATGATTTTCGGCAAAATTTCTTCATATTCTTCTTTCGTATACTGTTTATTTAAAATGCAATATTGTTTTTTACGCAAACCTTCGCACCCAAAAACATTCAAGCAATTCTGGCATTCTTCACTATAATAAGTATTTTGATTATAGTGATTCCTTACGCTGAAAGCTGTATTTGATCCAGCAAAACCATGAGCTACCTCGTAAAGAAATTCAGCCTTATACCCTTGAAAAGAAGTATCATAACAATCTTTTGAATCATTTCGACAGAAAAATAAATATTTACAATCTTCAGCCTGCCGGGAACTGAAAGAATTATGAGTATTACGAACTTCCGACAGATCATCTCCGTCTGAATTGACGGATTTATAAATACGCGCATAGCGGTGCGGAACTTTTATTTCCAGTTCGTGAAGTTTTTTTAAATTTTCCAAATGGTTTGCATAACTGCCCCGATCAATAAATTTCGTAATACTTTCGTATTCTTCTTTAGAATATTGCTTATTGAAAATACAATGTTGTTTGTTGACCAAACCCACGCAGCCAAAACAATTTATGCAATTTCGGCAATCAACCAAATAAGAACTATCCACACAATCCAAAGAATATCGACTAAAAAATAATTTATTCACACGCTGGCATTCAAAATTTTCGTAACTAAATTCTATTTTTTCCGAAAACGCGATATCCATGGAGTCGCGCGAATCCAGCACTTGATTGCCAAAATAAATTCTCTCATTGTTTTTCCCTCCAAAAAGCAAATAGCATTCCTTATAATCCAATCCGTAATTGCAATAATCACTGAGAACGAAATTAGTGCGATATAAATTTACTCTGGGCACAGATTTTTGAAGAGCTTTAAATTGTTCAAAAAATGGAACGGAAAAATCGTAATCTCGCCCATAAGTTGTTGGATCCCATTGATCGGACAACCAGCAATCGCGGCAATAAACGGTAAAAGGACTGCTTTTGTGATAAATAGCAAGCAGGGATTTTTTACATAAAGCGCATTCACGCTTATAAAAAACTCGGTTGTTTCGGAACATTAATCTTTTTTGGAATCGGCACTCCGGACAAAAATTCGGCGCCGGCACACCCATTTTTTCATAGAAATTGAAATCTTCGGGTTCAATGTCGAATTTATTTTTACAGTTCTGGCAAATTTTCGTTTCTTTTGTTTTCATATTTTAACTATTCGCCTATTCGCGCGAATTAGAGATATTAATATACTTCTTGCTGATAACATTTTTCGCAGTAAACAATTTCGGGGTGGTCGGGAGGATAGCCAGTTTTAAATTCTTCCCCGCACGGTTCCTCGCCGTGCAAGTGCTTTACGGTATTTTTGTAAACTCCGGTACTGTCTGTTTTCCCAGCGCACGTACAGAATCGCTCGTATAAATGCAAAGTAAGCCGGTCGCTAATCCTGCGCTCGTGCCGGCATTCACTACATAAATGAGGAAGAGGTAATTTTTCTTTTTTTAAAAAAATAAGTTCGTTTTCCAAAATACGAAATGCATTTTTACATTTTTCACATTCGATAACTTCTTTAATAATTTCATCTAAAACATCTCCGATTGAATCAGGTAGTTTATCTGCTTTTTTAGTTATGGCATATTCTCCCCGTTCAACTTCCAGCCACCCATATCCTTTTTCTTCCGCTTCTTTTTTAGTAAGAGGAAAATGCTGGAAAGCCAAAGTATTATTATAACCGAATGGACTGAACTCCGTCGGAAAAAGTTCCCCATATTTGTAAACAATTCGCTGCGAATCAATATATGGCATTTCATCCATGTGTTTTTTTATTTTTGGCACCAATTCTTCGTATTTTTCTTTTGTGTATTGTTTGTTTAAAATGCAGTATTGTTTCTTCTTGAGCCCGACACAACCAAAGCAGTCGGAAGAACTGAACAAATGCACGCAATATTCCAGATTCCGGCAAGCCGGCCAGCAGTTTCGGCAAAACTTGTTGTTGTATGAATTTTCCCCGCATTCGATCGTCTCATAACAAAGTTCAATATGTTCTCCCCAATTAGTAGCGTCATAATTATCTTTATTGTTCGGCACTTGTAAATATTGGCAATAACGCATATTTTCACTTTCCCGAACTAAATAACTGTCGTTCACATTTTTACAATCCGTAACATATGAACCCGTTGAGTTATAATTCCTTATTCCCTGGCTACATCTAACTGGAAATTTTTGCCATATTTTTTGTACTTCTTGTTTTATTTTTTCAAGACTCGAATGTTTATCCAACTGCATTTTTTGCAACTCGCTAAAATATTCCTCTTTTGAAAATTGTTTATTGAAAATACAATATGAAGATTTTCTTAAATTAACACACCCAAAACAATCATTGCATCCAATACAGTCTCGACAAAACCATAAATTTCGATTATCTCCGGACATCTTTGTATATCTACACTGGTAACATTTTTCTGTCCAAAAACATTCATAACAGCGCTCGCAGTGGTTTATGTGTGAATTGTCCACGCAATCCTTACTGAAATCGATCGCATTGCCATACATACAATCTTCTGAATTGTTTGAGTTGCAAACAAGATAGCTGTTTTTAATATCAGAAGCATTAAAAGCATATGGGCTATTAACCATTCGAATCACATTATAGTTATACATCGGTATCTTCATTTCCAGCTCATGTAATTGTTTCAAAAATGGTTTTGAAAAATCCACATCCTGTCCGTGTTCCATGCCATCCCACTTATCGCCAAACCACGCTTCCCGAGTAATAATTTTTCTTCCACTTTCCGTGGGATAGGTGGAAAAAATTGTTTGGCCAGTGAAGGCGTCTTTGACCTTAAACAATTTTCGCTCGTTGCGAAAAGCCATTCGCCTCTGCGCTCGGCAAAGCGGGCAAAAGGTCGGCGGAGGGACTTTCATTTTTTCATAGAAATTGAAATCTTCCGGCTCAATGTCGAATTTATTTTTACAGTTCTGGCAAATTTTAGTTTGCG
>Ga0209211_10013374_pt1 | contig 10181 bp, 11 predicted proteins | sample RifGroA2_FD_183992 | JGI IMG/M metagenome (GOLD analysis project Ga0209211, IMG submission 183992) | Groundwater microbial communities from Rifle, Colorado, USA - Groundwater A2 (SPAdes) (version 2) | ecosystem: Environmental > Aquatic > Deep subsurface > Groundwater | place: Rifle, Colorado...
CCCGCCCCCCCCGGGGAAGGCGCCAGGGGCGGGCGGCATCCCGACGCTCCCCGGCGAGACCGTCTCACAGCACACATGAGGAGGACACACGCATGAATCGGATGACGCGAAGGACCTTTCTCGGGGCGACCTCCATGGCGGCCGCCGGCACGGCAGTGGGACCGTGGGTGCTCCGGGCCCAGGCGCAGGGCGCGCCGCTCAAGATCGGCGTGGTGCTCCCGTACACGGGCGTCTACGCCGTCCTCGGGGAGAGCATCACGCAGGGGATGGAGCTGGTCTTCGCCCGCGAGAACTGGACCGTGGCCGGGCGCAAGATCGAGATGATCAAGGAAGACGACGAGATGAAGCCGCCGGTCGGCATCCGCAAGACGGAGAAGCTGATCGACTCCGACAAGGTGGACATCCTCACGGGCCCCGTGCACAGCGGCATCCTGATGGGCATGCGGGACAAGGTCCACAACTCGAAGACGATCCTCATCGTCTCCAATGCGGGCGCCGACGTCATCAGCCGGGAGCGCTGCTCGAAGTGGATCTTCCGCACGTCGTTCTCCAACTGGCAGCCCAACTGGCCCATGGGCGGCTGGGTCGCGAAGAACGTCGCCAAGGAGGTGTTCCTCGTCGCGCCGAACTACCAGGCGGGCAAGGACATGATGAACGCCTTCAAGGAGACCTACCTGCCGGCCGGCGGCAAGGTCGTGGCCGAGGATTACCCGAAGCTCGGCGAGACGGACTACGCTCCGTACCTCACCAAGATCAAGCAGTCCGGGGCCAAGGCCGTCTACTGCTTCTTCTCGGGGTCCGACGCCGTCAACTTCGTGAAGCAGTTCGACCAGTTCGGGCTGAAGCAGTCGATCAAGCTCACCGGCGCGGGCTTCCTCACCGAGCCCGACGTGCTGCCGGCCCAGGGCAAGTCGGCGCTGGGCGTCATCACCGGGCACTTCTACACCCCGCTCCTCGACAACCCCGTGAACAAGAAGTTCGTGGCCGACTTCAAGGCCAAGTTCGGCGGCAAGAGCCCGGACGGCTTCGCCGTCCAGGGCTACGACACGGCCGAGGTCATCATCCGTGCCGTCAAGGCCGTCAACGGCAACACCCAGGACAAGGACAAGCTCGTCGCAGCCATCGCCAAGACCGAGTTCGACAGCCCGCGCGGCCGCTTCCGCTTCGACCCCAAGTCGCACAACGTCATCCAGCCGTTCATCTACATCCGCGAGGTCAGGGAGGTCGCCGGCGGGCTCAACAACGTCCCGATCGACAAGGTCGCCGACGTGACGGACCCCGGGACCGGCTGCACCTTGCCGGCCTGACGGAAACCCACGGGGGGTCGGGCCCTCGGGCCCGGCCCCCCGGTCGTCACCCGCGTGCCCGCCCTCCCCGATCTCTTCGCCCAGGCCCTGAACGGGCTGTCGTATGGCGTCCTGTTATTCCTCCTCTCCGTCGGATTGACCCTGATCTTCGGGATGCTGGACGTGGTCAACCTGGCCCACGGCTCCTTCTACATGCTCGGCGCCTACGCCGGGCTCACCCTGATCGCGACCACGGGCAATTTCTGGCTGGCGCTGGTTGCCGCCCCGCTGGTCGTGGGAGGCATCGGCGCGGTCATCGAGAGGAGCTGTCTCCGGCCCCTGTATCGACGGCAGCCGCTCGATCAGGTCCTGCTGACATTCGGGCTGATCTACCTCTTCGAGGATCTCGTGAAGTGGATCTGGGGGGGGCGGATCCGCTCCATCCCCGCGCCCGATCTCTTCTCGGGCTCCGTGACGGTGCTCGGCGCTACCGTGCCCTCCTATCGCCTGTTCGTCATCGTCTTCGGCCTCGGCATGGCCGTGGCGGTGTGGCTCCTGATCGAGCGCACGAGGCTCGGGTCCATCATCCGGGCGGGGGTCTTCGATGCCGAGATGACCGGGGGCATGGGGGTCAACATCCACCGGGTCTTCACGGGGGTGTTCGCCTTTGGCGCCGCGCTGGGCGGGCTGTCGGGCGTGATCGCCGGTCCCATCCAGTCGGCGTACCCGCCCATGGGCGCGAGCATCCTGATCCCCGCTCTCATCGTGGTGGTCGTGGGGGGCCTCGGCAGCCTCAAGGGCTCGCTCGTGGGAAGCCTGATCATCGGCCAGGCCGAGACCTTCGGGAAGGCCTGGCTCCCCGGTGCCTCGATGCTGATGATCTACCTCGTCATGGCCGCCATCGTGCTCCTCCGGCCCCAGGGCCTCTTCGGACGGCCGCTCAAGTGATCGCCCGGCTGGCCGCCTTCCTCGTGCTCCTCGCGGCGGCGGCGGCGTTCCCGCTCTTCGCCGGGAAGTACCCCGTGACCCTGCTCCAGGAGATCCTCATCTGGGGCGTCTTCGCCATGAGCCTCGATCTCCTGATGGGCTACGCCGGCATGGTCTCCTTCGGCCACTCCGCCTTCTTCGGCGTCGGCGGCTACGTCGCCGCCCTGGCCCTCACGGCCTACCCGGGGACGCTGTCGGCGCTGGCGCTCCCTCCGCTGGCAGCCGGGCTGGCGGCGCTCGTCATCGGGTTCTTCTCGATCCGGGTGAGCGGGGTGTACTTCATCATGCTGACGTTGGCCTTCTCGCAGATGTTCTACGCCGTGGCCTTCCAGGCCGCGTGGCTGGGCGCCGAGGACGGGATCGTCGGCGTCCCCCGCGCCTCCGTGGTGGGCATCAACCTGGCACAGCCCATGAGCTTCCACCTGTACCTCGTGGCGCTCGTGGCGCTCGGCGCGCTGTTCCTGTGGCGCGTCGTGCGCTCGCCCTTCGGGCATGTGCTCCAGGGGATCCACGAGAACGAGAGCCGGATGCAGGCGGTGGGGTACGCCGTGAACCGGTACAAGCTCCTGGCCTTCGTGATCGCGGGGATGCTGGCGGGCGTGGCGGGGGCGCTCTACACCCAGCTCGTCGGCTCCATCACTCCGGATGCCTTCCTGTGGACGACGTCGGGCGAGGCGCTCCTGATGGTGATCATCGGCGGCACCGGCACCCTCGGCGGCGCAGTCCTGGGCGCCGGCGCCTTCATCCTGCTGCAGAGCCTCGTGAGCTCCTACACGGAGCGCTGGATGCTCATTCTCGGGCTCACGTTCATCCTGCTCGTCCTGTTCGCGCCGGGCGGTATCGTCGGCGCGCTGCGGGGGCGCGTGGGGCTCCGCGCGTGACCGCGGGCGGCGCTCCCCTCCTGGTCGCGGAGCGGCTCACGCGCCACTTCGGCGCGCTGACCGCCGTGAACGGCGTGTCCCTCGACATCGCCCCGCGCGAGCGGCGGGCCATCATCGGCCCCAACGGCGCCGGCAAGACCACGCTGTTCAACCTGATCACCGGCTCGCTCGCGCCCTCGGCGGGGCGGATCCTCTTCGACGGCAAGCCGATCACGGGGCTCCCGCCTCACGTGGTGGCCCGCCGGGGGCTGTCCCGGTCCTTCCAGCGGACGAATCTCTTCCCCAAGCTCACCGTGCTGGAGAACCTGCGTCTCGCGGCGGCCGCCGACGGGCGGGGCAGCTACAGTCTCCTCGGCGGCATCGCACGGCTGCCGGGGCCGCTCCTGCGCGCGCGGGAGGCCGCGGAGGCCGTGGGGCTCACGGACCGCCTCCAGGAGCAAGCCTCACGCCTGTCCTACGGGGAGCAGCGACAGCTCGAGGTGGGCGTGGCGCTGGCCACCTCGCCCAAGCTCCTGCTCCTGGACGAGCCCACGGCCGGCATGTCGCCCGAGGAGACGCTGCGCATGACGCGCATGCTCGAGGGGCTGCCGCGGGAGGTGACGCTCCTGATCATCGAGCACGACATGGACGTGGTGTCGTCGCTGGCGGACCGCGTGACCGTGCTGCACTACGGCGAGGTGCTGAGCGAGGGGTCCTTCCAGGAGGTGAAGGCCGACCCGCGAGTGTACGAAGTCTATCTCGGGAGCGGGTGAGGGCCATGCTCGAGGTCGACGGCATCCACACCTACTACGGCGAGAGCCACATCCTGCACGGCGTCTCCCTCCGCGTCGCGGCGGGCGAGGCCGTGGCGCTCCTCGGACGGAACGGGGCGGGGAAGACCACCATGATCCGGAGCATCGTCGGCTTCACCCCGCCGCGCGAGGGGCGCATCGTCTTCGAGGGGGAGCCGATCCAGGCCTGGCCCCCGTACCGGATCTCGCGGCGGGGCATGGCGCTGGTGCCGCAGGGGCGGCGGATCTTCTCGCCGCTCTCCGTGAGGGAGAACCTGCTGCTGGGCGCCCGGGCCGCCGGCTGGACGCTGGAGCGGGTCTTCGCGCTGTTTCCGCGGCTCCGCGAGCGGGCCGAGCAGTCGGGGGGCACGCTCTCGGGCGGCGAGCAGCAGATGCTGGCCATCGGGCGCGCGCTCCTCACCAACGGCCGTCTCCTCCTGCTGGACGAGCCCTCCGAGGGGCTCGCGCCCATCCTCGTGCGGGAGATCGGGCGCGTGGTGAAGGGGCTCAAGGGCGAGCGCCTCTCCATCCTGCTCGTGGAGCAGAACTACCACCTGGCGCTCCGGGTGGCCGACCGGGTGTATGTCATGAACAAGGGGCAGATCGTCTACGAGGGGACGCCGCAGAGCCTCGAGGCGGCCGAGGAGATCAAGCGGCGCTACCTGGGCGTCGCATGAGCCGGAGGGGCGCATGAGCTGGATCGATCCAGACTTCCCGAGGACGGCGACGCCGAGCGATCTCGTAGGGCGTGTGCTCGGGCTCAACCCCGGGATGATGACCGGGCCGGGGACGAACACCTACCTCGTGGGCGTGAAGCACCCCATCCTCATCGACACGGGCGCGGGGATCCCGGGCTACGTGACCCTGTTCCAGGAGTACCTCGCGCAGCGCGGCTGGGCCGGCCCCGAGCGGATCCTCCTCACCCACCGCCACCGGGACCACATCGGTGGCGTGGCTGACCTGCGCGCGCGCTTCCAGGGGCTGCCCGTCTCGAAGATGATCCTCAAGGACGGCGGGCTGCCCGAGGGAACCCGGGATCTCCAGAATGGAGTGGCGGTGGAGGGGGACGGCGTGACCCTGATCCCCATCCACACGCCGGGACATGCCTCCGACCACCTCTGCTTCTACCTGCCGGAGGAGCGCGCGCTCTTCAGCGGGGATCTCATCCTGGGAGGCTCCACGAGCGTGATCCCGGAGGACGACGGCGACCTTGCCCACTACATGGCCTCGCTGAGGCGGGTGCAGGCCCTCGACGTGCGGCGCATCTACCCGGCGCACGGTCCGGTCATCGAGGACGCCCCGGCGAAGATCCAGGAGTACCTGGACCACCGGATGATGCGCGAGCGCCAGATCCTCGACGCCCTGGGAGGCGGCGTCCGCACGATCCCCGAGATGGTCGCGGTGATCTACGCCGACGTTCCCCAGATGCTGCACGCCGCCGCGGGGATGTCGGTACACGCCCACCTGCGGAAGCTCGCGAAGGACGGGCGGGTGAGCGAGGAGCGCCGGACGGACGCGCCGTCCCTCTGGACCTTGCTCTTCTAGACGGGGTCCGGATCGATGACCTTCAGCTTCCTGAAGGCGGTGCGGTAGAAGCCGCGGTCTCGCGTGAGCAGAGCGTCGGCCTGCAGGGCAGCGTGGGCGCCGACCAGGAAATCCGCGACGACCCGATGTCGAGGGAGTCGCACCGCGCCTCGATTCTGTCTCCAGAGCCGGCCCGCCGCGCTTGCAGCCTCGGCGTCGATGGGCTCGAACTGCACGCCCAGGAGGGAGAGCGCCTCAAGGAAGGCCTCGTCGCTGGGGAAGTGCGCCCGCACCTCGGCCCACACCACCTCGCAGGCCACCAGGGCACCCGCATCGTAGGCCCTCCGGAGCGCCTCCCGCGACTGCCGCCCGAAGCGGGCGTCTGCGCCGAGCACGTCGAGGAGCACCGAGGAATCGACCGCTGTCTTCATCGAGTCTGCGTGCGGGCGCGGCGCCGGACCGCGGGTGTCCGCGCCGGCCGGGGCCCGCGCATCTCGTCGATGAGGGCATCCACGGGTTTCGAGAGCGTGAGCCTGCCGAACACCTGGTCCACGGGGTGGGCGCCGCGACCGCCCTTCTGCAAGAGAACGCCGCCCGCCGTGAGCTGGAACTGCACCGGCGTGCCGGCGACGAGGCCCAGCGCCTCGCGGACCTTGACCGGCAGGGTGATCTGACCCTTGGAGGAGATGATGCTCTTCATGCGCCCATCGTCAAGCTCTTTACCGAGAAAGTCAAGCACGGCTCTCTCTCCCGCCGCCCCCCCGGAACCCCGCTCTGCGCGGCAGGGTCAGGATCGGTGACCGTCGCGCGGTGCGCGTCCGCGAGCTCCACGACGAGGGCCCGCCGTCGGAGGAGGCGGAGGGAGCCCGGGGCCCGGAGAGGTGCCAGAGGCCTTCGTCGCCTGGAAGGATCCGGCGCCGCCGGGTCGTCTGGCGGCTCCGGGACGGGACAAGCAGACGCTGCAGGAGACCCCTTTTGGGCCGCGGAGCTGGCCCGACCCGATCGGCCCCGTCACTCTGGCCGCGGCCGTGGCACGCTGACTTTATCTCCCGCCGTCGACCCCGGTCAATGGAGCGTCTCGCGAGGGATGGATCGCGGGGCGCGCCACCGGCGGAGGCTCAGGCGCGGGCGGCGTCGACGAGGGCGGAGAAGAGCCGCCGGGCGGCATCGAAGTGGGAGACCAGCTCCTCGGGGTGCCACTGAACCGCGAGGACGAAGCGCTCGGGGTCGTCCAGCTCGACGCCCTCGACGATCTGGTCCGGGGCCCAGGCCACTGGGATGAGGCCCTGACCCAGGGCCTTCACGGCCTGATGATGCATGCTGTTCACCTCGACCTCGTCCGCTCCCAGGACCTTTGCCAGGCGGCTGCCCGGAAGCACCGTCACCTTGTGGCTGGGCTGATCTCGCGGCGCCTCCTGGCTGTGGCGCAGCTCGGTTCCCGGATCCGTGCCCAGGTCCTGGTGGAGGGTCCCCCCCAGCGCCACGTTGAGGATCTGGATGCCGCGGCAGATGGCGAGCACCGGGAGACGGCGGTCGAGCGCCATCAGGACGGCGGCGGTCTCCAGCGCATCGCGCGAGGGCGCGACATCGTAGAGCGTCGAGTGCGGCGCCTCGCCGAAGCGCGCGGGGTCGATGTCCCCGCCGCCCGTGAGCAGGACGCCGTGAAGCTCGCGCGCGATCACGTCGAGCGCCCGGGGGCTGAGCTGCGGCGGGAGCGGCACCGGCGCGCCGCCCGCCTGCTGGATCACATGCAGGTATGTCGAGTTGACGTAGGCGCGCTCGGGCGCCGTGCCGACGGTGATCGACGTGCTCACGCCGATGAGAGGAATGCGGCTCATGGGGGGCATGGTACCATGGCCGCCATGAGCCTCGACGCCGTGCAGTCGCAACGGCAGAGGTCGGCCCCCGCCGCCGGGCCGATGACCCAGGTCATGGGGCGCCGCTTCATGGTGTCGGCGGGGCACCCCCTGGCCGCTCAGGCCGCGGCCAGCATCCTGTCGGCCGGCGGCAACGCCATCGACGCTGGTGTCGCCGCCGGGCTCGCCCTCGGCGTGGTCCACCCCGACATGGTGAGCTTTGCCGGCGTGGCGCCGATCCTGGTCCATCTCTCCGCGACGCGCGAGACCTTCGAGGTGACGGGCGTCGGCCCGTATCCGCGACAGGCGAGCGCCGACTTCTACCGCACCCAGTGCGCCGGCGAGATCCCGCCCGGGTTGCTGCGCACCGTGGTTCCCGCCTCGCCCGACGCCTGGTGCACGGCGCTCGAGCGTTGGGGGACGCTCTCCTTCGCCGAGGTGGTGGCTCCCGCCCTCGAGTGCGCCGAGCAGGGCTTTCCGCTCTCCGTCTTCTCCGCCTATCTCATCGGGCGCAGCGCCGATCGCTACCGGCGCTGGCCGTCCTCCGCGGCGCTGTATCTTCCCGGCGATGCGCCGCCCCCGCCGGGGCACCGCTTCGTCCAGGCCGAGCTGGCCGGGACGATCAAGCTGATGGTCGCGGCCGAGCGCAAGGCGCGCGGTCGCGGACGGGCCGGCGCCATTCGCGCCGCTCGTGACGCGTTCTACACGGGAGACGTCGCGCGCCGGATCGTCGAGTTCCACGCCCGCGAGGGCGGGCTCCTGACGCTCGAGGACCTCGCCGACTTCCACGTGGAAGTGGCCGCGGCGCTCAGGACCTCCTTCCACGATTACGAGGTGGCCACCTGCGGCTTCTCCTGTCAGGGGCCGGTGCTGCTGCAGATGCTCGACCTGCTCGAAGGCTGCGATCTCGCGGCGCTCGGGCACAACTCCCCGGGCGCGCTCCACCTGATCACCGAGGCCATGAAGCTCGCCTTCGCGGACCGGGAGGCCTACTACGGCGACCCGCGCCACGTGAAGGTCCCCGCCGACGGGCTCTTCTCCAAGGTCTATGCCGAGCGCCGGCGGGCCCTGATCCGCGAGGACAGGGCGTGGCCCGATCTGCCTCCACCGGGAGATCCCTACGGGCTCGCGGCAGTGAGGAATGGGGCGCCCACCGTCCCGCCCTCGCCCGAGCGCGGCCATACGGGCGCGCTGGACACGGCATATGTCGCCGTCGTGGATGCCGAGGGCAACGGCTTCTCCGCCACGCCCAGCGACCCGTCGGTGGATTCCCCGGTGATTCCGGGCGTGGGATGCGTGGTCTCGCCCCGCGGCTCGCAGGGCTGGCTGGCGCCCGGCCACCCCAGCGAGGTCGCTCCCGGCAAGCGTCCCCGGCTGACGCCCGCGCCCGCCATGGCGTTCCGCGGCGGCCGGCTCTTCATGCCCTTCGGCACCCCGGGCGGCGATGTCCAGCAGCAGGCCATGCTGCAGGTCTTCCTCAACATCGCGGTGTTCGGCATGTTGCCCCAGCAGGCCGTGGAGGCGCCCCGGCTTGCCACGCGTAGCTTTCCCGACTCCTTCTGGCCGCACCCCAGCGCGCCCGGCGTTCTGGAAGTCGAGCGCCGCATCCCACCCGAGACACGAGCGGCCCTCGCCGACCTCGGCCACGTGGTGACGGAGTGGCCCGACTGGGACTGGCGGGCGGGAGCGGTGTGCGCGGTGGTCGTCGCGCCCGACGGCACGCTGATGGCCGGGGCCGATCCCCGCCGGGGCGCTCACGCCATCGGCTGGTAGTGCGGACCGCGCGTGACCGGATCGCGGCGCTCGACCTCACGCCGCATCCCGAGGGCGGCGGGTGAGGACTTCGAGCTTGCCGAGCCTCGCTCGCTTCTCGCGCTCTCCCCCCAGCCCCGGGCCCTGATCGAGCGGCTGACGGCGTGAAGCGAGGCAACCTCTTTGCCAATCTCCCTGGCCCGCGGCCCGGCGAGCTGGTGGAGGTCCTCCTCGCAGGCGCCGGTGTCACCCTCGAGCGGATCATCTCCACCGGCCAGGCGACGCCTCCGGGGCACTGGTACGAGCAGGAGCAGCAGGAGTGGGTCATCCTGCTGCGCGGGAGCGCGGCGCTCCGCTTCGATGGCGAGGCGGACCTGCTCGTGATGGAGCCCGGCGACTGGGTCGAGATCCCGGCCCATCGTCGCCATCGCGTCGAGTGGACCGATCCCGCCGGCGCGACGGTGTGGCTCGCGCTCCACCACCAGCCGGGTTAACGGGCGGGGACCGCCACGCCCGAGGGCGCCGAGCGCTCGCTCGGCGCCCTGGCGATGGGCTCTTCCTTGATGGCCAGCGCCAGTCCGGAGGCGAGGAAGCCCAGCAGCGCGGCCGAGACGAAGGCCCACGTGTACGCGCCCGTGGCGTCGAAGATCCAGCCACCCACGGCCGCGCCCAGCGCCGCTCCCACCTGGTGCGAGAAGAAGATCCAGCCCGAGAGCGTCCCCACGGAGTAGCGGCCGAAGATGTTCGCGGTCAGCGTGGTGGTGGGGGGGACGGTGGAGATGTAGTTGAGGCCGAAGATGGCCGCGAAGATGTGCAGCGAGGGCAGGTTCCAGACATAGAGCAGGAAGAGGAGCGACAGGCCGCGCACGCCGTAGTAGAAGGCCAGCGGCCCCTTCCGGCCGAAGCGGTCGCAGATCCAGCCCGACAGCACCGTCCCGAGGATGTTCATGGCGCCCATGATTCCCAGCGCCTGCGCCGCGTGCATCTCGGAAAAGCCGTGCTCGGCCGCGTGGGGCACGAGGTGGGTCAGCACGAGGCCGTTGGAGGTGTAGCCACAGACGAAGAAGGTCGCCGCCAGGAGCCAGAAGGCGGGGTACTGCATGGCCTCGGCCACGCCCACGTGCC
>Ga0209211_10013378_pt1 | contig 10180 bp, 10 predicted proteins | sample RifGroA2_FD_183992 | JGI IMG/M metagenome (GOLD analysis project Ga0209211, IMG submission 183992) | Groundwater microbial communities from Rifle, Colorado, USA - Groundwater A2 (SPAdes) (version 2) | ecosystem: Environmental > Aquatic > Deep subsurface > Groundwater | place: Rifle, Colorado...
GTAGGCGGCATGCGTGAAGGTAAGATAGTGGTAGGGCCTGAAAAAGACGAAATTCCTCCGACCCCGGTATGGAAAAATCTGGGAGAGAGCCATGAAGTGGTGGGCTTCGGGACCATATTTTACCAAGGCAATGAGCCGAAGGCGCATTTCCACGGCGCATTTGGTAAAAAAGATATGGTAAAGGTCGGATGCCTTCGGGAAAATTCATCGACATTTCTCGTCCTTGAGGCAGTAATTATTGAACTTTCCGGGATAAATGCAGTAAGGGATGTTGATCCCGCATTGGGTCTGGCCGTGCTTAAACTATAATGGATTAATCACCGCGTCCGCAGAGAAAATCTAGTAAAGCATTGGAAACCACAGACTTCGTCGTGATGGTTCGACAGACTCACCATGAACGGCACTGCATCCTGAGCTTGTCGAAGGATCAGTCGAACGATTGCTCAGATCGCACAGATTAAAAAAAATAATCGGTGGTTGTAAAGAGAAGGAGGTGACTTATGGAGTTTTTAGAAGCGATCAGAGAAAGAAGGAGCATCAGAAACTTTCAGAAGAAGGACATTCCACAAAAAATCGTTGATAAACTCATCGATTCCCTGATATGGGCGCCCAGCGCCGGAAATCTTCAAGCAAGAAAATTCTTCTTTGTGAAAGATGCAAAACTCAAGGAGGAAATCGCCACTGCCGCACTCAATCAGGATTTTATTACAGAGGCTCCCCTTGTGATCGTTGGCTGTGCGGACAGCAGGATTTCAAGCAGGTATGGGGAAAGGGGCGAATATCTCTACTCTATTCAGGACGTGGCAGTGAGTATTATGGGGATGATGCTGGTTGCGCATGAAAACGGACTCGGCACCGTATGGGTGGGGGCATTCAGGGAAGAAGAGGTATTTGACATATTAAAATTACCCAAAAATCTTCGTCCTGTCGCAATCGTTCCGGTGGGCTATCCCGTGAAGATTCCATCGCCCCCGACGCGGGTGTCAAGACACGAGGCAGTGGAGTTTAGATGAAGAAAAATGTATTGTATTTGACAGGGATAGACAGGATGAACAGGATAGTTACATTAAGGAATTTCAATTTGCCCACGAAAGACACGAAAATGGCTAAATTCCATTCGTACTACTATCCATCAACTTCTTGTTTTTTATGCTCGTTTTTCAAACTGCATAACTGTAATGCATTGATTAAATAAGGCTTACGTAAAGTTTGGAGCATTGAGTTTTTTGTCATTTGTCATTTGAAATTGTTTCGTATTTCGATATTCGTATTTCGAATTTGGTTGCGGCCAAAGGCCGCGCTAGGTGTTTTGTGGGTAGATGTCAGATTTATTGGATGATGGGTTCGTACCTTCAAGGCTGGTTCAATCTTGTAGATTGAACCACATATTTTGTAAATACCCTAGATTTTAAACCTGTGCTATGAAACGGAATCATACCAAATGTCTTGGTTCAATCGAGGACGATTGAACCGGCGAAGTCGCCAAGTGGATATTTTAAATTAGGCCTTCGGCGACTTCTATAACATCGTAGTGGCAAGGCGCGCCTTGCCACTACATGGTCGGTTTAAAATTCCTGTACATTTAACTAAGCTCTGAGCAGAAAGGCATGCGCACACAGCCCGGCGCCAAAGGCTACCATGACACACCAATCTCCAGGCGCAATACCTTTATCTAAAATCCTTTGGAGCACAAAGAATGCGGTTGGGGAAGACATATTGCCATACTCAGCCAAAACATCGCGGGTTGCCTGCAATTGTGCCTCTGAAAGTCCTATTTCATCCCTGACTGCGTTTATTACCTTTTCACCCCCCGGATGAAATGCCCAGTGTTTGATGTCCTCGACCTTTAGTCCACTTGGGTTTAAAAGGTCCATCACCACCCTTGCGACTGTTTTCCCTGCAATCTCAGGGAGAGAGGCAGATAACTGGTTGTGGAGTTGACCATTCTTATAAATGTAGCGTATATGATCACGCGATTTCGGGTCGTAGCGGCTGGCTGAGTCGACCAGCGCCAATCCCTCTGGACGACGCCAGAGCACCGACGCTGCTGCGCCATCTCCAAAGAGTGCATTTGAAATTATTAGGCTCATATCGTCCGTCATCTGAAATGTAGCGCTGCAAATCTCTACCGAAACGCTTACCACAATACCATTACTTGTTCCATTCAATATATCCTTACATATCTGTAGGTTTGGAACAGCCCCGCCGCAACCGCTGCCGACAAGGTCATGGGCGCGTATCGTTTCAGAAAATCCCAGTTTTTCTATGAGATAGGTTGATATGCCGGGACAGATATATCCCGTGCAGGTGTTTACCACCAATCCGGATACATCATCCACAGTCAGTCCAGCCCGGGTGAGCGCCTTAATAATTGCCTGAGACGAAAGGTCAACTGCCCAGTGTGTGAAGCGGGCAATGCGGCTGTCGGGATGTTCATTGACAAGGCATTCAAGGTTGTCAACGGCGAGATGCCGCTGTTGTACACTCGGATGGGTAAATATTTTGTGCATGATTGCCAGGCTTTTCTGGCTCAGTTTATCCGAATAGTGTTTTACAAGAAACGCCTCAGCCTGTGCCTGGTTTATGATATAAGGCGGTGTTGCAGTCGCTATTGATGCTATGTAGACTTTTTCATTCATGGAGATCGAGGATAAATCTTTTTATTATTCGTTATTAAAGTCTTGTAGGGGCAGGTTTCAAACCTGCCCCTACTGATGTGCGTTTCATACATCCTTTGCTATTTCAATCGTCCTCGGTTGAACCGAAATGTTTCGGTTCAGGCTGCAAGCCCTGAACCAGCCCAGAGGGCATGCTTCGTTAGGTTTTTCTTTGTGCCTTTGTTTCTTGGTGGCCTGAACTATTCTCATACATCCATTCCCAAAACCCTGAGCCCGCGCCGAATATAACGCGTGTGTCTCCAGAGAGGTGACTTAACGCCTAATCTATATCCCAGACGATTCATTGCAGGCAGAAAAGATAAACCAATGGTATTTGAGTTGATATAGTTCATGTGTGTAGCCATAGTTTGTTGCATTGTTTCTGTCAACCAATTCAGATCGAGGGCAGGAGAGACGTAAAACAGAGGTTCTAACATTTCACTGGGAGGAGATGACAGAACTCCTTCTTCTCGTGCCCTGCGTTCAAGTTCAGTTCCTGGATATATGCGTATCCCTATATTGAAAAATGCCACATCTTTCGGACGTATGCATTGTTCTGCAAAGTGTAATGTTTCCCGGACAGTGGCCTCCGTCTCGCCTGGGCCTCCAAGCATGAATATCCAGAGGCAAGGTAAATTATGGCGTTTGATTACTTGCGCGGCATGGTAGACATCTTTTGCAGTAAAACCTTTTTGCAGCCTATCCAGGACGATATCAGATGCGCTTTCAACGGTGATACCGATACCAACAAAACCAGCCCGTTCCATTGCCGTAAGGAGGGTATCATCTATAAAGAGTGGGTTCAGTTCCAGGCTCTGGAGACGAGCATCATGCCGGGAACTGGCAAGACCTTCACAGATGGTCAATGCATGATCGTAAGGGGAATTGAAGACATTGTCAACGAACTCTATGTCATGTAATCCTTTAGTAACAAGGTTTTGAATAGCATCAATTACGCCTTCCGGATTGCACAGCCGGTAATCGTGTCCCTCGATTTTGCGGTACGTACAGTAAATGCACTTGAAGTGACACCCGAGTTTCGTTTGAATTGGCACGGTAGATAGTCTCGAAAGATAAGCAGGTACATGAATCCAGCGATGGAAATCAGGGGTCAGACAGCCGTTCGAAAAACGGTCTACGTTGCCAGTGTTTTTCCTGAAGACACCATCCTCAAGCCACGCAATACCAGGGAGATTGTCAGAAACCTCGCCTTGTGAAAGCGCTGATAATAATTTGGAGAAGACAACTTCTCCGTCTCCCAGTACTGCCCAGTTTGCACCTGTGTAGCGAAGCAGTTCTTCGGGCATTACAGAGACCGCTGCGCCGCCAAGAACGACAGGGGCTGGTGTCTTGTGGCGAATGGTGTCCATCAGAGGCTTTAAATCCTTGAAAAACGCTACCGGATGCTGCATATCATTATTGTCGATATTTCGGACGGAAAGACCTATGAAATCCGGGTTTGATGTGTTCAGTTCCGACTCCAGGGTATTCAAGGGATTTTGCTCAAACATCAAATCCAGTACCCTGACCCTATGGCCAGCCAGTTCTGCGGCCTCTGCGACCATGCAGGCGCCAACAGGCATAACAGGCACCGGGCTGCTATAATGATTTGTCGCGACAATAAGGATGTTCACATTCTATAAATATCTTTGTCGATAGTTTATCTTTACAAATAGGTCGAGTTTTAAGAGTTCTTACAGAAACCGCAGATTTCGCAGATTGCACAGATTGTTCGTGTCTTTTATCTGTGGGAATCCGTGGTTCTAAACCCCTTTAAGGCTGGTTCAATCTTATAGACTTCGTCGTGAACGCTCAGTCGAACGATTGAACCACATATTTTGAAGGTACTCCAGGTTTTAAACCCATGCTATGAAACGTAATCATATCAAATGTTACGTATTTTGTAATCGGAGTCCGACCTCTGCAAGGCGGCGTCCCAGGGCACGGCAAATTGCGGCTTCCTGCGGGTCAATTTCCCGCTTGCTGTCGAGTCCTGCAATATGGCCGGGTCCGTATGGAGAACCGCCGGCTTGTGTCGTGAAAAGCTCTTTGACTGAATAAGGTACACCTACAAGGATCATTCCGAGATGCAGCAAAGGGGCCATTAAGGTATGGATCGTCGTCTCCTGCCCTCCGTGAAGACTTGCTGTAGAGACGAATACACCGGCAGGTTTGCCTTCCAATTTTCCTTCGAACCATAGCGAGGTAAGCTGGTCTATCTGGTTTTTTAGTTGTGCAGATACATTTCCAAACCTTGTTGGTGTCCCGAAGGCGATAGCGCCTGCCTCCTTGAAGTCGTCCAGCGTAACAAGGGGGACGTCTTTCTGCATCTGCCTGCCAGCCTTCATATCATCACGCGACTCGATAACGGATTGTGGTATCAGTTCGGGGACTGTGCGGATAACCGGTTCTGCTCCGTTAACCTCCCGGACGCCCTCTGCCACTAGTTTTGCCATCTTATAGACGTTGCCATAGGTGCTGTAATAAACAATCAGTACTTTCATGGGATTTTCTCTCCTTTCTTTATGAAAGTGCATGTTAAGGAAATTCAAAATTGCGGTTGTAGTGCGAACTTTAGTTCGCATAGGATGTAAGCGAACTGAAGTTCGCGCTACATTTAAATTTGAAACTGCGGATTTCGCAGATTACACGGATAAAAAGAGTACCGGTAAGCAAAAATTATTCAAATTTTGATAAATAAAAACTGCTCGATTTGTGAAACCGTTTCTGACAGATTCAAGAACTTATAGTTCTCATGGCTATTATCAATCAAGGAAGGAAGAAGATACAGCGTGAATATTACTGTGATTTTGGGTTGAGGTCAAGAAAAAGTATGTGGTAAAGGTTGAAAGGTAACGGGTAATTTTGTTATTATAGTGGTAAAATATCTTGCATATTACATTGGATTTTAGAAAATGAGGTGTGTAACTATGGGGGAATTAAGCGCATTTGGCAAAATATTAATATTCTTTGGTATTATTATGATTGTCGTGGGCGGGCTATTTTTATTCGGCAGCAAGATTCCCTTTATAGGAAGGCTGCCCGGAGATATCGCCATTCAAAAGAAGAACTTTAGTTTTTACTTTCCCATCACCACCAGCATTATTGTGAGTATCATCCTCTCCTTTCTCATGTGGCTATTCAGCAGACGATAGAACAAATAAGAAATCAGCATTAAACTATTTTTGATTTACGATTTACGATTTTAAATCACAAATCTTAAATTACGAATCTTAATTTTACCCCACAAAGACGTCTATCAGGGTCACGCCCATGAGTCCCATACTGATAATCCCGTTAACCGTAAAAAAGGCGGTATTGACCCTGGACAGGTCTTTGGGTTTTACCAGTGAATGTTCATACAGAAGCAATGCGGCAACGATATACACCCCTATTGAGTAAATAATACTCAGACTCGTATATCGGGGTAATAGAAGAAGTATCCCTACCATGAAAAGATGCAATATGCCCGAAAGTATTAACGCCCCCTTAATGCCTAATCTCCTGGGTATTGAGTGTAGTCCTGATTTCACGTCATGCTCCACGTCCTGACATGCGTAGATGATATCAAATCCCGCAGTCCATAAGACAACGGCACATGCCAGCAAGAATGGCGTGACTGCCAATGTGCCCTGTATCCCTACCCATGCGCCAATTGGTGAAAGCGCTAATGCAAGCCCGAGGACGAAATGTGATAAATGGGTAAACCGCTTTGTATATGAGTATCCAAAGACGATGAGAATGGCAAGGGGAGACATATACAAGGCGAGCCGATTGAGCAACCATGCGCAGAGAATGAAAAGTGAGACGCACAGGATGGTAAAGATCCACATGTTCGTTCTACCAATTTTCTTTTGGAGAGCGACACGATAGGTCGTTCTCGGATTATTGACGTCGTAATGAGTATCGACCAACCGATTAAAAGACATGGCAGCGCTGCGCGCCGTTACCAGCGCAGCAATGATTAACAATAATTGTTTTGTGCCCGGCATGCCGCCCGCTGCAAGAAATGCGCTCATCACGGCGAAAGGAAATGAAAATATGGTGTGCGAGAATTTAATCAGGTTTAATAGGGTAGTAATCTTTTGGAGTAAATATGAAAAACCCATCGTAAATCAAACTTAAAATTGAAAGTTGTTAGATAAAAGTTCAAGATTAGAAATTATAGTAACCAATAGTTTATTAATCAAGGATGTAATCGGTAATGTATTAACAGTAAAATGCGCCTGCCATAGTGACAGGAATAAACATTCATTGACCTTAAAAGTGTCAAAATGACAACAATGAAAACTGTTGATAAGTCTCGTAAAAATTTGTAAAATAACTTTAGAAAATTTAAATTTTAAATTCTGTGTAATGGCAAGTAATTACCTTATAAAGGAATAGGATTATTTTGTGCTACCGTGAATTGTGTATTGTGGGTTTAATGACTTAACTCCCCTATTTTGAAAGGTTATAATTTTTTGCATGGTATATAATTTGCTAAAATTCCAATCATAAATTCTATTAAAGTAATTGAGGATTTACATTATGATGGCATTATTAGACCCGCGTGCGGGGCATTATTCACTTCTCATAACGGATGATGATGCGTCATGTCGTGATAGCTTACGAGACGTATTTGAACTGAAGGGTTATACGACCTATCTTGCCAGTTGCGGTCGCGAGGCTGTAAAGATAGCCAAGAGTGAAGAATTGCATTTGTTAATTTTGGATGCGCACCTTCCTGATTATAGCGGTCTTGAGACATTCAAGATTATCAGGAACGAAATCAGTATCGCCATACCCTGTATTTTTATGTCAGGCGACATAACGAGAGAACTTCAAATTGATCTTATCAGTGTAGATGCTTACACGTTGATACCAAAGCCGATTAACGTTAACATCATGCGTGATTCTGTCGAACAGGTCATTGCGAAGTACTATTGGAAGTAAATTGGTTGTATAGGAATTTTCATTTTATTTATGCGGGTTAGCGGGTGGTATAAAATCCCACCTCCTCCCCCTGTCCCCCTCCAGAGGGGGATAAAGGGGGAGGAAATGGGTTGTAAAATAACTCAGGGAAAAACACAACCCCCTGAATCCCCCTTTATTAAGGGGGAATGCGTAGGACTAACTTATTGGACTTGTGATAATTCAAAAGATGTTAGGGATTAAAAGGTTAAGTGTTGATAATGGTTTTTAGTGGTGTATAAGTTATAGAAAGGAGTGGTTCAAGGTATGAATGTAAGGCCATTAGGAGAAAAGGTATTAATAAAAAGGGTTGAGGCAGAGGGAAAGACAGCGGGCGGTATTGTATTACCCGATACGGCAAAAGAAAAACCAAAAGAAGGCAAGGTTATTGCCCTTGGAGATGGAAGGGTATTGAAGAGCGGGGAACGGGCTAAATTCCAAGTGAAAAAGGGTGACAGGGTATTATTCAGTTCTTACGGCGGTACCGAAGTGAGGATTGACGGTGAGGATTACCTGTTGATGTCTGAAGACGATATTCTGGCTGTAATAGAATGATATTTTAGGAGGTAGTGATGGCTGCAAAAAAGATAATCTATGGACATGATGCAAGCGAGGCTGTAAAGAACGGTATCAAAAAATTGTCGAGAGCCGTTAAGGTTACTTTGGGACCGAAAGGCCGCAATGTTGTTATTGAAAAAGGTTTTGGCTCACCTGTCGTGATTAACGACGGTGTTACTGTTGCGAAGGAGATCGAGCTCGAAGACCCTTACGAAGACATGGGCGCCAAGATGGTCAAAGAGGCTGCTTCAAAAACAAATGATATGGTAGGAGACGGCACATCAACGGCAACACTCCTGGCAGAAGCGATATTTGAGGAAGGTATCAAGAATATTACGGCTGGAGCGAACCCTGTGGACATTAAACATGGCATTGAAAAGGCTGTGGATGCCCTGTCAAAAGAGCTTACAAGGATGAGCATCAAGGTATCGGGGAAAAAGGAGATTACCCAGATTGCTACGATTGCAGCAAATAATGACGAAGAGATTGGCAACCAAATAGCGGATGCCATGGAAAAGGTTGGTAAGGATGGCGTTATTACGGTAGAAGAGGGAAAAAGCCTCAAGACTACGGTTGATTTAGTCGAAGGGATGCAATTCGACAGAGGGTATTCGTCTCCCTATTTTGTCACTTCTCCTGAGACCATGGAAGCGGTGTTTGAAAACCCCTATATACTGATACACGAAAAAAAATTGTCAGTCATCAAGGATCTTGTCCCTTTATTGGAAAAGATTGCAAAGTCAGGCAAGGCCTTGATTATTATTGCCGAAGACATAGAGGGTGAGGCCCTCAGTACACTCGTCGTCAACAAACTCCGCGGTACCTTACAGTGTGTTGCCATCAAGGCGCCTGGGTTTGGTGATAGAAGGAAGGAGATGTTAGGCGATATTGCCGCCCTTACAGGCGGCAAGGCGTTGTTTGAAGATTTGGGCATACAACTTACCGGTGTTCAACTGACTGACCTGGGCAGGGCAAAAAAGGTGGTTATTGACAAGGATACGACAACGATAATTGAAGGGGCGGGAGATACAAAAGAAGTGCAGGGAAGAATTTCACAGATCAAGGCAGAGATAAGCACAACTACTTCAGATTATGATCGCGAAAAATTGCAAGAACGGCTTGCAAAACTTTCCGGCGGAATTGCGCGGATCAACGTCGGCGCTGCTACTGAGGCAGAGATGAAGGAAAAGAAGTCCCGTGTGGAGGATGCGGTACATGCCACGAGAGCCGCTGTGGAAGAAGGCATCCTGCCGGGCGGCGGAGTAGCGTTGATAAGGGCATCGAAGGCATTGGAATCGGTGAAAACCAAAGGAGATGAGAAGACGGGTGTAAATATCGTTCGGTTGGCTATCGAAATGCCCATTCAGCAGATTGTTGAGAATGCTGGTCTGGAAGGCGCCGTCATCCTCCAGAAGGTAAAAGAAGGTACCGGTAATTTTGGATATGATGCTTTTGGTGAGAAATTTACGGATATGGTAGAAGCCGGCATCGTCGATGCGTCAAAAGTTGTAAAAACAGCATTACAAAATGGCGCAAGTATTGCGGCATTACTCTTAACGACCAATGCCGTCATTGGGGAAATCCCGGAAGAGAAAGAATCTGCCGGGTTACCTCCGTGCGGACATAGACATTGATTGTATTCAGGACGCAGATGTTTGTAAACATACCTTGATTGTATAGGAATTTTCATTTTATTTAAGCGGGTTTTGGGGAGATACGGACAAACTTCGGCTGTCTGTGTTTAACTTAAATCCACATATCCCCGTTTACACGAGGACAAGTTTTATAATGGCACAAATTATTCCCCTCTTGGGAGGAGACTCTACAATTCCCCTCTTGGGAGGGGTTAGGGGTGGGTTCCTTGGGCGTGGAATCTCCGTGAATATTTCACTAATTAGTGTTTGAACGAAAACCAGCCGAAGGCAGATAATACAAGGAGAAGAAGGCGGAAAGAATCGGATAAAAGTATTGAATATTTGAAGCAGGAGAGGTAAACTTGTGTCGGAAAATGA
>Ga0209211_10013379_pt1 | contig 10178 bp, 7 predicted proteins | sample RifGroA2_FD_183992 | JGI IMG/M metagenome (GOLD analysis project Ga0209211, IMG submission 183992) | Groundwater microbial communities from Rifle, Colorado, USA - Groundwater A2 (SPAdes) (version 2) | ecosystem: Environmental > Aquatic > Deep subsurface > Groundwater | place: Rifle, Colorado...
AACTTTTTTATTGACAAGTAAGGAATTAAACAAAACTTCAATCTTCTCTTCTGTTCGCAGTGTGGTTTTGTCCATGATTGCTATTCCACCCTAATGGCAATATCTTTAAGAATAACTGAATGCGAACCGTCCGGATTACACGATTCCAAAAATGGAATCATGTATTCAATAACAAGCGGCCAGTTCTGACTTCTTAAGGCACGATCAATATCTCCCGCAATATTTCCAAAACAAATTCTTCCATTTTCTTGAATATACGGAGTTAAAAAGTCTTCATAGTATCTTTTAACATTATGTCGTTTTGCACGAGATCGATGAACCGAAACCGAACCATAACCCTTTCTCATGCTGATTTTGATCTTCAACGGATCAATCCAGTATTTTTTGCCATAATAAAGAATGCATAATTCCGTTGTTGTCACAACCAGATATTCCGGAGTGCCGGTATTCGGTTCAAAATCAATGCTCGCAATTCTTTTATTGCCAAGCAATGAATCAAACTCAGCACCAAAACTTTCTCCTTTTTCAAGATCTTTCAAGCGCTCTTTTGCACCAGAAAGTGTCACCGCGGCTTTTTGCATTTCTGCTTCCGCGGTTTTGAACTCCGCGTCAAACTTGGAAATTTTTTGCTCAATTTCACTGAAAAGACGTTCTTTGTCTTTTCTGATTATTCCGGCAAAAACCCCCTTGAAAACAAGAGGATCTTGTTGGAACTGACTAATGAGTTCCTGTTCCTTCTCCTCTTGTGTTGCCATTTTGATTCTCCTTGAATTTTTTAAACTATTCCACCCTAATGGCAGCGTCCTTTAAGGTTTGGGTATAAGCCCTATCCGGATTACATGATTCCAAAAATGGAATCATATATTCAATAACAAGCGGCCAATCCTGACTTCTTAAAGCACGATCCACATCACCGGTAATAGTTCCAAGACAAAGTGTTCCATCATTGCGAACATGCGGAGCTGGCCAACCTTCGTGAGCACCGGTTCCATAGCGACCGACTTTCTGGCGGGCGTGAGATCGATGAACCGAAACTGAACCATAACCTTTCCGCATGCAGATTTTGATCTTCAATGGATCAATCCAGTATTTTTTACCACCCAAAGGAACGCATAGTTCTGTTGTTGTCACAACCAGATATTCCGGAGTGCCGGTATTCGGTTCAAAATCAATGCTCGCAATTCTTTTATTGCCGAGCAATGAATCAAACTCAGCACCGAAATTTTCTCCTTTTTCAATATCTTTCAAGCGCTCTTTTGCGCCAGAAAGTGCCACCGCGGCTTTTTGCATTTCTGCTTCCGCGGTTTTGAACTCCGCGTCAAACTTGGAAATTTTTTCCTCAATTTCACTGAAAAGACGTTCTTTGTCTTTTCTTGCCATTCCAATAAAGGCCCCCTTGAAAACAAGAGGATCTTGTTGGAACCGGCTAATGAGTTCCTGTTCCTTCTCCTCTTGTGTTGCCATTTTGATTCTCCTTGAGCCAGTTAATGAGAAGCAATGCTACTGAATAGTAATCACCGCTCGCAAAAAAATTGATTGCTGGAGCAAAAATATCCGGATAATTGCACAAATTCAATTCTTTTTTCTCACCCCCAAAAATCGTGCCATTCTTTTCCCAGATACGCGGTGCTTGACCGGAAAGAGAAATACACCACATCTTTCCATTTTCATCATTTTCCGGAAGCGGCTTGGTAACAACAATAAAATCAGAATTATCTTGATTTGGTACCAGATAAGCAACTTGCGGATGCACAGCCAATCCACTATAAATTTCCTCAGAATCAGAATTTACCTGTTCAAGCTCCTTGCGAATTGATTGCAACCGATATTTTAAAGCTTCACGCTTCCAACCAATATCTACAAGCCGAGCCTGATTTTTATCAAACTCAACTCGATTTTTTTCAATCATTTCGTCCAGTCCGCGCGTATCGTCTTTCCGCCGACTGCGACTCGCTTTGATGTATTGTTCACGCTTCTCAGCGCCAACCTTCAAAAGCTTTTCACGCCGTTCCGCTTGTTCAAGACGCGCCGCTTCTTCTTCACGCACCTTACGCGCTTCTTCCTCTTTCCTCTGTCTCTCTTCTTCCTTCCGACGCTCTTCTTCAGCAAGTCTACGCAGTTCTTGCTGACGTTTCTCTTCTTTTGCTGCGAGCTGATTGATGTAATCTTGAGTTGCCGGATCAATCGCGGCCGCAATCGTTTTATAAAGAATGCCTTCAAGGAACTTCATGCCATCCGGAATGTTCTGAATATCAGAAATTCTTACAAGTAAATGAACAGTGTTTGGTGAAACTTCAACAAACACAAGCCCATCACCATCAGCAAAAGACACACGGCCGGGATTTGGCTTTGAAAATCTCAAAGAAAACTCTCTGCCAGAAACGTGACATGTCTTTACTTCAGCCCGTCGGTCATTTGATTCTACAACCAAAATTCCGTCTGGTTGAATTTTGCGACCTGTCTGACCTTCAACCATGTAAGTGATTGGTTTCTTAAATCGACGGGCAACACGGCCCAGCATTGGAAGATATTCCGGAATCTCACAATCAACAGTGGTCTGGCCATGCAAAAGAATAAACTGATAATTTTCCAGATCAGTTTCAAACCGCTCTACTTCAACTTTATTCGGATCTTCACCAATCGCCATAAAAAAAGCCGGAAGATATTCTTCTGGAAAAGTAATGCCTGCGACCAATCTTGGCCTATTGATGCGAACTGTGTCTGCCATAACCTTCAATTTATAAAGGTCTTGAAGCAGAGTGGGGTCATTATATCCAATAACCAACCATGCCATTTTGTTTCTCCTTTTTTAATTTTAGGTTGTCAAGGTTCTTTTTACATTCACAGTAAAGTCATTGTTAGAACAATAACTTTACTGTGCGCGTAAAAGTAATAATAATTAGAAAAGAGAAAAGAGAAATCAGAAAAGAGTACGTAGGAAATAAGAAAAAAACGGCTGGTAATTTTGAATGATGAATTTTAAATAAAATTTTGAATTTCTAATTTCTAATTTCGAATGAATTTTTAATGATTTAATTTTGAAACTTCGTGTTTAAAAATTCAGACATTCGAAATTTATTCAAAATTCAAAATTAAAAATTTTATCTTCTCTTTCTACCCCTCTGCTGACTATTTTCTGTTTTCTGTTTTCTTTACTTACATCTTACATCTTAAATCTTTAATCTTTCAACCTAAACCGCAGAGATCCCTTACCCTCGCAGGAATATTCGTTATAACAGTTCGGGACGACGAATTCTAGCTTCTTAGGTTTTTAGCTTGTAGGTTATTAGTCTGTCCTTAGGAATTTTCCTAAAAAGCTAAGAAGCTACCAGCTAATTCTTACTACCAACTACAAACTATCTTTGGTGTTTAGAATTTCTATAGCTTACAGCTTATGGCTTATGGCTCTACTCCCTATTCGAGAAAAAATGGTGGGAACGTGGCGCGAATGCCACGTCCCACCTTGCGATTAACGATACCTGGCCTACTTAGCCAGTCTTTTTAAACGGCAACGGTCCTTCTTCCCCACCAGGAATAGCCGAACCCGCCGCATCCATTGGATAAACTGCGTCTGACTTCACAGCTTTCTTAACTTTAGCTTTGTAACCGCGCCAAGCCGCTGGAACAAGCTCTTCCGAATTTGAGTACTCGAGCGCAAGCTCAATCTGGCGGTCAAACTGCGAATTCTCCATGGGACGGTAATCATTAATGCCCTGACGAAGTTCATCCGGACCAATATTTCCATCCTTGGCAAAATAGTATGCCCGATAAAAGAATTCATTCAAGTGCGACTGGGTTGAGCCGCGAGGAAGTTTGGAAACAATCTCAAGGAGATTGTCATCACTTACACTCCACTTGAACTCCTCATACTGTGCCACCATTTTGCGCACAATTGCTTTTGCTACCTTTGCCCAATCTTCAGGATTGGTTGGCGGAAGAATCGGAACAATCCGGTCAAAACGGCCGGGTCTAATCATGGCCTCGTCAAAAATGTCCGGACGATTACTGATCGCAATCCAAATGACTTTACCGCGGCGCGATTCGTCGCCCATGAATTCAAGGTGATTTGATCCCATTTCCGCGCTTACCCCACCATCACCCTGATACTGATCATTGCGATTATACTGTTTGCCATCAGCTTCATCCTGTCTCACTACAACAGGAGCAAACGCCATCAAAAGATTAGTGTCGATTGTCTGATGCTTGGTGCTATTGCCAAGCCACATGTCCATCTGATTTCTAACACCAACCATGGAAATACCTGACATTTGAGCCGTGGCTTCACACAAAACACTCTTGCCAGTTCCAGGAGGACCCTGCAAAAGAATGCCTTTGGGAATGCGTGCAGTGTCGCCACGCAAAACTGCTTCAGCCACTGCTTTCAAGTACTGTTTGATCTCATCATGTCCGCCAATCCAATCAAAACACATGACTGGATTAACCGGTTCAATTCTTCCGCGGCTTGCACTCTTTAGATAATCTTTCTTACGATCCCACAAAGCCTCAACAGAAAGAACCGGCGAAACGAGCTCTTGCCCATCATCTCTCGGAGTCGCGGCAATATCTCGCGCTACATTTTCGATGTCGAGCAAACGCATGCCGGAAGTCGGTCCACGAGAAAAACTCTCGATTGTCATACCTTCAGGCAAAACGTAAACTTGTTCACGTTCTCCACCGCCAAAAAGACGCAATCCGGGAACATTCGCATCAATGCGGCTCGTAAGAACTGAAAGAAAATGTTCACGCTGTCCCTGATCAGGATACGGAATCTCAATCTTGCAGAATCCATAAGCCGGATCAGTCAAAGCAGCAGGAAGAGTGGCTTCGTTTTTTGCTGCCAAAACCAAGACACTTCCTTCTTTTCCAATCTTTGAATTTCCGGCAATACCAACCAGATTTCCAAGAATGGACTGTTCAACATCGCTTAGACGATGATCCGAACCACCGGTAAATACAAACTCTGTACCATGAATAATTACTGCAGCCGGCGCTTCAATCTGACCGTTTCTCGCCTCTTCAAGATGCTCAATGATTTTTTCCATCTTAATGGAAAAAACACATTCACGAAGAAAAGCAAAAACATGGTCAATTCTCTGCGGAAGAGCAGCTTCGCCGTTTTCTTCCTGAACTTCACCGTTATTCACCTGCGTCAATTGTCTGGCCATAAGCCGCTCAACAATCTCGACATCAGTAAGCTGACGCAACTGATTTTTTTCTTCTTCCGGAAGATTGGCATAAACTTCACGAAGCTCAGTTGGAAGAGTGTTGTTAATCCTTCCATCCCTAACATGTGCTGGGAGCAATGGATTAATGCGCTCAATCCGCAACTCAGTTGCGGCAGTAGGACGGCGAGGCCGCAGTCTTAGTTCACCCGTAGCGTCTACGCCGTCTGTTGGAGGCACTTCATTTGTTTCTCCGACCGGATTAACCGGCGTTCGCATCTTCTTTTCAAATTCGCGGAATCTCTTTTCTGATTCCTCATTTGCAAACCGCAGTCCGCTTGCCATGTCATACTCAAACACAAAAGCATGACGATCAAAAATACGAGTCAGAGTTTCAGAAAGATTATAGTATTCATCTCTTTCATTTACTCGTGCTCGTGCCACAAGATCATTAACATTCCCAGTCAAAGTAAAGACATGAGCTGACTTTGAACGCATTTTAAGGACCAAACTATGTGCCCATTCACGAACAGTCATTTTACTGCCCCTTTCTACGCTTTTTAGCGTATTGTTACAGGTTTCTACCATGCTCAAACTGATTATTGAGCAACAATGAACCTTAACAAAACTATTAAATTTTGTCAAGATCTTAATAGCCTTTATTTTTTATCTAAATTATGCAAAAAAATAAAAACACCTTTAATATATGATTATCCGGAGGTTTAACCTTTGGAGGTTAAACCTCCGGTAGTTTCTCTGTAAAAAACAAACCAAAAAAGCCACAGTTTAAAAACCATGGCTTTTTTCAGTAAAATAATGGAGTAGGAAGTAGGGAGTAGAGAGTGGGGAGTAGAGAACAGGGAACGAGATTTCAGATTTTAGATTTCAGATTGCAGATTTAAGATTAAAGATTAAAGGTACGTATTATACGAACCACGAACTGATTACGAACAAAGATTTGAGAATGAGTAGGGCGGGGGCTTGTCCCCTGCCAACGAGGTGGTTTGCAAAGGGTCGTCCTATTTGTTAAGGTTTTGCGTATTGGTCAAAACTGAGTTTTAACCAAATGTCAAATGAGTGTGGTTTGCGTAGCTCAAACCTTCAGGTTTGAGAACGTCTCAGGCCAGGCGTCACTCTCGAGGCTCCTTGCACCTCATCCTCACTCGGGATAGCCAGAACTTCGTTCTGTCTATCCACTCGCTCGTCGGGAAGTAGTTCGTATAATATTCTCTTTCTCTTAAATAAACGTCACCGACGCGACCGAGTCGCCACCTTCTTTAAAACTCATAATCCGCACTCCTTGCGTGGCGCGTCCAAGCACCGGAATATCGCCAAATGCCAAACGAATGACTTGTCCTTTTTCCGAAATTACAATCAAATCTCTTTCGTCAACACTTTCTGAAACTTGAGCGTAAACAATTTCACCGGTTTTTGGAGTGACCTTTCCGGCTTTAATACCACTACCACCACGATGTTGAACTTTGAAATTTTTCATGTTTGTTCTCTTGCCGTATCCATTCTTTCCAACTACCAACAATTCCAACATTCCTTTGTTCACCATGCCTGAATCAACAATACCAAGACTGACCACGGAATCGCCTCTTCCCAAACGCATGCCGCGAACTCCGCTTGCTACTCGTCCCATGCCGCGAACATCGGTTTCTTTAAATCGAATTGCTTGACCTTTTGATGAAACCAAAACCATTTCTTCTTTTCCTTTGGAAGGCTTAACCCACTCAAGCGCGTCTTCATCGCGCAATTTAATTGCAATCAAACCACTGCGACGGACGCTTTCAAAATCTTGAATATCAACTTTTTTAATAGTTCCGGATTTTGTTACCATGGCCAAATATTTATAATCACCCAAATCCGCCAAAGACAGAATTGATGAAACTTTTTCACTTGGACCAAGCTCTAAGAAATTTACAATTGCCATTCCCTTGGCAGTGCGGCTGGTTTGTGGAACATCATAAACTTTTAATTTAAACACTCGGCCACGAGTGGTAAAGAACAAAAGATCAGAGTGTGTCATGGCCACCAACAAATCTTCAACCACATCTTCTTCTTTTGTTGCCAAGCCCATCACACCTTTTCCACCACGGTGCTGTTGTTTAAATGTATCCGGCGGCAAACGCTTAATATACCCGTCGCGGGTCAAAACAATAATCGCTTGTTCATTTGGAATAACATCTTCCATAGAGAAATCTTTTACACCGTGTGCCACAACCGTGGTCCGGCGTTCATCACCATATTTTTCTTTAATTTCCAAAGTTTCATCACGCACCACTTTTAAAATCTTTTTCTTTGATTTCAAAAGTTCTTCCAATTCTTTGATAAGTTCTTTCTTCTCTTTTAATTCTGTTTCAACTTTTAATCGTTCAAGTGAAGCCAGCTGATGCAAGCGCATGTCCAAAATCGCATTGGTCTGAATTTCTGTAAGTCTAAACCGACTAATCAAATTCTTTCGAGCTTCATCACGGTCTTTAGATTTTTTAATGGTGGCAATTATCTTGTCAATTTGCACCAAAGCAATTTTCAAACCTTCCAAAATATGGGCACGATCTTTAGCTTTGGCCAATTCATATTCTGCTCGGCGACGAACAACTTCTTCGCGATGCTTAACATATTCTTGTAAAATTGCTTTCAAATCAAGCACCCGTGGTTGAATTCCGTCCACCAATGCCAACATGTTCAAGTGAAAAGTTTCTTGAAGCTGAGTGGATTGATATAAACGATTTAAAACCTTTTGCGGATAAGCGTCTTTTTTCAACTCAATTACAATACGCAAACCTTCTTTTGAAGATTCGTCGCGCAAATCCTTGATGCCTTCAATCTTTTTATCACGAACAAGTTCAGCAATCTTTTGCAAAAGAGTCGATTTGTTAACCTGATAAGGAATTTCAGAAACAAGAATGCAATGCTGACCATTTTTCATTTCTTCAATCTCGGCTTTTGCTCGAACCACAATCGGACCCTTACCGCTTGCATAAGCGGAAAGGATATCTTTGTTATTATAAATAATTCCGCCGGTTGGAAAATCCGGACCTTTGATAATTTTTACAAGATCATTTATCGAAGTTTCTTCATCATCAATCAAAGCTGTGATACCATCGCATAATTCCGTAAGATTATGTGGTGGAATATTAGTTGCCATACCAACCGCAATTCCCACTGTTCCGTTTAATAAAAGATTAGGAAGTTTAGCCGGTAAAACTTTTGGCTCTTGAACCGAACCGTCAAAGTTTGGCATGAATTCAATTGTATTTTTATCAATATCCAAAAGCAATTCTTCCGCAATTGATTCTAATTTTGCCTCAGTGTAACGATAAGCCGCAGCCGAGTCGCCATCAATCGAACCAAAGTTTCCTTGACCGCGCACGAGCGGATAGCGCATGGAAAAATCTTGCGCCATACGAACCATAGAATCGTAAACTGAAGAATCGCCGTGCGGGTGAAAGCGACCAAGCACGTCTCCAACTACTTTTGCTGACTTACTGAATTTCGCGTTAGCCTTCAAACCCACATCCCACATGGAATACAAAATACGACGATGAACTGGTTTCAAACCGTCGCGTACATCTGGCAGGGCGCGCGAAACAATAACTGACATGGCGTAATCCAAATAAGATTCTTCCATTTCAGTAACAATGGATCGGGAGACAACAGTACCTTCTTTTGGTTTTTGTTCAACACCACCTTCCACCACGTCTCCATTTTGAGCATCCGGATTTTTTAGTGTTTTCTTTATTAATTTTTTTGGCGTAAATTTTTTCTTAGCCATATTAATTTTATTCCTGATTATTTAAACTGTTCGTCACATTATCTATAATTTTTTTATTTACTTCTTCCAGTGTTGGAGTTGACGGAGTGTCTTCTGTTTTTTTATCAACTTCAGCTGTTTCTTTATTTATTTCGTTTATAAACAGGAAGTTGAATTCTTCACGAGTTTTATCAAGTTCATCCGATATCTTATCAAAATCAGTGTTTGGTTCTTCTTTTTTTAAAATTGTTAAATTTAATTGAACCACCCAAATAGCAACAATGGCTACCATGGCTAAAGAAACAGCTAATACCATCTTTTTTTTATGATTATCAAGGCGCATATTTAATCGCGAGAAAGAACTTTTACTTCCACACCTTCATCCGGAAGATCTCGTTGCGTTATTTTTAATCTTGGTAAAGCTTCGTCTTTTGAACCCATTACTTTCAAAAAATTACCAATTGGTTCGAGTTTCATTTTAATATTTGGAATTGAATAAAACATTGGAATTACTATTTTCGGCTCAATTTGTCCGATTATTTCATTGGCATTTTTTGGTCCAAGTACTTCACCTCCACCAACTGGCAATAATAAAATATCAACATTTTCAAAATGCGAAAGTTCTTCATCGGTCAATGGACGATCTAATGCTCCTAAGTGTGCGATTGACATGCCTTCTCCGGCAATTTTAAAAACCATGCGATCTTCTTTTCCTTTGGTATTTTCACGCGGCGCATTAATTCCATAAACAAAAATACCCTTTATTTCATACTCCCCCGGTTCTTTAACAACAAAAGGATTTCCTAAAACACCCTCAACATTGCTTGCATGTTCATGTTTTTCAGAAACCGCAACAATATCAGCGGTCAAGGTGCGTGGAAAACGCAAACCAGTGGAATTTTCATAAGGATCAATAACAATAGTTGCCTCGTCTTTTGAAGCGCCAATTTTCATTTGAATTGAAAAGCACGAAAATCCGTGCCAGGTAATGGTCATAGTCTGTGAATTATAAGGTTTAAATAATCAATAATGAAGTATGAATATAGAATTATGAAGTAAGAATAATGAATAAAGATAAAGACGAGTCTTTACCATAATTCATAATTCTGAATTCATAATTCTAAATTCTGAATAATGAATAAAGATAAAGACGAGTCTTTACCATAATTCATAATTCTGAATTCATAATTCTAAATTCTGAATAATGAATAAAGATAAAGACGAGTCTTTACCATAATTCATAATTCTGAATTCAT
>Ga0209211_10013380_pt1 | contig 10176 bp, 12 predicted proteins | sample RifGroA2_FD_183992 | JGI IMG/M metagenome (GOLD analysis project Ga0209211, IMG submission 183992) | Groundwater microbial communities from Rifle, Colorado, USA - Groundwater A2 (SPAdes) (version 2) | ecosystem: Environmental > Aquatic > Deep subsurface > Groundwater | place: Rifle, Colorado...
CTAAAAATGTTGGCGACATGAAGTGGAAGAAGTTCTTCTACCGCCAATTGTGCGAGGCGGCCGAAGTGCTGATCTGCAAGTCGCCGAGTTGCGCCGCGTGCACCGACTACGGCGTGTGCTTCGGGCCGGAGAATTGAACGCCATCGATTTCGCCGGTACTGCGGACATCGAGGCCATGGCCGACCTGCTTCACGAACTGTTCACGCTGGAGTCCGACTTCAAGCCGCAGCGCGCGAAGCAACTCGCCGCACTGCGCTGGATCCTCGACCATCCCGCGCACGGCAGACTCTTCGTCGCCCGCGACGGCGACCAGGTGGTGGGCATGGCCAACGCGCTGGTCAGCGTCAGCACCGCCGAGGGCGGCCCGGTGCTGATCCTCGAAGACGTGATCCTCGCCGCCAGCCATCGCGGCGGCGGCCACGGTCGGCAACTGGTCGAGCATGTGCTGGCCTGGGCGAAGAACGAAGGCATGCCGCGCGTCACCCTGCTGGCCGACCGGGACAACGCCGCCGCGCTGGGCTTTTACGAACAACTCGGTTTTGAAAAGTCGGCGATGGTGGTACGGCGAAAGCGGCTGTAACGCGCCGTTGTCGTGGCAATTCGCCAGAACTGTGCGATGATTCGCCCATAGTCAAACGGCATCGGGGCGCATGGCACAGCCGGAACAACAGGCACAGGAGGAAATCGACAGACTGCTGGTCGCGGCGGGCTGGCGGGTGTGCGACCTCGCCAAGGCCAACATCCACGCCGCGCGCGGCGTCGCCATCCGCGAGTTTCCGCTTGAATCCGGCTTCGGCTGCGCCGACTACCTGCTCTACGTCGACGGCAAGGCCGCCGGCGTCATCGAGGCCAAGAAGCAAGGCGCTACGCTGACTGGCGTCGAAAGCCAACGAGTTCGCGCAGAAGATCACCTACCGCAGCACCGGCGACAGTCCGGAAAACCTGATCCGCGCCTTTCGCAGCAGCTACTACCACCCCTCGCCGAACAACACCGCATCGTCGCCGAAGTCGACCGCCTGCTCTCCATCGCCCGCGAAGCCAAGGCCGAAGTCGATACCAACCTCAAGCGCGCGCAGTCGCTGCGCCAGGCGATCCTGTCCAAAGCTTTTTGCGGAGTCCCGCAATGACGGCGCTGCAAGTCACCGAAATCGTGCGTCGCCTCGATCAGGGCGTGACTCGCCCCTTTCTCGTGCGTGCCGAGGACGACGTTCTTTACGTTGCCAAAGGCCGCGAGACCACGCAGCGTGGCCTCATGGCCGAGTGGATTTGCGCTCATCTCGGGCGCGAAATCGGTTTGTCGATTCCGGAGTTTGTGCTGCTCAATGTCCCGCAGGAGTTGACCGAAGCGCTAGGCGCCGAAGGGAACGCGCTGGGTGCGGGGCTGGTCTTTGGTTCGCAACAGGCGGCCAACGCTCAGGAGTTCGCGGTCACCCAGGTCAAGCGCATCGGCGCTGACGAGCGGCGCAAGTTGCTTGCCTTCGACTGGTGGATCGAGAACGCCGACCGTTCGCTGACGCCGCATGGCGGTAATCCCAATCTGCTCTGGCGCGCAACCGAGAACCGGCTGCTGGTCATCGATCACAACCTGGCGTTCGACACCGAGTTCGATGACACCAGTTTTTTCCAGACCCACGTATTCAGGGAAGATGCAGACGGACTATTTGGCGATTTGGTGAGCCGGGCCGAAACCTCGGTGATGCTTGCGGGGGCGCTGGGTTGCTTCGATGCCGCAGTTGCGAGCCTGCCGCCAGCCTGGCATTGGATCGATTTGGCGCAAACGCTGCCGGTTCAAGTAGACTTGAATTCCATCAAGACCCGGCTGTCGGTTCGCGCCGGGCTCGACAGAGGTTTTCCATGATCCACGCCGCACGCTATTCCATCATTCGCTTTCTGCCCTACGCGGAAACGGAGGAGTTCGCCAATGTCGGCGTGGCGATGTTCGCGCCGACGGCGCGGTATTTCGATTTCCGTCTCACCAACAAATGGCGCCGGATCGGCGCGTTCTTCGACACCCTGGATCGGCGGGTGTTTGCGGAAGGCGTTCGGGCGTTTCAGGAAGAGCTGGCGCGCACTCGCGACATGGTCGGCCAGTTCGCTGACGACGGCGCTTCTGGTCCTGGCCTCGCACAGCGCGTGTTTGAAGACCTGGTTCGTCCGCGCGAGGCCTTGTTCCGCTTTTCTTCTGTTCGCGCGGTGATGACGGACGCGCCCGAAGCGAAGTTGGCGGCATTGTTCGACCGTTACGTGCTGCACGACTTCGCGACGCCCGAGTACCACGAGGCGTTGATCGAGCGGGCCGTGCGCGGTGTCTTGCGCCGGGAAGGGCTGGCCGGGCGTTTCCACCGGGCCAGGCTCGGTACGGGCGCCTTGCAGTTCGCCGTTCCTTTCGCGGAGTTGGACGCCGCCGGGCACGCCCATCGCATCATCAAGCCGATGCACCTTGCTTACGATGATCCGGTGCGGATTCTCGACCATGGCAACCAGTGGCTGGGGCGTCTGCGCCACCTGGATCGGGTCAAGGCGCTGCCCGACGCAATGCTGCTGGCGGTCACCGAACCGCCAGCGAATACGGATCGTCATGATGCGTATGACGAAGTTCGCCGCGACCTGGAGAACCTCGGTGCAATGTTCGCAGCCTCCAACGACGAGCAAGCGGTACTCGGCTTTGCGAGAGCCGCTTAGCGGCTTTGGGTTGCTCCCTGTCGGAGTAAATGGGCAGGGGCGAACAGAAAATTCGCCGTCCCGCCAGCGCCGACTTTCGCTATTCGCGAATAGCGAATGACGGCAGAGATATATTGACAATATACTGTTTATAAATTACTTTCGCTTTTCGCGAAACAAGAATACAAGCTACAATCCACTATGCGTCGCCCCGTCAATCGCCAGGTTGTACTCAAGCCGCAGGATTTCTATCTGCTGCTGGCGCTGGTCACCGTAAAGGGTGAAAACCAGACCTACCCCGATCTTGCGACCCTTACGGGTCTTTCGATGTCGGAAGTGCACGGCGCACTGAAGCGGGCCGAACAGGCGCGCTTGCTGGCCTTTCTTGATCGCCAGCCGCGCGTCCTCACGCCAGCATTCAAGGAATTTCTGTTGCACGGGGCGCGCTACGCATTTCCAGCGGTGCGTGGAGGAATGGTGGGAGGCGTTCCCACTGCCTATGCCGCCGCACCTCTCGACAAGAAGATCGCCCCTTCCGGCGATCCCCCGCCCGTCTGGCCCCATGCGGAAGGCAGCGCACGCGGTATCGCCCTGATGCCGCTTTATCCGAGCGTACCGGCTGCCGCTTTGCGTAATCCGGTCCTCTACGAAAACCTGGCGTTGTTCGACGCGTTGCGCATGGGTAATGCGCGGGAGCGCAATCTTGCGGCGCAAATTTTCGAGGAGCGGCTGTGAATCCCGCCGACCCCAACCTGCAACGGGTGGAGTTGGTCGCCCGTGCCCTGGGCGACTTATGCGATGAACTGGTTTTCGTAGGCGGGTGTGCCGCCGGAATGCTGTGCACATCGGTACAGGCACCGCCGCCGCGAGCAACCTTCGATGTGGACCTTGTTGCGGAAGTCACTGCCCTTGCCGGTTATCACGCACTGGAGGCGCGCTTTGCCGAACGTGGATTCGTCCGTGACATGGCACCGGATGCGCCGATCTGCCGATGGCGAGTTGGTAATGTGGAAGTGGACCTGATGCCGACGGACGAGCGCGTTCTCGGATTTTCCAATCGCTGGTATCCAATCGCCACGGCAACCGCGATGCCCATGGTCTTACCAAGTGGCGCGTCGATACGGCTGATTTCGGCACCGGCCTTCCTTGCCACGAAGTTCGAAGCCTTTGCCACGCGCGGCGGCAACGATCTGATGTCCAGCCACGATTTCGAGGACATCATCAATGTGCTCGACGGTCGTCCCGGCATTGAAAGCGAGATTGCCGAGGCAGGTGGCGAACTGGTCGCCTACCTGTCGGAAAAATTTCACGCTGTGCTGCGACATCGGGATTTCGAAAACACCTTGCCCGGCCTCGTTGTCTATGACGATCTCTACGACAGCCGGATCGAGGCCGTACGCCGCCGTATGACCACCATTGCGAATCTGGTCCGATAACGAACGCCTCCCCTCGCCCAGAAGCTCTGAAACTACCGAAGCGCGTTGTGTAACGACAGCGGTCATATGGCGACACGGCGATAAACACGCCGCGCCGCCTCAGAAGCCCGCCTTAAAAGCCGTAGGGCCGGTACAGCCACTCCTTGACCACTGCCGCGTCGCGATCCGGTAGATAGTGGAATCCCGATTGCATGTCGTCGATGACGGCGGTGGCCAGCGCGTGGGGCACGCTGCGGGTGGTAAGCATGTTGAAGAACCAGGCCAGCGGATAGCCCGCCGCCTTGTCGTAGCGCGACAGGGCATGTTGCAGGGCCATGCCCTGGACGCCGAAGACGCCGTCGAAACGCGGCGGCGCGCCGTTCACGGCGGCGATGGGCGAGGCGTTGAGAATGGTCTGGCGGTAGCGGTCGAGATGCTCGCGCACGCCGAGCACCCAGTGGTTCGAGAACTGCGTGGCGAGGCCGGCGCTGCTGGCCTCCCAAGCTCCGATGAAGCGGTGAATGGCATGCGGTTCGGGTTTTTGCGCGCGCATGCGGGCGAGAAAACCGGCCACCGGCGTCAGCCGGCGCAGGGCGAGAAAGGCGGCGCCCAGCGGCGTCGCGGCGCCGGCGCATTGCACGTCCCCGCGCGGGTCCACCAGCTCCTCGATACTGGCAGGCGGCGTTTCGGCGTCGAACAGGACATGACAAACCGTTTCCTGCAATTCCTCGATTTCGATCTGGATGAAGTCGGTTGCAGCCGGCCCGGTCGCCGCCACCAGGTAGTGCGTCTTGCCGGTCAGGCGCGTCGCCTTGAGGCCGCTGTCGGCATAGTCGTCGCACAGCGCGCCGAGGTCGTCGTCGCGCGCGGCGAGTTCGGTTTCGGCCCATTGCGCCAGATCGTCGGCGACATGCGCGCCGGAGGCATCGACGACACCGCCGAGACGATACCAGCCGCCGCGCGTCAGCACTTCGCGAAACGCCAGTTGCGGCGCGCTCTTCGCCAGTTCGCGGGCCAGCGCGCCGGGGCCGGCGCTGGCCGGAACGCGGACGCAAAGTTCGGTCACCTGACGCGCCAGATCATCCCAGTGGCTCATCCTTATAACCTCGATGCAACCACGGGGGACACGGGGAGAAACAATGGGTTACGGCGGAGAATACTGTAACCAAATTGGTGAGCACGAAATCCGTTGCAACTCACTGAATTACCCCGTGTATCCCCGTGTTCCCCGTGGTCAACTGCTTTTTCTAGGTTCATGCTTCTTGCGCTTCGGCGACCGCCACGTATTGCGCCAGCGAAGCGGCCGGCACGCCCATGACCTTGGCCAGCCAGGGCGGCGGGCTCAGCAGGCTCTGTTGCAACTGGCCGAGGATTTCACGGGCCGGCGCCGCCTTGGCAATCTTCACCGGATGAGCGCCGGCGCGCACCACCTTGGCCGCCGCCGGGCCGCCAATGGACTGGACATAGACGATGTCGCAATCGCCGATCAGCGCGGCGCGCGCGACGTTGCGATCTTCCATCTGGTCGGCCGCCAGCGTCGGTCGCTGGTCGATCAGGCGCAGCGCCGTCGGGCTGACCTGATAGACGAGAAAGCGTTGGCAGGAGCCGAAATGACCGTCGAGCTGCTCGCCGGAATTTGAACAAACGGCGACACGGATCGAGTTCGGCAGATCGCCCTCGGCGTAAGCGTCGAGTGCCGGCAGTTCGCTGCCTTCGACTCCGATGCCCCACAGCGGTCGCACAGCGGCCTTGAGGCGCTCGCCATCGAAACCGACGACGCAGTTCTGGTCGGCATGATCGCCGGCAAGAATTTCACGCAAGTCCTCGACGGTGACCGCCGCCAGCTTGGTCTCGGTCAGCGGCAGGTCGAGCCTTTCCGCAAGCGCCACGACCAGCGCGCGCGCCTCGATACCGGGCAATTCCCTTGCAGCCAGCGCGATGCGCAAGGCCGCTTCGCGCGTCATCGATTCCGACATGGTGCTTCTCCTTTGCGCGCGACTGGATGGATCAGATATACACAATGCAGGCTTCGCCGGCCGGGCAGGCATCGACGCACTTGGGCGAATCCTCGTCCTCGCACTCGGTGCAGGTTTCCTTGTTGATCTTGAAAATGCCGCCCTTGTCGGTGATCGACTTGGTCGAACAGACCGGCACGCAGTCGCCGCAGGACGTGCATTCCGCTTGTACGATTTTCATTGCCATGATGTTTCTCCTTTCCTTGCAGAATTATTCGACGCCGTCGATCCGCCGCGCGCGCAGCGATATCGGCAAACGCGCCGGTTGCGCCTGCGGATCGATGTAGTAGGCGCCGCCGTTGCCGAGCTTGATCTCGCCGCCCCACTTTTCCGGGGTGTCGAATTCCATCGAGATAATGCTGTCCTCGATGTCGCGCTTGGGCATGTAGAACACATAATCTCCCTTGTCGCTCCGGCGGATCATGATGTTGGCCATGGGGAATCTCCGGTTGCCGTTCGTGGTGACTCCCTCCCCTTCAAGGGGAAGGTCGCATGCGACGTTTGCGATTGGAGGGCTGGGGTGGGGATGGGGCAAACGGGCGGAGACACGCCGCCGGGCCGCCTGCTTCCTCCCCCATCCCCCTCCCAACCTCCCCCTTGAAGGGGGAGGAGTTTCCAGCGAACGGAGTCCATCACTTACCTGACGAGGTCGTGGTTGAAGTCGGTGGTCCCCATGCCGCGCGTCTTGTTGTCCAAATCTTCCAGCACCGCGTTGGTCAGCGTGGTCAGAATCTGCATGGCGCCTTCATAAGCCAGCGTGGTCTGCCGGTGCAGGTGGTGACGGTCGAAGATGGGGAAGCCGAGGCGGATCAGCGGCACCTCGAACTCCGGTCCCTTGTGCGCCGTGTCCCTCTGGATGTACTTGCCGTAGCTGTTGCCGATCAGGAAATCCGGCTTGTCGGTGAAGCACAGGCTGCGCAGATGCCACAGGTCGGCGCCGGGGTAAACCTTGGCGCCGGCGCCGTAGGGCGACTCGGCGAGCAGGGCTTCCATGGCCTTCTTCCATTTCTTGCTGCCGTTGTTGCAGACGATGTGGGTCGGCTCGACGCCGAATTCCATGAGTATCTTGGTCAGGCCCATGACGAAATCCGGATCGCCGTAGAGCGCCATTTTCTTGCCGTGCAGCCAGGCATGCGAGTCGGTCATCATGTCCAGCAGGCGGCCGCGCTCCAGGGTCAATGACGCCGGGATGGGCTTGCCGGTGACTTCGGCAACCTTCATCAGCCAGGCATCTGTCCACTCGACGCCCATCGGGATGTTGAGCTTCGGCACTTCATGGCTCCAGGTGCCCTCGACATACTTCTGCGTCTTGGCCAGCGCCAGCGGTTGCAGCAGGAAGGTGGTGAGCGCGTTGGGCGCGTCCTTGACTTCCTCCTGCGTGGTGCCGCCGGCATACATGGTGAAGGTGCCGTCGGCCGGGGTGTCGAGCACTTCCTCGGGATCGGAGAGCATGGTGAAGGGAACATCCATTTCCTTCAGCATGCGCTTGATGACGCGGAAGTTGCCCAGATAGGTCTCGAAGCCCGGCACGATGTTGATCTTGCCGTTCTTGCCGACCACCTTGCCTTCCATGGTGTTGAGCGTGAAGTAGCGAAGTATCCCCTCCTCCATGTTGTCCCAGCCGGTGACATGCGAGCCGACGAAGGACGGCGTGTGGGCGAAGGGCACGGGGAAGTCCTGCGGCACGTGGCCTTCCTTGCGCGCATTGCCGATGAAGGCGTTCAAGTCGTCGCCGATCACCTCGGCGATGCAGGTGGTGGACATCGCTATCATCTCAGCGTCATAGAGCTTGGCGGCGTTGGCCAGGCCTTCATGCACGTTCTTCTGGCCGCCAAACACGGCCGCGTCTTCCGTCATCGAGTCGGCGATGATGGCGATCGGCTCCTTGAAATGGCGGTTGAAGTAGGTGCGGAAATAAGCGATGCAGCCTTGCGAACCGTGGATGTACACCAGGGTCTTGTGGAAGCCGATGCCGCACAGCGCCGAGCCCAGCGGCTGGCAGGCCTTGGCCGGGTTGATGGTCAGCGCCTGGCGCTGAAAGTTGAGGTCCTGATATTCCTTGGTGGTGGTCCACTGAAATGTCTCGGCCACCTTGTCCTTGCTGTGGCATTCCTCGAAGCAGGTGCGCTTGTTGGCAATGGTCTGCTGATAGTCGTCGTCCCGAAACAGCGGGAAACAGGGCTTGATGTTGTCCAGGGTTTGCATCTTGGTCTCCTTCGCCCCGCCACTAATCCGTGGACGCGGGCACAGGTTGAGGGAAATTCAAAAACTGCTTCTTTCACCACGGGGGACACGGGGAGCACGGGGCAAGGCAAAACAAGAACTTCTTTTCACGGTTTTCCCCGTGTCCCCCGTGTTCCCCGTGGTAAATGCTTTTTAAGCGGCCTTCGGCACAGCCTCGTACACCACCGGATCCTTCAGCAGCGACTTGGCGGGCTTTTCCTGCCAGGGCGCTTGCATCATGTTCCAGCAGGGATTGTTCAGCGTCAGATCCATGTCCTTGGCGAAGATGGCGAAGCCGTCGGCGCCGTGGTAGGGGCCGGAATAGTCCCAGGAATGCAGTTGGCGGAAGGGCACGCCCATCTTGTGGAAGACATACTTTTCCTTGATCCCGGAGCCGATCAGATCGGGCTTCAGCGCCTTGACGAATTCCTCGAACTCGAAGCCGGTGACATCGTCATAGATCAGGGTGGCGTCGCCCAGTTCCTTGATGGTGCGGTCGTAGTCGTCGTTGTGGGCGAACTCGTAGCCGCTGCCGACCACTTCCATGCCGAGGTCCTCGTAGGCGCCGACCACATGGCGCGGACGCAGGCCGCCGACGTAGAGCATGACCTTCTTGCCTTGCAGGCGCGGCTTGTATTTGGCGATCACCGCATCCATCATCGGCGTGTATTTGGCGATCACGCGCTCGGCGCCTTCCTTGATCTTGTCGTCGAAATGCTCGGCGATCTTGCGCAGCGATTCCTTGATCTTGGTCGGGCCGAAGAAGTTGTATTCGAGCCAGGGAATGCCGTACTTCTCTTCCATGTGGCGGCTGATGTAGTTCATCGAGCGGTAGCAGTGCAGCAGGTTGAGCTTGACGTTGGGGGTGTTCTCCATCTCCGCCAGGGTGCCGTCACCCGACCACTGCGCCACCACGCGCAGGCCCATTTCTTCGAGCAAAATGCGCGAGGCCCAGGCGTCGCCGCCGATGTTGTAGTCGCCCAGAATCGCCACGTCATAAGGAGTCTTGGCGAACTCGACGCCGTCGCGGTTGGACAGAATCCAGTCGCGCACCGAGTCGTTGGCGATGTGGTGGCCGAGCGACTGCGAAACGCCGCGAAAGCCCTCGCAGCGGACCGGCACCACGGGCTTGCCAATTTCCTTGGCGGCCTTCTTGGCCACCGCCTCGATGTCGTCGCCGATGAGGCCGACGGGACATTCGGACTGGATCGATATGCCCTTGTTGAGCGGGAACAGGCCCTCGATTTCACCGATCAGCTTGGCCAGTTTCTTGTCGCCGCCGAAGACGATGTCCTTCTCCTGGAAGTCCGAGGTAAAGTTCATTTCGCAGTAGCTATCGACGCCGGTGGTGCCGACGTAGTAGTTGCGGCGGCCGCCGCGCGCGTACTGGCCGCAGCCGATGGGGCCGTGCGAGATCGAGATCATGTCCTTGATCGGCCCCCACACCACGCCCTTGGAGCCGGCGTAGGCGCAGCCGCGCATGGTCATCACGCCCGGCAGCGACTTGCGGTTGGAGGTGATGCACTTCTTCGACGACTCGAGTTCCTTGTCGTTGATCATGAGGTGCTTGGCGCGGTCCTTCTTCGCCTTTTCTGGGTACACCTCCAGCACTTCCTGGATCAGTGCCTCGGTTTCTTCGCGGGTCAATGCAGACATCATGTTCTCCTTAGGCGGCCAGTTGGCAGGCTTCGGCGGCCAGTTGCGCGGCGGTCTTGCCGATGATGGAAGTGTCTTCCACTTCCATGATGCCGAATGCCATCAGCAATTCCTCGAGTTCGTCCATGGTCACCGGCGTCGGAATGACGAAGTTCTTGTTGTCCACGATCTTCTTCGCCAGGGCACGATACTCGTCGGCCTGCTTG
>Ga0209211_10013381_pt1 | contig 10175 bp, 10 predicted proteins | sample RifGroA2_FD_183992 | JGI IMG/M metagenome (GOLD analysis project Ga0209211, IMG submission 183992) | Groundwater microbial communities from Rifle, Colorado, USA - Groundwater A2 (SPAdes) (version 2) | ecosystem: Environmental > Aquatic > Deep subsurface > Groundwater | place: Rifle, Colorado...
GTTTAGGTTTAATTAAAATCTCATGAATAGCGATGGTTGAAATTAATCCCTTCTTGTTACCTAGTTCAATATCATTGAAAATAGATTCGATTTTATCCGAAAAAGGCTGGATATCTTCAAAATAGTAAATCAATATCGCTGAATCGAGAGCAATTTTTAAATTATTTTTTTCTCTTTTTCCCAATCTGTCCATTCTTGACGTAATTTATTGATATATGTTTGTGGATCTTCAGTTGACCAGAGACCTTTACCTAAACCTCGTAATCTTTGAGTATGGTTTTTCTTCTTCAATACTGGTTCCACCATCGCTTGAGAATCAGATAAACTAATCCAACGAATTTTTTGACCTCGAAGAATACCTAAAGATTCGCGTATATTTTTTGGTAGAACAACTTGATATTTATCACTAACTATAGTTTCCATATATATAATTTACATTAATTCTTACATTATTATACCAAGGTAAGAATCCTGGTCAATATAATGTAACAATTATCCCGAAAATACAGAGTACTAAAACACACTGCCACCAGATTTGGAAAATAAATGAGGTAACGTATTCGTTCTTAAAAAATCGATTTAACGACTGAAAAGTCGAACTCTGATTCTTTCGCGGATTAAACTGATTTAGAAACCAGTAGATTATTTCACCAGCTGCCCGAACTGCCCAAAAAATCAAAAATAACAGATAGAACCAATTGAGTTCAAAATTTAAAATTAAAAATAGCAAACTGGCAATCGTCCAAAATACGCCGAAGACGATTCCATCAGCCCAGACAAAACTTCCTTGAATTTCGAGCGGCAACCAGATCGGCTGCAAACTTTTACCAGCCCGGACTTTTAGGGTTGCCGAAACTAAGGTAACTAATGCGATCAGTAAACTTAAATAATAAATAATCATAAGTTTATTACTTTCGATAAGCCCTGCCGCGGTGTTCGATTTCGATAACGCTGACGATTAGTTGACTCTTATTAATAGAATAGATTATCCGATATGGCCAGACGCGGATTGAGTAATCGTTCTCATAATGCCCTTCAAGTTTTTTACCAATCAGCGGATTTGTTTCGAGTTTGTTAAGAACTAAAACAATTCTTTTTCGCCCGTCTGCTTGGGCTAGTTCCAGACTTTATTGGGTGGAAAATTATTTATTAATTATAGTATAACCATCAGAAAAATGCTCAATCCAACTTCTGTAACCAGAAAAACCGCTTGGCCAAGATCCTCCCCAGCCTTCTTTTAGCCTAATGTTTGTGTGAGAAGTATTAACCGTATAACGAGTAAATCTCGTGTTGTTTATGATTTGATTAATAAAGTTATCCTTGTCACTTTGAATATTGATACCTAGAAAAAATTTTCGTGAATTTAATGTTTTAATCAAATCTTCACCTCGATTGAAAGGCAAAATCCATAACACCGGCAAAAAGTAGGCATTTTTTACAAATTCACTTCTCGCTTTTGGCTTGATAACTAATATCGGCAAATTTTTTATTTCTAAAATTTCGGTCGGTTCAGATTTCTTTATATCAAGACGAAGTAGATCTAGTAAATTTTTTCTTACGGATACATACTGGTTATCAATAAATTTATTCAAATCATTTGAATGGCATAGTTTGATAAATTCCTGTTTTAGAATTTGGACATAATTGTTAATTACATGTTCATGTACAAAAATCCCTTGGATTCTTTGACAAGATTGGCCGGAGTGACTAAATGATTCTTTGAGAGTAAGAAGTACATCGTTTCTAATAACTGACGAATTTTTGTTAAAAATTTTTACATCAGAAGTTTCGATTTCTGGGTAAAACTCGACATAACGCTCTCCACATATTTTAGCAAGGCTTTGGGCCACTTTATACGAGCCGAAAAAGTAAACAGCTCGTACGCCTAGAATAAGATCTGTAACCTCCTTGTGTGTGTTGGGAGAGATAATCTGCAGCTTTAATCCATACTTTTCTGATACCCCCGATTTTTGCCAAATTATTTTAACAAAACTCTCAGCTCCTTGACTTGGTTTTAAAATAACTTTATTACCAATAACCAATGCATTGAGTACCGGAATAATAGATAAAATAAATGGTTCGTTATGCGACAATATGATTAAAATTTTACCTTTTGGTTTGATTTTCTTTAATAATTTCGTCGGATAATTATTTTTAAAATAATTAAGATATGCTCTTACTGTTTGATAATCTTCCTCGATATAATACTCTGTATCTAAGGTAGTTTTTCTATTCGACTCAAAAAGATCAATCTTATTTGCCTTAATAAAAGCCTCTAAATCTTCTATCAAATCAGTAAACATATTTTTATTTTCAATCAACATGTTCGATAAATTTTACTTTATTATTTTGCCCTCTTCGAAAATAATCACGCTCAACGTGCTTTATATCAAACGTGAGCAAAGTTTTATCTTTCAATGACTTTTGAACGGTACTCAAAAGGTTTATATCTGAAACATTCTTCAGGGTTAATAATATTTCTGGCCCATGCTTACTATAACCGTTTCTAATTATTATTTTTATATCGTTATAAATACGATCGTTGGCAACTTCAAAGATGTGCTCCTTTAGTTCGTGGGGGTCAATTTTTATACCTTTGATAAAAATTAAATCATCAACCCTTCTTTTTATGCGTTCGATCCTAACACTATTCCTGCCACAAAGACATTTTCCTGATTTGAGAGCAGTGACATCTCCTGTTCTATAACGTATCAAAGGTGATGCTTTTTTGTTCAAAGTCGTGAGAACGAGCTCTCCATCGGTGTTAGATGGCAATACCTGACAATTTTTAGGATTAATTATTTCCGGCAAAACATATTCGTCTAAAACGTGCAATCCATTTTTAAATTTGCATTCATAAGCAATCCCTGTATTAACCTCACATAAACCATAATGATCGAATATTTCGAATTTAAAATTATCCTCAATTTTCTTACGTACCGCATCAGAATAAATTTCTCCAGCGGCTATACCACGTTTTAAGGAAAGTTTTTGAAGGGAGATCCCTTTTTCCTTCAAATAATCAAAAAGATAGAAATAGTAACCTGGAGTTGCCACCACAGTGTCAATTTTAAAGTCTATCAGCATCTGGATTTGCTTCTCAGCTGGTTGGATACCTGCAGGAACCACTAGGGCGCCTAACTCCTGTATCGCATAAGTGTTCAGCGGCGCGCCGCTGAAAAGCCCATAGCTCATCATAAATTGCACTCGGCTTTTATTGTTTATCCCAAAACATTTCCAGCTTTCGCTGATTGCCTGCGAACCTACTTTCAAATCTCCCCTTGTAAGATATGAAAGCGTGGCCTTGCCTGTTGTACCAGAGCTTGTGTGCAACTCCACAACATCTTTTATTGGAACAGCTAAAGATCCAAAAGGATAACAATCCCTGAGCTCTTTTTTTGTCGTAAAGGGAATATTTTCAAGCTCCGCGATATCGTCTAACTTTGTTGGACACTTGCGCAGTTTTAATTTATACAATTCAGAATTCCTTGCTACACGAAAAGTTTCATTCAGAAAACATAACTGTTTTGTGATTATTTTCATATTTTTGTAACTATAATTAAAATCAATAAATCTCTTCCTTTAACTCTTCCAAGGATTTTTTTATGGCTATTTTTATTTCTTCAAATACGCTTTCGTGTACCGGCGACAAGAAAATAGTTTCGGTTGGTAATGGTGGAAATAGAACATTCTTTTTAGCCATTTTTTGAATAAATAAATTATAAGCTTTGGAATCGTAATTTTCTGCCAAAATTCCTTTTTCAAAGCTTTTGCATCCAAAAGCCATCGTGCTCATAGATGATATTCCCTGCACAGACGCTGAAATACCAATCCTTTTTATTTGTTCCTTCAAAAATTCTCTGAAATCGTCTCCTATTTTCATATTTTTTTTATAGACATTTCCATCTTTTAGTTTTCTTATGACCGTTTTTGCAACAAACAAAGAAAGTGGACTTCCGTTAAAAGTATTAGCAAAAAATACTCCTCCTTGAGGTGCAAAATTTTCCATTATCTCTTTCTTGCCACACACAACAGAAAGTGGCAATCCGCCAGCAATTGCTTTTGAGAATGTAGATAAATCCGGCGTTATATTATAAAATTTCTGCGAACCCCCGACATCTATCCTGAAACCATTTACAATTTCGTCAAAAATTAAAATTGTACCAGTTTCACTACAAATTTTCCTTATTTTTTTAAGATACCCATCGTTCGGAGGAGTACATCCACAATTCGCTAAAATCGGTTCTAAGATAAAACAAGCATACTCCTTGCTTTTAAGTTTTTCTTCAACTGCCTTCGGATCATTAAAGTGAATTAAATCAGGAGTAAGATTAAAAATTGTTCCGCTTCCTGGCATCATATTCTCGTGTACCCCGTGATATCCCCCTTTTATCCCAAGTATTTTTTTCCTTCCAGTATATGCCCTTGCCAGCCTTAAGGCATAAGCAACGGCATCAGACCCCGTAGTAGCGAATCTCACCCTTTCTGCGCTTGGAATTATTTCGTGCAAGATTTCAGCGACCTCTTTTTCTATATCGGTTTGGTAAGAAAAAAACCATCCGTTTTTTATTGTTTCGGAGATCGTTTTTATTATATCTTTATCGGCATGTCCAAAAATCAAAGCTCCATAACCCATCCACAAATCTATATATTTTTTCCCATTTTTATCGATAACATAAGGTCCTCTACCGGAAATGATATCTTTTGGATAACCTGGCGGTATTGGAATGGGAGAATTCACACCACCGGCTAAATAATTCATATATTTTTAGTTAATTTTCTTTTTTAATGATTTTATTATATTTTCTATCGTTTTTAATTTTTTTTCGAAGGGTCCTTCTATCCTTTGATAGTTAATTCCTAATGAATCTAAATTGTTGATTATCTGATTCATAAAAATAGACATGTCGAGATCAAAGTATTTGCTAATACTGCTGTTATTGGGGTCATTAATAAAGACAAAATCATACTTTCTCATATCTGTGGAGAAAAAATCATAAGATGTTTTATTAAAAAAATTGTGAGTTGCTATCGATAATAAGTGATCGATGAAACCAGTCGAATCGTAAAGCAAATATTCTTTTCCAGAATAAATTTTTTCAGGAGCATTTGCCCGATTATATTTTTCTTTAGCAAATTTATAAAAATCTAAATGAGCCTTATCTTTTTTCGAAGGCTTTCTTGTTTCTATAAATTTTAAAAGATTATCTTCTGTATAAGCAGTTTTTAGTTTTTGCGAAAGGGTTTTTACCAGTCTACTTTGTTCTCTTGATGGCATTCCCACAAAAGCTATATTAAGCAATATATCCTTATAAACTAAAGGGGCCATACATTTTCTATATAAATATTTGTCCTTCCTAATCATAGTCGCGCGTATAAGATTCTGTTTTTTATAATCTTTATCTCTTAAATCAACTCTCCAGTTTATAGCTCCAAGTGCCTTACTCATATGCTCTCCATAATAGTCGGATGAAAAAAAATGGGTAATTTTTTTACCGTTTAGGGCAGATTTAACATAATCCTCCTGCAACTTTTTAACTTCCATAGTATCTTCGTGCCTATTTGGCGCATCCCACCCCTCTATAACGTTGACTTGAGGGTAAAAATCACGAACCCAGTCAGCCCTGGTGTTTAGTGGAATATTTATGAGATTCGGACAATCATACATTATTATATAAAGCTCATCCACTTTTTGTAGGGCAGTCTCTATTATATAGTGGTGACACACGTGAAATGGTGCAAATTTTGCTAAAATTAAACCTCTTTTTTTATTCACATTTATAATGTTTTATAAAATTGTTGATAAATTTAAAATTTTTTTGAAGATTTTTTAAAACCTTTATTTCCAAGTCGATTCTTTTAATTAGCTCTGTGCTCTTATTTTGAGTCTGCTTATACAACAAATAATTTATCATAAAAACCGTCCTTCGTCTAAACAGAAACGGCAAAGAATTAATTTCGTCTGCATTAAGTCTAAAAACTTCCTGATACGAATCTAAATATTGTTTAATTAGATTGGAATTAAATCCCTTGTTCTTAATAATCAACTCCTTAATTGCAATAGCAACATCGCTGATTATTTCAGCCATGTGCGAATCGCTAAAATCAATAAACTTGATGTCTCCTTGTATATTGAATACATGGGGAGGTTGCCTCAAACAGGCAAAGATCTCCCTCTTCCTGAAATGCAATAATACTTTGGATTTCAGAAAGAGAGGATCCTTTGTTAGGATATGGATAGATTGCTTTAAGCTTTAAGGGTAGCCACGGCACCTCCTTAGAGGAAGGGCTAAATCTTTGCCTCGTCAGAAAGACTGTGGTATTCCCTTAAGAAACCAATTAGTTAGTTGCGGCTCGGCCGCGTATCAGCAACAAGGCAGTTTTTAAGGGAGAATTACCTTAAAGTTTAAAGAGTCTGTTTTATCACTAATGATCCTTGGATATGAACAATTCAACTGTTTTAGGCATAGATGTTTCTAAAGAAGAATTGGTTATCTTTAATAGTTCATCTAGCCAAATTGTCAAAGTGGCCAATAGCGTGCCTGGATTAAATAAACTTTTGTCTTCACTTGATCAGGACAAGTCAGATGTCGTTGTAGCCATTGAGTCAACCGGCGACTATAGCTACTTAGCTATGAAGTTTTTCTTGAAAGCTGGTTTTACCGTTAAACTGCTTAATCCGATTGTGACCAAAAAAGCCATAAGCTCAACTGTTCGAGGTAAAAAGACTGATAAATCAGATGCGGTGGCTATTGCTGAAATGGTACAACTGGGTCAAGGTCGAGTGATTTCTGAACGTGATCTTGATCTGACCAATAAAGCCTTAATTCGAACTGAAAGAAAGTTAATTTCGTTAAGGTCCGATTTGAAGAGAATTAAGAATTCTCTACAAATGAAGACTAGAAACGGAGTTAACTTATCTCAAGCTGTTTCAGAGATAAATGATTTAATCTTAGAAGTTGATCAGAAAGCTAAAAACATCTGGAAACTAACTGAAAACAAAGAACCTGATCGACAAGAGCAAATTATTGATTCTCATGTCGGTTGCGGCACCAAGTTGTCAAAGATCATTTCTGAGGAGGCTGGTGATATTAAGAGATTTCCATCAAGCTCACAGTTTAAGGCTTATGTGGGCATTGATCCGAAAATTATTCAATCCGGCAAGATGGATATTAAAGGCAAGATGACTAAACGAGGTAATCCAACCTTAAGGCATTCCATCTATCTGGCTTCTTTCGTGGCTTCAAGACATGATCCAGATTTAAAGGCTTACTATGAGAAGAAACGTAATGAAGGTAAAGCTCATACTCATGCAGTCTGTGCTGTGGCTAGAAAGATGTGTGAAAGAATTTATTCAACCGTTATCCACGACAGACTCTATGAACCAATTCGATCAACCACTTGACATAATATAGTTAGTCTTTATTATTTATAATAATATTGTCTTCGTTAAGATCCTCATGTATAATGGTCTTTCTTAGATTAAAATTTTTAACTCGTTTGCTTTCCTGCTCTAGAAAATAAATCTCTTTTTTTACAATATTGTTAACTAATGTACCGCCTTTATTTTGAAAAAAATTAATGAAAGTAAAATCAAAAATCAAAAACCTAAACTTTTTATGAACGGGAGCATAATCACTCATGAACCGGTGCATCTGAGCCTGAATTGTTGCGATCCTTCCTACAGTAGATAAGTTAATATCTTTAGTGGAAAGTGTTCTGCCTTGGAAATATTCAAGAATAATGCTAGGCTTTTTATTTATATAAAAAATACCTTCTTTAACGGTCGGAAAATATTTTTTAAATTTATTATCGGAACATAGTTTATGTAAAATTTCGAGTTCATATTTTACTTCTTCGACGTTTTCGGATGAATAAATTTTTAATATATATCTTTTTTTATCGGCTAAAATTAAATAATTTTTACTATCAATCCCCTTATCTATTGGACGAACAAAGCTGACTGACTTAAAAATGCCATCGTCTTTTAACTTCGCCACAATTCCTTCATTCATATATTAAATATTATAATACTTAAATTTTTCAAAAAAAAGGGGAATTGGTTTTGACACCAAAATCCCCCGTTGCAGAAGACTTTGGCTTGCGCTGAGCGACTACTGCAATTTAATACAGAACCAAACGCGTTTACCAACCTGGAATACGTCGCCATTAGCAAGCGAGAGATGCTTCATAGGATCGATGATTTTTTCATTATTCAAAATCACTCCTCCCTGTTGAATCAAACGACGCAAGTCACTGTTGCTCTTCTGGTCACCGAAAAATTGCCGAAGAAGTTCTAGCACTTGCACGTTTTTGGCTTTCGGCGTAAACATTGGCGTATCGATCGGGACTTGCCGGCGAGAGAACGTATGATCAAACCATGCACGTTCCTCTTTCGCAACCTTGTCTCCATGGTATCTGCGAACGATTTCTGTTGCTAAGCGCTTCTTTGCCTCAAACGGATCGGCCGTTGCCATATCCACCATTTCCTGCAGTTCAGGCTCAAGAACTTCAGTGTAAACCTGAAAATACTGGAGGATTAAGGTATCAGGCAGTTTCATGACCCTGCCGAACTTATCACGAGGCGAGTGCCCAAGACCGATGTAGTTATCCAAGCTTTTGCTTTGCTTAGCAACCCCATCAATCCCTGGCGTGACTTTCGTAGTGATGATGACTTGTTGCCTTTGACCAAACCTTTCTTGGAAGAATCTGCCCAGCATCTCATTGAAAAGCTGATCAGATCCCACAATGGTTAAGTCAGAGTTGAGCATGACGGAATCGTAACCCTGAAGAATCGGGTAAACAAGTTCGTGCATGTAAATGTCTGCTTCTTCGGCGATACGCTTTTGAAACATATCGCGAGAAATTAGACGGCTATGAGTCACCATTTGCATTAACCTTAGAAACTCAATCGTAGACTGAGACCCATACCATTCGGAGTTGCGCCTGATTTCCAGAAGATTCGGGTTGTCGAAGCGCAAAACCATCTTAACCTGCCTAATGAATTCCGCTGTGTTTTTCTCGATTTCTTCCTCTGAGATAACCGGCCTTGTCTTGTTTTTGCCGGTCGGGTCACCGATTTGGGTGGTAAAATCTCCTATGAGAAAGATTACCTTATGCCCAAAATCCTGAAGCTTCCTCATCATCCAGAGATTCACCGCGTGGCCGATATGCAGGTATGGAGCTGTAACGTCGACTCCATATTTAATCCGCAACTGCCTCTTTTGAGAGAACATTTCCTTGAGTTCTTTAACACTAAAAAACTCTTCTGCGGTTCGAGTAAAACAGGCTAGTATTTGTTCGGTTTCACTCATGACATCATCTCCTTTCTGTTTGTTTGTTTTCATTGATTGCCGAAAGCGCTAAATTCATTTTTATCAGATAAAATAGTTTTGTCAATACATCTATGCGCTTTATAAACTAATATATAAATGATTTTTAATAATTTTATCATGTTTCTTAAACAAAAACCAGTATAAATTTTTCTTCTGAATTACAAAACTAAATTTTGAGTAATAATTTATTTCACGCCAAATCCACATCGTAAACTCAAGTGTTTAATATTCTTTAAAGAACGATATTACACCAACGGTGTCTAGATATAATTAGCAAAGTTCGATAATGGTGCTTGGATATGCATTGTGACGCACGAAAGTGTGATGACCGGAGTCTTAGCTGCAGCGCAAGGCATCCTCGATGAGACTTCTATCAGATATGTCACCAGTGATCCGCGGATCACGCAAAGAGGAATGTTCGATGTCGCATATAACGGCCACCAACTGACCATTATCTAATCCGAGGTCGACGGGAAACAAAATACCCGAGTCGGTCTCGGGTTTTAATTTAGAAAAAAAATATCCCGCAATTAAGCAGGATACCGAAGAATGTTAAGTTAAAATTTTCCATGATCGACATCGTTAGTTATCACGCCATGCTGGCGGCAGATCTGAACAATCGTCGACTGGACAGCCAACACATCTTCGAACGAAACTCCGTTTGGATTCGAAGTTTGTTTGATGAAATGCCGAGTCAACTTTCGCTGCTCTTCACGCGAGATCCAGCCTTGACGTTCGTAACGGCTGAAAATTTCCTGCGCTTTGACCGATAAGGCGTTTTCGCGAAACCAGCGAAAATCTTCAGAACCAGAAATTATTTCGACTGGAAAAATTCCGAGT
>Ga0209211_10013382_pt1 | contig 10174 bp, 10 predicted proteins | sample RifGroA2_FD_183992 | JGI IMG/M metagenome (GOLD analysis project Ga0209211, IMG submission 183992) | Groundwater microbial communities from Rifle, Colorado, USA - Groundwater A2 (SPAdes) (version 2) | ecosystem: Environmental > Aquatic > Deep subsurface > Groundwater | place: Rifle, Colorado...
AAGCAGAGGAGATCAAACCTATTAAAAATGGTTTTGGCTTGATGATTATGTCAACTCCAAAAGGCATTATGACTGGGGGTGATGCAAAAAAGGGGCAGGTCGGTGGGGAGGCACTCTTTAAAATCTGGTAATTAATACTTATATGTCAAGAATTGGAAAAAAAGGCGTAACGATTCCGGCGGGTACAACCGTCACTCAAAACGACACAGTGTTTACTGTGAAGGGTCCTTTGGGTGAGCTTGCTCGCGACTTTTCTGGTCCTGTTGATATCAAGGTTGAAGGGAATACAATCTCGTTTTCTCCAAAGAATAGTTCAAAGGAGTCTCGAGCTCTATGGGGTACGTACGCGTCACATCTCGTAAATATGGTTGCAGGAGTAAACACAGCCTTTGCAAAGAAGCTTATTATTGAAGGTGTAGGATATAAGGTTGAGGCGCAAGGAAACACACTTGTATTTAGTCTTGGTTTTTCACACAAAGTTCCTATGGAGATACCAAAGGATGTAAAGGTTTTGGTAGAGAAAAACGTACTCACACTTTCATCGATCAACAAGGAATCTGTTGGACAGTTTGCAGCGCAAATCCGCGCAAAAAAGAAACCAGAGCCTTACAAGGGTAAAGGTATTCGCTATGGCACTGAGGTTGTTCGTCGCAAGCAGGGCAAGAAGTCTGCATAACATTTAGATAATTTACTATCATGACTACAAAACTAACAAAAAACGAACAGCGCGCGCGTCGCCACAACCGTATCCGAGCAAAAGTCTCTGGTACTTCAGAGCGCCCTCGTCTAGCAATTTTCAAGTCAAACAGCTATATTTACGCACAGATCATTGATGACACAAAAGGCAACACGCTTTCTGCAGTATCTGATCTTGGCCTAAAAGGGAAGACAAAGACAGAGCGCGCAAAGCTTGCAGGCGATGCTCTAGCAAAGAGCGCAAAAGCAAAGGGGATATCTGCGGTTGTGTTTGACCGTGGAGGGTTTATCTACACTGGTCGTGTCCGAGCATTTGCAGAGGGAGCTCGTGAGGGAGGACTAATATTTTAGTTTCATTTTAATAATTTTATGACAGAGACAACACAAAAAAGTTTACGGCCAAGCCGAGAATCAGCTGATTCTGAAACAACTGCCCAGGTGGCTCCAGTAGCTACAACAAAGACTGGGACTTCTTCAGCACGCCCATCATTTGGTGGCGCACGTGGAGCGTCATCTTCACGCGGACCTGCTCGCGGTGGCGCAGGAGCTCGCAAGGGTGGTTCACCACGCGGTGGTCGCGGTGGCGCTGGTTTCGAGCGCGTGAAGCCAGAGTTTGATAATAAACTCATCCAGATTCGTCGCGTAACTCGCGTTGTTGCTGGTGGTCGCCGTTTCGCATTTTCTGTGGCACTCGTTGCAGGAAACCGCAAGGGTTCTGTTGGCGTTGGTATCGGTAAGGCTTCTGACACAGCTCTTGCTATTGAAAAGGCTACAAAGAATGCAAAAAAGAACATGATTAAAGTCCTCCTTACAAGCGGTATGATGATTCCTCATGAAGTGGAAGCAAAGGAATCATCTGCAACTGTAATGATTATGCCAGCAAAGGGTCGCGGTATGGTTGCAGGAAGCTCGGTGCGTAACGTGCTTGAGCTCGCTGGTATCAAGGATGTTCGCGCAAAGATCCTCTCTGGTTCAAAGAACAAGCTCAACAATGCGCGCGCTACAATAAAGGCATTGGAGCAACTACGCGCAAAGGGAGTGAAAGCCGTAGCGGAAGCGAAGTAATTTATAATACTACTATGCAAGCACACGAAGTAAAAACAAGAAAGCCACGCGCCGTAAAGAAGGTTGTTGGACGTGGGGGGAAGCGTGGCAAGACATCTGGCCGTGGAACAAAAGGTCAGGATGCGCGCGCTGGACACCGCAAGCGCCCTCAAATGCGCGACACTATCAAGAAGCTTCCAAAGCTTCGCGGAGAAGGTGTATCACGCAACCAGTTTAAGACTGAGTTTACACACTACGTTGTTTTGAATATTGGAATTCTAAATCTTGAATTCAAAGCAGGTGACCGTGTTACTCCAAAGGTTTTGCTCGAGCACGCTCTTGTAGAGAAAAAAGGAAACAAGGTTCCTGTTATCAAGATTCTTGGCTCCGGTGTTCTAGACAAAAAGCTCGATATTCGAGGATGCCTGATTTCAGAGTCTGCAAAGACAGCTATTGAAAAACTAGGTGGCACAGTAAAATAAATTCCTATGGAAACACTCGTTCGCAAACTAAAGATGATTGTGCAAGATAGCACGCTTCGTCGCAAAGTACTTTTTGTACTTGTTGCGCTTGTAATCTTTCGCTTGCTTGCGAACATTCCTATCCCAGCAGCTGCAGGACAAAACATAGGTGCGCTCCTTGCGAATGATCAGGCTCTCGGCTTCTTGAACCTCCTTACCGGTGGTGGCCTCTCTGCTGTTTCTATAGTCATGCTCGGTGTTGGCCCGTACATTACCGCGTCTATCATTATGCAACTTTTGACGATGATGTCGCCAAAGATCAAGCAGATGCAGAGCGAGGAAGGAGAGATGGGGCGTCGTAAAATGACACAGTACTCACGTTTGCTTACCGTGCCGCTTTCTCTAATGCAGGGTTACGGACTTATTGCATATTTGACACAGCAGGGTATTCTTGTGGGGCTTACACCATTCGAGATTTTTACAAATACGATTATTGTTGCGGCTGGTTCAATGCTTCTTATGTGGATCGGTGAGCTCATTTCAGAGTTTGGTATTGGCAACGGTGTTTCTTTACTTATTTTCGCTGGTATCGTTTCAAGTATCCCCGCAACTGTTGGGCAGCTTTTGTTCTCGTTTGATGTATCACAAATCCCTGTATATATTGCCGCTCTTGTTTCAACGATTCTTCTCATAGGAGCAGTCGTTTATATGACAGAAGCAGAACGCCCAGTGCCTATTACATATGCAAAGCAGGTTCGTGGCAACCATACGACTGGTGGCACAATGACATACCTCCCACTTCGTCTAAACCAGGCAGGCGTTATTCCAATTATTTTCGCGCTTTCTATTTTAGTTTTTCCTACTGTTGTCGCAAATGCACTCTCAACTATGGGTGAGGGGACTGTCCAAACAGTAGCACTCTTTATTCAGAAGGTACTTTCAAATGCCTGGATAAACGGCGCACTTTACTTTGGTCTTGTATTTGTGTTTACATTCTTTTACACGGCAGTCACATTTGACCCAGAAGCTATCTCAAACAACCTCCAGAAGAACGGCGCATTCATCCCAGGGATTCGCCCAGGAGCATCGACAGCAGAGTATCTTTCAAAGATACTAACTCGTATCACACTCGTGGGCGCAGTGTTCCTTGGTCTTATTGCTGTTTTGCCTCTCGTGATGCAAAACCTTACAAAGATTGCCAGCCTTTCTATTGGTGGTACCGCTCTTCTCATTATTGTTTCTGTTGTTCTTGATTTGGTAAAGAAGATAGATGCGCAGATAACGATGAGGGAGTACTAAGAGGAAGAATATTGAATGTAGAATATAGAATATGGAGAAAGAGTGTCGTGGCCTTTAGCCACGACACTCTTTGTTTTAGCGCTATTTCCTGATACACTGGCAAAATGGAACTTCAGACAGTTATATTTATCGGACGATCAGGGGCAGGAAAGGGGATGCAGTCTGGTATGCTCCAAAAGTTTTTCACAGAGAAAACTCCAGAAAACCCAATTCTCTACATTGAAACAGGCGACCATTTTCGTCGGCATATCAAGGATTCTGGGTATACGTGGGAGCTTGCACGCAAAGTGAATGATTTGGGGGGTCGCCAGCCAGACTTCCTTGCAGTGTGGATCTGGTCACATCTTTTTATTGAAAAGATTCGTGGCGGTGAGCATATTGTTTTTGATGGTATGCCGCGCTCGATTATTGAAGCTAATATTCTTGATACGGCGTTGCCTTTTTATGAACGAAAGAATCCAACAGTAATTTTTTTAAATGTATCACGAGAGTGGGCTGAAGAACGTTTGCGAGGTCGTGGTCGCGCGGACGACATAAAAGACGATGTAGTGGCGAGAAGGCTGGCATTTTTTACAAAAGACGTAGTTCCAGCAATCGATCATTATCGTAAGGATCCAGCATACCGTTTTTTTGAAATTAACGGTGAGCAAACACCTGAGGAAGTGTTTCGTGACGTTAAGAATGCCCTCGGAATTTAAATAAAATAACAAGCAAACCTCCCCAAAGGAATTGCCTCGTGAAATACAATGTGTGTTGTAATATCAAAAAACTAAGATGGCAAAAAATGGACTAATAAAAACAAAAGATGAGATTGAAATTCTTCGCGAAGGTGGTAGGCGTCTCGCGCGCGTTTTGTCTACTGTGCGCGACAGTGTTGCACCAGGTGTCACTACAAATGAACTCGACCAACTCGCAGAAAAGTTGATACGAGAAGGAGGAGATGAGCCGGCATTTTTAAATTACCAACCAGAAGGAGCGCATACTGCATACCCAAGCACACTCTGTGTGTCAGTAAATGATGAAATTGTGCATGGTATCGGCGGGAATCGTGTACTCAAGGAAGGTGACATTGTCAGCATTGATACTGGGGTTAAACACAAAGGGTTATTCACTGATTCTGCCCTCACTGTGCCTGTTGGAAAGATTGACGATACAGCAAAAAAACTTATTTCTGCTACAGAGGGAGCTCTTGTTGTTGGTATTAATGCCTCACGCGCAGGGAATACCATTGGTGATATTGGATACGCGATAGAAAAATATGTAAAAGAGCATGGTTTTGTCGTGGTGGAGGAGCTTGGCGGGCATGGGGTAGGGTACAGTCAGCACGAGGATCCTCATATTGCGAACTATGGTCAGCGTGGGCAAGGTATGCGTTTGAAGCCAGGAATGGTGATAGCGCTTGAGCCTATTGTGAACGAGGGCACACGATATATAAAACTCATGCCAGACGGTTACACCTATGTAACCAAGGACCACAAGCGTTCTGCGCACTTCGAACACACAATTTTGATCACCGACGGAGACGCAGAGATTTTGACGAAACGATAATTTATTCTAAGGAAATCTATTTTGTGGATTTGCTTAACCTAACTATTATCGAGTTATCCACACTCCATCCCACCACAAATCTCTTGCGTGTGGTGTAATACAAGGATATAATGCAAGCGTGGAACCAGACGAAATAAAACCAAGCATTGGAAAGAAGTTTTTAATACTATTACTCTGGATACTCGGAGTCTTTTTTGTACTCGCAATCACCGCGTTCATTTTGACAGAGAGAAAGAAGGCAAGGGAGGGTGCAATCCAAAACAACACTCCACCACCAGCACTAACACTCACCGAAGCAGAGAAGATTTCAAAAATACAGAATGAGGAAATAGACAAGATACGTGGAGAATTCCAAGCACAGGGATTTTCACCATCAACAACTACCACTACACAGAGCCAAATTAAAACCATCGATACAATAAAAACTCAAACGCTGAAACAGGAGCCAGCGGTGGCAGCTCCAAAGAAAACAATAGAGCAACAGTTGCAAGAATTAGACGCTCTCCGTTCAGCAACAATAAAATAATATGAAAAACATTATCCAAGCATTAAAAATTATCGCACTCGCCCTCGTTCTATCTTTCGGCATATCCTATGTCTACGCATGGACAGCTCCGACAGTGACGCCACCAGGAGGGAATGTGTCTGCGCCAATAAATACGAGCGCTACCGCTCAGTACAAGGATGGGGCACTCGGCGTAGGGGGGTTACTAAAGGGGTATGGGAACATACAAGCAGTTACACAAATTGAGGCGCCACAATATTGTATTGGAGCAAGTTGTATTACGTCATGGCCAGCTGGTGGTGTTACTCCACCCGCAGGATCGGAGTTCTTGAACACCAGCGCGACGGCGCAGACGAAGGCGGGGGATTTTACAGTAGGCGGTCTCTTGAGCGGTGTGAATGCTACATTCAGTAAACTTGGTATAGGTGCCGCGGTAGATCCATCGGTAGCGCTCAATGTAGCCGGGACTATCAAAACTACAGGGTTACAGCTTGCTACCGGAGCAGGTTCTGGCAAGGTTCTAACATCGGATTCACTCGGCAATACATCATGGACAGATCCTGTTCAAGCGACAGGTGGTAGCGGAGGCGGTGGTTTCTTGGAGGAATCTTTTTATGCAACGCCAGGAACCTACGACTTCGTGGTTCCTTCATGGATAAACAAAGTTAAAGTAGAGCTTTGGAGCGCTGGTGGTGGAGGCGGTAGTTATTTTTCTACTGGTGGTACGGGTGGATCATCATCATTTGGTCCAAATGGAGCACCTCTTGTTTCTGCTACAGGTGGAGCAGGAGGGGCCGGTTGCTATTATGTTTGGTATGGTGCTGGTCTTGCAGCTAAAGGGGTTGGAAGCCCAGCAACATCTCCATGGTACGCGATAAGCGGTGGTGGACGCCTTGCTAATGTTAGTACAGGAGGGGCCGGAGGTAATGACGGTGACTCTTGCTACGCAAGAGCAGGAGGAAGTGGCGGTTATTCAGAAGGAATATTCTCTGTAACCCCAGGACAAACGCTTAAGGTAATAGTTGGCAATGGGGGGACGGGTGCAGTCTGTGAGTATGGTGTCTGTGGCACAGCAGGCAAGCCAGGGTTGCTTCACCTTATTTACCCACCAGCCCCTATCTTGGCAAATAGTCAAACCTTTGCATCAAACGGCACATTTACGGTGCCTGCAGGCGTGACGAGTATTACGGTTGAGGTTTGGGGTGGAGGCGGTGCCGGAGGCCCCGGAGGAGCAAGTCAAAACTACACAGGCTATTGGACATACACTGCGGGTGGTGGAGGTGGGTCTGGTGGGTATGCAAAAAGTATGTTTACCGTAACCCCAGGAGCAACATATTCTATTGTTGTAGGCGCTGGTGGGTCAGGGACGCAGACTGGGTTTTATGTTAATGGCGGACAGAGTGGTCGTAATAATGAACAGGGGGTATCAGGAGCATCATCATCCTTTGGTTCTGGTGGTACGTACGCTTCTGCTACTGGTGGGACAGGTGGAGTCAGCTTCGATACTTATTGTGGAGGTGGTTCATGTAATGGTAACATTTCGTGTGGTTCTGGATGGCAAGCGCCAGCTGGAACAGGTAACGGCAATTTTGGGAACTCTCCTGGTTCAGTCGGTGGAGCATGCAACGTAGGAACAGGGGGCGCGCCTGCTGGCGGGAAAGCGTTTGGTGCTGGTGGCAATGGTGGACCAAATGGCGCAACTACTACAAACTATCCAGGAAGTAATGGAGCAGTAGTTATTTCATGGTAATCCGCTAAAATAATTTATGGAAAATTCTACAATGAATAAGAGAGAAATAGTTCTGTGGATAATTGCAATCATCAGTGTTCTGTTTTCTTCTTTTGCTGTGTGGCAAGTGTATACTTTGAAGTTAAGTATGATCATCATGAATGATCGCACAGAGCGCGCGGAAAAGGAGTTTAACCTGCGTGAGCAGGTGGCAGTAAATTTCTCTGCACAATACCCAGTATCAGGAGCGATAGCAAAAATTGAGAACAATAAATGGACAATTGACGTAAAGGTTGCTCAAGCTACACCGGCACCATCTATTTTTACAAAAGTAGGTGACAAGACACCTCGTGAAATAAAATACGATATTATAAAATCAGTAGTTATATTATCCGAAACAGCAACTTTTCTTGGTAAGAAGAAAGAGGACTTTGCAGTGGGGGATGAGATAACCGCGTACTCTATGGAGCCTGTTCATGATATATCGCAGGTTACAGCAATGCGTATTGAGGTGCAAGGTTTCAAGCCAGTAAAAGTATCAGCACCAAAGCCTGGTGATTTACCTGAACCACCAATAATGGCAACAAGTACGCCAATAGCAGAATAATACTTAACTAAAACTCCGAGTAAACACTCGGAGTTTTGTGTTTTCATCATTTTTACTATTTACGGCTTGGTAAAAGTATTGATTCATGACGAGTGTTTTTGTGCTACAATATCTAACAATATGAACCCTGAATATGGGACATTAGGAAAACAATTCAGAACCCCCGAGGAGGAGGTTCTATATCTGCGCGCGCAGATTGCGGAAAAGGAGCGAGCGCTTGGTTTGATACCAGAGTCTCCAGAGCGAGTGCTCGAAAGACGTGCAGAGATTGCGCTCGAAAAGGTTGCCGAATATAGTTTTGTGCCAACTGATGAAGTTCTGGACAAAGATTATCAGATGAAAATTGATGAGCTTGAGACCAATGTGGTAAAGCTTGGTGTTGAGCACAAAGAAGCGATCGACGAGCTGATGCGCATTGTTGAAACAAAGGGTATCAAGAACGCTCTCGCGCTTCTGGAAAAATTGAACAACCCGCATATCGAGGACGATTTTCACCGTATGCTTGTGCAGCTAATCGTCGAAACAGGGGACTTTGCTGGTATCTCTCGCGATAAGGAGATGGCGCGCGCCCTAAAGATGCGTCTCTATGAGGTGACGCTTCCTCCTATCGACCCAAAAGGAGAAAAGCGCGAGTTCGCACATCTTGTATCAAGCATGGAGCATTTTTATGCAGGTATGCTTTCTATTGAGAATACTTCAGCTTCCTTTGGCGATGTTAAAAATTATTTTACACTCGAGTTGGCACTTTCAAATTTTAGCGATGACCTCGTGTTCTACTCGGCGGTGCCAGTTGAACACGCAAGCCTTTTTGAAAAACAAGTTTTAGCGGTATATCCTGATGCAAGACTACGCGAGCATCGTGAAGACTACAACCCATTCAATGAATCTGGCGTAACGGTATCGTCATATGCAGAGGCGTCTGGCAGTGCAGCGTACCCAATGCGCACATATGAGGCATTTACTCAAGATCCGCTCAATGTTCTTCTTTCTGTTTTTTCAAAAATAAAGCGCGAGGGGGAGGGTGTGGCTGTGCAGTTTGTCATTCGTCCGTCAGGAAACGCTTTCAATACACGCTATCGTGGGATAATGGAGCAGATCAAAAAAGGTGTTAAGGCAAAAGACGCACTAAAAGGCGTTGGAGCTCAATTTGCAACAGAGTTTGCGCAGGCCACGAAGAGCCTTATTTTCGGAGTGAAAATGAAAAAGGAAGATGAGCCTATTGAAGAAGAAGCAATCAAAAATATTAGCGAGAAAATTTCATCACCGATAGTGGACACAAACATACGTATTATTGCTTCCGCTGAAACATCTACGCGCGCCGAGGCTATTTTGAATGAGATCGAGAGCGCATTTAACCATTTTGGAAATCCTCAAACAAACAGCATCAGGTGGAGACATGAAACAAATGGAAGCGGGCTTATGGATATGATATATCGTTTCACCTTTCGCATTTTCCTCGATAAGGAGAGTTTTCCGCTCAATCTCAAAGAGCTCACCACGATGTTTCATTTTCCAGTTACTGTAGTCTCATCTTCCGAGCTTAAAGAGGCTAAGGCAGGTGGGGCACCAGCACCAACAGAGATGCACAAGGACGGGATTACTCTCGGTAAAAATATTTACCACAATAAGGAGACGCTTGTGTGCATGGGTCGTGAGGATCGCGTGCGGCATATGTATGTTATTGGTCAGACTGGTACAGGAAAGACAAGTATTCTGAAAAATATGATTGTGCAGGATATCCGTAACGGCGACGGAGTGTGCTTTATTGACCCGCATGGGAACGATGTTCAGGATATTCTTTCTCTTATCCCACCAGAGCGCGCAGACGATGTGATCTATTTTGACCCATCATACATCGAGCGCCCAATGGGGCTCAACATGCTCGAGTATGACCACAGTCGCCCAGAACAGAAAACTTTTGTGGTGAACGAGATGATGAATATTTTTAATCAGCTTTTTGATATGAAAGCAGGTGGCGGCGCAATGTTTGAGCAGTATTTCAAAAATGCGGCATTTCTCGTAATGGAGGACACGAGCGAGCAGGCAACGCTTCTCGATATCACACGTGTACTCTCAGACAAAGCATTTCGCGATATGAAACTTTCTCGATGCAAGAACCCTATCATTGCGCAGTTCTGGGCGAGCGCAGAAAAGACGACAGGCGATCAAGGGCTAGCAAACTTCGTGCCTTACATTTCAAGCAAGTTTGACCCATTCATATCAAACGATATCATGCGCCCAGTGGTTCTTCAAAAGGAATCATCGTTCAACTTTAGGCAAATTAT
>Ga0209211_10013383_pt1 | contig 10174 bp, 13 predicted proteins | sample RifGroA2_FD_183992 | JGI IMG/M metagenome (GOLD analysis project Ga0209211, IMG submission 183992) | Groundwater microbial communities from Rifle, Colorado, USA - Groundwater A2 (SPAdes) (version 2) | ecosystem: Environmental > Aquatic > Deep subsurface > Groundwater | place: Rifle, Colorado...
AGGAAAAGCAGACAATTTTCAATTAGTAACATAAATAAACGGGTATGAAGGCACATACACGGCGCGGGATAGCGTATATTGCGGGACGGCTGGTAAGCGGGAAATATTCGACTACGCTGCGCGATGATTCAGAGGGAAAACATTTTAGTTTTGGAGGCGAGGTAAGTTTGGAAAACGGCGTTTCTGTGTATGACTATGAGCAGAGTTGTTTTATTCGCGGAAATAGTTCCGGGGGACCGCTCTCGCTTTACCATGATGGAAACGCAAATTGGATTGATCTCGCAATCGAAGGAAATAAATTTAAGGGACATGACAAGGACTCGGGCTCATTCTTTTCAGGCACGATTGATGGTGATTTCATTACTATCTACGACAATGAGCATTCCCAGTATTTTAAGTATTTATTATAAACATTTTTTCGGCCATTAATTCACGCGCCTATTCGCCGCCGGCGGGAATAAGCGAATCGCTTAATTTTTGGAATATTAGGTTTGCATTTTTCCGGTCTTTGCGCTATAATAGATACAATGAAATCCATAGTTTCGGCATTGGTTATGGTAAGTTTTCTCGCGCTCGCGGGTTTTGGATTGTTTGCGATGGGACATGACGCCGGGCATGGCAACGGATGGTGCGTTATTGCAAATCCCCAAGGCGCGTTATGCAGCGGAGAAAACGCGTTTGCGATTGTGCGCTCGCACGTTGCGGCGTTTACGAGTGTTCTTACGGCAATTTTCGATTCTTTCGGCGCTCAAGCCGCGCTTTTCATTGTTGGCATTTTCGCCGCGCTCGCGGGAATTCGGCTTTTTGTCGGAGAAAGGAATTTTTTCGCGGACGGAATTACTTTTTCATTTTTTCGTCAAGCTCACATACCTCTCATAGTTCCGTCGGAGCGAGAAATTCTCCAATGGCTCGCGTTTCGCACAAATAGCCCCTCTATGCACTAGGGCAGCGAAGAAGCACTGCTTGAGAAGCGATTCTTCGTATGCCTTTTTGATCCTCTTCCTGAAGAGGTTTTTGTTTGTGGCAACGAACCTGCCCCGTATATCAACTTCGGCAACGTTCGTTGTGGCGCATCGCGCGCCAGCCGAAGTTGTAGTACGGGGCTTGACACCCTATACCCCCAGGGGGTATCATATCGGCATATGAAACACGATTACACATATAAGGCGCGGGCCATTCGCCGCCTGCGAGTGGCCGCGGGCCAAATCAAAGGTCTTGAAAAGATGGTCGAGGTCGATACGTATTGCGTTGACATTCTCCATCAGTCCCTCGCAATCAAAGAGGCCCTATCGAGCTTCGAGGATTCTATCCTGGAGAATCATCTCTCCACGCATGCAGTCAAGCAGATGAGATCCGGCGAGTCAAAAAAAGCCGTCAACGAGATTTTGTCGATCTATAGATTATCGAAACGAAAATAATGAGGCCATCTGAAAACTCTGTTTCGTAGCGAAATTGCAGAATTTCGAGCGAGCCGAGGACGGACGACGAAGGCGTATATGGTAATATACGCCGAGGAGGACGGACGAGAGCGCAGCCGAAATTATGCGATTGGAGTAGAATAAAGGGTTTTTAGATGGCCTCAATGTAAATACCCATGGAACTCTTCGTTAGCGCGTCGATTGTCGCTGCGTTTGTCGCCGGGGTCGCCGCTTTGTTTGCTCCGTGCTGCATTACGGTGCTTCTGCCGTCGTATTTTGCCTCGATTTTTCGCGAGCGATACCGGGTATTCCTGATGACATTTATTTTTTTCTTGGGGATTCTCGCGGTGTTTCTCCCGATCGGTCTCGGAGTAGCCGCGCTCGGCGCGTTCTTTAGCAAATATCATACTATAGTATTCGGCATCGGCGGCATTTTTCTTGCTTTGCTCGGCGTGATTATTCTTACCGGCAGGCATTTTTCACTGCCGTTTAGCGTGCATCCAGCGCTCAAAGAGCACAACGCGGCTTCAGTATTTGTGCTCGGCGTATTCTCGGCGATTGCCACAACATGTTGCGCGCCGGTCCTTGCAGGAGTTCTTGCTCTCGCGGCCTTGCCGGGATCGGTCTTTTGGGGAGTAATTTACACGGTAAGTTATGTGTTCGGCATAGTCGCGCCGCTTTTTCTGCTTTCGCTTTTCCTCGACAAGGCCGACTTTGCGAAAAAATTAAGACGCATCTTCAATACGCCGATTCGGTATCGTCTGGGCGGGAAAGAAATACAGATCGCCGCTTCCGATGCGATATCGGGCGCAACGTTTCTTCTCATGGGCGCTTTGATTCTTTATCTCGCGTTCACGAATCGGCTTTTCATGCGCGCCGAGTATCAGACGAGCATCAATATATATCTTACAAAGGTATTGCAGTCCGTAAGCGGGGTCGTGCGAGCAGTCCCCGAATATCTATGGACGCTTCTATTAATTATAATTATTGGCGGAGTTGTTTGGCGCGTCATCCGCCAATTTAAAAGAGAAAACCATGAAAAATAATAATCTTTTTACCGCAGGTATCGCGATAGTCATCGTCGCCGCAATAGGGCTTCTTATATGGAGTAGCTCCAAGAATAAAACGAGCGAGCCGGCGGTGGATCAGCACGGGATGCCTATTGCCGTTAACACTTCTGCTCAACCGTTTAATGAACTGGTCAATAAACCGGCGCCGGATTTCGCGTTCGCTGACAGAAATGGAAAAAACTATTCCTTGAATGAATTACGGGGCAAAAATATTATCCTTTTCTTCAATGAAGGTCTTATGTGCTATCCGTCCTGCTGGAATCAGATTGTTGCGCTTGCGAAAGACGAACGATTCAAGAATGCCGGCACTGTTGTTTTATCGGTGGTCATTGATCCGCTCGAGGACTGGCAAAAGGCAATCGATAAGATGCCGGAATTGGCATCGGCGGTCGTGGTCTTCGATAAAGGCGGCGCGGTTTCCAAGAAATTCGGCATGCTTACGGTTCCTTCTTCGATGCACTACGGATCGTTCCCCGGACACTCATATGTATTGATCGACAAGCAGGGCGTCGTCCGCTACGTGTTTGATGATCCCAATATGGGCATTCATAATAATCGGTTAGTCGAAGAAATCGCTAAAATCAATCAGACGCCATGATATATGCGCGGGCGTTGGGGACGACGGAAAATTCGTCTCTGGCCGAAATCGCTTGAAAAGTTGGGAAAAAATTAAAAAAAGTTATCAATATGCTTCAACTTAAACGATACGGATGGTTATGCGTCCTGGGCGCCGAAGCGGCATATACTGTTTGTCTTTTGGGCGGGTTTTTACCGCTTCGTTCTCCCAGAGGAATCGAATTGCATCATGCGATTTTCGAAACCCTCCCCGGGTTTACGTGGATCAGCGCGGGTAGCGTACTACTCGGCGCTGTCTATATGTTTGTTTTCGCCTGGGTATTTGCGTGGTACTACGTCTGGATGCACAATTCAAGTTTAGAGAAAACACAATAGGCCGTTGCCGCTAATCCATTTATATTTTACACCGATTGAACCATGGACGAATCACATATCGAAAAACAAGCAGTCGGGAAAGAAGAAGGGTTGCTTTTGCCCGCGAGCATCATTGTTGCCGCGGCAATGATCGCGAGCGCCTGGATTTACACGGGTGGCTTGGGATACCGGGAAAATCAGGTAAAGCCAGAGGAGCGCGTGTTTGGAAGCGCGCTCGAAGAACTCGTGTTGCCTTCGGAGGGAGTCGTGCTTCCGGCCGCATGGAGGGACTTGGGAATACAAATGGTTCGTTCGGGTGTCATTGACAAGGAAAAGTTCGAGAAATTGTATGAAAATCGAGACGGCTTGGGCCAAGACGAGAAAAAACTTCTCGATCTTGCGGACAATGGAAACATAAAAATCACGGAAGAAAATTCCGGTTTTATCCTCAATCTTTTTTGGGCGCTGGGGCTCGGCACGAAAAATGATATTCTGGAGAGTGGGCCGATGGCTGACGCGCGATACGGTGGCGCCGGAGGATTTGCGTCGACCGCGGGATGGACGCTTGCAAAAGGCAGTGCCATGGATCACTACAGCCGCCATCAATTTATTGTTTTAACGCCCCAAGAGCAGGAGAAGGTCGAGCGCGTGAGCAAAAATATTTTCCGGCCGTGCTGCGATAATTCCACCTATTTTCCGGATTGCAACCACGGCATGGCAATGCTCGGACTTCTTGAGCTGATGGCCTTCCAAGGTGTTTCCGAAGAGGAAATGTACCGCGCGGCTCTGCAAGTGAATGCATACTGGTTTCCCGATACCTATCTCACTATTGCCCAATACCTGAACGCAAAAGGCATTGACTGGCAAGAGGCAAACCCACAAGAAATTTTGGGAGTTGGATTTTCGAGTATTTCCGGATATCGCCGCATTCTCAAAGAGGTTGACGCAAAAGCACAGCCCCAAGGATCTGGCTGCGGGGTTGATGCCGCGCCCCAGCAGCAAAATCAGCAAAAAAGCGGAAGCGGTTGTGGAGTATAGATATTAAACAGTGGGAATAGTTCTTACTAAGAGATATAATTAAGAGAATCATGAAAAAATTTATTTTTAGTGTCATAGGCATAGTAGGACTCTCACTTGTGATGAGCGGCGCTGTTTTTGCGCAAGCCCCGTTAGAGGCAACGTCTCTAACGGGGCAAGGAATGATGACGGGAGTGACGACGACTGATGATCATACGGCGCGCGAGGAAGCCGAAGGAAAAGTCGTGTGGGAAAAACTACAGGCAAAGCAAGTAACCTGCACCGATCTATCCGATGAAAATTTCGGAACTCTTGGCGAATACTTTATGGGGACTATGATGGGCGACTCGCACGCCGCGATGAACGCGATGATGATTCAGATGCACGGCGAGGAATGGGAAGAGCGAATTCATATTGTGATGGGCAAGCGGTTTTCCGGCTGTGATACTTCCGCGGCGTTCCCGGAAGGCGCGAGCGGCTGGTCGCCTATGATAACAGGGATGTGGTCGTCTCCCTTTAATTCTAATAAAACAAACCCCGAAGGAGTCGCTTCGCGACCCTACGGGGCAGACAATCCTATGATGTGGGGTTTTGGCAATAATCCAATGGGCTGGGGTCTTGGGGCTTTCGGCTGGATTTTTATGATTCTTTGGTGGGTACTCGTAGTTGCCGGAGTCGTAGCGCTTATCAAGTGGTTCACAAGTCAGTCCCGAAGCGGACGCGATAGCGAAAAGTCGCCCCTTGATATTCTCAACGAGCGCTACGCAAAAGGCGAGATCGACAAAAAAGAATTTGAGGAGAAGAAAAAGGATTTAATCAGCTGATGGTTAAGAAAAATATTATGTTTGGTTCATTCTTCAAAAAAATAAAAGGGGACTCGCCGCAAGAATCGTTGCGCGATCCGGTGTGCGGCATGCAAGCGCGCGGAGGCATCACGCATACATATAATGGCAAAGCATACGCGTTTTGCTCGGAACACTGCAAAGAGCAGTTTGAAAAAAATCCCGAGGCCTACGCTGTGAAATGATGCGCCGTACGAGCGTAATACCGATGTTCTACGGGACACTCGCAAGCGCAATCCTGCTCGGCGTGTATTTTGCGGTGCTTTCGTTCGTGTCAGGATGGGGGTTTGCTCAAAATCAATTTGTCTCATTTTGGTATTTTATCGTGAGCTTGTCGCTTGGCTTTGGCATTCAAATAGGCCTCTATTTCCATCTGAAAGAACTCATACGGGGCGGACAAGGCGGCGGCAGGGTTTTGGGAGTGACTGCTACAACGTCGACCGCAACAATGATTTCTTGCTGCACGCACTATATCGCAAATCTCCTTCCAATTCTCGGAGTTGCTGGGGTGGTTACCTTTGTCGCCCAGTATCAAACAGAGCTTTTTTGGGTCGGACTTTTGTTCAATCTCGGAGGCATCGCATATATGGCAAATAGGATTTTTTCATTTCGACGTCTATGAATCCCGTTAGAGATATAACTATGCTTCTATGACAGAGAATTCTAAATCTCTAACGGGATGAAATATCTGCTATCCATATCTATTGTTTTGGCTGCCGTGTTTTTTTCGTATCTTATAATTTTTAATCAGCAAGAAGAGCTTGCAAAGAGTGAAGAGCAGTCGGGCGAGGTCAAACAAAAACAATGGGAAACAAAAATCGACGAGGAGCCGCCGGTGACCATTGAAATTACTCTAGTCGAGTTCGGGCCCGCGGCAAGCCAATGGAAATTTAATGTTATCTTTTCTACCCACGTAGGGAGTTTGGATTTTGATCCGATGCAAGTCGCATCTATTATTGATTACAAGGGCAATGTCTCGCGACCGATTGCGTGGGAAGGACCCGGACCCGGCGGACATCACCGTGAAGGAATGCTTTTATTTAATGCGCCGAATCCCGCACCGTTCAATGTGGAATTAAAGATCAAAGATGTCGGCGGGGTTTCCGAACGACTATTCAAATGGAGTATAGAATAACATGAATATAAATCACCAAAACCATCATTCAAAACATGATGAGGGCCGAAAAGAGACGGTATACACTTGCCCCATGCATCCGGAAGTTGTTTCCGCGAAACCCGGCATGTGCCCCGAGTGCGGAATGCAGTTGATTCCGGGTAGTGCCAAGGCGCGTATCCAAAAGCAGAGCAAAGAATACGAGCACGGAACCAAAGGCGGATTCGACAAACACGCGGGTCACAGCACAAACATTTTCAAGGCAAAGTTTTGGGTGTCTCTTATTTTGACTATTCCGATTGTCGCGTATTCCGATATAGCCAAGAATTTTCTTCAGTATCGGGCGCCCGCGTTCGCGGGATCCGACTATCTTCCTTTTGTTCTTAGCTCGATCGTCTTTTTTTACGGCGGCTGGATATTTATCGCATCCGCCTACCGAGAGCTCAAAGCGCGCCTGCCGGGCATGATGACTTTGATCGCGCTTGCGATTTTTGTCGCGTATTTTTACAGCGTTTCAGTGACATTTTTTGGCGCGCGTCTCGGACAAGGGGGCGAAACGCTCTATTGGGAGCTTGCAACTTTGATTGTCATCATGCTTCTTGGACACTGGCTTGAAATGCGGGCCGTGTCTGGCGCCCAGAGCGCTTTGAAAGAGCTTTCGAAATTGCTGCCTGACACTGCGGAAGTGGTGAGAGGCGGGAAAACAGAAACAGTCGCGCTCTCGGAGCTCATGAAAGGCGACTTTGTGATTGTAAAACCCGGCGGCAGGATTCCCGCGGACGGAATTGTCAGAGACGGAATGTCGGACCTCGACGAGTCAATCGCAACCGGAGAATCAAAGCCCGTGCCGAAAAAAGAGGGGGATCTGGTCATCGCGGGCACGACAAACGGCGACGGCTCACTCACAATTACGGTGGCAAAAATCGGCGACGAAACGTTTCTCGCCGGCGTCATGCGGCTCGTTGTCGAGGCACAGGCTTCCAAGTCACGTCTTCAAATGCTTTCGGATCGGGCGGCGTTTTATTTGACAGTTATCGCGGTCGCGACCGGAGGCGCGACGCTCGCGGTCTGGCTCACGTTTTCAGACCCGGCGTTTGCCGTAAGTCGTATGGTTGCGGTCTTGGTTATTGCCTGCCCTCATGCGCTCGGTCTTGCGATTCCTCTTGTTGCCTCGATCTCAACGACAAAAGCCGCGCGAAACGGTTTTCTCGTGCGCTCGCGCATGGCGCTTGAGGCCGCGCGAAACATTGACGTTGTTCTTTTTGACAAGACCGGAACACTCACCAAAGGGGAGTTCGGAATCGATCGGATCATTCCGGTAGCCGGAGGAGACGAACATTCTGTGCTTCAATACGCCGCGTCCGTAAATATCCATTCCGAGCATCCGCTTGCGCACGCTATGGTTGCGGAAGCAAAAAAGCGAAACATTGAAATTTTCACGACGAGAAATTTCCAAAGAATTCCCGGGAAAGGCGTGAGGGGTGAAGTGAACGGCTTTGAAGTGTTTGTCGGGAGCGTATCGCTTGCGCAAGATCGCGGCGCAGCGCTTCCCGAAAACGTGAAGACCGAAATAGATACGTTCGCACGCCAAGGGAAAACCATAAATATTGTGATAAAAAACGGAACAGCACTCGGCGCAATCGCGCTCGCCGATATAATCCGCGAAGAATCCCGCGAGGCGATCAAAAATCTCCGCGGCATGGGTGTCACGACCGCAATGATTACCGGCGACGCTGAGGATGTGGCGGGTTGGGTTGCGCGAGAGCTCGGCATTGACGAGTATTTTGCGCGTGTCCTGCCGCATGAAAAATCGGAAAAAGTAAAACTCCTGCAGAAAAAAAATCAAAGAGTCGCGATGGTGGGTGATGGCGTAAATGACGCGCCGGCTTTGATGCAGGCCGATCTCGGCATTGCGATCGGCACAGGCACCAATGTTGCAATTGAATCCGCGGGGATCATTCTCGTGCGAAACGATCCACGCGATATCGTAAAAATCATCCGCCTTTCAAAACTTACGTATGCGAAGATGATTCAAAATCTTTTCTGGGCAACAGGGTATAACATTATTGCGATACCGCTTGCCGCGGGCGTCTTGGCTTCTCGAGGCATACTTCTCGAGCCCGCGGTGGCTGCGGTTTTCATGTCGTTGAGTACGGTAATCGTCGCATCGAACGCCGTTCTCCTGCGGAGGAAAAAATTGTAGACCGATACCCTATACTATGCTTATTGACGACATTACAATAAAAGTGCGGGCGGGGAATGGCGGCGCTGGCGCCGTCGCATTCAATAAAAATTTGAATCAGTACGGCCCCGCGGGAGGAACAGGGGGCGCGGGAGGGAGTGTGTATTTCAACGGGTCGTCCGACCTCGGTATTCTTGCCGCATACCGGTTCAAAAAAGAGTTCGCCGCAGATGACGGCGAGAACGGCCACGGGCAATTTCGCGATGGGGTTACCGGAGGGGACCTCGTATTGCAGGTTCCGGTTGGAACAGTCGTTCACAATCTTACGACCGGCGCGGACTACGAAATTACCGCAATCGGCGAGCGCACCCTGGTTGCAAAGGGCGGCAGAGGAGGAAGAGGAAATTTTCATTTTCGTTCTTCCACGAATACCCGGCCGAAACGCTTTGATTACGGAACGCCGGGCGAAAGTTTTACGCTCCGACTTGAATTGAAACTGATTGCGGACGTCGGACTCATCGGTCTGCCGAATGTCGGAAAATCAAGTTTGTTAAACGAGCTTACACGCGCAAAAAGCAAAGTTGCAAATTATTCGTTTACGACGCTCGAGCCGAATTTGGGAGTTTATTACGAGCTCATTCTTGCGGATATTCCCGGGCTTATTGAGGGCGCGTCCGCGGGAAAGGGCCTTGGCATAAAATTTTTGCGCCATATCGAGCGCACGAAAGTCATTTTCCATATTATTTCCGCAGAGTCCGTAGATCCGGCAGAGGACTACGCGGTCGTCCGAAAAGAACTCGGCGCGTATAACAAGGCGCTTCTTCTCAAAAAAGAATATATCTTTTTGGGGAAGAGCGATACGGTGAGTACCGCAGAATTAAAAAAGAAAATCCGCGCCCTCCGAAAGCCGAAATCTCCGGTTGCGCCTTTTTCAATTTACGATTATGAGAGTATCGAGGCAATAAAAAAGATTCTCAACACGCTCGCAAAAGAGAAATACTCGCATTGAGAAAATCGAGATTCGGGCGTACGTTTAAGGAATGATCGAAGCCGTTTTCCCGCGATCGCAGAAAATCATTGAGTGGTACGAGCGGCGGCTTGCGCCTGTCGCTTTTGTCATTGGGTTTGTTTTTGACAGTATCACGTTTACGCGCGTTGATTTTTTGTTTGATCACGTAATACTTATCGGGCACCTTCTTATAGCCGCGTCGGGGATTACGCTTGTGAACGCGTATGCGTCCGGCCGGCTTCGCCCCGTTAGAAGTCAGACGCCAGAGGCGTCTGCCGATGCGTTTGCGCATCGGACTTCTAACGGGGTTCGCGGGGAATTCATGGCAAGATTCGCGTTGTTTTATCCCTTGGCGATTCAGTTTTCATTCGGCGCGCTTTTCAGCGGCTTTACCGTTCTTTTTTCGCGAAGCGGCTCGATCGCCGGAAGTTGGCCGTTTCTTCTGATCCTTGCGGTAATCCTTGTCGGGAATGAATTTTTCCGCGAGCGGTATAAGCGCTTCATATTCCATATCGGCATTTACTTTGTTGCGCTTTTTTTGTACGCGATTATTGCAGTACCGGTTTTAATGAGAGACATCGGGCCGTGGATT
>Ga0209211_10013384_pt1 | contig 10174 bp, 11 predicted proteins | sample RifGroA2_FD_183992 | JGI IMG/M metagenome (GOLD analysis project Ga0209211, IMG submission 183992) | Groundwater microbial communities from Rifle, Colorado, USA - Groundwater A2 (SPAdes) (version 2) | ecosystem: Environmental > Aquatic > Deep subsurface > Groundwater | place: Rifle, Colorado...
TACAGCGATAATATCTGTTAAAGTTCCTGAGCCTCAATTTGAAGGGCAGACAAAAACAAAATTAGGAAACAGCGAAGTTAAAGGAATAGTTGATGGGATTGCGATGAAAGCCCTTTCCGAATTTTTTGAGGAAAATCCGGCTATTGCGCGCAGGGTTGTGGACAAAGCACTTGAAGCGCAAAAGGCAAGAAACGCCGCAAAGAAAGCTAAAGAGCTTGTGCGAAGAAAAAATGCTTTCAGCGTCAGTGGATTGCCTGGGAAACTTGCTGATTGTTCAAGCAATAAAACTGAAGACAGTGAATTATTTATTGTTGAAGGAGATTCGGCCGCCGGAAGTTCAAAAATGGGAAGAAATAAAGAATATCAGGCAATATTGCCTTTAAAGGGTAAGCCACTTAATGTAGAAAAATCAAATGCAATCAAAGTTTTGTCTAATGAGGAGATTGTCAATATTATTACTGCTATTGGAACTGGAATTGGAGAGCAATTTAATCTTGAAAAATTAAGATACGGCAAGACCATAATTATGAGTGTTGATGGTCAAGAAACTACGTTCATTCAAACTCTTAATGGAGAGATAGAATGTATAAAAATTGGAAATTTTATAGATAATGCAATTGAAAATAAAATAGATATTTCTAACTATAAAGTTCTGTGCTTTAATTTAAGAAGTAGAAAATCGCAATTTAAATCGATAAAGGCGGTTATTAAGCACCCGATTAATGAAATGTTGTATGAAATTAAGACTGCTTATGGAAGAAGTGTAAGGGCGACATCTTCACACAGTGTCTTCGTATATGAAAATAATGAAGTTAAGCTTAAAAAAAGCAATGAGATAAGAAATGGAGATAAAATCGTTGCTCCGAGAAAATTACCTTTGTTCAATTATTTACCTGCAAAAAAAATTGATGTTCTCAAATTGTTAATAAAACATAAAAGAAATATAGACGGGAGAATTTATGTTAGAGGCAATTCTGTGGAGGGCTTATTAAAACAAAAAATAATAAAATTGCATCAAAACAATGAAGAACTTTTAAGTGAAAGAGTTATTATTCCGAAAGAAATAAGAAGTGAAATGAGAAAAAATAGGGAAAAACAGCATTTAACGCAAGATTTTCTTTGCAAAAGTCTTAATATAAAACAGCCTTGCGTTTATTATGATTGGGAAAAAGGAAGAAATAAACCAACACTTAAAAAATTTGAAAAATATGTTGAAGTATTGGGAATGGATAAAGAGAAAACTTTGTTACAAGTCCAGATTGTTGAATCTGCCTTAGAAAGAATATGGAACACACAATACAAGAACTCTGGAAGAAACAAAGTTAAGGACTATGTGAAATTAGCAGAGCTTGAAATGGATGATTTAAGATATATACACGATGATGTAACTATATGCTCGGAGCATTATGGAAATAAAGGAATAAGCCGTTTTATAAGTATAAATGAAGATTTATTCAAACTATTTGGATTTTGGGTTGCTGAAGGGTCTTGTTCAGTTAGAAATGGCATAAGATTATCTATTGGAGATAATGATGGTTATATTGTTCCTGAACTTTCCAGTGCATTTAAAAATGTGTTTGGAATATCTCCAAAACTTAGTACTTCGACTAAAAGATTAACTTGCAGTGAACTAAAACTTGTAAATAAAGTTGCGGCATACGTGTGGAATATTCTATTCTCTATGAAAGATTCATTTTCATACACAAAAAAAGTTCCTAATTTGGTCTTCAATACAACCAAAGAGAGGCAGATTGAATTTTTGAGAACTTATTTCTTGGGTGACGGCACAATATCGCGTTCTAATATTTCGTTTACAACTGTATCTAAAGATTTAGCCGACCAGATTGTCTATTTGCTGCAATCTTTTGGTGTAATTGCGAGTGTCAGTATTAGAGAACCTACTAAAAATAAACTAATAACTTCTAAAAATATTGTTTATACGGTGAGCGTTAATTCTAAAGAAGATCTTATAAAAATAAAAAGAATTTGGGAAAGCCATAGAAATTCAAACTATCTAAAAGACAAACTAGAAAGTAAAAGTCATACAATAAATAGAAGGTTTGATATTATTTCTGAAGATTTAATTGGACTTGAAGTAAAAAATATAAAAGAAGTCAAACCAAGCGGTGGAAATGTTTATGATTTTTCAGTTGATGAAGATGAAAATTTTATAGCCGGATTTGGCGGCTTGTGCTGCCATAACACAGATGCTGATGTTGACGGCGCGCACATCAGAACTCTTTTGCTTACTTTCTTCTTTAGGTTTATGCCTAAGTTAATTGAAAATGGAAACATTTACATTGCTGTTTCTCCGTTATATAAAGTAAGAAAAAAGATAGACCATTATGTTTATAGTGATGAGGAATTAAAGAAGATTGTAGATAAATTGGGTGGAAATTTGTCCGTGCAAAGGTTTAAAGGGTTGGGTGAAATGAACCCAGAACAATTATGGGAAACAACAATGAACCCAAAAACGAGGTTATTGAACAAAGTTGTAATTGAGGATGCTGTTAAGGCAGATGAAACATTCTCAAAATTAATGGGTGATGATGTTGAACCTAGAAAGCAATTCATTTCAGAGAGGGCGGCGGAGGCGCAAATTGATATTTAAAATGAATGATAAATTTTTTCAAAATTTAAAAGAAAATATACAAAAGTATTATGAGTCTGGAGGGAGTCATGCTTTTGACCACACACAAAGGGTTTATAATATGGCGATAAAACTTGCTAAAGGCCAGAATGCTGATACTGACATAATAAAATCTGCTGCGTTGCTGCATGATGTTGCAAGATTGAAAGAAGATAATAATGAAGTTGAAGATCATGCAGAGCATGGCGCTGAGATGGCAAAAAAAATATTAAGTGATATGCATTTTTCAAATGAAAAAATAAAAAAAGTTTGCTATGCTATAAAAGTTCATAGACATAGCAAGAGAATGAATGCTAAAACAATTGAAGCACAAATCTTACAGGACGCTGATAGGCTAGATGCATTGGGCGCAATAACAATAGCAAGGATGTTTTCAACTGGAGGAAAAATAGGCATTCCGATTTTTAATCCAGATATTCCATTTGGAAAAATCCATCCAGGATATAAGTCAGAGTCTACTATTCATAGCTTTCATGCAAAAATTCTCAAAATAACTCCTGACCAATTTAATACTGCAAAAGCTAAAAAGATTGCAAGGAAAAGATATGCTTTTGTTGAAAAGTTCTTAAAACAATTTAGGAAAGAATGGGAGGGGGAAGCATAAAATGGAGAAAAATATTTTTATCTCATATAGAGCCACTGGAGAGGACAAAAATGAATTAAATAAAATAATGAAGAAAGTATACCTTGGGCTTGAAAAAAAAGGATATAATCTATATTGTATATTGTGGGATTTAGAATTACAAACAAAAGGAAAAAAAGAATTATTTAAAAGTACAATGAAAAAGATAGATAATTCTAAAATTTTGTTCGTTTTTTCCAAGAGCGAAGAAAAAAGTGAAGGTATGCTTATGGAAATAGGTTATGCTATGGCAAAAGGAAAAAAGATAGTATTGTTGATAAAGAAAGATGTGAAGAAAACGCATTTAAGAGAATTAATTGAACAAACATATGAATTTGAGAACCTGAAAGATTTAGACAAAGTAATTGAGGGAATAGAAATATAAAAATGACAGAAAAAAAAGTAGAAAAAGTTTGGGGGAATGAAGAATGGATAGTTAATACCGATAAATATTGCGGAAAGATACTTAATTTGAATAAGGGATTCAGGTGCAGTATGCATCACCATAAACAGAAAGATGAAACTTTTTATATTATTGAAGGGGAGGTTCTTCTTGAGCATGATGGTAAAATGAAAATCCTTAAATCTGGAGAGTCCCAAAGAATACTGCCAGGGCAAAAACATAGGTTTACTGGATTAGAAAATAGCAAGATAATAGAATTTTCAACACATCATGAAGATGTAGATAGCTACAGAGAAGAAGAACAGCTAAGTGGGAAAGTGGATTTAAACTTGATAAAAGAAAAAATTAGGGAAATAAAACAATGACGAAAGAGGAAAACGGAAACGGCGAAGACAAAATAGAACAGGAGATTGCTGCTGATGAAGAGAAAAGAAGAGAGAAGGGGCAAATTGGCTCTGAGAAAGGGGTAGCTGCTGCCGAAATAGTTGAAGAAATGGAGCAGGCATTTATTGATTATGCTATGAGCGTTATTGTTGATAGGGCTTTGCCATCTGTTGAGGACGGGCTTAAACCAGTTCATAGGAGAATTCTTTACGCAATGCACACTCTCGGATTAGATTCCAGTAAAGCAACAGTGAAATGCGCAAGAATTGTGGGCGAGACAATGGGAAAATACCACCCACATGGCAATATTGCAATTTATGATTCTCTTGTAAGGATGGCTCAAGATTTTTCTTTGAGGTATCCATTAATACACGGCCAGGGAAATTTTGGTTCACGAGACGGTGATTCGGCTGCTGCGGACAGCAAAATTTCTGTTGAACTTATAGAAGACATAGAGAAAAAGACGGTAAAAATGAGGCCTAATTTTGATAACTCGCTGGAAGAGCCTGAAACACTTCCTGGAAAATTGCCTAATCTGTTATTAAACGGAGCAAGCGGAATTGCTGTAGGAATGGCAACAAATATACCCCCTCATAACTTAACTGAAGTCTGCGATGCTGTTGTTGAATTTATTAACAAGCCAAACGTCAGCGTCGATGAACTTGCTGAGATAGTGAAGGGCCCCGATTTCCCAACTGGAGGTTTGATTTCTGGCGGAATAAAAGATATGTACAGAACTGGGAAAGGAAAAATAATAATCAGAGGCAGAACAGAAATTGAAGAGGATAAAAAAGGAAGAACGTCTATAATAATTAAAGAAATCCCGTATATGGTTAACAAGGCAGAGCTCGTTAAAACAATTGCTAAGCTCGCAACCGAGAAAAAACTGCCAGATGTTTATGATTTGAGAGATGAATCTGCTAAAGGAAAAGTGCGCATTGTTGTAGAGTTAAAGAAAGATGTAGACCCTAAGTTTACATTGAATAAACTTTATACTTTAACAAATGTTGAGACCTCATTTGATGCAAATATGCTTGCGCTTGTTGGAAAACAGCCGCGCATATTGAATTTGAAAGAAATAATTCATGAATATGTTAAATACCGGCAGCTTGTTGTAAGAAATAGGACTAAGTTTGATTTGAAAAAAGCAGAGGATAGAATTGAAATCGTCATTGGTTTGCTTATTGCATTAAAAGATATTGACAAAGTTGTTGAATTCATAAAAAAGAGTGCAAATGGGACTGAAGCGCATTCTGGATTGATGAAAAAGTTTGATTTGACTGACAGACAGGCTAAAGCTGTTCTTGAAATAAGATTGCAGCAACTTACTCATTTAGAATCTAATAAATTGAAAGATGAGGAGAAAAAACTCAAAGAGGAGATATCTGAACTAAAAAAATTGCTTGCTGATGAAAAAGAAATCCTTAAAGTGATTAAAAAAGAAGTTTCTGAGCTTAAAAATAAATATGGAGACGAAAGGCGTACAAAAATACTGAAAAAAGTTGATGAAATAACCGAGCGCGACCTTGTCGAGAAGAAAGATGTTGTTGTGATGATGACATCTGGAGGATACATAAAGAGAGTTGATGTTAAAGCGTATAAGGAGCAGAGGAGAGGAGGTCAGGGGGTTTCAGGAGCCGAGCTGAAAGAAGAAGATTTTGTGATACGGCTGCTTACATGCTCAACGCACGATTTCTTATTATTCTTTACTTCTAGGGGAAGAGTGTATTGGCTCAAAGCAAATGATGTTCCAGCATCAGAGAGGCAGAGTAAAGGAAAGGCAATAATCAATGTTCTTAATCTACATGATGAAGAAATAAGCAATGTGCTTGCTGTTAAAGATTTTGAAAAGGATTATTTGATGTTTGCAACAAAGAAAGGGATGGTCAAGAAGCTGTCTTTAATGGACCTTTCAAAGCCAAGAAACACCGGGGTGAGAGTAATAAATCTTCCGTTAGATAATTCAGATAATGTCGTGAATGTGAGAAGAATTGAAGACTCACAGGAAGTTTTAATGATAACAAAGAAAGGCCAGGCAATAAGATTCAGCTCTAATGAAGTTAGACCAATGGGAAGAGCGAGTTATGGAGTTATAGGGGCGGATTTGGCTAAGAATGATGAAGTTGTTGCTCTTGAGGCACTGCCTGCGGATGGGAAGACAACAATACTTACCGCAACAATAAAAGGCTACGGAAAAAGGACTGAATTAGAAGAATATAGAAAAACATCTCGGGGCGCTAAAGGAGTAATAACTCTTGATACAACTGACAAAACTGGAGATGTTTTGACTGCTCTTTCCGTTAATGGGAAAGACTCTGTTATAGCAACAACAACAAAGGGAATGACAATAAGAGTGAATATGAAAGATATTAGAGTAATGGGCCGTGCCACGCAAGGAGTGCGCATAGCACATATGAAAGAGGGAGATAAATTTGCTGATGTTGTCAAAGTGCCGGTTGCTGAAAATCTGCCCGAAATTGATGAGAACGGGCAGAAAGAATTGAAGGTTTGATGTTTCTTGTGAAATAGAATTGTACCTACACAAAGAATCAAATCTTAAATATAGCTAAGGACGTAAGTATCTCCTCATACTCTGATAAATAATAATATTATCTTATAGTATGTCATTTATAATGTTTTTTGTAGCCACAGCATTTATTAATAATACGAACCTATGTATTTAATGAAGTCATTCAAGCATTTTGAGTTAGATTTATTAAAAATAGGAAGAGTTTCGAAACATTCTACAAGAGCAAGAGGTAAGATATATGAAAAGGGAAAGGTGTACTTATCTAATAGGGATTTCATTGATAAGAATTACGAGTTGTATGATATTGGAGAATTATCCATAGAAGAAGTTTTTAGCACAATAAAGGGTAAGGGATTATTGATATTCTTTCCTGAACATAAGAGGAAAAAAGAAAGTATTGGTAGAGGTTGTTAGAGCTGCCCGAAGGGCATTATCTTGAAGTCTTTCAGCAACATAAGGTTTTCGAGCAATAACACTGGCAAGTTTGGCTATCTCGGCTTGTTTTTGAATGTCCGCATAATGAGAAATACCAATTCCATCAAATGGCGGAACTTTATATCCTAAATTTTGATGCTCTACCAGCCAAACTAATCCATTTCCTTTACCGCCAAGTCTTTTTTGTTCATCCATATTATTTTATCTCCTTAACTTCTCCCTCAAATCCTTATCATTTTCAAGTCTTGGGAGAAGTTTAGGAATGCTATAATGTTCTGGAATGGTTCCAAGCATCCCTGCTATTTCCCTAAGTGTTTCGTCGCCATGCTCTGCAAACCTCACTCTAAAATCTGTATTTCCGCAAAAATAACTTTGGCATATTGGTTTTCTATTCCCTTCATGCGCAGAACAGTATGCTCTTCCATCTCTTATCTCAAAATGTTCACATTGTTTTGATGCTCTTGCTTCAATTTCACAAAGAAAATTATTCCATTCAAAACAGCACGCTCCACATTGTACACATTCGGTGTTTCCCCAAATACCTATTCCTCTCTCAACCTTTACTTCTTTAACGCTTACGTCAATTGTCAACATTTTCATTTTATTCTCCTTAATTTATTTTTTAAATCCTCGTAATCTTCATACTCAATCTTAACATCCATAAAAGCTTCTAAGAAATTAGCCTCTGTATTTTTCTTGTGGATGACAATAACTTTTTTCTTTAGTGCTTTAGCATAGCCTACTTCAAAATAAACTCCTCTTGCTTTTTCTGAAGCTTCCACAAGAATAGCATCGCATTTCTTTATTTCTTCAACTGCTTTGTTTATTATTTCTTTTGTTGATATCTTTCCGACTTGCCATTTTTGAACATCTCTAAAGAAAATGAATGTTTTCCAGCCTGTTGATTCTTCTATGATTTTGCTAAGCTCTTCTAATCGAGTTTTCAATTCCTCAGGCGCTTCATATTTAAATTTGTATGTTATGTAGATTTTCATCTTCTTCTCCTAAGTTCTCGGTGTTTTTGAGACTGATCATAAACTAGTATAGCGGTTAATGTTGGTTTTATTTTTGCTAAGTCAGCATTTTTTGTTAACTCATGATTTGTCATGAATAAATGCGCTCCAATTATAGTTTTATTTGGAACATGAGCAAAAGCAGTATGATCTAAACATCCTTGTTCTGTTAATGTGTAAGGGAGTGTTAATGTATATCTTGATTTTCCAGGTTCTAGTTTGTATCCTTGGAATAAATCTCTGCCAACAGATAAATGAGTATATTCTGGCATTGAAAAAGCAGGTTTTCCATCTACACAAGCTACAATTGCAAAATTACTTACATCGCCTTCTGGATTTTGTAATTGCACTCTAACTATATATTCTTGCCCAGATAATTCTTCTCTTTTGCCATTTTCTGTGTGTGAGACCATCTCCAATCTTATTTTATCTGTGTCTGAATTTCTTAAGAAATCTGATAGCCACCTATTTTCTCGAGTAAGTGGAGCTATACGCCGCAAGGGATATTGAACACTTTCTTTGACTACTGTTCCACCCCAACATCCAGACCAATGTTTTATATTAAGATAAATCTTAAAGCTTTCACTATTTAATTCTCTTCCTGATTCTGTTCTTTGTTTTTCAAGTGTTTGTGATTTCATGTTAATTTTGATAGATCCTCCACATCTTGCATAATATTCTTCCATTCCACACCCTTACTTTTCTTAAATTGTTGCACATTATTGTAATCATCAATTCCAAATAGGATATATCCTGAAACAGGTTCAGTGCATTTGACAATTATTTGTCTGTAATTTAATTCTGGATTAAGCACTAATTCAATAGGTATGCCCTCAAAATCTTGATATTCATAAGATATTTTTAAAGCAGTCGTTCCCAAATTTGAAGGGGCAGTATGAATATGTATAGAGTCAGGTAACATTTCTCTCATTCTAAATTTTCTTCCATCAGCTTTTAATGCTGTTTCTAAAGAAGAGATGCCCTCTTCTCTTAATTCTTCTAATAATCTTTTCGCATGTGTTTTTAGAATTTGTTTTGTTATTTTCATATTATTTCTTTACAAAGATATACCTATCAGCAACACGTTTGCTTGGCATTCTTTCTTTTATTTCCTCCATATATACTCTGAATTTTTCTTCTAATGGTGCATTTTGACTTACTTTAAGAAGACCTTGTCTTATCCAACTTTCTACCATGTCAAAAGTAAATTTGTAATCAAATGGTCTCAATAATCTGAATTCTTCTAAATTGCTCACTGGTTCAAAAAGCCCTTCGAGATTTTTTGAAATCTTTACTCTGAAATCTTTCTTTCTTCTATCTTTTTCTACAAACTCAATTGTTCCCCACAAAGAAAAATTGTTATCTCCGTAAAGGTCAGAAGCTGTATGGTGATAATTGTTAGAAATTACCCATCCATTAGATGGCAAGTATCTCGTAGCCCATTCATAATTAATTGCAGGATTTAGTAAGATTAATAAATCGTGATTTTGTTGGGGCTTATAATCTCTTATGTCTTGTTTAACTGCGTTTAATCCTGCTTCTTTCAAAGCTTGAACGCACCCCCCATTTCCTTTTTCAGCATCAACAAATACAACATTTTCAAATACTCTTGAAGGACTTGCATCAAATCCGCAAGAAGGATACAATACTGATTTTGGGGAATATACTTGATTTCTGAAAGCTGTGTAAAATGAGATAAGGTTTTCACCAAATTCTAATTTTGGTTTGATTTGCACTTTATGTGATTGTGGTTTTGTATCTTCTCCTATAAAAAATTCCCCAGGTTTGATATATCTTTTCATCTTATTTCTCCAGCGCCTCCAAGTCAATTACAAAACTATAACTTTTAGAATACCTTTGGATTGGACTGTTGATTAGGACTAGGGATGTCATTTTGAATCCTCCAACCATTTGCATACTGATTGAACATATTGATATAAATCTAGATGTTCTGTTTCAATATATGCCAATATCGCATTAGCTCCAGCAATCTGAACACGGGGAGACCGATATCCTGTGTTAGGATGATTCATTCTAAACAGATCTCTTGCTCCGTTTCTTACATTAAGCATGGTTTCAAGACGAGGATCTCTGCTCTCTTTGAGTGATTCAATTAACGCATTTTCTCTAAATACTA
>Ga0209211_10013385_pt1 | contig 10174 bp, 8 predicted proteins | sample RifGroA2_FD_183992 | JGI IMG/M metagenome (GOLD analysis project Ga0209211, IMG submission 183992) | Groundwater microbial communities from Rifle, Colorado, USA - Groundwater A2 (SPAdes) (version 2) | ecosystem: Environmental > Aquatic > Deep subsurface > Groundwater | place: Rifle, Colorado...
AACTATCGAGAGCTGAACAGGCGCAGCAATCAACTGGCTCACTACCTGCGCAAGTTGGGGGTAGGCCCGGAGGTCTTGGTTGGATTTTGTGTCGAGAGATCACTGGAGATGGTGGTGGGAATCCTTGGCATCCTGAAGGCCGGCGGCGCCTACGTGCCTCTGGATCCGGCTTATCCAATGGAGCGTCTGGCCTTCATGCTCGAAGACGCGCAGGTGACTGTGTTATTGACGCAGCAACGGTTGTTGGAGCGATTGGCGGCGCATCCATTGCCTCAAGGGCGAGTGGTTTGTCTTGATGCTGACTGGGAAAGCATTACGCAGGAGAGCGAACAGAATCTGCAGAGCGGCGCGGTCTCGGAGAATCTGGCTTATGTGATCTACACCTCCGGCTCTACGGGACGGCCCAAGGGAGCAATGATCCTGCATCGCGGCTTGATCAACTATTTAACCTGGTGCGAGCTGGCCTATCCGGCGGCTGATGGGCAAGGCACCGTGGTTCACTCCTCGATTGCATTCGACCTGACGGTGACAGGACTGTTTGCGCCGCTGCTTCACGGCCGTCGCGTGATGCTGGTGAGGGAAGAGCTGGGCATGGAAGGTTTAAGCGCGGCGCTGAGCCAGGAACATGATCTAAGCCTGATCAAGATAACCCCATCGCACTTGCAGTTACTCGGCCAGCAACTATCGCCGGAAAAAGCGGCAGGGCGGACTCGAGCCTTCATCATCGGCGGGGAAAACTTGTTGCCCGAGCACATTGCCTTCTGGCGAAAGCACGCGCCGCAAACGGCGTTGATCAATGAATACGGTCCGACGGAAACGGTGGTGGGTTGCTGCGTCCATCGAGTGGGCGATGACGAGCCCCTGGCGACATCGATTCCGGTCGGGCGGCCGATCATCAACACCCAATTGTACATTCTCGATGAACGCTTGCGGCCGGTGCCTATAGGCGTAACGGGCGAACTGTACGTTGGTGGCGCCGGAGTGGCGCGCGGGTATCTGAATGGTCCGGAGTTGACGGCCGAGCGCTTTCTCCCGAATCCGTTCAGCGCCGAGCCGGGGGCGCGCCTGTACAAAACGGGAGATCTGGCCCGCTATTTCCCAAACGGTAACATCGAGTTCCGCGGCCGTAGTGACCATCAGGTCAAGATTCGTGGCTTCCGTATTGAACTCGGGGAAATAGAGTCGGTGCTGGGTCAGCACCAGGCCATCCGAGAGAGCGTGGTTGTGGCCCGGGAGGACGTGCCGGGCAATAAGAGCCTCGTCGCCTATTTGGTCACGGCTGAGGAGCCTGCAGTCTCTCCGAGCGAGGTCCGGAGCTTTCTAAAGGAGAAGCTACCCGACTACATGGTTCCCTCTGCTTTTGTGCTGCTGGAGGCCTTGCCGCTTACGCCCAATGGCAAAGTAGACCGCCGCGCGCTTCCCGATCCTGACCAAACCAGATTCACATCCGAAGAAACCTACGAGCCTCCCCGCACGCCGATAGAGTCCCTCATCGCCGAGATCTGGCAGGATGTTCTGCGCGTGGACCACGTAGGTGTGCAAGACAACTTCTTTGATCTCGGGGGCCACTCGCTGCTGTGTTTGCCGGTGATGATGAGATTGGAGAAGCGACTAGGAGTACGGGTCACTCCGCGAGATCTAATCTACCAAACACTGGGGCAATTGGCTGCAGCTTGCGAGGCACGGCTGGACGGCAAGCAAGAGACTGAAGCTGGCGGCTTGACACAGCGGCTGATGAGGACAATTCGACGGGTATTTTCTGACTAATTGGGGGCAGGCGCTATACCGGATCCGCCGGGACGATACCGGTTTAGCCACGAAGATTCTAGAGGCGTTTCTATCAGGCATCGGTGCGGCGCTCATCGGGAGCCCAGATCGTGGCGTGCGCGAGCGGCCCAATCAACGGTCCAGCGAAAAGCAAAGTAATCCGAAACGGAGGAGGATTCCCCATGCTGAGCAGTTCACTATCCGGTCATTCCGGAACGCGGAAAGTTCTTTTTGCGATCTCAGATGTCACTGAACGCGTCGCCCCCTTGGTGGCCGGCTACCTTCAAGCCTTCGCTTGCACGGATCCGGTAGTGGAGGCGAATTGGCAATTCGAGCAATTCGTCTGTACATCCGAGAAGACAACGCTAGACTCTTTTCTGCCGCCCTTGTTGCAAGCCGATGCCGACGTTTACGCGTTCTCCTGCTACGTCTGGAATATGGGGCTGATCAAAAAAACGCTTGTGCCGCTCCTGCATGAGAAGCCTGACGCCCGCGTGATTCTCGGCGGGCCTCAGGTGATGCATCACGTCGAGAGGTACCTCGACTCAAAGTGCGATCAGGTGGTTCTGTGCAACGGCGAGGGGGAACGGACATTCAGAGAGTACTTGGCCGAACTCAGCAGGCCTGCTCCCGATTTGACGCGCGTCAAAGGTCTCAGCTTCTACCGGGACGGCGAGCTGATCACGACGGAGCCGCAGGAGCGCATTCGTGATCTCGACGAGATCCCGTCACCCTACCTGAACGGCTACATCAAGATGGGGCCCTATACCAATGCCCATCTCGAGACCAACCGTGGCTGCCCGTTCAAGTGTCAGTATTGTTATTGGGGTGGCGCGGTCGGTGCGAAGGTCAACAAGATGGGCGAGCAGCGCATTATGGACGAAATCACGTGGCTGGCGCAAAACCGTATCATCTTCATTTTCATCGTGGATGCGAACTGGGGTATGCTCGACCGCGACGTCCGATTGTCAGAGCATATTGTAGCTTGCCGAGAGAAATATGGATTCCCCCTGGAGGTGGGCTTCTGCAGTTCGAAAAACACCCCTCAGCGCGTCGGCCATATCGCAAGAATGTTTCATGAAGCCGGGCTGCTCTCGACGCAGTCGATCGCTTTGCAGACGATGAGCGACCAGGCACTTGTGAAAGTGAGTCGGGACAATATCAAGCGCAGCACCTATGAGCAACTCCAAAAGGACCTCAACGAACAAGGCACCAGCTCATTCATCGAGCTGATTTGGCCGCTTCCCGGAGAGACCTTTGAGTCGTTCAGGTCGGGAATCACGCAGTTGTGCGAATCCGAGGCTGAGTCGCTCAGTTTCTATCCCCTCTTACTGCTGAACAATACCGAGCTGGATAAAAACAAAGAGGAATACGGGCTCATCTCCGAACCCACGCTTGACTCAAACAGCGAGGCTGAACTCGTGATCCAAACCAAAGAAGTTTCTCACGAGACCTGCATAGAAGGCTGGCGACTTATTTTTTCGACCATCGCTCTGTATGACCTGAGAGCTCTCTATACTGTGGCTTATTACCTCAATCACAATGGAATGAGGTCATACGCAGACTTGTTCTTTGACTTTGCCCAATTCCTGAAGGCGCGGCAGGACACGTCTCTTGCAAAGCTGTGCGACGAAATTGTCGACATCAAAAGCATCGAATTTTCCACGCTCGGTCGCATTGCTCACCATGTGTGCCATGAAGAGCGGGAAGCCACCGATTACCTGCTAACCGAATTCGCGTCCGGGCAGCCTTGGTGGCAAGACCCGATGACGCAGGCCTACTATGAGATTGACGTTATCAACAGAGTCTATGTGTATTCCAATACCCGCTTTAGGCCCAAAGACTATCGGTTCCGTCATCTCAGCGTGCTGGACATAACCTCGGACGGATACGTCATCCGCGTGCGGGACGATCTTATTGCTTCTGTCCAGAAGATTCTCGGCGCGCAAGCGACTTTTGAGGGGAATGTCATTCATGTGCGTCATCGCCACAAACAGATGCCGTACATGAAAACGGAAACCGGCGAGCACAATTTCCTTTACTGCATGCACAAGCTCATGACCATCGGCGAAGTCCTGGCTCGTTGGGAAAACCCTCACGATGTCCGGGCGGGCGAGAATGAGGGTGTTAAGGAACGCAGCTCGAAGGCAGGGTCCCCTATACGCAACGCTGCTTGAGGGATTTGCCGCGCCTGACACAAGTGGATATCGAGCCCTTTTTTTTTGGCCCTTCTGCTACGCGCCTATTCGGATGTTATCAGGCTCCACTCCCTGGACGACGGCGAAGTTGCGGCGTAGTCCTCTGCTATCCGATGGGACACGAATATATTGCCGCCCACCGCTCCTATCACCTGTTGGCGATGCAGCTCTCCCAGGCGGGGTTCCACGTCTTGCGGTTCGATTTTTATGGCTGCGGCGATTCTGCCGGCGACGGCGAGCGGGGAGACGTTCGTCAATGGCTCAGCGATATTGAAGTGGCAATTGGCGAGTTACGACGCCGGTGCCGTTTCTCAAAGGTCTGTCTTGGAGGACTTCGATTGGGGGCGAGTTTGTCGATGCTCACCGCATGTGAGCGCGACGATATCGACGGAATTGTTCTATGGGATCCCGTGATCAGTGGAGATACTTATATTGCGGAATTGACGAAGCTTCATCAAGACGTGCTGCAACACTCATACGCCCCGCCATCTCGCCGCTCGATGGCAGAAAAACCGACAGAAAGCCTGGGATTCCCGCTTAGCGGCGTGTTGCTCTCAGATCTGGCGAACCTTGATCTTTTGGCAATCCAGCGAAAGCCCGCTAACAAGGTTCTTATCGTTGCAACCCAGGCGGATACGGGCGGAACGCAACTCAAGGAACATCTGCAAAGCACAAAAGCCCACGTGGAGTATCAAGTCCTTCCCGGTCCAAAGCTCTGGCTGGAGGATGTTAATAAGGTTCTTGTACCTAACCAGATCCTGCAGGCTGTGGTCTCATGGATATCCAGGATGTACGAGTGAAGGAGGAGCCGTTGTTTTTCGGGAAAGCGAGATCGTTAATGGGGATCATCACTGATCCTCCTAAGGCGCCACGAGACGAGAACTTTCCTGCCGTTATTTTTTTGAACGCGGGGATAGTTCACCGCGTTGGGCCGCACCGCATGTTCGTAAAAATGGCCAGGAGCCTGGCAAACCTGGGTTTTGTCGCCCTGCGATTCGACCACTCCGGAATTGGCGATAGCAAGGCCCGTAACGATCGTCTCTCATTTGAACAGAGTTCGGTTAGCGAGACACGAGAGGCCATGGATTGTCTCAGCACGATTCGAGGCAGGAAACGTTTTGTACTTGTTGGTCTCTGTTCTGGGACGCCGACCTCGTTCAGGACGGCCTGTTTGGATCCGCGGGTGGTCGGATTGATTCTGCTTAACGGCGTGCTGGAGTCGCCGGATAAGATTAATCAAGAAGTCATTTCCTACGTTCTAAATCATAAAATCGCCCGGAGTTATTGGCAGGGTAAATTGTTTCATCCTCCGAGTTGGTTGAAGGTGATCAGCGGCAAGGCGAATTATAAGCAGATCGTCAACGTCTTGACTTCTCGCCTACGGGATTTATTCGTTCCAGATGCCAAGGTAGCTCTCGGAGCGAATCATATCGTTGGAGATTTGCGCTCGTTAGTCGCGGGTGGTGTTAAGCTGCTATTTGTTTATAGTGAGGGGACGGCAGTGTTGGAATACTTCCGGATGGCCCTCGACAAGGAGATTCGAAAATTGCGTGCCTCTGAAAAGGTGAAGGTCCAAATAATCCAACGGACGGACCACACGTTCACTTTGCTTCGACATCAAGAGGAGCTCCTCGGCCTCGTTTGCGATTGGGCCCTTGACGTCGTCTTGGATTGATCTTGCCGATGGGGATGGCTAAGTGAGATTTGCGGATAAATCCATTATCTATATCGGCAGCCATGTGGCCGGGTCACTGTTTCCGCTACTGACTAGCGTTATCATTGTCCGTTACATGTCTATTTACGATTACGGCACGTTGCGGCAAATCATGCTCCTGGCAGTCCTGGTGCCCACGTCAATCGCGCTGGGACTGCCGCAGAGCCTTTCCTATTTTATTCCAAGAGCCGAATCGGCGATGCAGAAGAAGCAACTCGCGCTTCAGGTCTTGATCTCCCTGAGCATTCTTGGGGCGGGGGCAACAATTTTGACTTATCTTTTGCAGGAACAGATTAGCGAGGGATTTTCCAACCCCACTCTCAAGCCTCTCGCCTGGATTTATAGCCTCTATTTTCTCTTTATCGTGCCGAGCAAATGCGCGCAGTCTACACTTTTGGCCGTCGGTAAAACCAATCTAGTCTCCGGACTGGATCTGGTTACGGAAGTCGCAAATTTCTCATTTGTCGTAGTTCCTCTGCTGCTAGGCTATGGACTCAAGGGGGTTCTTCTCTGCTTGCTCGTCTTTTACGGAATCAGGTTCGCGGTCATGCTGGGCATATTGCTTGGTTTAGAGGGCGGTTTTGTGAAGCTGTGGGACTGGCAAATCTTCAAGGCGCAGCTGCATTATTCCCTGCCGCTTTGGCTCTCCTTCGTCGTGACAGTCGGTCGAGCCACAGTGGACAAGTTTCTCGTGGTCTATCTGTACCGACCGGAAGATTTTGCGATCTACTCCCGCGGCGCGTTTGAGCTCCCGCTCATTGGCATGGTGCCATTTGCTCTCGCTAACCTCTTGGGTCCGAAGTTCGCGGAAGCTTACGGTAGAGGCGAAACTGAAAGCATAATTTCGTTGTGGCGAGAAGCCGCAAGAAAGGTTGCGCATGTTTTTTTCCCCCTGTTTGTCTTTTGTTTCATCTTTGCCGAATCGATCATTACTTTGTTGTTTACGACGCAGTATCGGGGGAGCGTCGAAATTTTTCGGATTTATCTTTGCCTTCTTCCCATACGAATAGTTTCGTATAAAACGATCTTGATCGCGACCGGAACAACGAAGCCGATTTTGGGGGCGGCTATCATTGGGTTCGTTGCCAGCCTGGCTTTGGGTATTGGATTGGAAGCGACTGTAGGTTTGACCGGCCCCGCGTTTGGAAACGTGATTGGAGAAGCTCTCGGCTTGGGTTATATGCTTTGGCACTCCAGACAAGTTCTCAACGTGTCCTGGGCCGCGCTCGTCCCAGCGCAAAAGCTGGCGCAGCCGCTCTGGGGCGCTGCATTGGTGGGCATGGTCATCCTGCCGCCGTTTCATTTCGCCGGTCTGGAGCACCCCGGGTTGGTGGTCGCGTTCGCCGCGGTCTATTTCGCCGGCTACATAGCTTTCATGAGAATTTTCCGCTTCTTCACTGAAGAGGATTGGGCATTGATACGCAGGTGCGCCACGCTGAAGGTGTTACGCGATCTGAGGTAGCGACTTGGCTGGGCGACGTCCCCTATTTGGTCAAAGAGCAACTGGTTTATTTCTGAGACATACATGAGAGCCTTCCTGTTGGCGGCCGGCGAGGGGCGGCGCCTCCGGCCTCTCACGGACACGACGCCTAAGTGTTTGGTGCCGATTAACGGAAAGCCGCTACTAGCCTTGTGGCTTGAACTCTGCCGCAAGCACGGAATTACAGAAGTCTTGATCAATCTCCATCACCTTCATGAGAAAGTTCTAGCCTTTTTGAATGCGCACGACTTTGGCGTGAACGTGACGACTGATTACGAGCCGAAGCTGCTCGGCAGCGCGGGTACCGTGGCACGGCACCGCTCTTTCGTCGCTGGAGAGAGCGAGTTTTTTATTCTCTACGCCGATAACCTTACCGATGTGGATCTTACGAGAATGCTGCGATTTCATCGGCGCGGGGAGAGTCTCCTCACCTTGGGGCTGTTCCACACCGAAACACCCGAGCAAAAAGGCATTGTCACGCTTGATGGCCAAAATGTCGTCGTCGATTTTGTCGAAAAGCCTAACCATCCACGGTCCAACCTGGCCAATGCGGGCATCTACATTGCCAGTCAAGAGCTCTACCAACACCTCCCGGCTACGAATTTTCTCGACTTCGGCTCTGATATATTTCCAAGGCTCGTGGGAAAAATGTATGGTTATGTTATTCAAGAGTATTTGCTCGACATCGGAACCCATGCTACGTACCAGCAGTCGCAGTCTGAGTGGAAAGAGATCGAACAAGTGACGAGGTTTTAGCCAACTGTCCGGTTAAAGAAGTCCAGGCTGTTGGCAGCTTTTTTTCTAGGAAAGGAGATCTTATGAGTCCAGGGACGACCATTGAAGGTTACCTGTCCTCTTTGCAGCAGGCGGTCACCGCGCTTCCGAGGGAGAAAATTGAAAGGATGATAGAATTGATCCTCGGTGCGCGTAACTCCGACAAGCAGATTTTTGTGTTCGGGAATGGCGGAAGCGCCGCAACGGCCTCGCATTTTGCCTGCGATCTTGGCAAAGGCACGATTGCCGAAGGTAAGCGACGCTTTCGGGTGATCAGTCTCTGCGATCAGATCCCGATGGTGACTGCATGGGCCAACGACGCGGATTACGCAGATATTTTTGTGGAGCAGCTCCGTAATCTTCTGAATCAGGGAGATTTGGTGATTGGCATCAGCAGCAGTGGCAACTCCCCGAACGTTTTGAAGGCCTTAGAATACGCCAAGCAGCGCCAGGCAAACACGCTCGCGCTAACAGGCTTTCAGGGGGGACAAGTGAAGAGAATCGTCGATGAATGTCTTATTGTTCCGAGTTCGGTCGTGCAAATCATTGAGGATATCCATTTAATTTTGGGGCATCTGGTCTGTATGCACATCTGCGGCGCTCTCAAAGAAGAGAAGATTTGCGCGGAGCTAAGGGATATGGCACCAAGCGATCCTCCTAAGATTCAGTTGGCCGTCAATCCTTTTGAAGAGGAAGCAAAGCTTTGACGAGTGTGGATATAACCGACCGAGGCAACACGAGGTATGTGCACATACAGGGATTCCATCGCGTTACCCTCGGAAAACCGGCAGCGAAGATATAGAAAGGTTTTTGTTGGCGCTAGGGGGAGGTTATCGCTTGCGGCCCGTTATTCATGGCCTTCCAGGATTGGAAGCCGCCCTACGGGTTCGGTCCCCCCTCGCGCTCCTTTCCTCTCCCTCCCTCTTGCGACCAACGATGAATGACGCAGAGAACATACGAAAGGGAAAAGGTTAGCCTCGGAGCACGATTTGGACTACAGACTTTCCGATAAGATAGCCGTAGGTCAACTTGAGGCCGGCTTCTCAGCGGCGGCACTGCGAAAGCAAATTCCTAATACTCAGTTGGAGCTGATTTAATGAGAATAGGGGTCGTGGGTTGTGGATTTGTAGCGCGGTATCACATTCCTTACATTTTGAGGCAGAAGAACGTTGACCGTGTGAGCGTGACTGATATCAACGTTCAGAAAGCAGAGGCGATTGCCAGGCGATATGGGATTGATGCTTATCCAAATTTTGAAACGTTGCTGAAGTCTCAATGTCCAGACGTGGTCCATATCTTGACCCCACCCAGAACCCATGCGGAATTGTCGATCAGAGCAATGGAAGCGGGTTGTCATGTGCTCGTCGAGAAGCCGATGGCATTAACGGTGGAAGAAGCCGATGCGATGATAGCGGCGGCTAGAAGAAGTGGAGTTAAACTGTGTATCGACCACAGTAGGCTATGGGCCCCCTTGGTTATGAAAGCTCGCCAACTCGTTGAGGAGGGGAAGATTGGCAGAGTGCTGCACATAGATATCAATTATAGCTTCGATATGGACTCGACTTATACGGGTGAGATGCTCAACAACGATAAGATGGCTTGGCTCCAGCGCGTACCGGGAGGCTTGTTGTTTGACATGATGCCCCATGCTGTCTCAATTCTCCTGCATTTTTTAAAAGAACCATTGACAATATCGGCGAAGGGGATGAGGAACGGTATCATGCCGGGTGGACTACCAGATGAGCTTAGGGCTCTCTTGAGCACAACAAGTGTCACAGGATGTCTTTCTGTTTCCTTAGGGATAAAGCCCGATGCTATGACGATCCGTATTTATGGAACCAAGATGTCTGTTCATGTCAATTTCCCGAACGTGACAATGACGACACAGAAACAGAGACATGTACCTAGGAAGATCCGACGTGCATTAGAGAACGTTGAACAAGCTATCCAACTTCTTTCATGTACATTTGTAAACGGATTCAAATTGGCGGTGGGTACAATGCACCCCCCGGATGGGATTGCTTCGGTGATCGAGAAATTTTATGAGAGCATAGAAACCAATTTGGAGCCCCCCATAACTGGAGAAGATGGCAGAGCGGTCGTTAAGGTGTGCACGGAAATTCTGGAACAGATTAGGAATGGCAATGTTGCTTCAGACGTGCCATATCATAACCATATGCGTCCCTAATCTAGTCCAATGCATCCTGACTTCAGGACCAGGAAATCATCATGAAGCTATGA
>Ga0209211_10013386_pt1 | contig 10173 bp, 7 predicted proteins | sample RifGroA2_FD_183992 | JGI IMG/M metagenome (GOLD analysis project Ga0209211, IMG submission 183992) | Groundwater microbial communities from Rifle, Colorado, USA - Groundwater A2 (SPAdes) (version 2) | ecosystem: Environmental > Aquatic > Deep subsurface > Groundwater | place: Rifle, Colorado...
CCGACTTGGAGCCGAGGGTGTTGGCTTCGCGGTTGAGCTCCTGCATCAGGAAGTCCAGGCGCTTGCCGACCTGGCCGCCGGTCTTCAGGATGCGGCGGATCTCGCTGAGGTGGGTGCTCAGGCGCTCCAGCTCCTCGTCGACGTCGATCTTCTGCGCGAACAGCGCGAATTCCTGCTTGATGCGGTCGTCGTCGACATTGCCCAGCGCCTCCTGCAGCCGTGCCGACAGCTTGGCACGATAGGCGTCCAGGATCAGCGGCAGGCGTGGCTTGATGTCGCTGATGATCTGCGCCATCGACTCCAGCCGGTCGCGCAGCACCTGCGCCAGTTTTTCGCCTTCGCGGCCGCGGGTGGCGCGGAAGTCTTCCAGCACCACCTTCAGGCCGTCGAGGCACAGCTGTTGCAGTACTTCCGGCGGCAGCGAATTGGATTTCAGCACCCCCGGCCAGCGCAGCAGCTCGCCCATGCCCAGTTCGCGCATTTGCGGCGCGATGGTCTTGACCTGGTTGCTGATCGCCAGCAGGCGCTGCACCATGTCCGGGTTCAGTTCCAGTTGCTGGTTGTCGTTGTCGTTCTGGCTGATGCCGACGCGGCATTCCACCTTGCCGCGGGTGACGCGGCCGGCGATCAGCTCGCGCATTTGCGCCTCGATCACGCGCAGCTCTTCCGGCAGCCGCATCTGCACGTCGAGGTAGCGGTGGTTCACCGCGCGCAGTTCAATGGATAATAGGCCGCCCGGGAAGTCGCGGGTGGCGGAGGCAAAGCCTGTCATACTCAGGATCATGGGAGCTCCGGCTGTCATGGTTTTCAGGAAGACATGCCCCGAATAGCTAGGGTTCCGATTCAGGGGCCGCTACACTATAACAATGCACATGACGCAATCCAAGCAAAGCGCACTGCCTGCCGGCTTCCGGCTGGATGACTACACCATCGTCCGCGAGCTCAGCTCCGGCGGTTTCAGTCAGGTCTACCTGGCGCTGGATCACTACGACCGCAAGTTCGCGATCAAGGAATACCTGCCGCTGGACATGACCAGCCGCCAGCCCGGCGGCGAGGTCACCATCATCGACGAGCTGGACCGCGAGGCGTTCCGCGTCGGCCTGAAGTGCTTCTTCGAGGAGGCGCGAGTGCTGGCCGGCATCCAGCATCCCAATATCGTGCGGGTGGTGAACTTCTTCCGGGCCAACAACACGGTGTACATGGTGATGGAGTACACCGAGGGCCGGCCGCTGAGCAAGGAGCTGACGCTGGCCGCCGGCAGCCTGCCGGAGGCGCGGCTGCGCAAGCTATTTGCCGAGCTGATCGGCGGCCTGCGCGAGGTGCACCAGCAGCAGCTGCTGCATCTCGATATCAAGCCGGCCAACATCTACCTGCGCCGCAACGGCTCGCCGGTGCTGCTCGATTTCGGTGCCGCGCGCCAGGCCTTGCGGCGACCGGGGCCGGCGCTGACCGCGATGTTCACCCCCGGCTATGCCGCACCGGAACAGTACGACGCCAAGGCCAAGCTCGGGCCGTGGACCGATATCTACGGCCTCGGCGCCAGCCTGTACGCGATGCTGGGCGGTGGCCGCCTGCCGGCGGCAGACGAGCGGCTGCAGGCCGACACGCTGCAACCGGCCAGCAAGCTGTTTGCACGCCACTATTCGCCGCAATTGCTGGCGCTGGTCGATGCCTGCCTGCAGCTGGAGCCGCAGCGGCGGCCGGACAGCCTGGCGCAGATGCAGCAGAGCCTGCTGGCCAATGACTATGTCACGCCGCTGCCCTCGCTATGGCAGAAGGCCGGCGCCTGGCTGACGGGGAAAAAGCGATGAAGTTCGCGCTGGCAGTCGATTCCCGCATCGGCGGACGCGGCAATAACGAAGACCGGCTGGCGGTGACCTGTTCCAGCGAGTGCGTGTTGCTGGTGGTGGCCGACGGCATGGGCGGCCATATCGACGGTGAAGTGGCGGCGCGGATCGCCACCGACGTACTGGTGCAGCAGTTCCGCTGCCAGGCCACGCCGCGGCTGCTGCAGCCGGGCGACTTCCTGCGCTGGGCGCTGGGCGAGGCGCACCAGGCCATCATCGACCACGCCATCGCCCACCACTTGCGCGAGATTCCCAGCACCACGGTGGTGGTGGCCATCGTGCAGGATGACACCGTGTACTGCGCCTACGCCGGCGATTCGCGGCTGTATCTGCTGGAACAGGGGGCGGTGCGCTTCCGCAGCCGCGACCATTCCCACGTGCAGCGCCTGATCGACAGCGGCCAGCTGACCGAGGCCGAGGCCGCGGTGCACCCGGCGCGCAACCGCATCTACAACTGCCTGGGCGCGATGGGAGAGCCGGAAGTCAGCGTCCTCCATCCGCTGCCGCTGCAGGCCGGCTGCAGCGTGCTGCTGTGCAGCGACGGGCTGTGGAGCGTGGTGCCGGACCCGGAACTGGCGCGCGTGTTCCATGGGCGGGTGGCGCCAGCGGTACTGCCGGCGCTGATGACGGTGGCGGAAAAACGCGGCGGCGAACGCGGCGACAACCTGTCGGCGGTGGCGTTCACCCTGCTGCCGGCGGATGCGGCGCTGGACGGCCGCAGCGGCTACATCGACAGTGGCACGCTAACCGGCTTCCTGCCCGATGACGCCATCCCCGGCCTGCTGATGGAGCATGAACTGGCCGCCGAACTGCTGCCCCGGCAGCCGCACTGAGCGGCAAGCCGCCGCGCGCGGCAGGGCGATCGGGTAGAATCGCGCTGTTATTCCTACCCGAGAGCCGCGCCATGCGTTCATCCCAACGACTTGCCGACGCGCTGCGCAGCGTCCGCATTACCCGCAATTACACCCGCCACGCCGAAGGATCGGTACTGATCGAATTCGGCGACACCAAAGTGATCTGCACCGCCAGCGTTGACGAAACCGTACCCGGCTTCCTGAAGGGCAAGGGCCAGGGCTGGGTCACCGCCGAATACGGCATGCTGCCGCGCTCGACCCACAGCCGCATGCGCCGCGAGGCGGCCAGCGGCAAGCAATCCGGCCGCACCCAGGAAATCCAGCGCCTGATCGGGCGCAGCCTGCGCGCGGTGGTGGACCTGGCCAAGCTCGGCGAGCGCCAGATCCAGATCGATTGCGACGTGATCCAGGCTGACGGCGGTACCCGCACCGCCAGTATCACCGGTGCCTACATCGCGCTGGCCGATGCCATCAACGGCCTGCTGGCCGCCGGCAAGCTCAGCGAAAACCCGCTGCGCCAGCACGTGGCGGCGATTTCGGTCGGCATCGTCGACGGCGTGCCACTGCTGGATCTCGACTACGAGGAAGACGCCGGCTGCGAAACCGACATGAACGTGGTGATGACCGGCGACGGCCACTTTGTCGAGGTGCAGGGCACCGCGGAAGGGGTACCGTTCAGCCGCACGGAAATGGACGCCTTGCTGCAACTGGCGGAAAAAGGCATCGCCGAACTGGTTGCGCTGCAGCGCGAGGCGCTGGCGAAGTAACCGGCGCGAAAGCGATAGTGCCATCCACTGCGATGGCGCCATAAACAAACAGTGTTGGCCGCATGCGGCCAACACTGTTTGCCTTGATGCTGCCGTGTGTGTGGGCACGGCGGATAGGCTTTGTTGCACAAATCCGTGCTTGCCAAGGCTTGGTAAGCTAGCTGCATAACCAAGCCCGCTCCGAAACAATACCGAACGACCAACTGGAAAGCCTACAACCAAGCTCTGATCCTGCGTGGCTCTTTTCCATCTGGCTGGACACAAACATGGCATGGCAGGCAAAACCGCGGGGGAAGCGTGGTCGAGCGTAGACCTGTTGCCGTATTCCTCCTGCCCCAGGTAGAGGCGCGCATAGGTGGCGGCAATGGTTCTGGCGCGCTGCACGTAGTCGCTCAGCGTGCTGCGTTTCGGGGGAAAGCTCACCCCTTGCTCACGAGTGGAAAGTCGCCGGTAGGCAAACTGCTGTGCCAGCGACCACATGGTGTCGCAGCCAGCCTGCAGTGTGCAGACCGAGCCCTCGCAGGTATTGGTTGTTGCTTGTGCGCTTGGGTTGGGAGTTGCCATGGTTAGTGCTTCTCCTGGTCCGGCTGTATTGCGTCCCAGACCAATTCGGCTGCCAGCGGGGTGGCTTGTGAGGTGTGAATACGCTGGTTGCTGCCATCGCGCTTGATTCTGTGCAGCAACTGCTGCTTGCCGTCATCAACCAGCAATTGCACGCCTGGCAGTGGTTTTCCATTTTGGCCCAGTAACTGGAATTTTTCATCGTATCGCTCAGCGCTAGGAAAGCCCTTCATGTTCACCCCAATGCTCGCCTGCCCGCTCAACGCATGCTCCGCCCCCTTCACACTCACCGTGCCGGGGCAGTGGATGTCGATATTGCCGGCGGCGAGCTTGATGTAGCCGCCGCCGCTGGCAAGCAGAATCTCCAGCTTGGCGGCAATCGCCACCTTGCCTTTGCAGGCGGTGATGGTCACATCCTTATCCGCCGTCAGCACCATCGCATCGCTCTGCGCCTGCAGCTGCACCTTGCCGCGGGCGGCGATCAGTTTCAGCGAGACCTGGTCCTTCACCCCGGCTACGAACAGGCTGATGTGCTGGCCGACGTTGTGCAGCCACCTTCTGCCCGAGGTCTGGTTGAGGTCGCGTTGTGCCACCTGGTCGAGGTTGCTGCCGGCGGCCAACGTTAGGGAGTTGTCGGTGCTGGCGGCGAGGCCCGCAGGGGCGGACAGGATCATCAGGGGTTGCTGGCCGGCCTGGGCGGGGCCATTTCCCTGGAGGGCGGTGTTGCCGCCCTTATCGGTATTGCTGCCGGCCTCCCAGGCTTTCAGCGCCTGCACGTGGTGCTGCAGGTGGCCGTCGGCTTTGTTCGCGCCTTTGCCGTTTTCCGGCTGGATTTCTTCGGGGCCGGTTTCCTGTGTGTCGGCCAGGCTTTGGGCGAGGCTGAGGGCGGCGTCGAGCTGGTGTTGTGCGCCGTGCCGGTCGGTGCGCAGCTCGAAGCCGTCGCCGCGCGGCCTTGCCGTCGGTTCAGGGGGGAGGTAGCCCTGGTTGAGTTGGGTTTTTCCGTGTTCGCTGGACAGCTTGGTGCGTACCTCGCCCGGGCTGTCGTCGAACAGCAATTCGTTGTACTGCCCGCCGTGGTGTTCCTTGCTCTTGATGCCGGACAGGGTGTGGTTACCCGGCAGGCTGCCGGCGCCGCTGAACGCCGGCGGCGGGTGGCTGCCGTTGTACAGCACGCCGGTGATGACGGGTCTATCGATGCCACCTTCGATGAAGTCGACCAGCACTTCCTGGCCGAGGCGCGGGAGGTGCGGGCAGTGATGGCCAGCGGCCAGCTTGCATCTTGTGAAAGAACAACTGGCGGGCTTACTCCGCTTCGCGGTACCAGATGGTGGCGCCGTAGCTGCTGCCCGGGAAGTCCGGCATCAGCTCGCCCTGCGCAAAGGCGCGGCGAGCATCTGGCTTCGCCGGTGTCCACCAGTTACCCGCCTGCGGGCAGGGGGGGGGCTGGCTTCCACGCGGGCGGAGCTGGGCTTGTCCTTGGGATAAAAACCTTCCGGAGGAACTGCGATGTAGCGGTTGGGTACGCGGCGGATCAGGGTCCAGGTGGGGACGACGCGCTGCGTTTCCTCCCAGTCGCCATACTCGTCTTTTTTCAGTCCCTGCGTGACATAGATCTCCCCCATGCCTTGCTCTTTCAGTAGCTCGGGTTCGAGCTGTCTGGTGCGGTAGGGGTGCAGGAATTGGGCGCAGGCGTTATCGACATCGGGCAGGTAGAGGCCGGTCACCACTACCGGCTCGCCGGGGCGTATCACCACTCTGGGGTCCAGTGCATAGGCGGGGATGGCGGCGGGCAGCGCCAACGGCCCCCACGCTTCATCGGTGTAATCGTAGGTCAAATCCCCTTCTTCCCATCCCCCGACACTACATGTGATGCGCAGATTACTGTCACGCCTGCTGGCCTCGCGTTCAAATAGATCGATCTGATCCAGAGTGTCCTGGCTCATCCAGCCGTCCCTGTACTCTACGGCACCTTTACGCAGGTCATATGTCACTCCCCCTCCCACCTAAAGCCCGAGGATCTTCATGGCTGCGATAGATGTACGCATTCATCAGGCTTCGCAGGGTGCTCCTGAAGTTTGGCAGTACCACGGTGCCCCAGGTGATATCGGGTTGTTCCGATAAATGGCGCGAACGCAGGTCGGCTGGCACCTGGCGCATGAAGTCCTCCAGCACCTGTTCGTGCAGGAGAACCACTTCACGCCAAGCATCGCGCAGCGCGCCGATATATTCCAGCGAGGTGTAGCGCTCCAGTAAGAAGCATTCTTGCGGGTGCAGTTGCGGCATGGTCAGTAATTTCTCCAATTGGTTTCCAGCTTCGGGATGCCAACGTAGGCGTCCAGATCGCCGGGCAAGTCATCGTCGGCATGGCCCCCACCCGGTAGGTCTGCTCAGCCTGGCAAAACGGCGATCCAATTCTTTGGGGGCGAGTACAACTTGCAGGTAGCTGCAGCAGGCAATTTATGTTTTTAAAATAAAAAACCATTCAAATAATTTTATTGTTTCATTGCGGATTTAACGTCAACTGAAAAATATCCAAGCTTAATAGGTGGGCCATAGTAATTGACAGCAAAAATACCACAGTCAATTGTGTTTGATTTTTCTAGAATGTATTTTATTTCATTGAAATCATCTTTTGAGGTGCTCTGCATGTTCTTCATCATGTGTAGCTCAGTGAAAAAATTAGCTGAATTACCATTGTTGCTTATATATCCGATTAATGAGTATTTTTTCCATAATAAAGAAGAGGGAGTTTCGCATTCCACTCTATTTCTACCTTCAATGTTGATGTCTTTTAGAGATGATTGAAACTCGACCTTGAGCCATAGAAGATTGCGATCAAATCGCGCGGAAACGACCCCTACCTCTTCTGCTGGCGCCTCGCTGCATGCTGAAATAAGCAGCAACAGAAACAATAGTTTAATAATTTTTGATGAAGTCATCGATTTCGACGCATAATTCAGTAAATGTGTTGCTATGTGATGAATTGATGGGGTGCAGCATTGCTGCTCTTGTAAATGCATGATCAACACCTACTGCCTCATTTAATCTAGGTCCACTTTCTATATTCCACTGCCCACCTAAGTCGGCGACAAAATCTGGGAAGCTATACCATGCTTGATCATATTTTAAGTTAATCCAGTTTTTCAATAAAACATTTGGAGTTTTGAAATATATATCAGAAAATGCTCCGACTGTAAGACCTTCCCCAACAGGATCAAGTGTTATTAACATTTTTATTGTAAAACCCTTAGGGCTGTATTGATTTATGTTCTTGGTTTTCTGGAGTTTCTTCCATTTTGTTAATTTTTCTACAAGGTGTGCTCCATTCCATCCGCCGAGGCTATGTCCAATAATTATAATTGGATTGCTGCTTAATATAATTTCGCCATTGTGCTCTGTGATTAAATCTGAGTTTTTCAGTACTTCCCATACTCTTTCCTCGCCAAAAATTTCGTAATATCCAAGGTATATTGTTCTTATAATATTTTCTGATTCTTGTTCTTTATATTTTTGATCTATTAAGTTTTGAGTTGCTACTATGTTTTTATTCGGCCCAGTCCCTAGATATGTTCTCTTGTCTCCGGCTCCTCCAATGAGAAATATAACTAATTGTCTTCTAAATTTAATTTTCTTCTCGACGTTGTCATTGGTGATAGTGAGTTTAACATTTTTAATATTTGCCATTTATATTGCCAGTATGGAGATGTTTTCTTCTCTGTCAGGGTTCTTAACCATATGAGTAAGCCCGTTTTCGTCGGTAATGCCATTCTCAGCTTCCCCATTTTCTCTAAATATTAAATATCGCTGTTTTGCAAGTGGTTTTTTTGTAACCTCGTTAATCAATTGATATTTATCATCAAATTTTGCATTTGACATGGTGTTAAATGTCTTGGCAAGGCTCGTCCCCCCACTCAACCCATGCTCCGCCCCCTTCACGCTCACCGTGCCGGGACAGTGGATATCGATGTTGCCGCCGGCGAGCTTGATGTAGCCGCCGCCGCTGGTGAGCAGGATGTCCTGTTTGGCGCTGATCATCACCTTGCCCTTGCAGGAGGTGATGGTGATGTCCCTATCCGCCGTCAGCTCCATGGCATCGCTCTGTGCCTGTAGCTGCACCTTGCCGCGGGCGGCGATCAGCTTCAGGCTGACCTTGTCCTTTACCCCGGCTACGAACAGGCTGATGTGCTGGCCGACGTTGTGTAGCCAGCGTCGGCCCGAGGTCTGGTTGAGGTCGCGTTGCGCCACCTGGTCGATGTTGCTGCCGGCGGCCAACGTTAAGGAGTTGTCGGTGGTGGCGGCCAACCCTGCCGGGGCGGACAGGATCATGAGCGGTTGCTGCCCGGCCTGGGCTGATCCCTTTCCTTGGGCGGCGCTCTTGCCTTCTTTATCGGTATTGCTGCCGGCTTCCCATGCTCTCAGCGCCTGCACATGGTGCTGCAGGTGGCCGTCGGGCTTGTTGGCGCCCTTGCCGTTGTCGGGTTTGATTTCTTCTGGCCCGGTTTCCTGGGTGTCAGCCAGTTGCGCGGTGGCGGTGTCGGCCAGGGATTGCGCCTGGCTCAGCGCGGCGTCGAGCTGGTTTTGGGCGCCGTCGCGCGCCAGTTGCTTGCCGCCGGCGCCGGCTTGCGCTTCGGTGCTGAGCAGCAGGCCGTGGCCGGCACGGAGGACGCCGTGGCGGTCGGTGCGCAGCTCGAAACCTTCGCCGCGCGGGGTGGCTTTGCCGTCCGCGCGCGGGTGGGTGAGGTAGCCCTGGTTGAGCTGGGTTTTGCCGTGCTCGCTGCTGAGCTTGGCGCGCACTTCGTCCGGGCTGTCGTCGAACAGCAGTTCGTTGTACTGCCCGCCGTGGTGTTCCTTGCTCTTGATGCCGGACAGGGTGTGGTTGCCGGGCAGGCTGCCGGCGCCGCTGAACGCGGGCGGCGGGTGGCTGCCGTTGTACAGCACGCCGGTAATCACCGGGCGGTCGATGTCGCCTTCGATGAAGTCGACCAGCACTTCCTGGCCGAGGCGCGGGATGAACTGGTGGCCCCAGCCGGCGCCGGCGCTGGGCATCGCCACCCGCAGCCAGCAGCTGGAGCGCTCGTCCAGATTCGCCCCGCTGTCCGGGTGTTCGTCCGGGCGTTGCCAGTGGAACTGCACCTTGATGCGGCCGTGGGCGTCGGTGTGCACTTCTTCGTTGGCCGGTCCCACCACGGTGGCGGTCTGCGCGCCGCGCGCGGTGGGTTTGGCGTGGGTGGTGGCGGCGTAGGCCGGGGTCAGCGGCAGGCCGCGGCGCTGGGCGTCGAAGGCGCTGAGGAATGGGGCATCGTTGTCATCGTCCCCACTTGCGGCCAACGTTGGCCGCAACGCGGCCGGCAGGCTGCGGGCCAGCTCGACCGGCAGGTTGTTGCGCACGTGCAGTGTCTGGCGGGTGACCACGAATTCGCGCTGCTCCGGTGCGTCCCACTGGTGTGCCGGGTGGTCGTCGAGGCGGAACCACTGCCCGGCGATGAGGCCGCGCACCACGCCGGCGCCGGAGAAGCTCTTGGCTTGCGCGTCGTGCGCCTGCTGCCGCAGCCGCGCGTAGTGCGATAGCTGCTCGGCATCACTGGCGTAGTAGGCGCCGGGTGCATCGTAGTGCTGCAGGCTGGCTTGCAAGCGGGCGCCGTCCAGGCCCTGCTCGACGGCAGTCTCGTCGCCACTGTGGCCGGTGGCCACCGGCTGGTAGTCGTAAGTGGCCAGCGCCACGCTGCCGGTCACGATCTGTCGCGCGCCGTCCCAGCGCGTCAAACCATCCTCTTCTTCGGTGGCATCGCTGCGATGGAAACGCACGCGGTCAAGGTTGGCCGCAGGCAAGGAGTACGGGTCGTCGAAGGCGAGCAGCTTGACCTGTGGCGTGTCCCCGTCCAGGTGCTCGTAACGCCAGCTGAGCCCCTCTTCGCGCAGCAGGCGGGTGATGAAATCGTGGTCGGACTCGCGGTACTGCAGGCAATAGCTGCGCGTCGGCAACGGGCCGGCCAGCGCGAAGTCCAGGCTCTGCACCGCGGCGAATACCGGGTTGGCGGCGGCGTGCTCGGCGAAGAGCTGGCGCACGATGACGTCCACCGATAAATCCTGGAACACGCGCGAGGTGTGGCGCAGGCGCAGCAATGCGAACGGCGGCTCGACGGT
>Ga0209211_10013389_pt1 | contig 10170 bp, 9 predicted proteins | sample RifGroA2_FD_183992 | JGI IMG/M metagenome (GOLD analysis project Ga0209211, IMG submission 183992) | Groundwater microbial communities from Rifle, Colorado, USA - Groundwater A2 (SPAdes) (version 2) | ecosystem: Environmental > Aquatic > Deep subsurface > Groundwater | place: Rifle, Colorado...
TCGGTCGCGTCCAAGTGATCAATCCATAACTTGTCAATCGTATTCAACATCACCAGTTTTTCTACTTGCCGCATTAAATCTTGGCCAACCTGTTTTTCTCTTTGCTCATAAGTTTTATTGATGATTTGTTTTAAATCGTTCGGATTCGCTCCAAGCTGTTTTTGAATTCGTTTCTGAGAGTCCGGATCAAAAGGAATAATTGAAACTAAATCTTTAATCATATCTTCAGGAGTTTTAGCCATTGACGCTTCAGCCTCATGGTTTAAAATAGCCAGAATTTTTTCTTTTACCTGCCCCTCAAGGACTTGTCTTCTCCGTTTGTAAATCACTTCCCGTTGTTTATTCATCACATCGTCATACTCCACCAGATGCTTCCGGGAATCAAAGTGGAAGCTTTCCACTTTTACCTGGGCTTGTTCGATCGCTTTGGAAACCATCGGATGCTCCAGCGGCACATCTTCCGGCATCTTTAAAGTCGTCATTAACTTAGCAATCTGTTCGCCGCCGAAAATCCGCATAATATCGTCTTCCAAAGACACATAAAAGCGGCTGGAACCAGGATCGCCCTGCCTGCCTGCCCGGCCTCTCAACTGATTGTCGATTCGTCTTGACTCATGCCTTTCCACCCCAACTACATGCAAACCTCCCAGCTTAACCACCTTGTCATGCTGTTTTTGCCACTCCTTTTTATCCATGGCCAGCGGATCGCCGCCCAGAACAATATCCACTCCCCGGCCGGCCATATTAGTCGCTACCATCACGGCTTTGACTTCACCGGCCTTGCTGATAATACTGGCTTCTTTTAAGTGGTTTTTAGCATTTAATACTTGATGGGGGATCTTCTTCCGCTTCAGCATTTCATCAATAATCTGGTTTTTTTCAATTGAGGTAGTGCCGATTAAAATCGGCTGGCCTTGAGCATGCCTTTCTGCCACTTCCGCAACAATAGCGGCATACTTAGCCCGGGTAGTTTTATATACCATATCAGATGCATCTTTTCTGATCATCGGTTTATGCGTGGGAATGACAACAGTTTCTAAATTGTAAATTTTCTTAAACTCTTCCGCTTCCGTGGCCGCTGTTCCGGTCATGCCGGATAATTTATCATACATTCTGAAGTAATTTTGAAAAGAGATCGTCGCCAAAGTTTTTGACTCCTGCTTAATCGTCACACTTTCTTTGGCTTCAATTGCCTGGTGTAAACCCTCGGAAAATCTCCGGCCGAACATCAGTCTGCCGGTAAACTCATCCACAATAATCACTTCGTCATCTTTCACCACATAGTCAATGTCTTTTTGGAAATGTTCTCTGGCTTTTAAGGCTTGTTCCAAATGATGGATCGTGTCAAAGTCTTTTTCGTATAAGTTTTCCACCCCCAGTTTCTTTTCAATTTTTTTAATGCCGTGATCGGTTAAATTAACGGTTTTATGTTTTTCATCGCTTTCATAATCAGTGTCTTTGGATAACTGGCTGACCAAAGCCGAGAACTGGTAATATTTGCTGGTCGGTTCCGTGTCCGGCGCCGAAATAATTAAAGGGGTTCTGGCTTCATCAATCAAAATCGAGTCCACTTCGTCCACAATCGCAAAATGATGCCCTCTTTGCACCATTTCCGCCAGCTGGCGGACCATATTGTCCCGTAGATAATCAAAGCCGAACTCATTATTGGTGCCGTAAGTAATATCTGCTCTGTATGCCTCCTGCCGGCTGACTTCTTTTAAGTGTTTTAACTTAGGATCATCCCCGCTATTATTGGTAAACTTTGGATCAAAGATATAAGCTTTTTCATGGATAATTACTCCTACCGACACTCCCAATAAATTAAAAACAGGTCCATTCCAACCCGCATCTCTTTGAGCCAAATAATCATTAACCGTTACCAAGTGGCAGCCTTTTTCGCTTAAAGCGTTTAGATAAAGTGCCGGAACGGCTGATAGAGTCTTACCTTCTCCAGTTTTTTGTTCAGCAATTTTACCCTCGTGAAAACTGATTGCCGCCATCAGTTGTTCATCAAACGGCCTTAAACCGATGGTTTTTTCTGCCGCTTCCCGGACAACGCTATATGCTTCCGGCAATAAATTGTCCAGTGTCTCACCTTTTTGTAATCTGTCTTTAAACTCTTGAGTTTTTTCCCTGAAGGCCTTTGGCCTTTTCAGTCGGTTAATTTTCCCTACTAACAATCTTAATTTTTTAACTTCTCTTTCATTGGTATCTAAAAGTCTGTTTAAAAATTTAAACATTTTGTTCTAAAACCAGCCGAAAATCAATAGATTGCTGGCAGTTCTGGCTAGGGTTATTCTCCCGAAGACTTTTTCCATTTCTTTAATAAAATATTTTGCTTTTTGTTTATGTTCGCCGAAAAAAAGATGGTTGTAAACGACCACACCGTTATGGGTCAAAATTTTCGTTAAATTAATGAAGAATTTTTTTGTCCGGAACTGCCTGGGCATAATTTTACCCAAATAAGCATCAATTATCACCAGATCAAACTTGGTTTTATTTTTCCTCAGGGTGAGTTTCTCGACAAACTTTCCTCCTTCTTCAACCGCTATCTTTAGATTTTTTACCGTTGCCAAATTAAAATAACATTCGGCGGCTTCTACTACCTTGGCGTCAATTTCCACTCCGGTCATTTGTGCGTCTGGGAAAAATTTTTGCACTTGAAAGGTGCAGTCGCCGCAACCGAGGCCGATGATTAAAACTTGGTTAATCTTATGATCGGTTTTTTTAATTATTTTTATTGCCTTTTCCCAGATTTTCCGCAACAATCCGCCGGACTGGACTATGCCGTCGATGATTAATCTGGGTTGGTTAAATGTCATAATAACTTCAATTAACCCGTTGATGGGTGAACGATATTGTTTAATCGGGTAAGGGATTAAGAAATTTTTTAACCACTGCCTCATTTAATTACCTCTTTATTCATATATTTTTGCAATACTTTAGGAATGATAACATAGCCGTCTTTAGTTTGATAATTTTCCAAAATAGCTAAAGGAGTTCTGGAAGTAGCAATTGCTGTTCCGTTTAACATATGAACATACTCATTTTTTCCCTTGCGCCGGAATTTAATATTTAAATTTCTCGCCTGATAATCAGTGCAATTGGAGGTTGAAGTTACTTCTCCATACTCATTCCTGCCGGGCATCCAGGCTTCAATGTCCAGCTTTCTGGCCGCCATTGTCCCTAAATCGCCCGTGCACATTTCTACCACCCGGTAGGGCAGTCCTAACCCCTGATAAATTTTTTCTTCCATTGCTAACAAATATTCATGGTATTTGTCCGATTCTTCCGGTTTGCAGTAAATAAACATCTCTGCTTTAGTAAACTGGTGGACACGGTACAGGCCTTTAGAGTATTTACCGTAAGCTCCTTCTTCCTGGCGGAAGCAATGAGAATAGCCGATGTATTTTAAAGGCAGCTTGTTTTCCAAAATCACTTCATCGCTATGTTTTCCGGCCAAAGCCACTTCCGCTGTAGCAATCAAGCCTAAATCTTGGTCCTTAATTTCATAAGTTTGGGCTTCTTTGCCTTTGGGAATGTAACCGGTGCCTAAATAATATCTGGCTTTAGCCAAGTCCGGGGTAATTACCGGCAGAAACCCTTCTTTTTCCAGTAAATTAAAGGCGTATTGGATTAAAGCCAGTTCCAGCCGCGCGCCGTCGCCGTAAAGAAAATAGAATTGCGAACCGGTCACTTTGGCGCCTGTTTCAAAATCCAGGATTCCCAAATTTCTCCCCAGCTCCAAATGGTCTTTAATCGGAAAATCGAATTTTTTCGGCTCGCCCCATTTTCTCACCTCGACATTGTCTTTTTCGCTCTGACCCAGCGGGGTTTTAGCTGAAGCCGGGTTAGGGATTAACCACAAAGCGTCTTTTAAGTTTTTTTCTGTTTCTTTTAATTCCGGCTCGAGTTCTTTTAATTCAAGTTTAATTTTTTTCCCTTTGACAAGGTCCGTCCTTGTCAACCTGTTGCGCTCGGCTCGCAAGGCTTCGATTTTTTGCAGTAATTCCCGTCTGCTTTTATCTAAGCTTAAAACTTCATCCACGATTTTCGGGTCGTAGTTTTTATTCTTGGTTGACTCTTTAACTTGGTCCGGGTTGTCCCGGATGAATTGAATATCTAACATAATCTTCTAATTTTATACCAGGTTAGAATGCCTGTCTATTTCCAAAAGTTTAATCTTTAAATACTTACACAGTTTTCTAATTTTTTGCACCGAATGGGCAGGGAAATTAGCAATCCTGATTTGTTTGCCTTTATTTTCTCCATAACCATCGCTGACCGCCAATCCCGCACGATTTAACTTATCGAGTAATTTTTTACTGGGGAAATCAAGATCGGCCGCCATTGTCGTTTTCGATCGCCACCGATTTATTCGTATTGCCGGGCGGCAATTGTGACACTTTCTCAATGTCTTATAAACTAAATTTGCTTTGATTTTAATCTCTTGCCGAATTTTTCTGATATCTTTTTCAATCATTTTTTTTACCACTTGACCCAGTAGATAAATAGCCAAAATATTAGGAGTTTCCGGAGTTTGGTAATCAGCCTCTTTTTCAGCTAAAGTCAGTAGATTATGAAATCCTGGAACAGAATAACCGGTTTTTATCAATTTTTCCGCCCGTCTAATGGCTTTTTGGCTGGCAATTAATACTGCCATTCCCGCCGGCAAGCCAAAACCTTTCTGAACTGAAAAAAATCCAAGATCAATCAAATTCCAGTTAAGGTTAACATCAGGCGCCGAAGAAACAATATCCACAGCCAAAAGAGGCCGGGGATTTAATTGCCTTAACTTGTTAATGGTTGTTACTGGTATAACCATGCCGCTGCTGGTCTCATTTTGGGTTAAACAAATCATCTCTGTTTCTTTGGGAAACAGTAATTTTTCAGCTTTAAAACCGTCACTGCCATAATTTACTTTTCTCGCCTTTTTGCCGTTAACGATGGCTGTTTCATAAAATTTTTCTCCAAAAGCTCCGTTAACCAAGTGAACGCTGTTTTGTTTTACACAGCTCGTAATAATTTTTTCCATGATTTCTATCGATGAACCGAGAAAAAATAGATGGTAGTCAGCCGGCAGGTTTAATAAGTTTATCAAGGCCTGTTTTGTTTGTTGGTAAATTTTTCTGAAATCATCGCTTCGATGGGAAATTGAGGCGACCTTGTTTTTCAAAGCCTCCTCAATCATTGTTTCCATGCCCGGATATAACTGGCTTGGTCCGACAGTAAAGTAAGTCTTTTTTACTGTTTGCATAAGTAATCAATAATTTTATTAGTGACTCTTTGAGCAATTTTTTCTTGGGCTTCAACGGTGTTTCCGCCAATATGCGGCGTTAATAAAACATTATTTAAATGTTGCAAAGGAGAAATAAAGACATCTTGATTATTCTTCGGTTCATCAGGAAAAACATCGATTGCCGCTCCGGCTATTCTGCCTTTAGTTAACAAATCGGCTAAGGCTTCAATATTTACCACAAAGCCCCGGCTGGCATTAATAAATATTGCGTTATTTTTCATCAATAAAAATTCCCGCTTGCCAATCAGTTGTTTATTTTCCGGCCTGCCGTCTACATGGACAGAAATAATATCGGCTTGTGTTAGTAATATTTCTAAAGATTGACATCTTTCGGCTCTGCCGTAAGCCAATTTTTCTTCTTTGTCGTAAAAAATAACCCGCATTCCCAAACTTTCGGCGATTATCGACAGTTGAGAACCGATTCGGCCATAGCCGATAATGCCCAGGGTTTTATTGCGTATTTCGTGGCAACCCTGGGCAGTTTTATGCCACTTGCCTTGATGGAGCTGATGGTTATTTTCAATTATTTTTCTTGATAAAACTATCATCGCCCCGACTGCCAGTTCCACTACGCTGCGGGTGTTGCTGAACGGATCATTAATTACTTCAATTTTAGCTTTCCGGCAGGCTTTCAGGTCAATTTGGTCAGTGCCGACACAATAAGCGGCGACTATCTTAAGTTTTTTTGCTTTAGCAATCAATAATCGGTCAATTTTTGTTTTTGACCTGATCCCTAATATTTCTACTTGAGCTATTTTTTGTTGTAATTCGTGTCGGGTTAAACTGCCATTAGCTGTTTCTACGGTAAATCCGTGATTTGCCAAGATTGTTGCCGCATGAGTATGGATATTTTCTAATAGTAACGCTTTTTTGATCATAAAAAAACCGCCCTTGAGGCGGTTGTTTTGTTTGTAAATTTTAGACTATCCAACCGCCCCAGTTTTAATTTCAGAGGAAGGAGAATAGTTATTTAAAACATTAACTCGTTTATTCATATTTATTAGTCTATCACAAGCCTAACTGTGGTGCAATTGCCTGCATTGCTTTCAGGCTTAACGCTATAAATTCTGCTAAAGGAATGCCTAATTTTTTCTGACACAATTCAATCTGCTCCCGATGCACGCCGGCGGCAAAGCTTTTTTCTTTCCATTTTTTCAAGACTGACTCGACCGTAACGGTCGCCAGCTTCTTTTCCGGCCGGACCAGAGCGCAGGCGATGATCAAACCGGACAGTTCGTCACAGCAATATAAAGACCACTCCATTTTCGTTTGCGGCTCCGGCAAACCCGCCTGGAATTTCCAGCCGTGAGCTTTAACTGCCTGAATAATTTTTGGGTCGAATTCTAACTCCTTCAATTGTTTAAAAAATTCTACCGAGGGGTGTCTTTCTTTCATTTCTTCATAATCAGCATCGTGGATTAAACCGGCTAAACCCCACAGTTCTTCCTCTTCCTGAAAATGTTTGGCCAAAGCGCGCATTTCTGCTTCCACTGCCAGCATATGCTTGACCAAATTGACATTTTTGGTCCGGCTCTGGACGTATTTTAAAACTTCCTCTCTGGTTATCATATTTCGTTGGGTATATCAATAAATTCCACTTCCAAATTATTGGTAAATTTTTCTTTGATTTTTTTACCTAGTTCCTGAATACCAAAAACTTCGGTGGCGTAATGCCCGCCGCAGAAATAATTGATTCCCGACTCTTTCATTTGGTGGACAATCCATTCGCTGGTTTCGCCGGAGATATATAGTTGCACTCCTTTAATTTCGATTTCTGCCAGCTCTGACAGCGCTGGTTTACCGGCTCCGGAAACTACCCCGATTATGGTTACTTGTTTTGGCCCGGACAGAACTGTAAAAATTTCATGATTAAATAATTTTCGACAAATAGTTTTTAGTTTTTCGACTGATTGCGGCTGTTCAAATTCGGCCGTATAACCCCAGTCATCAAACAACGGCTGTTTAATTTTGGCGCCTAAAAGTTTAATAATCACCGCATTATTGCCGATTTCCGGATGGCTGTCCAAAGAATAGTGTAATCCCATTATTGTCAGTTTGTTTTCGACAATAACTTTTAATCTTTTTTGAGAGAATAACGGATAGCGGGATTTCCAGACCCGGGTATCCAGGCCGTGGTGGAAAATGCAAAATTGCGCTCCGGCTTTAATCGCCGCCAGTAAAAATTCTTCATTGCAACTCACTCCCAAAGCCGCTTTTTCTACTGACTCACTGCCTAAAAATTGCGCGCCGTTGGCAATCTCATCTTTAATGAGGGCTTTTTGGATTAAATCCTCACCAATTGTTTTTTCAATAAATTTTATTAGCTCGTCGCGCTTAATCATATTAATAATTCTTTAATAATTTAACAAATTTTAACCTGGTCTTATTCTTAAGTTTAACATCATCTGTTACTAATTGGCAGTTGTTAATTTTTGCCAAGGCTACATAACTGGCATCATAAAAACTAGTTTTATAATTTCTAGTGTAAAAAATCGACTTAGTTATATATTTACCATTATTAATGCTTTTGATTTGGAAACCACTTTTCAAAAATACGCGTACTATTTCTCCAGTTTTTTCAGGACTGGCTTTTTTTGAAATCATCGCCACATTCAACAATTCACTTAAAATTAATTCCGGCACAATTATTTGAACCTTGTTATTTAAGTGCTGTTTAATTAATTTATCGGCCTGATCAACTTGGGTTTCGTTTTTGGTGAAAAACCACTTAGTTGCCACCGAGCAATCAACCACAATCCTTTTTATCATTTTCGACTATCTCTCATTTGCCTAATAAACTGAGTTGAATCAACATCAGAAGTATATTTACTTAATTTTTTTCTTAATTGTTCATATTCAGCCATTAATTTATTATTTTTTGCCTTTTTTGTCACAGGAATCATCTTGGCAATTATTTTGCCTCTTTCTGAAACAATCTTTTCCTCACCACCCTTAACCGCCGCCAAAATTTCCGCTAAATTTATTCTTAAATCAGTTTTGGTAATCACTTGGTTTGTATTAATTAACATATAACTTAATCTTACAACTAACTTATAATTTTGTCAACATCTAACGTAAATCTTTGCCAATCGTTTGCTCATAGTTTTAACTCTGGTTTTAAAGTAGGGAAAAGAATCACGTCTTTAATAGATTTTTGATCAGTCAAAATCATCATTAGACGGTCAATTCCTAGGCCCCAGCCGGCAGTCGGCGGCATGCCGTATTCCAAGGCTCTTAAATAATCTTCATCAATCAGTTGATATTCGGCTAAACCTTTTTTTGCCAATTCCATCTCTTCTTCCCAGCGTTTTCTTTGGTCAACAGGATCGTTTAACTCATCATAGGCGTTAATTAGTTCGTGGCCGTCAACCAATAACTGGAAAGTGCCGGTTAATTGAGGATTATCCGCTTTTCTTTTGGCTAATGGTTTTAATTCATAAGGGTAATCAATGAGAAACAGCGGACCGGTTAATTTTGGCCGGACCACTTTTTTAAATAATGTATCCAGCACTGCTGCATATCCCACCACCCCGGCAAGATTCAAGCTGATCTTTCTGTTTTTGATTTCTTTCAACAATGATTCTTCTGTCTTGATTTTTTCTAAATCAATTTCGGTTTGTTCTGAAATTATTTTCTTATAAGCTATTCTGGGCCAGGGTGGAGAAAAATCAAAAACTTGATTGTTGCTTTTTAGTTTCAGGCTTTTGTTGATTTTTATCAGCAAGAATTCGAATAATTCTTCCGTTAGTTTCATTAAATCTTCATAATTGGCATATGCCCAGTAAAACTCGATCTGGGTAAACTCCGGATTGCGGGATCGCTCCAAACCTTCGTTTCTAAAATCATGACCAATCTCATAAACTTTCTCAAATCCTCCCACGATCAAGCGTTTTAAATATAATTCGTCAGCAACTCTTAAATAAAAGTCTTTTCCTAATGCATGATGATGAGTTTTAAATGGTTTTGCCGTTGCCCCGCCATAAATTGGCTGTAAGATTGGTGTTTCTACTTCTAAAAAACCTCGTTTATCAAAGAATTGACGCATTAAACTAATTAATTTAGTTCTGACATAAAACACCTGTCTAGCCTCTTTATTTAAGTTCAAATCAACATAACGCTGTCGATACCTTTCTTCGATATCTTTTAAACCATGCCATTTATTTGGTAAAGGCCTGATCGCCTTGGTTAACAGTTTATATTTTTTCACCAAAACTGTTCTTTCTCCGGCCGTAGTGGTAAAAGTTTCTCCTGAAGCCTGAACAATATCACTAATATTAAAAAAAGATAATCTCTTAAATTCTTTTTTATCCAAGACATCGGTTTTAAAAACCAACTGGATTTTGCCCGACTCGTCTACTAAATCAGCAAACTGAATCTGGCCATGTCCCCGCCAGGCCATAATCCGGCCGGCCACAGTAACTCTTAAGCCGTCTTTTTTCAACGCCTCTTTAGCCGTATCAGTTCGTTCAGATTTTTGGGGGAAGGCCTGAATTTCCAGTTGTTTCAACTGTTTTATCTTTTTAATATTTTTTTCTTTGAAAATATCTAACCGAGTTTTACTCATTTTTTAATTAGTGGATTTTGAGAATGTGATAGGTTACTTTTCCGGCCGGGGCCTCAATTTCCACTTTTTCCCCGCTTTTTTTACCTAAAAGCGCTTGCCCCAACGGGGAAGTGTGGGAGATTTTCTGTTCTAATGGATCAGCTTCCCATTCGCCGACCACTTCAAATGTTTGCTCTTTGCTATTGACTTTGACCGTTACCTTGCAGCCCAGGACAACTCTATTATTAGCGGAATGATTACTTTTAATCAGTTTTGCCTTGGCAATCAAAGCCTCGATTTCTTCAATTCTGCCTTCGATAAAAGCCAA
>Ga0209211_10013391_pt1 | contig 10170 bp, 9 predicted proteins | sample RifGroA2_FD_183992 | JGI IMG/M metagenome (GOLD analysis project Ga0209211, IMG submission 183992) | Groundwater microbial communities from Rifle, Colorado, USA - Groundwater A2 (SPAdes) (version 2) | ecosystem: Environmental > Aquatic > Deep subsurface > Groundwater | place: Rifle, Colorado...
TTAATCTCCATTATAGTAGTGACAATTTAGGACGAATTTTAGCTGGACCCTGTTCTGAAATAATATACAATATCCAAAACATTATATAATCCCATAAAAAACATCAATCCATGCACATCACAGCGTCAAAAGCAAGGGAGGAATTGGACAACTCACAAGAGCCATTGTTCTTGTTTGATGATGATTGTGATGGCTTGTGCTCGTTTCTACAGATGTATAGATACAAGAAAGAAGGCAAATTCCAGATTGTGAAGGGAAGGCCAACAGTTGATTCAAGATATGTGAGCAAAGTCGAAGAGCATGTGCCGGACAAAGTGTTCATTCTTGACATGCCGCAGGTTGAGCAGGAATTCATCGATTCTGCAAGGATGAACGGCGCTGATGTTGTATGGATAGACCACCATATGCCCCTGGAAAGGGATCATGTAAAACATTTCAATCCCCGCTACAAAGGAGACAGCATGCCAACGAGCCAAATGTGCTATGAGATTGTAAAGCAGGATGAATGGATTGCAGCTGTTGGCACAGTATCAGACTGGTTCTGGAATGATTTTCTAAAAGAATATGCAGGCAAGCATCCTCACCTTCTTTCCCCAAAAACAAAAAGCCCAGAGCAGGCCTTGTTTGACAGCAAATTAGGCACTGTTGCCCGGATCATGTCATTTAACATGAAAGGCAAGGTCAGCGAAGTCATGAAATCAATAAGGGCATTATTGCAGGTAAATTCCCCTGAAGAAATACTTGAACAAGAGTCTGACAATGGCAAATTGATATATGCAAAATTCGAAAAAATTGACCTGATCTATCAAAAATTGCTAGGTGAGGCCATGCAAAAGAAAAGCAAGGATGAGATTTTGCTCTTCATTTACTCAGACGATGACTGGAGCCTGACAAAAGACCTGTCAAATGAGCTGCTCTATAGGAATCCTGAAAAAGTTGTGATTATTGGCAGGGAAAAAAATGGAGAGGCAAAGATGAGCATAAGGGCTCGCGACTATATCTTGCAGCCAATTGTTGAAAAAGCCCTGATTGGCGTTGAAGGATATGGCGGCGGGCATGAGCATGCCTGCGGCTCAAATGTAAAAAGCCATGATTTGAAAAGATTTCTAGAGCAGTTCAGGGAAGAGATGGAAAGAGCGAAGAAGACTAAATAAAAAGTTTGAAACCTATTTCTTCAGTATCATGAAAATCTCGTCGTAGAATTCACCAAAGTGATGTATCCATTCCTTAAGTCGATACACCTTTCTAAAACCTAGCTTCGTGTACAATTTCTGTCCTGGTTTATTTGCTGATGAAACACAGAGGCAAATATGCTTAGGCTTCATTGTCTTTTTGACCCTTTTTATTATTTCCTGCATTGCAACAGTTCCTATCCCCATTCTCCTGATATCTTTAGAAAGGGCAATGCCCAATGAAACATTGTACCTGTTCTTCTGTTTCATTCTATTAGCACTGGCAGAGCCGACCATCCTGCCATCCTGCTCGATTATAATAAGAATAGCATCTTTTTTTCGGATGGAACGCCAGGTATCAGTTAGCCATTTTCTCTCCTCAGCGAGGGATATTGGTGTTTCATATAGCACATGTGTTCTTTCTTTGACAAGGTCATTATAAAATGTTTTAAGTTTTAGCGCAGTGTCTTGCCTAGCTAAATCTCGCAGAATTATTTTCTTCCCTTCCTTTGTCTTGAATTCCTTCTTCCATGCCATGTTCAGAGAATTTACAGTCGGATAATATCGAAATGCACCGGCTGGGATTCGAACCCAGGCAGTCAGCTTGGAAGGCTGAAATCCTACCGTTAGATCACCGGTGCATGCACTAAGGATTTTTTCGCGGGTTTAAAAACTTTTACCCTTGTTTTAGCGAAAGTTATATTAAGCAACTTTTCCACTTATAGCTAAAATGGGAGACAACACTGTCATTATATTCTGCGCGCACTCTGACGACCAGATTTTTGGCGTGGGTGCCACAATTGCAAAATATGCCAAGGAAGGCAAGGAGATATTCACTTACATTTTCTCTTTTGGAGAATTGTCGCATCCATGGCTCAAGAGGAATGTTTCAATAAAGATGAGGGTCAAGGAATCCTTTGAAGCTGACAAGGTAGTGGGAGGCAAGGGCATAAGATTTTTTGACCTGAAAGAAGGCAAATTTGTGGAGGGCGCAAAAAAAATCAAGCTCCAGGCAACAATCCAGAAGATTATACTCGAGAAAAAGCCATCAAAGATTTTCACCCATTCTGTCGATGACCCACATCCTGACCACAACGACGTGCACAACATGGTGCTAAAGGCGCTGGACAGGATTGACTACAAATGCGATGTGTTCACTTTCGACATATGGAACTGGATTGCAGTCAAGGACAGGGATTCCCCAAGGCTTGTTGTTGACGCTGGCCAGACATTCCAACTCAAAATCAAGGCGCTTAGGAAATTCAAGAGCCAGTGGGCTGCACTTTTCACATTGCTGCCATCAGTCTATATTCGGGCTATCTATCATGGCATAAAGAACAAGATGACATTTGCTGAAGTTTTCAGAAAGATAAGATGATTGGCATAAGGTGATGCAAAAAAATGAAAAAACTGCTTATCGCAACCGACAGCTTCCTCCCGAGATGGGATGGCATCTCGCGATTCCTGTCTGAGATAATGCCAGTGCTTGAAAATGAGTTTGAGATAACTGTAGTGTGTCCCAAGTATAAGGGTGACCTCAAGGGATTTGAGAAAATCCACATCGTCCGCTTCAGGACGCTTGGTCTTTCAATCGCGGACATCAACCTTGCATGGCCAAACCTTAAGCGCCTGCGCGACCTTGTTGCCGAGGCAGACCTGGTCTGGACGCAGACACTTGGGCCAATTGGCGCCCTGACTGTCCTCAATGCAAAAAAGCTTAACAGGCCCTGCCTGGCATATATCCACAGCATTGAATGGGAACTATTTTCAAAAAGCGTTAGGTCAATGCGGGACCTTGTTTTTATCCTCACAACCTTCTATGTCAGGTGGCTGTATAACAGGTGCAGCATGCTGATGGTCCCAAGCCTTGAAGTTGAGGAGCTCCTGCAGTATAATGGCATAAGGACTCAGAAGAAAGTCGTGCACCTTGGGATAGACATTGACAAATTCAGGCCAGCTGACATCAAGTCCGATGCCAAAAAAAAGGTCGGGATAAACCCAGACCATAAGGTCATTGGCTACACCGGCAGGATTGCACGGGAAAAGGATGTTCTTACACTATACAAGGCCTTCCTCAAGGTGAAGCAGGAAAGAAAGGATGTTGTGCTATTGATAGTCGGCGACGGCCTCAGCAGCTATAAGAAAATCATGTCTGAAAATGACAGCGTCATCATGCCTGGCTCGGTCAACAACATCCAGGACTACCTTCAGGCAATGGACATTTTTGTGCTGCCCAGCCTCACAGAGACAACGAGCTTGTCGACTATGGAAGCTATGTCGTGCGGCATCCCTGTCATAAGCACAAAGGTTGGCTTTGTCAAGAGATATGTAAAGGAAAAGGAAAATGGCATGTTCTTTCCGCAGCACAATGACCTTCTCCTGAGCCTGAAGATAAAATGGCTCCTTGAAAGGCCTGACATGATGTATCATCTTTCGGAAAATGCCCGAAAAACAATAACTGACAGGTACCAGTGGAAATCCACTGTTGAGAGAATAAAGACCATACTCACTTCTGTTGAGACTCGCCCTGCGCCTTAGGCTTGGCAGGGTCTTTCCCTCCTGCAAATATGCCCGAGAACTTGCTTTTCATTGCCAGATATGTTATGATTGACATTATGGCAAGCCATGAGACAATGAAGAACACTGTATATTCATTGACACGCAGGCCAATGCTGTCTATTATCAGGGCAAGCATGTAAACAAGAGCAGTTGCAAGAATCATGCCCATAAAAAAAAAGGAAACTCTTGAATGCTTTATCTCCTGCCGCACTTTCCTGTCCTCATCAGCTGTCACTGGCTTATGGCTGCCGTCGGCGTAAAAGTGCTCAGTCCTGTTGAAAAGATATGATCCCTCTTTCATGCCATCTGGAGCAGCATTTGGAATATATCAATTTTTTGAGAAATTAATGAGAAAGTGATACACGGCCATTAACCCGAATTTATTTCAGGGGCTATTTTTAGGTTATTTATCAGCTGGCAGCACACGCTCCATCAACACAAAATTCAGGGCATATATATCTGGTCTCCACCGCATATCCGCCATCGCAATAATACTCAAAAAGTGTCCTGGCCTCGCACCAGTCTTTGCTGAGCTGGCTGTTGCAGTGCCTTTTGCATTGTAATTTGTTCCGCCGTCGCTGTCAATGCACGTGCTTGGCTCTTTTTTCGCTGAAGCCCTGTCATCAGACGAGCTGATAAATCCAGGTGCATTGCTGCTTCCTGCACCTCCGCCAGAAATGACCAAGCCTGTCAGGATTGGCTGAGCGCTTGTCCTTGCCGCAGGAACTGCCTGCTGTGATCCATCAGAATTTGGTGAAAGTTCGTTGGCAAGGTATGAGACCATTGCCAAGCCAAATCCTATTATTGTTAGGGCAAGCATAAGCTTTGATGATGAACCCCTTTTATTTTTCATGTTGTCTCCACGCCAGATTTGCATTTTTTCCTTGCTCTCTTCCTGTGATTTTTTATATATGCACCAATCTACTTAAATCTTTAGGGAAACCACCTTGCTCATGCCGTGCTCATCCATGGAAACACCATATAGGTTGTCTGCATTCGAGATGATGCCGTCATTGTGACTCACCACAACATATTGGGCTTTGTCAGCATATTTTGCAATTAGCTTTGACAGCTGCTCTGAATTTTTCTTGTCAAGCGCTGCATCAACCTCATCGAAGACATAGAATGATGCAGGATCATGCTCCTGGATGGCAAAAATAAAGGCAAGCGCAGTCATGGTCTTCTCCCCTCCAGATAAGCTCTTGATGTCAAGGAACTTGCTGCCTGTCAACCTGACCTTTATCATAAGGCCTCCTTCAAACGGCTTTTCCTGGTTCTCAAGCTCGAGTTCAACTGCGCCTTTTGTCGACAGGGCAGAGAAAATTTCCTTGAAGTCCTTTGTCACCACCTCAAGGGTTTTTAGGAACAGTTCTGTCTTCTTCGATTCAATCTCATTTATCATGACAAGAACATCTTGCTTCTCGCTCGAAAGCTTTTCTTTTTTCTCCATCAGGATATTGTACTCTCTTTCAACAGCCTCGTAGATCTCAAGTGCCCTTAGATTCACATTGCCTATGTCTTGCACCATTCTCTCAAACTGGTTGATTTCCTTTCTAAGCTCCTCTTCCTCCTTGTTGAGGATTTCAACGCCCTCGTATTGCCTGAACTCTTCCTCAAGTGCTGCAAGCTCGGCCCTGACTCTTGCATTGTCAATCGATATCAGATTCATCTTCTGCTCGACTTTCCTTATCTCCTCTTCCCTGCCAATGACGCTTATCTCAGTCTTCTGCATGTCATCATTGAGCTTGTTTCTTTTGGTGAACAGCTCCTTGAACTGGCTGTAGAACTGCTTCTCTTCCTTTTCCTTTTCCTTCAGCTTCTGCTCCTCCTCCTTGATTAGGGTTCCTAAATCCTTGATGTCATTGTTGAATTTTTCAGCTTCCTTTTCGTGCTGCTTGAGTATTTTCTGAATGTTGCTTATCTCCGGCCTGAGAATTGTCTCAGATTGTGTTTCAATATTTTTCAGGTCATTTATGAGGTTGCCATTTTCTATCCTCAGTTCCTCTTTCTTCTGCTCAAAGGTGTTAAGCTCGGCAAGGAGTGTGGGATTTCTCAATTCGCCTATCTTTGCCCTCATCTCCTGTTTCCTTATCTTGAGCTGGGCCAACTCCCTGTTAGTTGTGCTGATTTTTCCCATGACCTCATTCAGCCTTGTTTCAAGGCTTTTGGACTCGTCCTCAAGCTCCTTCAATATTTTCTTCGAAACATCAAGGTCTCCTGTATCAAGGTGCAAACTTTTTTCAGTCTTGATGATCTCCCCTTCAACTGTTGCCTTTTCCTCGCGAAGGGCTGTTATCCTTTCATCAGTTTCTGCCCTTTTTCGCTCGATGACTGAGATGACTTTTTCAGTGTCTGTCACCTTTTCCTCCATCCTGGCCAGCTCCTCAGCCACCTCCTTTTCCTGGAAGGCTCCTCCTTTCTTCTGCCGGTAGCCGCCATGCATTGCGCCGCTTACCTCTGCCATATCCCCGTCAAGTGTTACCATCTTTGCAGTGCCAATGCCAATCCTTCTCGCAACATCTATGTTATCAACCACCAAAGTCGAGCCAAAGACATATGAGAATATTTTCTTGAATCTGTTGTCATAAGAAATAAGGTCAATTGCAAAGCCATGCGCGCCGTTGGCCTCCTTAAGCTTGTCCTGCTCCTTTGTAACAGGCTTGTCCTTAATCTTGTTCAATGGGAGGAATGTTGCAGTGCCCAGCCTGTTTGTCTTGAGATGCTTGATACATTTCGCTGCTGTTATGTCATCTTCGACCACAATGCTTTTAAGGTGCGGGCCTGCTGCAATCTCAAGCGCAGTTGCATACTTGCTCTGCACATTGCCAAGCTCGGCCACAGTGCCATAAACCTCGCCAAACTTGCCCCTATTTTCCATGATGTTCTTTATTGCCTCGCTTCCCGCTATCCTCTCAGAGATGGTTGCATTCTTTGCGCGAAGCTTTCCAAGCTGCTCCTGGTAATCCATCAGGCCTTTTCTAGCATTGACCAATTGTGAGGCAAGGCTTACATCTTCGCTCAGCAGCTTATTCAGTTCAAGTGTCGCAAACTTAAATCGCTCCTTCTTCCGCTTGAGGTCATCGATTTCTTTCTTGTTCTGCTTTTCGACCTCAAGCACCTTGTTCACCCTGTCACTTATGCTCTTGCTCTGGAATTCTGTCCTGTCCTTCTCCCGCAGGAGATTCTGCTGCTGTTCCCTTAGCTGTTGTATCTCAGCCTGTTTTTCATCTGCTTTTTTGTCAAGCTCCTCAATGTCCTTCTCAATGTTGCCAGCGGCATCTATCTTGTTGTCCTTTCTGAAAGAATCAATTTTGGCCAATATCCTTAACAATTCCTTTTCCTTGCCTGCCTTCTCCAGCTCAATGCGTTTCTTGTCATCAGCAAGGCCAGAAATTTTAGTATTTATTTCCTCGAAATTTTTCTGGAGCTGTTCCTTTCTTGTTGCAATCCTCTCAAGCTCATTTTTTAGCGAAGCAATTTTTGTGCTGTGTGTTGCAATGTTGACGCGCAGCTGCTCAACCTCCTTGTGCATGACAACCTGTTCCTTTTCCCCTCTTTTCTCCACTTCCTCATTCAGCCTTGCAATCTCCTTCCTGTCAGCATCTATTCTTGTCTTGAGGTCGTCGATTGTTTTTTGCACAGCATCTACCTTGACTTTGTAGCCTGATATCTCAGACTGGCTCTTGTCATTTTCAGCTTTTTTCCTGTCGAGCTGCATCTTTATCAGCGATGCTTTGTTCTGCTGAATCCTGCTGCCAAGCTCCCTGTATTTCATGGCCTGGTCCCTGTCTTTCTTGAGGTCCTTGAGATAGCCGTCCCTTTCTTTCAGGACAATTTCAGCCTCGCTTATTTTCAGGTCGACTTTTTCAAGCTCCTTGAGCGCCTTCTCTTTCTTCTCCTCGTAAACTGAAATGCCTGCAATCTCCTCCACAATCAGCCTCCTTTCCTCAGCTGACATCTCCACAAACCTCACAATATCGCCTTGAAGGATGATGTTGTAGCCATCAGGATTTATCCTTGCAATCGCAAGAAGATCGAGAATCTGCTGCCTTGTCCTGGCCTTGTCATTAATCTTGTAGACGCTCTGGCCGCTGCTCCTTACAATCCTGGTTATCTTGACAAATGGGTCCTCTGTCGGAAAGGTCTTCTTTGCATTGTCAAAGAAGATGCTGACTTCGCCCTCTTTTGCGGCTTTTTTTGTCTTGCCGCCATTATAAATAAGGTTTGCCGCCCTCTCTGCCCTCAGGCTTTTTGTGCTTCCCTTGCCGAGGACAAAGCATATAGCATCAAAGATGTTTGACTTTCCTGAGCCGTTTGGCCCGAGAATCACATTAAAGCGGTCCCCGAAGAGAAGCTCAGTCTTGTTGGCAAAAGACTTGAAGCCCCTTAGGATTATCCTGTTTATCTTTGTCATTCTTCAGTCCACCATCTTCTGGTCCACTGCCTGATATTCAGTCCGCTATCTAATAAGGTAAGCCGATTCAATTATGGTATATAAACATTTTGATGGTGCATTTGCATTAGAAAGTCGAGTGCTCAGAACTCCCCTAATCTCTTCTGCCCGCCTGCCTGGTGTGCATGCTGCCAGCTTGCCCAGCTTTTCCTGAATATTTCAGGGTATTTCTTGAAGTTTTTCTTTAGGAAATCCTGTGTCATAGGGTCAGAAGGGTAGCCTGAGCCGAAATTCTGGCCAATCTTATGCTTGATTTTCTCTATTTCTGCATCCCTTGTGACTTTTGCCAGGATTGAGGCTGCAGATACAACAGGATACTTTGCATCTGCCTTATGCTCTGCAATCAATCTTGTGTCAATGTTCAGCAATTTTTCAATGTAGCTTGTATATTTAGCTATATTAGTGCTTGGGCAGTCAAGATATGCAATCTTCGGCTTTAATGTGTTGATAATTTCGGCACTTTTCCTTGCCTCAAGCCAATTAAGATTGTCTGTGTCTGATTCAACAGCAATATCTATTTCATGAGGCTGGATGATTATTATCTTGTGATTTTTTACAAGCTTAAGAATCTCATCAAACAGCCTTTCCCGCTGCAAGGCTGTCAGCTCCTTGGAATCCCTTGCGCCAATCTCCTTTAGCTTGTGCTCTTTTGAGGCTTCAATCATTGCACCGCATATGACCAGTGGACCAATAACAGGGCCCCTGCCTGCCTCATCAATGCCTACAATGTTTGTCATTTTGTAACCTTGCAGACTTACCTTGCTGATTTGATATATATAATTTGCGCGGCAGCTGCTGTTCTTAATTGCCCGACAATTATATAGAAAATTATATATAATATCAGCAATTATCTGCAGGTATGAATAAAAGGATATCAATAATTTTGGCATTGTTGGTTCTGGTAATTATAGTTGGATGCAAACAAAAATCTGCCGCACGTGAACAAGCCAGTATTATACCGTCTGACGAAATAGTCAATAGTGTTGAGCCTGTAGTAAGCCAGCCAGTTGATAATTCTGAGCCTGCAACTCCTGAGCAGGTTGAAAGCAATACTGATCTTATAGATGAGAATGAGGAAATTGCAATCGGTGACATGGTTTAATATATTTTTTGTTTGTTCTTTTTTCACAAAGCTTTTAAACGGCCTTGAATTCTCTCGACTTTATAGCGGGGTAGGGCAGAAAGTGTCTGAATGATATTTAGGCGCTTGCCTAACCAGGAGTGCCCGGTGGGCTCATAACGCTCACTGGCGTTCGCTATCGGAGCGCCAGAGGCGTCCGAAACCCACAGGTCGGTAGTTCAAATCTACCCCCCGCTATCCTCTTTTTAAAAAAGAGGATAGAACCCAGAAAACTTGTTTTCTTCGAAAACTGGATTTTTCCATAGGAAAAATCACCTTTCTTTTGGTCAAGCTTTTCTTTCGCGAATCGAAGATGAGCGGAAAGAAAAGGTTGAAGGATAGAACCCAAAGAAAAACAATTTTGCTATGCAAAGCTTCGAAACTTTAACTCCAAAGATTTTTCATTCAGAAAAATCACTTTTGTTTTCGCCATATTTAATTTTGGTTCTCCAAACATTTTTAAATAAGCCGCTTATCAAGCAGAACATGGAAAAAGCCAATGAACCTGCCAAAGAAGAAAAATCAAATGTATTTCATTTCTATACATTTGGCATTATGAAGCGCCTTTATAATTGGGTACTCTCATGGGCAGAAAGCAAATATGGAACATTAGCTCTTTTCATTCTTGCATTCATTGAATCGTCATTTTTCCCAATTCCTCCTGATGCTCTTATGATGCCGCTATCATTGTCTAAGCCCAAAAAAGCATGGTTTTTTGCATTAATTACAACAGTTGGTTCAGTGCTAGGGGGAATTTTTGGATGGTTTATTGGCCATACACTCTATGAAACAGTTGGCAAAAGAATAATAGAAACCCTGCATTATCAGGCAGAGTTTGCCCTTGTTGGCACATATTATGAGCAAAA
>Ga0209211_10013392_pt1 | contig 10170 bp, 3 predicted proteins | sample RifGroA2_FD_183992 | JGI IMG/M metagenome (GOLD analysis project Ga0209211, IMG submission 183992) | Groundwater microbial communities from Rifle, Colorado, USA - Groundwater A2 (SPAdes) (version 2) | ecosystem: Environmental > Aquatic > Deep subsurface > Groundwater | place: Rifle, Colorado...
AATAAATAATTTTTTCTTTGCAGGACAAGGCAAATCATTAGACCAACTTACCCAATCATATTCAGCATAAGCTTGACCATGACCATGGCAAAACTGACATCCGACACAATCATGCGACATTGGTGAAGCATTGTACCAATTTGAATGGCAAACATTGCATAACCCTTGTGTTCCAGCCCAATCGACTGTTGTTCCTGAAATTGAAATAACGACCGAACGACTTGATCCAAAAGTAGCCCAAGGTGGTCCTAAAAATGGGCCTGTATATCTCTCGCCATCATCAACATATGATGTTCCATTAACAAAATCACGAATCATATAAGGATTTCCTAACGTATTTGATGTTGTATAAGAACCATGTTGGTCGTGGCAATCTAAACATTGTAAATTATATTGAGGAGCTCCTGAATAACCAGTCCAAGCTCTTTTTGAATTACTACCATGTGCACTATTTGTCCATCTATAATCAACCCACCAAGGCGAAATACCATAATTACATGATTCAAGCCCACGCAAAGGAATAGAAGGACCGGTAACACTTAAAGGAAAACCTGGAGAATTTGGTCCAGTACCACCATTATGGCAACTTATGCAAAAGTCATTTGTTGTAAAAGTCCAATTATTTGTTGGATTAAATGGGTCTATAATTATTGATGTTTGAGATGATGTGTGTGCACCATGACAATTTAAACATTCTAATTTTGCTCCGCTAAAGCTCTGGTCAGAATCGCTAATATCATGATGACTATTAACAGCTCTGAGAGTGCCCTCTTCTCCCCAACAAAAATCGCCATACTTTTCGTTCCACTGTAAAGTACCAAGAAATTTTGTTTTAGCATCGGGAGCCATATTTCCATTACCAAAAGGGTCTAATGGTGTAGCAATTCTAGTTGCTCCATCTGTATCATGACAGCTTTGGCAAAAGGTAGAAACATCAGGGTCAGTATGTATTGAATCTACTTTTAGAAAAGTATAAATACTGCTATTATCAGCATCAATTAAATCAACATAGCCATCTTTATGTGAAGTCATATCATGACAAATTTTACAATCATTCCCATCAAGAGCAGCCCCATAATGTGCATGTGTATTACTTGCTGGAAACTCAACTACAATTGCCCTTCTGCCTCCAATAGGAATACCATCTCCATTATCTTGTGATACATTATGACAACCAATACAATCAATTGGCACAAATGCATTTTCATGTGGATGGCAAGATATACAATCGCTTCCATTATTATGACTACCTCCAGTACCGTCATTTTTATGATAATTTGTAGCAGTGTGACAAACTTCACAAACCCCATTAAAAGTTGCATCACCATCGGCATAGGAATTTGCTCCCGAAGTTGAAGATAAAACAACAGGTTTTATTCCACTATTTGGTGTAGAAATGTTACTTCTAACCATATAAATATTTGTTTTGTCGGGATTGTGTGCTTGATGGCAATTTGAGCAAGACATTCCTTGATGGTCGCCATAAGTATGACAGCTTTTACATAAATCATTATCATTAGTCTGACGTAACAGATACCCATCATTTGTAGTAGCATAATGAACACTGTGACAACTCGAACATTCAACTTTTGAATTAAACAAAATCAAAGAGTTTTGTGGTGTTGCAAAAAACCTTGAATCGCTTGACGAGTAAGAAATTCCAACAGGATGGCTTCCTCTGTTATTTATATCATCTGTATATCTCATAATATCTCTTGCAGTATGGCAATTTTTGCATAATGCGTCAGCCGAATTATCAGTTCTTAAAAAAGGACTATAAGTTTGCGAGTGCTGATTATGACAAGTTGAACAAATAATAGTATCATTAACCAAACGTAGAATCATTTCACTATCGGTGGTAAGATTTGTTTCAAAAGCTGAATTAATTGAAGGTTTCTCCCACGAATGTGAGTTACCACTTATACCTGGAATAGCTTTCATTGCATTTGAGAAAGGCTTTGCACTTGCAACTCCTGATGAATTATGGCAACTAATACATAAATTAGCATTTCCATTTACTCCTGTAATAATTCCACCAGAAGAATTATGAGTCATGTGACAAGAATTACAAGTACCATGAGGCAAGGCACTTATCCCAAAATAATTTAAAGTATATATGGGTTTAAAATTTGCAATTGTAATATCAATTAAAAAAATGCTTAAGCTAATAATGATTATAAATACTATGTAATTTTTTATTTTTTTTCGCATTATATTTCAATGAAATAACTGTCAAAATTAAATAATATAAAATGATATAACATGTTCTTTAGCAACAAATTTATTAAAAACTAATCTTTAATACATCGAACACTTAAAGCGTCTTTTTTAAAATAATATCCTCTGTTTATATCACTTGAGTCATGATAAAGTCGCCTCGAAAATGCTTGCTTTGAATCAAACTCTGTGGTTGACCAAAAATAAGCATACAACTCAGGATACCTAAATGAGCCATCAAATGTTCTAATTACCTGAGGAATACCACAAAAACCACTTTTATTATCTGCTCCTGTTTCTGGTTCAGTCCAATGCAAATGACCTACTTCTTTTAAATTATTTCCAATAAACATTCCCCGATGCCCAATTTTATTACAATCTTTATCTACATCAGGTTCTAAATAATTTTCAAGAATACAAAATTCATTATCTGAAGGAACATGCCAACCTGAAGGGCAAATGTTTCTATTATCGACAACTACATACCACGTATAAAGTCTGCCATATATTTTAATTAAGCTATCAACATTTTGATATGCCCATTGATATTTTGGATTTATAGAATTTGATAAGTCTAAAGTATCGGGCTTTGATGTATCTATTAAATCGCCATTTTGATAATGAATTACTCTCAAATTTTCACTCATCCAAAACTGAGTTCCAATTTTAACCGTTTTATAAATATTTCCATCAATATCAGTTATTTCAACATCACCGACTTGAGAAAAAGCAAAATAATTAATTAAAACTGCAAAAGAGAATAAAAGTATTTTTAGCATAACTTCTTTGAATAACAATTTTTACTAATTACCTTATTATAAATATTGTAACTCTAATATGCTGGATTATAATCCTTATTTCCAATGATAGCTATGATCTTGAAAACGTGAATTATTATCATTAGTATAATAACTTGCCACCTGATGGCACTTACTACAAATTTCATAATCATTTGCACTACCTCCTCCATGAGCTGAAACGTAATTATAATTTGTACCTGCTCCAGTTCCATTATCTAAAATATGAAGATTTGTTGACCCATGAGGTCCTCTGCCATATCCAGCTCCTGCATTTGAGTTAGTATGACAATCGGAACAATAAACTCTTGATGTATAAGTATATCCAGCTTGAAATGTTCCGGCATTAATATTAAGGTTTTTACCTGCTGCCATAATTGGGTGATACGACAAGCTACTTGGATTATATTCCTGTGCCATATCTCTTGAGTCGGCTATTTGAGAATTTGTTCCACCAGTTGTAACTTTTTTCAAACCATCGGCAACAAAAGCTGTTAATCTAAAGCCATCGGGTAAATATGATGGTAATGTTGTATAGCTTGAGTGGCATTTATAACAAACCTGATATTCTTGTGTAACAGCATTTTGCCAAATAAATCCAGTTGGAGCACCAGCTCCTGAATATGTAGGTTCTACTCCTTTTGCTCCAGTCATAGTTGGGAATAAAGTTGGTGCAGTTGCAGTTCCGGCTTTTACTCCATGCGGATTATGACAATCTACACATTCAACATGTCTGTTTGCTCCACCAAATGAAGCTCCTGTTGTTTCTCCAGCATCATGCTTACGATAGTATGCAGTAGGATCGTGTTTAAAAAATTGTGTTGCTGAATTTGTATATGAACTAAAAGCTAAGTGTACTTTAACTGATGCTACTCCTGCCGCTCCATGACAACCAAGACAAAACTCTTCTTCTTCATCCATTGGGTCTGCAGTTCCATCTGTAGCTTTTGTATATGGCGAAAGCATAGTGCTTTTATTTGAACCATGACCGTTATCGTGACAATTTAAACAAGTACTTGTAGTTGCTGCACCTTTATGTGCAGAAGCATTCCACATTGTTGCGTCAACTAATGGAACTGAAACATTATCACTAAATGGTGTCAAATCTCCATTAGCACCATTGCTATCGTGACAATTTAAACAAAAAGTTTCAATACTTGATTTATCTACAGGATCATAAGTTATAACATTCAAATATCCTTGGTCTGGGTCAAATAATTTTATGTTTCCCTTTTTATGGTCTCCCATATAATGGCATTTAATACAATCATTTACATTAGGAATTGAACCAGTTACATGATGCGAAGTTCGTTTAAAATCACCACCTGTTCCAGTTCCATTTCCGTTTGCATCTACAATTTGTCTTCTTCCTCCTGCTGGACCAACTCCAAGTTTATCCTGAACAGTATTATGACATTGAAAGCAATCTGTTTGAGCATAAAAACCTTGATTATGAGGATGACAAGTTACACACTTTTGAGTCGAAGGCATGTGGCGAGCATCAGCTGTTCCTCCATTAATATTTGTATAATGATCTGTCAATGTGTGACAAACTTCGCAAATACCATTTGCAGTTCCTGATGCATCTCCATAATTTGCAGCAGTGGTATTTGTCGCAAAAGATACAGGCATCGAACCGCTATTTGGAGTCGCTATATTATCATTAAGGAGATAAATATTTGACGAACCATTTCTGTGAGCATAATGGCAAGTTGTGCATGTCATACCTTTATGGTCAAGTGTTGAACTATAACTTTGGTAGCTATGGCAATCAGCACATAAATCATCCTTAGAAGAATTACGTAATAAATTTCCATCATTTGAAGTTGAAGCATGTACTTTATGGCAAGATGAGCAAATAACATTACCTCCAGTACTCATTGGAAGCAAAGTAGATTGAAATCTTGAATCGGCAATATTATATGCAATATCAATTGGATGAGTGCCTTTGTTTGAAGGATTCATTGCATAAGTAGTCTTAACTCTTGCAGAATGGCAATCTTTACATAATTCATCGCTTGTACTAACTTCCCTTAAAAAAGGTGAGCCAAGAGCAGAAGTGTGCTGATTATGACAAGTAGAACAAATTATAGAATCTCCAGGTAATCGGAGTAACATACTTGCTATTGTAGTAAGGTTTGTTTCATAAGGTGCATTTACTGAAGGGATATCCCATTGATGTGAAGTTCCACTTGCTCCGGGAATAGCTTTCATTGAATTTGCAAAAGGCTTCGAACTAGCTGTTCCACTAGAGTTATGGCAGTTGATACATAAATTAGAATTTCCATTAATAGCTGTTAATTGTCCTCCGGGTGAAGTGTGATTAATATGGCACTGATTACATGTATTGTGAGGAGGAATTACTGTAACTGCTATACTTGAGGACGTTGATGTTCCACAAGCATTTGAAGCTGTAACTGAAATATTTCCGTCTTGACCAGCTAAACCTGATGTAACTGTTAAAACCGTTGTTCCAGCACCACCGTCGATTGTCCATCCTGTTGGTACTGTCCAATTATAAGTAGTAGCCCCAGCAACAGGGTCAATATAATAATTTAATCCACCACTTTCTGGTCCTGCTGATGAAGGTCCTGTAATTATTCCAGGATTAGAAGGAGCGGAATTTACTGTCATTGTAATTGTATTTGAGGTAGCAGTTAAAGGTGATGCACAAGGTGAATTACTTGTCAAAACACAACTTACTTGATCGTTATTGACTAATGAAGCATTTGTATAATTTGGACTATTAGCACCAACATTCCCACCATTGAGTTTCCATTGATAAGCAGGAGTTGTTCCTCCAACAGTAGGCGTTGCTGTAAAAGTTACAGAAGTTCCAGAACAAATTGTTGAACCGGGAGCAGCACTTATAGCTACAGCAGGAGCTGCAGTAACAGCCGAAGTTATACCAGTTACTTGAAAATTTCTAGAACCCAAAGTAGATGCTGTTGAACCAGAACCATATAGCCTTAATGTAATAGTTTGACCTTGAGCGACAACAATTGAAATAGCACCTGAAGTAAAATTAAAATTTGTATTAGAAGCTGTCATATTATAATTTCCACCAATTTGAATTTCTGGAGCACCCGAAATAGAATACCACATTTCAAAGCAACGACTTGCAGCACTTGACCTCCCAATAAAAGTAACTAATGTAACTTCTAAATCGTTACAACCTGATGGCGATACAGTGTATTCATAATATTTAGTTAATGTTGGAGTGCAATATCCTCCACCAAAATTTGTTGCCCTTGCACCGTAAGTTGCATCATAAGTCGGAACATTTAGTCCTGCACTGAAAGTATGAGCAGTAGCAGTTACGTTTCCTGTAGTGGTAACATTTCCATTAGCTGTAGAAGCCCATGTTGCAGTTGCAGCCTGAGAAAATGCATTGTTAGAATATGATGTTAAAAACAAGAGCATAGCAATTAGGCTATATTTGTTTAGAAAAAATAATGAAACTAAAGATGTATGCTTTTTCATATTATATAGATATTATTCTTTAATAATTCACTTAATTAATATATAAACTAAAGTTTATTGATTACTAATTTTTCTGTTTTTGAAATACCGTCAGCAACAATCTTAATTGTATATATTCCTGATGATAAATTTGTAAGGTCAATATTTTCAATTGAACGATTATAATTTCCAGATTGAATAATCTGACCTAAAGAATTAGTAACTTCAATTGTCCAGTTTTTTTGATTATTTCCAATTATTGCAATTGTAACATCGCCATTTGATGGATTTGGAAATACAGAAATACTAGTTTCAGAATTCTTTGAATTAATATTTACACCAAGTAAATTAATAATTTGTGATATTGTACTATCTGCACAAATGCCATTAGATGCAGTAATCATTACAGTATAAATATCAGGCGATTGATATAAGTGAATTGGATTTACATCTGCACTTGACTGTCCATCACCAAAGTTCCATAAATAAGTATTTGCATTTTGAGAGTTATTTGAAAATGTAATTTCAAGTCCATTTGTATTATAAATAAATGATGGATTTGCATAGTAACTTTCTGATATTAATGTGCTTCCAGCGATATTAACTCCAATACAATTATTAGAAGAAATATTATTAATTTGATAAATACCTGAGCTACTAACTGATAAATTGTATGGATTATCAGAAGTTGTAATAATATTTGGATTTAAACCATCAATCGTATATGTAAAAGTCCAAGGAGCTAAACCACTAAATTCGACAGGAATATTAACATTAGAACCAACACAATATGATGCAGAAGAATTAATCAAAGAGGCAGACGGTAATGGAATTACAACAACTTCAGGAGTTCCAAGTGTAGATAAATTAGAACAATTATTGTCAGAAACAGATTGAATTTCATAAACACCTGCTTCGGCTGTATTTAATATATATTGATTATCAGAAGTTGTAATATCAATTTGATTAAAATTATTAACTGTATATGAAAAAGTCCAGGGTGCAGTACCAGTGAAATTTATAGGTAAATTAGCAATTTCTCCTTCACAAATTTGCAATTGATTGTTTCCATCGACAAATTCAGAAGTTGGTAACGGATTTAATATAACATTTGAAATGCCTATATTATTAGAACTAACGCAACCATCTCCATATAAGCTAGTAATTTGATATGTTCCTGCTTCATTAACTTGTAATTGGTATAGATAATCAGAAGTAATGACTTCAAGATAAATACTATCGTTTATTGAATATACAAATGTAAATGGAGCATTGCCTGTAAATTCAACTGGAATTTCAACTACATTGCCAGAACAAATACTTGTATTTACTTCTGTCATTATCGATGTTGGAAGCTCTTTAACAATTAATTGTTTTGTGCTTTGTAATGTACTTGAACTACAATTAGCATCGCTAATATTTATTATACTATACTCTCCAGTCTCAAATGCTGTTAGTTCATAGGTATTTGCTAACGAAATTTCTGAAACAGGATTTTGATTATTTAATGTGTATGTAAATGTCCAGGGTGCGATACCTGTAAATTCAATTGGAAAAACAGTAAATTCACCTTGACAAACTGAGACTACAGAATTAGAAGTAAATGAGGAAGTTGGGAGGGCACTTATAGATATATCGGCATTGCCTACAAAAACACTTCCACTACAACCACCTGCCGAAATAGAAGTTATCTCAAATAATCCAGCTTCAGATGTTGTAATAATATAAGGATTATTTGCAGTAGTAATTGATATAGGATTTGCTCCATCTTTTGTATAGGTTAATGTCCATGGAGAAGTTCCTGTTAATTGAACTGGAATATTTATTGAACTTCCAGAACAAATTGAAGTATTGCCAGTTGAAATATTTGTAGTTGGAATTGTGCTATTAACAGTGATTTTTGCACTTCCTGAAAAGCATGTTCCTGCTTTATTCAAATCAGAAATTGCTACAATTTCATATAATCCGCCTTCAGCAACATTCAAAATATAAGGATTATCAGTTGTTGTAACATTAACAGGATTTAATCCATCAATAGTATATGTAAAAGTCCAAGGTGCTGTTCCTGTAAAATCAATTTTAATATCAGCAAATTGTCCCGAACAAATTGTAGCATCAGAATTTATAATATTAGACGTTGGTAATGTATCATTTATATTAAATATTTCTAATGCACCATTGTTCATTGAAGTAATTATCGCTCTTTCTTGCGAATCAAAAAGAATATCCATTGGAACATTTAAATCACCTGTTTGTGTTCCAAATTGACCAAAACGTGTTACAAAATTATTGTTTTTGTCAAAAACTGTAATATTTCCCTGAAATGGATCGCAAACGTACAAGTTTCCACATTTTCCAATAGTCATTCCTTGAATTCGATAAAACTGACCATCTCCATTACCAACTGAAGCAAAGCTTCCTTGAAGGACACCAGCTAAATTAAATTTCCAAATTTTACAAGGAGGATTAAAACCAGTTCCAACGCCACCATGTTCTGCAACTAAAATTCTACTATTTCTTGAATCATAAACGACTTCTGATGGAAAAATTAAAGTTCCAACACCAATTGTTTGAATTAAATTTGCAGAAATATCAAGAACTAAAACTCTCTTTAATTCGCCATCCACAACATAAAGATTTCCTTCTGGGCTGAAAGTCATTGATGAAGGAAAAGAGCATCCAATATAAAACTCTGAATATGTTCCATTTGATTCGACTTTATAAATTTTACCATTTTCACCATCTCCAACAAAAATTTCTCCTGAATTATTTATAGCAATCGATAGTGGCGAAATTCCAACATTTATTGATTCAAGATAGTTTCCTGTTGCATCATATTTCTTAATATTTTTAGTTACTCCATCAGTAACATAAATATTATCAGATGCATCAATTGCAAATTTTACAGGAGCAGATAAATTATCGTTAATTCTGGAAATATGAATAATATCAGCAGAATTTATTTGAGAGTAAATAGATGAAAGAGCAATATTTACGATAAGAGTAAATAGTACTAAAAATTTACTTGTTTTTTTCATAATAAGACCTATTTTGAAAGGTTAATATATTTTATTTAGACGATTAAACTAATTTATAGATGCTTTAAAAACACTTAACATGTTGTAAAGCATAGCTTGTAAACATTAAAATTAATAATTTATATCTGATTTATGATTTTCCCCATGACATTTAAGCAAGCAATATCTGTTACCTGGAGCTCCATCAATAAATTTTAGTTCACCATTATAGGAAGAAACAACTGCTGTGTTAAAATTTATCAGATTTGAATTATTAGTACTATTTCCCTGCAAACTACTAATTCCATGCGAATCGTGACAAACGCTACATGGTGTTCGTTCTTCTACAATATGTTTTCGGTGTTCTTTAAATGTATTATTTCCACCAGTATTATTAATTATACTATTTCTATCGTGGCAACTGTAGCATAAAGCATAATTGGAATATGATTCTGATGTATTATCGGAAGTAATATATTGATATTTTAAAATTTGTGGATATATTGATCCATGTGGACCGGAAGGAGCATCAACTCCATTACTGGCATGACAATCTGAACAATAAATTATACTTGATGAGGTAAGTGGAGAAATTAAACTAGGCACATTTGGATTCGCACCCTGTCCGACAACTGCATGATGTGATGGGTTTGTTGTAGCAAATTCAAGTCGAACAT
>Ga0209211_10013396_pt1 | contig 10169 bp, 11 predicted proteins | sample RifGroA2_FD_183992 | JGI IMG/M metagenome (GOLD analysis project Ga0209211, IMG submission 183992) | Groundwater microbial communities from Rifle, Colorado, USA - Groundwater A2 (SPAdes) (version 2) | ecosystem: Environmental > Aquatic > Deep subsurface > Groundwater | place: Rifle, Colorado...
TGCTGCCCCGTTGCAGATTCCTGCGCATTTTGCGACAAAATCGTTGGTTCCGATTTCCTTCTTCCCAACGGAAATGCCTTCAATCACAGAATTGTAATGGAACCCAAAATTCTTTATAACAAGGTATCCGCGGCCCTCCCTGTCGCAGTTGTTCGTGGCGCCGTGGATGGTTGCCTGGAAATCCGGGTACGCCGCATTCCCGAACCTGAACCAGTTGTTGCACGATCCTCCGCCCCAATAGGTGGAGCAGGTCTCCTCGCCAGGCGCAAGTGTAATGTCCAAATCCCGATAAATTCCTTGTTCAACATCGTAATAGAATGAATCGCTGTCCCCCCTCCGGTAATCCCCGTTATAACAACCGTGCTGGAACCCGTATTCCTCACCTTGATGTGGAACTGGCTCACGACCCTGTTTGAAGTCTCGGTCCTTTCGAATGCTGGTCCGACTTCCACCAGGGCAAGCGGGCTTGCGGACTTCCAGTATATTTCGCTTTCAGCAAGCATTGCATCGCTGGAAGTGCCGGGAAAGAATCCCAGCAGCGCTATTGCCACAAGCGCTATCACAAGAACAACCGCGAGCAGCACCAGGTATTCGGTGGCACCCTGTCCGGCTTGAGAAAAAGTCGAAACTATCGAGGCGAATCGCCGTTTATGGCGCATATGCGGCTGCCGGGATTTGAACCCGGACCTCGAGCTTGGGAAGCTCAGATACTAACCAGGTTATACTACAACCGCTTTGTAAGGAATTTCCCCCGCGTAGTTCGTTATTTCTTCATAAATATCTTTATTAGATGGGACGTATCCGCGCTTCACAAAATATTTGAACTTGACGATATTTTTGGGGTTCGAGCTCCCTACTAGCCTGAAGAATCTCAGTACTTCTTCCTGATCTTGAACCCTTATATCGTGTCCTTCTGTCGTATAGCCGCTTATCGTAAAACTTTTTGAAGGAGTGAAACCCGTCTTTTTTAGCAGGAAAACTATGCCTTTTCTGATGCTTGGAGACATTGTCTGAAATTCAATAATGGCTCGCCTGTAACCTTTTTGTTTGTAGTAAATGCCGCCATCGGTGTCAACTAGCCCCCTGAGCGCGCCATAAACAAATTCTGTCCTTTCCAGTATCCATTTTGGCAAAGAAGCACGGTTTCTTATCTTGTTACCGGCAGTCAATCCCATGCCAGTTAAAAATTTGACTAACTCGCGCGAATAGCAGTCTAAAATTATTGTATTCTTATTGGTGTAGCTGGCAAATATCTTCGTCTCAATTCCGAATAGTTTTCTAATTTCTCGCCTAATGTATTCCAAGTACTCCTTCTCATGAATTGCACATGTAATTGTCAGTTCATTTTTTCCGATATATCCATCACCAAGAATTGCTCCAAACAATTCAGCAAGCTCCTCGCTTTTTTCAGGGATATCTATCTTTTTTGTCCACCTTCGTCCGCCAGTTGTTTTGCCCCCTACCTTCTGTCCCCAGTTTGACGACAATACCCCCTCCACCATTTCAGCCCTGATTTCACTGAACTTCCCTATCTGATATTTCTTGACGAGTTTCTTCGCTGTTTTGTAAGGGATGGTTGAATTTTCCTCCCCCCAGTCAATCCTCAATGTTTGGGCGCTGACTCCTGCCATTTCTGCCAAACCATCCCAAGTCAGTCCGCTTCTTTCCTTTATTTTTCTGATGAGTTCCCGTTGCAATCCCGCCTTGAATCTTAGGCGTTTGCCTGAGATGTTTTCTCCTCTCCTTCTCATTATTTTTTTACTGCAGGGAGCTATTTAAAGCTATTATTTTTCCTACCAGGCTGGACTACAGCCGCGCGTCTTTTGTTGGGGCTGCCCTATATTATAAAGTTTGCCGGCGAATCGGTTTTCCGTCTTTGGGAATTGCGCAAATGCGCAGCAAAAGGTGGTTTTGGATGGCTGAGAAAAATCCGGTCTGGGCAGCGGTCTTGAACGTCATCCCAGGGCTTGGAACCTGGCTGGTCTGCAAAAACGGGAGCAAGGGCATCAAGCTTTTCGGGATAGCGATCGTCCTCTGGATAGTTACGATGATTTCGTTTGGTCTTCTCGGCATCGTGTATTTCGCATACTGGCTCGTGGTCATTTACGATGGCTACATGGAGGCGCAGGGCAAGCCGCTTATCAAGATCTGAAATAATGCCCCAGTCAAACCGAACCGATTAAATTGCTGCGGCTGGAATATCCTACAATGGGCATTCCTGTCAAGGCTATTTTCGCCTTCAACGCAAACATAGACCACCTCAAATCGGCAAACGAGGAGGACATTGCTAAAATCGGGAAGTATTCCCCCCAGATAGCCAGCCAGCTTTCAGAATGCTTTTCCTGGGGAATGCAAAAGGAAATAGCAATCGACCAACATGGGTGCGAATTCTTCCTCTCAAGCTTCAGGTTTGACTCCAAGATGGTGGGCGGGCAGGCTGGGAACGCAGCCGAGCAGGCATCGGCGCTTGGGGTGGAATCCTTTCTCCACTCGAATTTCGCAAATCCCGACCTGTTGCAGCTTTTTTCGCGCCAGGAAAAAATCCTGGTTGCAGACGAGAACGGATTCTTCCCAGCGGCATCTGCAAAAAACGAATCAAAAAGCGCGCACCATTTTGTGTTTGAGAACACTGAAAGCCACACAAGATTCATCGCATCTTACGATCCTTTCCCGCTTCACCCGGAGGACAACTTCTGCAGGCATATTGAAAAGGAGCTTCCCCAAACCAACAAAGCGTTCATTGGCGGCCTGCACCTGGTGAAGACTCCTGACAGGATGCGCAAGTTCCTTTCCGAAATGAAAAAGTGGAAGGAACTCAATCCGAAGCTCCAAATGTTCCTTGAAATGGGCGAGTTCCAGTCCCGCGATGTCCTCAAGGCCGTGCAGGATGAGGTATTCCCATTTGTGGACATGGTGGGGCTGAATGAAGCCGAGCTTGGCTCATTAGGCTATGAGCTTGAAGAGCTAGCCGAACACGCTGCCTCCGTGCTTTTCCACACTGCAGAGGACAGCAGGGTAATCCCAGAAAGCAAGACAAATGCAGCAGCGCTTGAGTTTGCGAGAAGGTGCGCATCATTCTTCGCCGAAAATGGCAGGAGGGCCACACAGGATGATATTCGGGGCTACGATGCCAAGTTCATCCCCTCGCCGGCAAGAATAGTGGGCTTGGGCGACACTTTTTCCTGTGCCTACTTCATGTCTATCTGACCTTGCCGGAAAGGTAGGCAGCGGCAAGAACCCACGCCTCGAACGCGAACACCGTCACCGTCTCAAAAAAGGGCGCGAACTGCCTGGAAATTTCTGCAAAAAGGAAAGCCGCAGACAGCAGCACTTGCAATGCTCCGAGCGCAAACAGCAGGTTTGCGTATCCCTTCTTTCGTGCATTGCTAACCGTGAAGGCAAGGACTGCGATTCCTGCGAGCGCAAAATATGCAAAGGAGAAAGTATAGTGTGGGGGGGTGGTGGTTGGGAACAGTCCGACTCCCAAGAGCGCAATTCCGGAAAGCATTCCTGCCGCGCAGGCTGCGGTGCCAAGTTTGCCCGTTGCAGATTTCCTGAGAAGATAAAAAACTCCAACCACTATCATGCCAGCAAACATGCAGCCGTAATTGAAGAAAGGCGCGGAAGGCGCGAGGGGATTTCCGTATGAGGATAGGTAATCCTGGAAGAATGTGAGGCTCGGATTTGATAGGACCGCAAGCGCAAGGAGCAGGTTGAACAGCAGGAAACCAGCAAGCGCGGCTGCAAAGGGTCTGTTCATGCAGCCTTTACACTAGTAGAAAATAAAAAAACATGCGACGATCTGGAGCGGCGGCTCCAGATGTCAATTTTTTTCAAGAAGAAAAAAATGCGACCGCGCTTGGGCTTGCCAGCCCAAGGGTTCGGCATTTTTATAAATAAAAAATGCGACCGCCGTAGGCGGACGCCTGTCTTCAGAGCGGATGCCCCTTGAGACCCCCCTGGCTGTTTGGAAATGTAGCATTTGGGATTTATATTCCTGCTCCCAGTGCTGCGAGGATTATGCTGCCCTGAAAGCAAACTGCTCCGCTCGGAATGAGACAGCCCGGAGGCAGGGAATTGATGATTACGGCCTTAACATATCCGTGCCGGGTTGATGCGGTTATGAGGGGAGTTATAGCGAGCGAGGAGGCGCTGATGCCGGGGCACTGCCCTGCCAGGCTGCTTCACAGGGAGAGCGAAATAAGGGAGATTGGAAGGGCAATAAAGCCTCTTTTTGAGGGCAGGCAGCCGGACAACCTATTCATCTTTGGGGGGGCGCGGGAACGGGCAAGACAGCGTGCATAAAGCACGTTCTTGGGGCTCTGGAGGGGCGCAGCACAAGGGTAAAGTCCATTTACGTGAACTGCTGGCAGCACTCCACGAGGATGGCAGTCTATTCGCTCATTGCAAAGGCAATTGGTGAGATGATGCCAAGGAGGGGGCTGGCAAGAGTAAAATAACGCTTGAGGACGTGGATTCCGACCCGAAGTCTGCGGGTCCTACAAACAACTCCGAGCTGGAACTAAGCGATGAGGAGCGGCTGATTCTTGACATAGTGAAAACCGGCCCGAAAAGCTCCACCGACCTTTACCTGGCATTTTTCAGGAAGCTGCGGAGAAGCAAGCGGCAGATAAGGAATTACCTGAGCGGGCTTGAAGCCAAGAAGCTTCTGCACATACAAACGGTGGAGGGAATAAGCCCCCTGCTCAACACGCGGATGATACAACTTAACATTGGGAGGGAAAGCGCATGAGGGGAGAAGGTTTTGTTTCGAGAAGCAGCGCAGGTTCATATCTGCGGGGCAAGGGCGTTAGGATTTTCTCCCAGCTCGCTCTGCGGCTTGATGAGAAGGTAAGGGAAATCCTGGAAGCGGCTATCAAAAGGGCGGAAGGGAACGGAAGGAGCACGGTAATGCCGCAGGATATATGATTATATAGTTGTAATGAGTGGTTATACTGTGAAATTCAAGCCTTCAGAACGCCAAAACAAGACTGCGGCAAAGCCTAGTTTTACTGTCGGCAGGGTGGCGCTTTGGGCCGTTCTCATCCCGCTCAGTGCAAGCATTATATTTAGCGGCTGCGCGAATAGCAAGCAATCCGAAACTACGCAGGAGAAGAGGGGCATGAACAACGAAGCGCAACTCAAGAATTCGCCGAAAAAGGCCGAGGCTGTGATGGATACACTCAAACTGACCCCCGTAAAAGTAAGGAATGATTTTCTGGATTCTGGCCCAAAGAGGGATTCACTCCTCAAGGCAAGGATAAAGGAACTTGATTATGCCATTGCGAATGCAGCACCGCTGCCGGACAGGGAGCATCCGAGCAACCTTACAGCGGCGCAGATAAAGGAGATATCAAAAAATTTGGTATATTACACGACCGAAGCTGCACTATGTGATGCTGCATTGAAAGGAGATAAAGCAGCAGTGGAGAAATATGTCGCCGAACTTTTGCAGTTTTCGGAGTCCGTTGGGGAAAAAGAGAGGGGAGAGGGCATAATCAGGAAATTCCGTGCCATTATGGAAACAAAGTGAGTCGCCTCTACTTCTCCTTTTCGGCAAGATAAGGCTCAAGCAATTTCCTGTATTCGCTTCCTTCCGGGACTATTTGATTGATTTTTTTCGCTATCTCATGCGATTCGGTTCGGTTTCCTAATTCATCGGCAATCCGGATGTGCTGGTAAGCCACAAAGAAGTAATCCGGATGCATGTCAAAAGCTCTCTTCGAATAGCTGTAGGCTTCCGCCAGCAAATCTTTCGACTCAGTTTCTATTGCAAGACTATGCAAACCCAATGCCGCATAATAGCCTGCAAGATACATGTTCTGGTTGAGGTCCGAGCATCCCTTGAAGAGCGTTTTCGCATCCCCTCCCCTTTCCTTCGCAATGACGCCAGCCTTGTAGGATGCATAGAAGCTCTTCGGGTTGAGCTTGGCCGCCTGCAGGATGCTCTCGTTGCCCTCCGCCTCCTTGCCCTGCCTCCAGAGCTTTACCCCGTTTTCAAGAAGGAAAAGGGATTTGAGTTCGTTATCCGTCTTGTCCTCCGCGTATTCAAGCGCCACCGGCTTTGTTTCATCGGGCTTGTTTTTTCCAAGCTCCGGCAGGTAAATTCCTTCCATTTCGCCTGAAAACTTCGCATATTTCTGGGAATCCTTGTCCAGCACGATATCGCTTATCTTCTTTGGTGCAATCAGCAGGGCTGGATCAATGAGCCAGCCATCCGCGACAACTGCAGCAGTGGCATGTCCGTCAGCCTGCTCGCCATACTTTGATATTGCGTGGATGCTGATAACGGACGAGTCAAAGCCGTAAAGCCCCAAAAGCTCGTTGGTGAGCAGGGAAATCCCTATGCAGTTTGCTTGGGGCTTCTCTTGGGTTTCGCCCTTCTGGAATGCAAGCATCCCCCTGGCCAGCTCTTCCGGCGTGAGGATTTGCTGCACCTCGTTTTGAAGGTCAATGTTCTCTCTCAAGACCCTGATTATGGAACTTCCGAGGCGCTGTATCCTTGGCTTATACTTTTCGCTGCCCTCGCGCTTGCGCATGTCCTCGTTTACAAGAGCGAGGAGATTCTTTGCGGTCTCTTCATTCAGGTGGATGTCTGCTTCCTTCTTCTCCTGATAGCCAGCCACAAAGTAGAAGCTCTCGCCCTCGAGCTTTCCGGTAAGATGGAATGGAGCGCTCTCCTTGCGCAGCTTGTAATTCGATTCCTCTATTATCGCATTGTATATGCCGATTATTTGCTCCTTGTAATCGGACTTTATGACCATTGAAAAAGAGCTTATGACATCGCTGTGGTCTGGATTTTCAAGGAGTTGCGCCCTGCACTTTTCAAGAAGGAGCGTTACTTCGGACAACGCTCGCAGGCGCACCTGCTTTGGGTCGAAAGCAGTTGCGTGGGTTGGCTGCTGCTTTTGAGTAGGTTCTGCTTGAAGCATTTCAGGCATGAGCCGTAAATGGAACTTCCAGATATAAAGGGTTTTGCAGTTTCGTACCAAATCCTGCATGCAGAGGTACAACTGGGCATTTTCATGCGACCGCCGGGATTTTCACACAAAGCACCAGCCAAACAGGGAGTTTGGGGGGCGCAGCACTAAGGGGGCGGAGCCCCCCTTGGGGTTGCATTTGAACCCGGCTCGCGAGATTTGTGCGGCCGATTCCGTACAAACCGCCACATCAGCCATGGCAATCTCGAATCCTAACCAGGCTAGACTACGGTCGCATTTTGCCTGCAAAATGCAAACGGGCGGGCTAAGCCCGCTGCGGTCGCATCGCAGGGGAGAATTGGCGTGTTTGGTTTTAAAACGGTTGTGTTTCCTTTGCCCTACAACACACATTTAATATTATATTGGAGAATTTAGTCCATGAGACGTGTGGGGTTCATCTTTTCGCTCGATGCGTTCGTTGCATTCACTCTCACCATGGTAACGATCAGCCTGCTCATCTTCATCATCGGAACACCCAAGCCGTATTACGCCAGCCTTGAGCAAACCTCCAGGCTGGCACATGACACGCTGCAGGTCATGGCAACCAGCTCGCCTGATGGCAATCCTCCCTTTTATTTGGAGTACGCACTATCCGGGGGCCTCCCGCTTAACGAGGTCATGGACAAGACTGCTGGCGGCATAATCCCGTTCGGCTACGGCTACAGGCTGGAAACCTACGATTTCGCAAGTAAAAAATGGATACCAAAATATGACTCCTCATATCCGACGTCACAGAGCGGAAGGGAGGGCAGGAATTTCACCAAGCTTCGCGCGTCAGCCACCATGTTCTCCTCCTTCTATGAAGTAGATCAAGTGAGGGGAGAATCCCAGTACTGTTACCTTTCCTGTTTTGGTTACAACGGCACCAACAACCCTCCAGCATCCCCCTGCTCGGTCACCCCCTGCAGCCAGCCCATCAGCGGTTTTGGGGCGGGTCAAAACAGCGTAAGGATGGTGAGGCTGGTGGTCTACACGTGATATTTATGGCTGGGAAAAGGATTGCTCAATCGCGCGGCTTCTTCTTCACAGTGATGGCGCTTGCAATGCTCATGCTCATGCTTCTCAGCGTCCAGGTCTGGGTCAGGACTTTCGAGCAGCAAGACTCGCGGGCAACGCAGAAGTTCAAAGGAGAGGCAATGCGCCTCTCGCTTTCCACCCTTTCTGATAGCACCCTTTCAAAGTTCGCAAACGCATCCGCGTTCTACGCAACTTATAAGCTGGTCAATTTCACCTCCCAGCCGGGGAAAGCCCTTTTTCCAATTTCAACAAGCGACACTGGCAATCCTTCGACTGAAAGGGTGCCTCAGGTGATAAAGGAGCTCATGCTCAACGGCTCTTCGATTCCTATTGAGGGGGACCCGTCTTCCATAACTTACAGCGACGAAGAGAAGGACTCATACGCACTTTCCTCCTGGCTGGACAAGATAGCCGCGGCTGCCGAAGTCATGGGATTGAACGCAAGCTTTTCTTCCCAGAAAAACTTTTCCTTCAGGCAGGTTTCCGCTTGGGACTTGAATGTCCAATTTGAGGTGGAGATGAACATATCTGACCGGGAGGGCACCATGCGCCAGAATAAGGTCCTCAAGGCAAACGCCACCTTCCCGATTGACGGCTTCCTGGACCCCCTCATAAGGCGCTCTGACGCAGTCCAGCGCTGCAACAGCGGGTCGTCCTGCATCAATTTCTCAGAGCGGCAGTTCTTCAGGAATGTGAAATACGACGGGCCAGATGACCTCGAGCCAGACCAACTCATCCTGGAAGGAAGGGTGACCGAAGGATACGGCTGGTTCTACGGCCCTGTTGTGGACGAGTACCCGACAAATTTTTCAGCAGATGAAATAGCAAGTCTCTCGCAATACATGCTGGTGCACGAATACGACGAGAGCATGACCATATTCGCAGACTCCTACGGTGCGGTAATCATGACCAATAAACCCGAGGAAATCAGCTATATCTACACCCCGCCCGGAAGCTCTGAAGGGTGCGAGTACAATGTCACCCAGCAGGTAAAATGCCTGAACTGCTATGTGCGCTACACGCCTCTCACAGCCGGCTGCCCTGGGATTGCTGAGCAGAGGTACAACAACGTCACCAAGCCCTACATGGCAATAGACGGCACGGATTGGCTTAGCGGCGTTAAGAATGTGGACTTGGCCAACGTATCCGACTTCAAGTATGTGCTGATGGACAACGAGTTCCTCAATCCGGCAGACATCAGGGTGCCCGGGGCATACCACAGGATCTGGGACATGACAGCGCTTCGCGACGCCACCATCTGCGGGTTTTATGTCAAGAGCGAAAAGGGCCCATCCTTTTTCCAGCGGATGGTGCAGCAAGGCGCGGACACTCTGACAAGCCCTGCATTCGGGCTCGAAACATTTGTAATAGGCAGGTGGGCTGGCGGGGCTGATGACAAAGATGATGGGCATCCTGACTTTTCCAGGCTGGACCATGAGTTTTATAATCGGGAGGGGGTCAGGGACGATTCGCTGTTCCCGAGAATAATGGGCATGCCGGGCTGCAAAAGTTATGAGATGTGCTCCAATGACCCCAACGTTACGGAACTGGGCGTGGGCATATTCAGGGTGAGCGACGATGCCGCGGGCAGGTATGGCATGGATGGCATAAGATGCACTTCTGAGCACTGCGGCTGATGTGATTTTGATGGCGCGAACAATTGGAATGCGCGGACAGGCGGCGATTGATTGTGCTTTGCACAATGCTCGCACCTTGCCCATGCGTGGTCAAGCTGCGATTGAGTGGTGCTGCGGCGTTGTGCCCTGCCTGGCACCTCGCCGACAATGTTCTGCTGAACATTGCGGCACCACTGCCCGCCCCCTGCGTGCGCAGGCGGCGACCGAAATGCTGGTCCTTGCAGGCTTTGCCCTGGCTTTCATGCTCCCGTTGGCCTTCCTTTTCATTTCCTCCTCAAATGCCGAGCTTTCCGAAACTTCCGTGAACCAGGCCAAGATATCAGCGCGTACCATAGCAGACGAAGCGGGTGAGCTTTACCTCCAAGGACCGGATGCCAAGAAAACAATTTTTGTGAACTACCCAAACGGCATTGTAAATGGCTCCATTGAAGGGGGACTGGTGGTGCTTACTGTTAACGCCAACGGGCAGGAAGTGGACGCGGTCAGCACCACATTCGCGAACATTTCCGGAAATCTGGCAGGCAAGCGCCTGGCA
>Ga0209211_10013397_pt1 | contig 10169 bp, 8 predicted proteins | sample RifGroA2_FD_183992 | JGI IMG/M metagenome (GOLD analysis project Ga0209211, IMG submission 183992) | Groundwater microbial communities from Rifle, Colorado, USA - Groundwater A2 (SPAdes) (version 2) | ecosystem: Environmental > Aquatic > Deep subsurface > Groundwater | place: Rifle, Colorado...
AAACCGGCTTTCGAAGCGTATTTTTTAATTAAAGACTCAACGCTCCGGGTTGATAAACGCAAGGCGTCCTCATCCTTAGGCTTTGGACCTTTTAACCTTATAAAAAGAGGTTTGACTTGTGATGATTTTCTCGCCAAATAAGATTTTAAAGCCCAGGCCGCTTGCTCGCTGACAAAGACGACGCGAACCTTTCTTCCTTTTCCTAAAACGGAAATCTCCGCCGTCTTAAGATTGATATCGGAAATATTAAGGCTACAAAGTTCAGAAACCCGCATACCGGTACTAAAAAGTAGTTCCATGACGGCTCGGTCCCGTAGGCCCTCAATCCTAGTTAGGTTAGGTTCCTTAAGCAGCAGTTCAACCTGCTCCTTCGTTAAAACCTTAATTTGCCGATCCTGTCCTTTACCCAGTTTAACTTTCTCCGGAGATAAAACGTCAAGTTGACGATCCAGCATTAAATAGCGCAGAAACGCCCTTAAGGAAACTAGAAAATTCATCTGCGTCGATCTTTTTATCGGCGCTTTAGACTTAGAACTTATCTTTCTGTTAAGAAAAACCCGATAAAGACGAAGGTTCTCATCATTTATATCCGCCACCGTCAGTTTCTCTTCTCGCAGTTCCTTTTTTAGAAATGAGACCAGCTCAAGTAGGTAGTAGTCGTACATCTTAATGGTACCTTGAGAGAGATTGGCCTCAATTTCACAGTATTGAAGAAAATCAAGAATTAATGATTCAAGTGATTCTTTTGACACAAAGAAAGCATAAAACAAATTACGAAGTACTACAAGTGTTTTTTCACATCTCTTTCCTATAAGGGAATGGTAACCGGTGACTCTTCTTTAAACGATACTTTAAATTGTGGATAAAAATTTCATTAATTATTTTAAAAAAATGTTAGGACTTGGAAACAGGGAGGGGTTACAAGCCAAAATATGTTACTTCGTAATCTGTATATTTAACGAAGTATGAAGGGGGTTTGGCCTTGATTTATACCTGAGGTATTTAGGAACACTAAAGGAGGTAAATCTCTCTAATTAATTTAATAAACTCAATACATTAATAGTAAAAAGTTATCTCCTCTCAACTTATCTGTTTATTATTTTTTAAAAATATCTATTTGAAGACTTTTTATTTTGAGCCCTGACAGATGGAAATTCCCGCAAGTTCAGCAAACTACCCGAACAATTTATCATCTTAACAGGAAAAATTGATCTGAGGGCATCGTAGAGAGATAAGTTGTTTAATGGCGTCATATAGACATTACCAGTTCCACGCTATAAATTTATTCTGAAAATTTCAGTAGTTATCCACAATAAATTACTTATAAATAAGTTAAAAGTACCTATAGTGATTTACATACTTATCAAATACCTATAGTGATTACGCTGGCAGTCAGTTTTTTTTACTGCTAAAGACAATTTTGGAATTCATCGCCGCTCACTCCCCTTTTCAACCTTGGAAATTTTCAGCACCAGATCCGAAAATATTTAAAAAAGGAAAATAATAAACGAAACGATGAGAACGATGAGAAAATATTCAAAATACACTTTATTATTCAGAGACCGCCTAAAGTAATGGTGAGTAAATCCTAGAACAATATAATAAATCGTTGCCAATCCCAAGGCACGGAAAAACGATTCAAGCTGCATGAAGGATAGCGCCAGTAGAACCTCGGCCATCACCAGTGTAACCGCAACGGCGCCCCAAAGACTTTTCGAGTCGTATGCCTTTGGAAGAAATACCGTCCAAAGTGACTGGAACGTCAGAACAAACGTTAAGATGCTAATTAGCAAAAAAGCAACAGGCAAAGAAGGGTTAATTTTAAAAACGACGGTATATAAAGGAAAAATAGTAAAAAGCGTGACTAGAAATGAGGCGGTATAGGAAGCCCTGACGAGAGGAATGGGTTTTTCCGCCGCGACGTTAAAGATATTCCCGGAGAGAAGGATAATATAAAAAAAGAATGAGTAGAGAAACCAAAAAACTAATCTAAAAAAGAGACTGAAATTAGGGAACTGATACAAAATACCGCCCATGCCGAATGTAAAAAGAACCGGTAAAGCCGTCAGGGTAAAGAACTCAAGGCCGGCAAGATTTTCCTTAAGAACGATAACCGTCAAAACCCCGGCGGTAAATGATAAACCTAAGAAAAACGGTATTTTAATGGCGGGAGGAAGTGATGCCTCGACAACAAGTCCCAGGGTTAAAAATAGAGAGCTGGCCGCAAAAAGGCTCTTCTTATTCACGGTTATTTCGGCCCTACGATGTGAAGGATACTGTCCGGAATTTCAAAATTCGAATACACTTTAGAAACGTCGTCAAGATCCTCCAGTGCCTGCGACAAATCAAGTAATTTTTTAGCGTCGATTGGATTCTCGGCGGTTATCAAAAAGATTGGACTTTCCGGATCTGCCTCGAAAATATAGCTAGTCGACCCTGCTTCCGCTAAACTGCCTCCATGAGAATTGAAAACTCCCCTAACCTCCGAAATCGTACGGTTTCTGTTATCGCTTAAGCAGGAAATGTAAAAAGCGACACCGATGGGTCCGTAAGCCTCAACAATCATTTCGATAAGGGTATTGCCTTCTCCGCTACCGGTCGCCTTCGCAACCGCCCTTTCAATATTGTTTTTCGGCATGCTTTCAGCTCTGGCATCTTCAATTGCCTTGCGCAGTGAATGATTACTTTCCGGATCGGGACCGCCTTTTCTAGCGGCGACAGTAATGGACCGACCAAGCTTCGTAAAAAGCTGTCCCCTCTTAGTATCATTAGTTCCTTTCTGCCTTTTAATTGTTGACCATTTAGAATGTCCTGACATAGACTTTCCAGACTATTATCGTTAAAACTCGGATAAAAATCAAATAGTTAAAACGACTCTATTTAATCAAAGGGCTTGACAAAATTTTGCTAAATTACTAATCTTTCTCTTATGGCCAACACTGCTGTGCTCTTTTTAAAGGAACCGGGTAAGTCCGCTTCCATCGAGGTAAAAAATCTTGCGGCCGCAAAAAATCAAAAGTTTTTGAATCCCGGCGTTGAATTAAAGCCAAAATTTAAAAGCAAAACATATTTTCTGGTACTCGGTAAGGATGCCGTCACTCAAATCGATCAGGAAAATGCCATACAGAAAATAAAATATGCGCAAAGCAAGGGTTTCGAAATCAGATTCTACGTAATAAAAAAGACTAGACAAGCGATTGAAATACTAATTAGGTGTAATAGAGCTATTTTTGTCTCTAGAAGTCAGACGGAAACAAAACCTTTCACCAAGCATGAAGAGGTTCTTGAGGAAGAACTCGCAAGAGAGGTGGACAACACCACAGACGAAGACGAAGACCCATCGGAGGACGGTAATAGACTTCCCGAAGAAGAGTTCCGGCGGCGCTAGTTATTAACGTAACTCATCGTCTCCGATGAGAGGAGTATTAGGTTTCTCCACTTCTTTTTCGACCCCCTGTACCCTTGTGGATTTTGCCTTTTCATCCGGCTTTTCTACGGAATTTTTCTCTTTGTCCTTTGAACTTTTAGCAACTTTTTTAGCCGGTTCTGGATCTTTTTCCGATTTTTCTTCTCGATTCTCTTTCTGTTTTTCACGAGGACTCTTCTCTGGTTCATTTTTTTCGGTATGAGTATCAATTGGCAGTATTGGTATAGCCTGTGTTTCATCAGTAGTTTGTTTTACGCCCACACTTTCCAGTGCCGCGAAAGGAACGTGCTTATTATTCAATGGTAATATTATATGGGCCTCATCCCCCTCCTTACCGCCAAAAAACGAAACGGCGGCCGACGAAACCTTGTACGACCCGTCGCTGGTCACGACGTGATAGCGGCCTTCTTTCTTCACAATCATACCGTTAGATCTCTGTCTTTTAGTTCTTTCTATTTGCTTAAATCTTTTTTCGCCATTCACATCGACCATCTTTAACTTGTCACCGAAGACGATCATTGACTTGCTGGCGTAATTTTCCGGAATTTGAAATCTCTGCCCATCGGTGGTATTCATGAATTGACCGTCAAAAGTCCCGATGACTCCCGGAAGTTGTATCGCAGAAACCTCCGGAGTTTTGGGACCGGGCGGCGCCGACGGCTGAGATCCCAAAGTGCTCTTTACAAGAGTCAGTTCACTCAGAAGTTGCTTGGCTAGATTAATACTCGAAACGGCCGCACTTAACGCTTGATTGATAAGCCTTATCGCCGTCGCGTCATCTTTCTTTTCCATTTTACGAAAAACTCCTCCTTATACTATGGATCTACAATTTCAGTATAAACTAAATCAAGATTTTTTCCCAGGATCAATAACAATCTCCCCCTTTAATGTTACCGGATTGGAGTTGAGCGGGAAATTCCCCTCTGAGACACCCGGCCCTAATGGCTCTTTTTTCTCGACTTTCTTCTCAATTCTTTCGACGGGAGTTTCACTTAAGCTAATTTCAAATTCTTTATTTTCACCGGAGTTTTCTTCAATAGAGACCCATTTAATTTCAGCCGATCGCATCTCAGGACTCTTGTCATCATCGCCACTCCTCTCGGCTTTAACCACCGGTTCGGCGTTGCTTTCCAGAAGCTTCTCCGTCTCCTCAACCTTTGGACCACCGGAGGCTCTCATTTCTTCGGCTTTAGCCAGTCCCAGCGTGAACTGACGCTCCGTCCAAGTACGAACCCTCTCCTCTACTTTTTGCATGTCCGTTCCGTATTTGCTGCGGGACAGTCCAATCACCTTATCCCGATTGTTTGTTTTTGTCTCAACAATAGGCATTGTCATGGCGGAAAACGGCGAGGAAGTCATACCATCAACCATCAGCTTTGTACACATGTGGTATCTCTCGAGCGAAATAAGATCCGGTTCTTCAAAAACCGGAGTGAATTCCGTAGCCAGGATTCTCGCATCAGCCGCCCCGGTGGTAAAACTGATAACCGTGCCCATATTTCCGAAGATAGCGGCCACCATCGGCTTCGGCATTTGTTCGATATACTGATGAGCTAAGTTAAGATTGAGGTGGTATTTACGGGCCTCGGAGAGGATGTTAGCGAAAGATCCGGAAGCAATGTTTTGGAACTCATCGGCATAAACATAAAAGTCTCGTCGTTCGTTTTCGGGTATAGCGACTCTCTGCATGGCGGCGAACTGAAGACGGGAAATAATTAAAGATCCGAGAAGATTACTGTTATCCTCACCGATTTTACCCTTAGAAAGATTTACGAAGAGGAGTTTACCATTGTTCATTATATCGTCTAACCTTATCGTCGACTTTGCCTGTCCTAAAATATTTCGTATTGTTGAGGATGACAAGAACCTCCCCACCTTGTTTTGAATCGGTGCGATCGCCTCCGTAATCAGCTTTTGGTTACCCTTCATCTCCTTGTATTCTCTTTCCCAAAAGTCTCTTATGACCGGGTCTTTAATTTTATAAACGATATACTTCTGATAGTTGTCATCACTTAAGAGCCTCGTGATACCGAGTAACGTCGTATTCGGTACTTCAAGTAACGTCAGGATAGCGTTATTCAAAAGATACTCGAGTCTGGGACCCCAAGAAATATCCGCGAAATGTTTTTTAAAGGCATCAATCAATCCGGAGGCCATGAGGTTCTTCTGCCGAACATCGGCTATCTCAAGCATGTTAAGGCTAACCGGATGTTCATAATCACCGGGATCTAAAAGGACGACATCTTCAACGCGGTTATTCGGCACATACTCAAGCATCCTCTCGACAAAATCGCCATGAGGATCGAGAATGGCCAACCCTTCGCCATTTTTCATATCCTGGATAACCATGTTTTCAAACAGAGTCGTTTTCCCCGTACCGGTTTTACCGATTAAGTAGATATGTCTTCTTCGATCATCCCGTCTTATCCCAAATTTAACCAGCGATTCGTGAAAAGTGGTTTTACCGATGTAGGTACAATTATCGATCGGTAAATTAAGCGGGGGCTCCCCTCTTTTTGATGGTGTCCACGAAATCGTCGGAGTTTCGACAGAAATTGAAGGCATGTGAAAGACGGTGCCCAATTCTTCGTTAGTCAGAATATAAGAATAACTATCATTAAAAAACCGGGCCCCGGCCTCTTCAATAAATCCCTTGATCCCTACCGCATTTACATCTTTAGCCTCGAAAGCATTCATATCCGCGGTCGAAAATTGTTTGAATGAAGCGATAGCGCCACGCAAACGGCTGCTCGCCATTTCTTCGCTTTCGGCTACGGAAAGAATGCGGATGACGGTTTCAAACCCTAATTTTGAGAGTTTTTGATCAATAGCCTTGATGGAAAGCTCGGCGCCGGGCGACATTCTAACACCTCCTGGCGGGGCTCTGTCCGGAAGAGGATGAGGCTCACCCGGTCTGAATATTCCCTTCAGCAAATGGACAGGCAGCATCTTCAACTCTTTTATAACGACTTCTTTAAGGTCTTTGGCGCCGATAGTAACAGGATTCACACCCGAACGCACCATAGCCACGTATTCGTGTCCCGCTTGCTGCCAAATATCCGGAAGGGGTCTAGCTAAAATTTGAATAACGACACGTTCTTTCAGGGAAAGTTTAGATATCGAAGAAGTTATCGCCGCCAGAGGGTCAACCTCGAAGTCCCGAAAAGTCCGCAGCGGAAAAAAATACTCTTTAGATAAAGTGAGATAAGCCGCTTTGACCGACCCGGAAGTCAAATACTCGGTCAGATAATCTTCAACCTCCCTAATCTCGGCATTTGGATATTGCGCGTAAATCTGACTTTCGACGAAATCCTTAAGGTGGGAGGGCACAACCGAGTAAAAGTTGATGCCGTTTTCCGAACCGCACATCTCAAAACCGACGTGCTCTTGGGTATCGGGGGTTATCTTCAGGAGTCCATGCATTGAGGAAAACATCTGTTCCGCCGCCAAGGCCCCCTTCTCGTTCGCTTTAGGAACCCTGATTTGCAAAACAATATTTTCGAAGGTAACCTCGACATTTGACCGGTTCTTAAAATAAAGGGAAATTAGGCCGAAAAGAATTAAAAGGAGAACTAAGTTCATATCACTCCGTTTCTGTTATATTACCCTAGATTATACACTGTTTCCACGTCGGAGTCCCGTAAAAACCTTCGCCCCCCGCTATTTTGGCGGGGGGCTGAAGAAAGGAGAGAGACTGAGTATATTCTACTACAAATGGGACTAAATGTCAACTTAACCAAATCAAAGCCTTCTTAAAGGACAGTTTGAAGTTGGTCTTAGTCTTAGAAACAATTGAAGACAAATATCAATTCGGCGGAAACGCTTCCCGCCAATAGGCATCAAAATCCTTACGATCGTAAGCAAAATGGTGACAAAGAGAGTAATGCGGTGTAAATTTCCGGTCGGCTAAACCAGCGCTGCTCGCTTACCGTGAATTAGCACTATCGGGACCAAGAAGGATGATAATATCCGCCCGAAGAAATTGCGAGAGCTTGGGATCATCCTCAAACGAGGAAAATAACCTCAAATCAGAAATCCCGAACGTCTCCGACAATCTTTTTAGCGTGTAAGACTGCTTATCATTGCTGATAATAACACTCTTAGGATAAGGGTCTCCGGGGGCATTGGCCGTCTCGAGCACACGACCGCCAATATTACGGATGAGCCGCGCCCTTGACGAAGCGAGGAGAGGAATTTTTGTTCCGTTAAGGACGATCGTCGTTTTAGCCTCTTCTTCGATAATAGAATCTAGAAAATAATCGGAAGGGTTATCAACGAAGCTGGCATTTATCTTCCCGCTCTCAAATGTATTAAATCGGTTAGAGAGAATTTTATTAAATAAATTTAAAAGAGTTACCGTATCAAGATTGGTTTTAAGGCTACCGAACAGTTGTGGAAGGCTGCCGACGTGCTTCAAAAAGAAAAGGTAATCCCCGCTTTTAATACTCGAGAGGCCTAAATCCTCACCAAAACTTTTACTCAAACGACTAAATCCGGCGTTATCCGTAAAGAGGAAACCGTCAATAGGTAAGGAAAAAACTTCTTGAACCTGGTCGGAGATGAAATTAATATCTTTCTTCAAAGTGAGGTTAGCTAAACCGTAGAGAGAGTAAATTTTATTTTGGCCAAAACCACCTAAGTTACCGACTTCTAAATCGGTCGGTAACTGGTAAATACCGGCTTTTCTTGACCTGACCTCAACCGTGAGAATAGAAAGAGTATTGATCAGCGACGTCGGGTTATTAAAATCGTCAACCCTGCCGAGCAAAATGTTGAAACGGCCGCTTAGATCCACCCCCTCGTTGACGGTTATACCCGAAGAAGCCGAAGCCATCGATTTGGCAAAGCGCTGAAATAGGGCAAAAAGGAAAAGGGAAACGGTTGTTGCCAAAACAACAAGCAAAGCCAGAGACAAGTTTTTAAGTCGCTTCTTATAAGAAGGGCTGATGGTTATTTTCAACCTTTTTCTAGTCCGTGTCTTCGTCTTTGTCATTAACTACCGAAAACCTTTCAATAATTTTTAAAAACGATCTAAGATCTTCCGGCAAAGCCGCCTCAATCCTTAGAGCCTCTCCCGTATAAGGATGTCTGAAGGCAACAGCTTTAGCATGTAAAAATTGCCGCGGCGATAAAACTTCATCATTAAGCCGGGCAGGACCGTAGATTCTATCCCCTACCAATGGGTGGTGGAGGGAGGTAAAATGAACACGAATTTGGTGTGTCCGCCCTGTCAGAGGATAAACCTCAACCAAACTTAGATGATTGTCTTTATACTTAAAATATTTTAGAACCTTAAAGGCCGTTTGTGAAGGCCGACCGGTAGCGACGACTCCGAATTTTTCCTTGAAATTGGGAATTCTTTTTATCGGCGCTTCAATGAAACCGTTTTTACCTTTGTCTAAAACATGCCCGAAAAAAAGGCCTAAGTAAGTTTTTTTAATTACCCTTTTTTTAAAAAGTTCCTGAAAACTCTCAAGATAACTCTCATCTTTTGCTAATAAAATAACTCCTGAGGTATCGCTGTCAAGCCGGTGAATTAGATACCTCGCCGGAAAATTTACGTTATCGGCAACAACACCCGGAGCCTTGTTTATCGCCGTAAAATATTTGTCTTCATAAATCGTAGAACCCGTATTACTCATCTCATTCCGGAAATAAAAATACCGATTAGACCCGTAAACAAGTAAACGTCGGCTAAATTAAAGAAACGTCCCATAAAGCCGCCGGGAAGAAAATCAATAATGTATCCTAGAAAAAGTTTCGTAATAAAATTACCAAAAGCCCCGGACAAAAAAAGCGCGCTGGCAATTCTAAATAATTTATCCGCCTTAGAATTTTTGCTTAAGAAGATGAGAACCGCCAAAATTGAAGTGACACCCAAAATTAATGAGAAATTCCCGCCGTCTTTTATAAAACCGAAGAACAATCCGTAATTGCGGCTATAGGGAAGACTAAAAACCGTCACCAGCCATTTTGTCAGTATATCGGTAAAAAGTAAGAGTAGCGTTATGAGAGAATAACTAGTCAATCAAAGCTTCTCCGAGCAAACCATACAAAGCCGCGCCTCCGGATAAGCTCTTAAACGGGCTTTATCGATCAGGGCAGAACATTTTTCACAATAACCATATTTACCCCGATCAATCTTCGCCAAAGCATTTTCAACGTCTTCCCTAGATTTCTTTGTTTCAGAGATAATTAATAATGTTTTCTCGTGTTCGGTTTGCTTCAAGGCTTCATCTTGTTCTTCCGCGTTACCCATATCTCTTCCCGGTTCAAAAAGGAGATCTTCCGAATTTAAGGTTTCTTCCTGCCCTTCAAGATCTCTCTTTTTACGCAAAAGCGATTCCTTTAACTTTTTTACTTCGGTTTCGTCTAAATAATTACCTTCCTTATTCATATTATCTTTCCCTCGGTGAACAAAACCCAAACCCTTAAACTTATTCAACATAAACACCAAACCACCCAAAGGACGGACTCCTAACGCACTCAAACGTACGATCTCAATAAAATAACCCCCGCTTCTTAACCTTATCAAACTAATAAACAAAATAGCAAACGCAAAGATCATATTAAAAGAGACAAAATGCCGATTGAATCCTTCTATTATAAAAACGGTAAGCGAGAAAAAAATAAGAAATGAGTAAGATATAAAACCGCTTTTTGGACTATAAACAGAAAGGCCATGGAGGAAAATAAATTGGACTAAAAATGCTAAATTAAAAATTAGAGAACCGACGGGGAA
>Ga0209211_10013399_pt1 | contig 10169 bp, 8 predicted proteins | sample RifGroA2_FD_183992 | JGI IMG/M metagenome (GOLD analysis project Ga0209211, IMG submission 183992) | Groundwater microbial communities from Rifle, Colorado, USA - Groundwater A2 (SPAdes) (version 2) | ecosystem: Environmental > Aquatic > Deep subsurface > Groundwater | place: Rifle, Colorado...
TAGCAGTTTTGCTGATCGTCGGGATGATTGGCTGGGGGTTGCCGATCGCGGCACGCCTGGCAGGACTCCTAGTCAAGTCGGGGGATGATCAGAACATTACAGAAGAATTGAGGCCAACAGCGCCAATTTTTTCGGATATCCCTGAAGCCACCTACAGCGCTCAAGTGCGGATTTCTGGATTCTCTCAACCAGGGTTAGAGGTAATTTTATATTTGAATGGAGCCGAGTACGGCCGGAAACTAACCTCGGAATCGGGGACTTTTGCGTTTGAGGCGATTGGGATGACTGAAGGTGAGAATGTAGTGTATGCCTATTCGGAGACAACGAGAGAGTTGCGCAGTGAACAATCTAAAACCTATATTATTACACTTGATACGACTAAACCCATGGTAACTATCGATTCACCCAAAGATGGAGAGGTTTTTCGAGGAACAACTGCGCGAATAGCCAATTTTTTGGGCAACGTCAATGAACTGGGATCTAAAGTATATATAGGCGAACGGATGGTTATAGTGCAGGCGGATGGGAAATTTATCCTACCCTATCAGTTGGTAGAGGGTGATCAGGAGCTACCCATAAGGACGATAGATAAGGCGGGAAATGAGAGTTTGAGTTCGATCAAGTTGCGGTGGGAACCGTAGATTCAATAAGGAGAATCCATAATATGGAAAATGGGTAAAACATCACGTTATTGAAGAGCGAGGCGAGGAAAAAGAAAACTAGCATGGTCTTGTAGGCAGAGCGCTGATAGAGCGAAAACATAGATATCCCCCACCCTACCAAGCCAAAAATTCCAGTGGTGGCTAGTAAATAGAGATAGCTATTGTTGGGGCCAGAAGCATGCGTTGTTCCTTTGTCGAGAATGAATGTGTTCATCCCCCGTCCAATGAGAAGATCCCACTGATATTTTTGAACATAGGCTAAATCTGATTTGACCCGTGAAGAAATACTGTAAATACGGAGAAGATTAGTTCCTTCACCAAATTTTTGAGGGAGAAGAACAATAGCTAACAGCAGACAGCTTACGGCGAACAGCAAAATAATTTTGTTTTTGATAAAAACAGTTGCAGTCAGAGCGAGAGAAAGCCAAACAGAGCGGGAGTAGGTAAAAAGGATAGCTGGTAGATAGTAGATGGTAGATGGTAGATGGCGAGATGTTGATAGAAATGCTAGACCGAGCATGACGGCGGTAAATGTGGGGTCAAAATGCGGGAGCGTCAGACGGTTTAGATGATCATCCCAGCCGAGATATTGGAATATGCGCATGTCTGGTAGCCAAAAATACTGGATTAAGCCAATAAATAAAGTGGTAAGACCGGAGATTAAAAAGGGATAAGGGGGAAGGCGGACTTTAGATGATTTTAGTTGGAGAAAGAGTACGAGATAGGCAAGTAGGCGGAGAGTGTAGAGACTAGGTATCAGGAGAGATGAGATGGGATAGAGAGTTAAGGCACGGAGCCAGCCCAGCCCTAAGCCGACGAAGAATACTTTTAGACCCAGAGGAATTACAAAGGACCGTCCCTTGTAATTGAGAATCAGAAGGAGAAGGACAAGAATATCGTGAATATAGAGGAGACGACCAAAGCCAAGTGAGAGCACAAGGGTAAGCAACAGCCAATAGGTTATTTTTTGTGCCATAGAAGATAAAGTTTTGTCCAGGTCAAATACGAGTGAAAACTCATCATGATGGCCATGATGGCTCCCGGTACGCCGTCTAAGAAACCTAAACGGAAGAGATAATTAAGCTTGAATTTTGCCAGAGGGTAGAGGGCAATTTTAAACAGATTGCTCTTGAGGCCTTTTTGATAGCGGTAATTGGCTTCAAGCGTGGAGTAACGATTGATTTTAGCGAGAAAGGAGGCAATGGTCTTGTGGGGAGTGTGCAGGAGGGGATGTTTGAGCTCCCCCACCCTACCTTGACCCTGCCAAACTTCGTGAACTGGCCGCACCCAGGTCCCAAAGTTGGTGCGGGCGAGGCGGATAAGTTTGGTGTGACCGGTTTCGCCATGTTTGAGCTCCCGGTCTAAAAAGGTATCGCGGCGGGGAATATAGTAAGCGGCGAATTGGTCAGTCTGGATAGCCAGAGTGATTTCTTGTTTGAGAGCTGGTGAAATAGTTTCGTCGGTATCGAGAAACAAAACCCAAGGAGTCTTGACTTGGGTTAAGGCTTCGTTTCTGGCTTGTGCGAAGTCAGAGATGTTGGGCTGATTGAGGGTGATGATGGTTAAATTTTGCATAATAATTCCGATAGGGTCAGACCCTCCCTTGCTTCGCTGCGGGTTGGGCACTTCCTTCAGGGTCTGACCCTGTAGAGCGCAGGGTCGATCTCAAGAGCCATAAGGGGTAAATAAAGAGATCATAGAGATAGGCGGTGGGATAGGTGAGGCGGAAGAGATGTTTGGTGACAAATTTGAGGTGAGACGCCCACTGGTGACCTGTCCGTCCAAGCGCGTTTGATCCGGCGGAAACGACATGTTCGGCGGTAACGTCGGGGTTGATGTGAGTGGTATAGCCAGCCTGGGCCGCACGCAGGCAAAAATCGAGATCCTCAAAGTAGAGGAAAAAGCGTTCGTCAAACAAGTGAATCTGTTGGAGCACCTTGCGAGAGATGAGCATGGCGGCACCAGCCACATGTTCTACCGCCATGGTAGTCTTGGGTTTATTCTCCCAATTTTTGTGGCGGACCATACCACTCCAGCGGTTGTATTTACCTCCCCAATCATAACCAAGAGAGTGATGCAGGACAGGAGAGACAATCCCGGCGCTAGAATACTTAGCAAAGGTGAGGAGAAGTTGCTGCAGGTTACCTGTTGAGAGATAGAGATCGTTATTCATGAGGAAAAAGTGAGTAATACTTTGATCTTTTGAAGCGAGAGCAATACCTTGATTGACCCCTCTCGCAAACCCATAATTGGTGGGATTGTTGATGAGTTGAGTGCCGGAAATAATGGTTGTAAGGGGAGATAGATCGTCCTGGGTATTGTTGATCAGAATAACTTGGTGGGGGCCGATTTTTTCCTTGAGTTTAGAGAGACAGTTGCGGGTTGTTGCGATCAAGCCGTAGTGGAGAATAATGACGGCGATTTTCATTTCAGATTGTCCTCAAGGAGAGCCAGGGGAGGCAGGCTAGTGCCAGCAATACCCTGCATTTCACCGTAAATCCCAGTCATGCCGGAGAGAAGCATGTCAACCTGGGTACTCCTTTGTTTGTAGGCGCGCTCGGAATTGGCCTGTTCTTTGGCAATCTGGGCTTTCATATCGAGATAGACTCCCACAATCCGTTCGACGTTTTGGGTAAAGATTGAGCTTGTGACATAGTCGTAGAGCGTTTCGGCGGTCGTTTGCTTGTGCACGGCCACGACTTTGACCCGTTCGACATCAATCAAGTTTTTGCGTAGCAGGGAGGAAAGTGGGGCGATAGCACTAGGAGTAAGGACCCAGACCCCATTAATATTTCCGATGTCGTGGGGAATATGGGGAGGCATGATTTGGGTGACGAGGGCAGATAATTGAGCACTATCACGGCGCATATCTTCCTTGAGTTTGGCGATCCAGCCATCAGACCAAGCTTTGGTGCGTTTGCTTTCCCAGAGGATTTTGCCACAGACAGTCCCCTTTTCGGTCCGGACTGTTTGGCGAATATCGGCACCATTCTCCCCTTTTTTAACCTCGGTAATCTCATCGTAGGGATAAAGCTCGCGGAGCGTGTGTTCGAGATCAAGCTCTTGCACTTCGCCCTGGAGTTGTTGACTGCTTTGGCTACCCTTCCTTTGGGCTTCCTCGACCGCCTTTTGCATATCGTGGAGCTTTTTTTCATATTCGTCGATCTTGTACTTTTCTTTGTCTAAAATATTTTTTTCGGCTTCTGCCCTAATTTTGGAACGTTCCTGATCAAGCTGACGCGTCTTGTCTAACTCAAATTTTTCCCTGGCCTCCTCGATAGAGCGCTTTTCGGCACGGAGTTTGAGTTCAAAATCGGCAGATTCTTTGGCTTGGAGTTTTAACTCTTTGATTTGAGCGTCGCGATCCGCGATCTCTTTGCCTGCTTGTTCCTTGGCTTTGAGCAGAAGTTCACTCTCAAGTTTGGCGCGGAGTTCGACCTCGATTTCGTGAGTTAGGAGGTCATCAGGGCTAAACTGATGGCCACAAGAGGGACAGGTGACAGTGCTGGTCATAGCGCAAGTATACTACATGACCTCATTTGAGACATTGTAGCAATAATTGTCCTAGAGTAGTATTTTACTATGACAGGAGAATTACCACCGCATCATCTGATACCACGAGTAAGTGCTGCTGAAATAGACGAATGTATAGATGGTTTGGTAGAGACAGCGGGAGAAAGCTTTGCTGGTGAGGAGGTAACGCTGATTAGTATATATTTGGGGGCAAAATGGTTTGGAGAGCAGTTCGCGCTTAAACTTGCGGCTTTGCCCTGCCCACCATCTTCGATTCGCCAAGACAATATTAGAATCTCTAGCTATGCCAAAGGCATGAAAACAAATGGCAAACCAAGAGTGGTAGAAGACTTACAGGACCCAGAAGGGTTAGTTAGAGGAAAGAAAGTGTTGTTACTCGAGGATATTATAGATAGTGGCTTGAGTATCGCACGGACTGCCTTGCCCCACGTTTTGAAATATCAGCCAGTTAGTCTGGAAGTTGTGACAATGTTAACCAAATTTGAAAAGTTGAGAGTAAGTAGACAGGAACTATGTCTTTTGGCTCATGGTTTAAATATTGATTTTTTTGCAGTGGGATCAGGACTAGATTTTGAAGGATATTACCGTGATCTGGCAGGAGTCTGGGAAGTGGTAAAGGATGAGTAGGAGGTCAATTTTGGTCAGTTTTACAAATTGCCCTTGATTTTGTGGCAGAGAGGGGTAGAATGCGTAATTGATATGCCAGCACAAGGTCCAAAAGAAACAACTCCAGAGATTGATGCAGAGACAGTTATTGATGCTAGTAGAGACAGTGGTCCCCTGAGTTTCCCAATTAGTTGATTTTTACATCTATGTCCAGATTAAGAGTTAGTTTTCCGGGGCACTAATGGGGTCTGTCATACAATAACAGTATGGTTTATGTGCGCAAAGTTAAAACCGGTAGCGGTGCAACTGCTGTCCAGCTTGTGACGAAAGAGGGTGGCACGATTGTTAAGATGGAACATCTTGGCAGTGCCCACACTAAGGCCGAAATTGAGATTCTACTTTCGATCGCTCACTCACGCCTCCATGCTCGTCAGGCTTCCTTATTCCCCGAGGATAAACATATCTCATCCTTTCGTTTAACTCTCAAAAATTCCACCTCCCAGCTACTGTGGCAATCACTAGCTGATTGCTATCACTTCCTAGGATTTAACAAGCTAGCGGACGAGGTGTTTATGGCTCTTGTGATTGCCAGAGTGGTTGAGCCAACTTCCAAACTCGATAGTCTGCGAGTACTCTTGGAACTAGGAACCACCCATCACAAAAAGCATGAACTGTACCACTCGCTCTCCTTAACGATATCCCATGATTATCGATCTGTCGTTAGTCGTCTATGCGTGGACTACGCGAGTGCAAAAGGACTAAGCCTTGTTCTCTACGACGTAACCACTCTCTATTTTGAAGTGCAAAAAGAAGATGAGTACAGGCAACCTGGAATGAGCAAGGAACGGCGGCTAGAGCCACAAATTATCGTGGGACTCCTGGTGAATCAAGATGGGTTTCCCTTGGGTTTGCACAGTTTTGCGGGGAGAACTGCCGAAACGAGAACCATCGTGCCAGTCTTAACCGCTTTTTGCAAGCAATACGAAATTAAAGATTTAACAGTGGTGGCCGACGCCGCCATGCTCTCTACAGACAACCTCGAGAAACTGGTGATGGCGGGGTATCACTACATTGTGGGGTCTCGCCTGTACAAGATTCCGTACGAAATAACTGAGTATCAAAAGACCAAAGAAATGGAAGATAACGACATTGTGGTTTCCCAAACATCCAACCAGCGCGTGATCTATCAATACCGCGCTAAACGTGCAAGTCTCGACCTACGAAATCTTGAGAAACAAATCGAGAAGGCCCAAAGAGTGGTCTTGGGAAAAACCAAGGTGAGTAGAACCAAGTATGTGACAGTCCAAGCGAAACAAAAGTCACTCAATCAAAAACTAATCGACAAAGCTAGATCTCTTGCTGGGATCAAAGGCTATGTGACCAATCTTGATCTTCCTCCTCAACAAATAATCTCCTACTACCACCAACTCTTCCAAGTGGAAAAAAGTTTTCGTATGGCCAAGAGTGATTTCAAAGCCAGACCAATCTTCCACCGCAAACAAGACTCAATCGAAGCTCACTTAACGATCGTCCTGACTGCTATCGCCATAGGCAGACTGATTGAGGAGAAAACCAAAGTGAGCATCAAAAAGTTTGTCCAACTCCTCAAACCAATCAGATCAGGTGAAGTGACAATCAACAACCACGTCTATACTGCCGAGGCCGAGATCCCCGAACTTATCCACATCCTCCTCCAAAAACTACCATCAGGGCACTAATTTGGGAAACTCAGGTGAGCTTGGTGAGTCCAGCCTCCTGGTCTCTCGTCAGTTCTTCGGCTTTGGCTAAGACGATCTCGAAGTTCATGGGAGAATTATAACAAAATGAACAACGCTCTAATTATTCGAATAATAGGAGTATTGAGTTACTACTATAATTCGAATTATGGTAGTGACTAGAGCTCGACGTCTCCGTAGACGTTGACAGATTTTTGCATGAGCTCTTTGAGCTGGCGATTTTCTTCTTGCAAGATATTGACTGATTTGTCGACTTTGAAGATATCGCCATGGCCGGGGACGATGTATTCTGCCAGTTCCCAGACTTTGGCGCGGTTCTTGATGTGGTCTTTTGGACGTTTGCTAAATGCCATCCAGTCTTTGGCGTTTTGCCAATCGTTTTCATATTCAAAAAGATCACCACAAATCACTACTAGACCGTCATTTGTTTCTACCAAAATGCCGATACTACGATCGTCATGCCCCGTCATCTCGGTGGCGGTGACAAAATTGTCGACTTTGTAATTCTTTTGGAAGAAGGTGGCGATATCGCCGTCGTAAATATCAAAGCCGACAATCAATTTGGCAATCGGAAATAGATTGTTGTTGCCGATGTGATCGGCGTCGCCGTGGGTGCAGATGACAAAATCGACCTGGTTGGGTGCGACACCGTGCTTTTTTAAACCCTGCAAAATAACTTCTTTGTCTTTGGGTAGGCCCGTGTCGACAATGATGGTTTTCACGGATTTGATGAGGGTGATAGTTCCGTCGGCCTTTTGGGCTTTGAGGCCGTTATCCCAGATGGCATATCCGGGCTGGAGCACGATCACTTGGGCTTTTTCCATAGATCTATTCTACCCTTCTACCCTGTACCTGCAAGACCGAAATATTCCGTTGTATCGATTCAACGGAATATCATCCCACCATGGCGGAGTGATATGAAAATGGTCGTAACTACAAGGCTAACACGCCTGGAGTGGAATCCCTATTAATACCCAGTATCAAATTTCCTAGGCTTTTGATGATTGTTTCGCCGATTTCTATAAGTTGATAATGTGTTAATGGATAACCATCTGCAACCATATACGAATATAACTCACGAACATATGGATCATACTTATTTTCATTTTTATTTCCTTTGTCTAACCCTTCTGGATGACTTGCACCTAGAATATTTGATACTCTCTTTATTAAGATTTCTCTTGAAATTCCAATATAAGTACCATTTTTGTCGCTGGTAGATATAATTTCTGCACCCAACCATTGGGTAAACGTTAGAGGAACTATCGTTATCCGAGGGGGTCCCATTTCAAATGTTTTCTTTATTTCTTCTGCCGATAAGACCCTATTAATAATAGACAACCCTTTCACTTGTAGATTTGGCGAAGTTGATTCATCAACTGACCCTAGTGGTACATATAAAAACTTTGAATTTTTGAGTATTTTCTTTATACCTGAATTATTTGGGCCATTTGGTAAATTGAAACTATAATTTTCTTGTTCTGCAAGTTTATCTATTTTATCCTTTAGCTCTACCCATATTCTTAGACTATGTGCTAAATCTAGAAACGAAATTGAATCTTTTTGTTTGGCTAAACCCAAGTGTCGTTTGAGCCTATTAAATTGTAGTTCTATGTGTTTCTTTTGAAGCATATTTACTTTAAGAGCCCGAGGTAATCCCGGGCTCTTAAGGGATCACGGGCGGACACGGAGGTCCGCCCCTACGAATACAAATTATTTCTTCTCTTCGACGACCTCACCCTCTTCTGCACCTTTGGTGTCGGCTTTTGGCTCTTCGGCTTTACCTTCTTCGGGTTTGGCTCCGCCAGCTGGTTTTTCGGCTTCGGAGGCGGCTTTGTAGAGGCGTTCGCCGTACTTGGAGAGAGACTCGGAGGCTTTTTTGTAGACTTCGTCGATGGACTCGGCCGTAGCCTCTGGCTTGTCTTTTTCCTCTTTCAAGGCTTTGATCGCTTCTTCGATCTCTTTCTTCTCGTCGTCCGTAATCTTGTCCCCGGCGTCTTTGACAGACTTTTCGGCGGTAAAGATGAGAGTCTCGGCTTCGTTCTTTTTGTCGACCAAGTCTTTCTTTTTCTTATCGTCGTCAGCAAATTTCTCGGCCTCTCCCTTCATGCGCTCAACCTCTTCGTCGGTCAAGTTGGTGGCGTTTTGAATCGAGATCTTTTGCTCTTTGCCGGTGCCTTTGTCCTTGGCAGAGACGTGCAGTATGCCCGAAGCATCGATGTCAAAGGTGACCTCAATCTGGGGGATGCCACGAGGCGCAGGGGCAATCCCGTCGAGGACGAACCGACCAAGCGTTTTATTGTCGGCGGCCATGGGACGTTCACCCTGCAAGACATTGATCTCGACCTGGGGCTGATTGTCGGATGCAGTACTAAAGATCTGGGACTTGCTGGTGGGGACGGTAGTGTTGCGTTCAATCAGGGGAGTGCGGACACTACCCATCGTCTCGATACCGAGCGTGAGCGGAGTCACGTCTAGCAACAGAACGTCGTGTACTTCACCGCCGAGTATTCCCGCCTGAATGGCGGCACCCACGGCCACGACTTCGTCGGGGTTTACTCCTTTATGTGGTTCTTTGCCAAAGAAATCTTTGACGGCTTTCTGTACTGCTGGCATGCGAGTCTGGCCACCAACGAGCACTATTTCGTTGATATCGCTAGCTTTAATTTTGGCATCTGCCAAACATTTTTTGACTGGATCGATGGTTTTTTTAATGAGATCTCCCGTGAGTTCTTCTAGCTTGGCTCTACTCAACTTCATGGTTAAATGCAGAGGACCATTTGGTCCCTGGGTAATGAAGGGTTGATTGATCTCGGCTTCAGTAGAGGTCGAGAGCTCGATTTTGGCTTTTTCGGCACTATCGCGCACGCGCTGGAGGGCCTGTTTATCTTTGGATAAATCAACGCTATTGTCTTTTTTAAACTCGGTCACGATGTAGTCGATGATTTTGCTGTCAAAATCATCTCCACCGAGAAAAGTGTCACCGTTGGTGGCTTTAACCTCGAAGACTCCATCTCCTATTTCGAGCACGGAGATATCAAAAGTCCCACCACCTAGATCATAAACGGCGATTTTGCCGGTTTTCTTTTTGTCGAGTCCATAGGCAAGGGCGGCGGCCGTGGGCTCGTTGACAATGCGCTTCACTTCGAGTCCGGCGATCTTGCCAGCTTGCATGGTGGCTTGGCGTTGAGAATCATCAAAGTACGCAGGCACGGTGATGACGGCAGAGTCGACTTTGGTGCCGAGGTAAGCTTCGGCATCGGCTTTGGCTTTTTGAAGGATTTTGGCGGAGATTTCTTGGGGTGAGTAGACTTTGCCATCCACCTTGACACTAGCCATATCATCTTTGCCGGCCACGATCTCGTAGGCAACTTTTTTGATCGTATCTTTGACCATGGGATCAGACATTTTGCGACCCATGAGTCGTTTGATACTGTAGATAGTGTTCTTGCTATTGAGGATCATCTGATTTTTAGCGACGGCGCCAACCAGATTTTTCACTGGTTCGACAATACTGGGGAAGGTATTGGTGCCTTCGTGTAAGGGGATCACTTTGGACTTGCCCCCCTCCATGACAGCGACACAACTATTGGTGGTACCGAGATCGATACCGATGGTTTTACTGATTGTG
>Ga0209211_10013400_pt1 | contig 10168 bp, 8 predicted proteins | sample RifGroA2_FD_183992 | JGI IMG/M metagenome (GOLD analysis project Ga0209211, IMG submission 183992) | Groundwater microbial communities from Rifle, Colorado, USA - Groundwater A2 (SPAdes) (version 2) | ecosystem: Environmental > Aquatic > Deep subsurface > Groundwater | place: Rifle, Colorado...
CCTAGGGGGGAACTTGGGGGTAGATTTTGAGGGTTTTGCCTAGAATTATGATATAAGTACTATTTATTGTGGCATGTATGAAAAAGTTGCAAGAACCCATTGATCCCTGGGAGGCTTTTGCCTATACTGTAACCGTGCAGTAAGACCACTCCGTCCTGTCTCCCGTGTTCACTTCCATCAGGTGGTTAACAAAGCGGGAGCGCCAGAAGGGCGGAGGGCTTGCATGTGTGTTCATAAGCGAAATAGCTCATCTTCCGCTATGAGGTGCCTGAAGCACTTTTTCCATGTGTTATCGCCGCACTCGTAGGCGTGGGGAATTCCCCAGCAGAAGAGATCTGCCGCCTGAATGCCTGGGTATGCCTGAGAATCGACGAGTCTTCTCTCACGCAAGATGACCCTGAAATACAGAGAACATGAAACTTGGAACTTGAAACTTATCAGTTGAAGTTTAAAGTAAGTTCCAAGTTATAAGTTTCAAGTTTCAAGTTCCAAGAAAACACCCAATTTTCTTACCTCCCAGCCCCCGATTGCTATAAACTATCCTCAATGACTGTTTCTCTGATCGAGAAAATTGTTGATCTGGAAGAACTGGCTTCCATAACTGCTTCCCTCAAAAAAGAGGGCAAGAAAATTGTGCTCTGCCACGGCGTGTTCGATCTTCTGCACCCCGGGCACATACGGCATTTCGAGGCGGCGAAAAGGGAGGGAGATGTTTTGGTTGTTACCGTGACTCCGGATAACTTCGTCAATAAGGGGCCGGGAAGGCCGGTTTTCAACCACTTCTTGAGAGCCGAGTCGCTTGCCGCGCTTAAAACGGTGGACTATGTCGCGATAAACAGGTTTCCGACCGCCGTCGAGGCGATCAGGATGATAAAGCCGGATGTTTATGCGAAGGGGAGCGATTACAAAAATGCGGATGACGATGTAACCGGGAAAATCACGGAAGAGCAGAAGGCCGTGGAAGAGTCAGGCGGCATAATTCACTTCACGCGGGACATAACGTTCAGCTCGAGCAAGCTTATCAATGACCATTTCGACATCTTCAGTCCGCAGGCAAAGGCGTACCTGGAGGATTTCAAAAAACATTATTCGGCGCGCGATATTTTAAAGAAACTCGAAACTCTTAAAAAACTCAAGGTGCTTGTGATAGGCGACGTGATAATAGACGAGTATCACTCATGCAGGGCGATAGGAATGGCGTCCAAATCCGCTACACTGAATGCCCAGTATCTCGGTGAGGAGAAATATGCTGGCGGCGCGCTTGCGGTTGCGAATCACATAGCTGGTTTTTGCAGTGATGTTCACCTTATAACCTGCCTTGGCTCGCAGAATCCGCAGAGGGAATTCATCGAATCGAGCCTTAAAGAGAATATTTCAACTACTTTCGTCATTAGGGATGATGCGCCGACGACGGTAAAGCGCCGGTTCGTGGAGCCTTTCAAAGTGCAAAAAATGTTCGAGGTTACTTATCTGAACGATTCTCCGCTTCCCAAGGAAGCTGAAGATGAACTTTTTCGTCGTGTTTCTGAAGTTTACGGACAGTACGACGCAATCCTCGTTTGCGACTTCGGGCATGGAATGATCGGTAGGAACACGGCTGGATTTTTAAGTTCGCTTAAAGCGAACATTGCGCTGAACGCGCAGACGAACAGCGCGAATTTCGGGCACAATCCGGTCACCAAATACTCGCGCGGAAATTTCATCTGCCTCGACGAGCGAGAACTAAGGCTTGCCTTGAGCGACAAGTATTCCGATATCGAAGGCCTTGTCGGGCGATTGCGGGGAGTGATGGAGGCAGGGATGGTCACGGTGACGCGCGGACAGCATGGTTCCCGCGTATTCCCCGTTTACGGCAATGCGTCGGATACTCCTGTTTTCACGAAAGAAGTGGTTGATACGGTCGGCGCCGGGGACGCGTTCTTTGCCGTTGCGGCACCATGCGCCCTTTCCGGGTTCGATCCGAGCATTATAGGATTCCTCGGCAATGCCGCAGGCGCGATCGCGAGCGGGATTATTGGGAATAAGGAATCGGTTGATCCGGTTGTGCTGGCGAAGTATGTGGAGACGCTTTTAAAATAGGTTTTTAGCTGTTTCCAGCCTTCGCGCTTCGCGCTTCGGCCGGCAGGCGCTGTTTAGCTTTTTAGGACATTGTTATTGTTCCTTCAGATATGCGGTAATCAGATGGTCAAACACTAAGTGGATGTCTTCGATGGGACCGTAATCACTGCTGTCTACAATCACAGGAATATCAACCAGCGTTTTAAGCTTTCCGCCGTCCATTCCTAGGAATCCTATTGTTGATGCTCCGATTTTTTTCGCGGACTGAACTGCCTTGATAAGGTTCTGTGAATTTCCGCTTCCGGAAATCACGATCAATATGTCGCCTTTCTTCGCAAGCGATCTTAATTGTGCCGAGAACACATCGGCAAATTCCAAATCATTTGCAATGGCAGTGATAGAGGCGATATTGTCAGTCAAAGCGAGCGCCTTGATCCGTTTCTCGCATGACTTGGGCACGGTATGCGTAAAATCATTTGCAATATGGGAAGCTGTAGATGCACTTCCTCCGTTTCCGGCAATGAACACGCACCGGTCGGAATCAAGCGCAGATTTTATTTCTTCCATGGCTTTCGCCAAATCATTTAAAGGCAGTTTGTTCAAGATTTCTTTAAGACTGCCAAGGTAACTTTTTGCGAATGAGATTGCTGGATCCATATCTGGCATTAATTATATATGGTAACCTAAACAGCTAAACAGCTAATAAGCTAAAAAGCAATAAATTCCTGTATTCTATTCGCATGTTAAATCCGATCTTAATTGGTTTCGGCACTTCCTATGGCAAAGGGATTCTTGAGTCAGCATTCCACGGCGCGAGCCTCGGGCACTGCTTGTCCGTATGCATAGACAAGAACTTGAAGCCGGATCTGGAGGCCAAAGAACACGAGTGGCTCAATCACAGGGCATGCCAGTTCGGGGATTATCCGACCGACTGGAGAGGTTTTGATCCGATTGACGAGGAGCTCATAGAAAAAATGCGGGACTGCGAAACCGTATTTATGAGGATGATGGACAGGCTCGAGCGCGGGAAGATGATTCCTTACCAGCAGAGAAGGCGCGCGTATTTAAGGCACTTGAGATACTGGAATCACATTATTGAGCATAAGAAAATCAATCTGTATCTTTCTACGAATTACCCGCACGAATGTTTTGATTTCGTTTTGTATCACTTATGCAAATTGCGCGGCATACAGACTGTCATGCTTAGGGCGGGACTCATGAGCATTCCCGATGTGCTGTTTCTGGATTACGACTGGGAGAAACCTTCACCGGGGCTTGAAGAAAAGTTTGAAGAACTTAAGAAGAAATATGAAGGAAAAAGCGAGAATGAAATACTCCTTGCGCCGAAGTTTGAAAAGGAAATCATCGCGCAGACGAAATCTGTTTCCGGAGGGAGCCTGCCTTGGTACATGAGCCATTCTTCTTCGCCGAAGGCGGAAGTAGCTGTGACACAGGCAATCGAGAAAAAGAAATGGCGGAAAATGGTTTTCGGCATGCTCGCCGGAGACCCTATTAATTTTGCACGGCATTCATTGAATTTTATGTCTCGCGTGTTTACGGCTGAATTCTGGGCGAAAAGAATTGAGATTTTACAGAGAAAAAGAGCCACTGTACATATGAGGCGCTTTTATAACTCTCACGCGGATATTCCGGATTTATCAAAAAAATACATTTATCTCCCTCTTCATTACCAGCCCGAGTGTACCACCTGCCCGATGGCGGGAGAGTACAGAGATCAGCTCCTTATCGCGGAGCTTCTGCACGCTTGCCTCCCAGAAGATGTTTTGATTTACGTGAAGGAGCATCCCATGCAGGGGGAAGTTCAGCGAAGCATTGAGTTTTACAGGGATTTGATTTCGATTCCAACGGTGAGGCTTGTTCCGCTGGGTTTTGATTCCACCGCTCTTCTGGAAAATTCATTGGCAGTCGCGACCGCAACCGGCACCGCCGGTTTCGAGGCGCTTTTTCGCGGAGTTCCTTTCCTCATGTTCGGCCACCGCTTCATGCAGTACGGTCCCGGAGTTTTCCCAATAAGGACAGAAGAAGACTGCAAAAAAGCCATTGAGAAAATTCTTTCCGGTGAAAGAGGCGCGAGCTTCCGCGATCTCAAAATTTTCCTTAAAGCGATCGAAGAGGTATCCATTGAAGGTTATGTTGAGGAGGCGAACAGAGACGTGTCGAGGATAACGGAAGAGGAGTGCGTGAGGAATGTGGGGGGAGCGATTAAGAAGGATATTAGCTGTTTAGCTGTTTAGGTTTTTAGGTTACTTGACCTAAGCTAAACAGCTAAACAGCTAAACAGCTAATAAGCTAATTTAACACCTTTTTTATTGTCCAATGCGCTGAAAACTGTAACATAGGCGGCAATGGACTGGTCCAATTCAACCATTCTCTTAACCGGCGGCACAGGGTCTTTCGGGAAGGCTTTTACGAGAATCATGCTTGATGAATATAAGCCGAGGAAGATCATTGTTTTCAGCCGCGATGAACTCAAACAGCATGAAATGCAGACGGAAGGGTTTTCCGATCCGTCTTTGAGGTTTTTCATCGGGGATGTCCGTGACGAGGAGCGGCTAAAGAGAGCTATGAACGAGGTGGACGTAGTAGTTCATGCGGCGGCCTTGAAGCATGTTCCGGCATGCGAGTACAACCCCTTTGAGGCCGTGAAAACCAATATTTTGGGAGCGAAAAACGTAGTTAATTGCGCCCTGGATTCTGGAGTGAAAAAAGTGCTTGCCCTTAGTACGGACAAGGCTGTGAACCCCGTGAACCTTTACGGCGCCACCAAACTTGTCGCAGAGAAAATTTTTGTGCAGGGCAACGCATACCGCGGGCTCAACCGCCATCCTCTTTTTTCGTGCGTACGGTACGGGAACGTAGTGGGGAGCCGCGGGAGCGTGATTCCTCTTTTCGAGAAACAGCGCGCGAGCGGAACTGTTACGATTACAGACGAGCGCATGACGCGTTTCTGGATCACTTTGGAACAAGGGGTGAGGTTCGTTGTCAGGTGCATCGAGCAGATGCACGGAGGAGAAGTGTTTGTTCCGAAAATTCCGAGCATGAAGATAACGGATCTCAAAGAAGCGATAGCTCCGGAGTGCAAAGTGAGAGTCATAGGAATAAGGCCCGGGGAGAAACTGCATGAGGTTCTAATTTCTTCCGATGAAACAAGGCACACGGTAGACGCGGGCGACAAGCTTATTGTAGAGCCGGAAGGGGATACGCTGCCTTATGAAAAGTGGGCTGGAATCCCGCTCCCGGAGGGTTTTTCTTACGCAAGCAACCTAAACGATTCGTGGCTTACTGTTGAGGATTTGAGGGGGCTAGCTGAGAAGGAAGAGGTGAAGAAGGATACGATGCAGTATGTTTGATGCTTATCAAAAGGCTTTAAACTATTTGCGCAAATAGTTTAATAAGCCATAACCTCCGCACCATCCCAGCAGCACGGCTCCGCCGTGCGGCGTTTCGCGGTGCGGCGTTTTTTCCGCACACGCTGTTTCCCGACAATCCAAGTTCATTTTTGCTATCATTTATGCATGCAAATCTCTGCGGTAATCCCCGGCCCTATCATCACTCTCCGTCCTCTCACAGAAGCTAATGCAACCGAGGAGTACGCTTCTTGGCTTAATGATCCGGAGGTGAATAAGTATCTGGAAACGAGAAAGGTTACGGTTGATGAGCTCAAAAGTTTTATAAATGAGAAGAACGCGAGCGAGACCGCGCTTTTTCTGGGGGTTTTCTGGAATGAAAATGGGAAGCACATAGGCAATGTGAAACTCGAGCCGATTGATTTCGCGAAGAAAGAGGCGACCATGGGGATTTTGATAGGCGACAAGAATTACTGGGGGAAGGGTGTTGCGACTGAAGCGACGAACCTCGTCGCCGGTTATGCTTTCACAAAAATGGGCTTAAAAGAGCTCAAACTCGGCGTTATTCCGGAAAATAAGGCGGCCATACGGGTTTATGAGAAATGCGGGTTTACCATGGAAAGGGTGGAAAAAGGCGCGGTAAATCATGACGGGGTCTTGCATGACCGCATGGTTATGCGAAAATTGGCTCCGGCAAATCCAAAATGATTCCAAAACTTTCTGCTTCGAGGGATATTAAAAAAGAGCGGGTGGTCACTGACCACATGCTCCTTAAGCGCTGTTCAAAGTGCGTGATGCCCGAAACGCAGGAAGTTATTTCATTCGACTCCGAAGGAGTATGTGCCACATGCAGGAACATTGAATTCAAGCAGAAAAATATTGACTGGGATAAAAAGAAAAATGAGCTTGAGGTGCTTCTTGAGCAGTACCGCGGCAAGTACGAATACGACTGCATAGTTCCTTTCAGCGGAGGAAAGGATTCCACTTACACCGCTTACTCGCTTGTGCGAGACTGGGGGCTAAAGCCTTTGATCGTAAGCTTCGATCATCATATGCTTAGGCCGAACGTCATAAGAAACCGCGAGAGGACTCTCAAGAGGCTCGGAGTTGATTTCCTGGGATTTCGGCCGGACTGGAAACTTGTTAAGAAAATGATGAGGATTTCGCTTGAGCGGAAAGGGGACATTCTGTGGTACCAGCACAACGGAATTTTCGCGTATCCCATGCAGGTTGCGGTCAAACACAACATTCCTCTTGTGATCTGGGGGGAGCCTTCCGCGGAATACACTAGCTATTATGGTTATGAAGACGAGGAAGTCGATGAAAGGCGGTTCAATATGTTCGTAAATCTCGGGATAACCGCGCAGGATATGCTTGGAATGCTTAATGAGACGGGTTCTCCGGTGAATGACGGCGCTAAGGCCACCGCGCGCGACATGGCTCCGTACGTTTTCCCGAGCCGCAAAGAACTTTCTATAATCAAGTGCAGGTCGGTGTGCCTCGGGAGTTTCCAGCCGTGGGACGTAAAAAAGCATGTTGAAATAATTGGCAAAGAACTCGGCTGGCAAATGGATCAGGTTGAAGGAGTACCGCCTGAATACGGCTATGAAAAACTGGAAGACATGATGCAGGGGGTGCAGGATTACCTCAAGTTCATCAAGCGCGGATACGGGCGCATGTCGCATCTGGCTTCGATTGACATCAGAAACGGCCGCATGGCGCGCGAGAAGGCTATGGAAATGGTCAAAGAATGGGAGGGGATGAGGCCGGCGAGCCTTGACGTGCTCCTAAACTGGCTCAAGATTTCCGAGGAGCATTTTTACGAAATCGCGATGCGCTTGAGAGTCGCCCCGTGGAAGCATGATCTTTCCACTACAAAGAGGGGTCTTGAGCTTCACGATCAGAAGGAGTGGATTGTTGGCTAGATGCTGAAGTGTTGAATCAGGTTAGGTTGTTAGAAAGCCTCCATGGTCATATTTTATGCTGTCTTTGCACATACATACGCACCTCACCCCCGCCACGTCGCTCGCGAGCGACGTGGCTTCCCCTCTCCCTACGAGAGAGGGGAGCTCAAGTTGTTGGTGATAGCGGAGAAGAGAAGAGTTAATTTTCAATTTTCAATTTTCAATTTTCAATTATCCTACGTGTATGATCGCCGTAATCGATTATGGCCTAGGCAACCTCCGTTCCATCGCAAAGGCTTTGGAATACGTCGGGGCGGACGTTTGCGTTACCAATGACAAGAACAAGATAAAGTCCGCCGATAAACTTATTCTTCCGGGAGTGGGCGCGTTCGGGGATGGGATAAATAATTTGAAAAAACTCGGCATTATTCCGGTTCTTGAAGAAGAGGTTTTAGCAAAGAAAAAACCGATTTGGGGAATTTGCCTCGGGATGCAGTTGATGGCGAAGAAAAGCGAAGAATTCGGGTTTCACGATGGCCTTGGATGGATATCGGCTGGAGTCGTTTCGTTAGCTGGCGGTTTTAACCGCCGGAATTTAAAAATTCCGCATGTCGGGTGGAATACGGTGGCATTCGTCCGCGAACATCCGGTAATTTCAGGTTTGAATAAAAGCGAGGATTTTTATTTTGTACACAGTTTTCACGCCGTGCCGGAAAATCCCGGACTGGCGCTGGGCACATGCGATTACGGAGGAGAGTTTTGCGCGTGTATTGCGAATGGCAATATTTTTGCGACGCAATTTCATCCGGAGAAAAGCCAGGGAAAAGGACTTAAAATGCTTAAGAATTTCGTATCCATGTGACTATGCTTAAAAAAAGAATCATCCCCTCGCTCCTGCTCAAAGACGGGCGCATGGTCAAGTCCGTGCGATTCGGGAATTACCGCGACACAGGCGATCCGGTTACAGCCGCGCGCATTTATGACGCGCAAAGAGCGGACGAGCTCATTGTTCTTGATATTACAGCGAGCAGAGAAGGCAGAAAAACATTATTCGGCATCGTTTCGCAGATGGCCGAGGAGTGTTTCATGCCGCTTTGCGTCGGCGGCGGCATTCGCTCGATTGATGACATTCAAACGCTTTTAAGAGTCGGCGCGGACAAGGTTTCAATCAATACCGCCTTGATTGAAATAGGGGGGTTTCTGGAAGAGGCTGCGGAAAAATTCGGCAGTTCCACGATAGTCGCTTCGATCGATTTTCTTAGGCATGAAGACGGGACGTACGAGGTTTTTACTCATGGCGGAACGAAAAGCACGGGGAAAAATCCCGTTGATTGGGCGATGGAGGTTGCCGAGAGAGGAGCGGGAGAAATTTATCTTATGTCAATCGACCGCGATGGCACTATGGAAGGGCTTGATATTGAACTGATAAAGCAAGTTGCCGATGCGGTTAGTGTTCCGGTTATAGCCGCCGGCGGGGTTGGTTCCCTTGAGGATTTCAGGCTCGGCATGGAGGATGGCGGAGCGTCCGCCGTAAGCGCGGCGAGCATTTTTCATTTCACGGACCAGAGCCCGATAAAGGCAAGGAAGTATTTGGCGGACAGGGGAGTGGATGTTAGGAGTTAGAAAGCCTCCATGGTCATATTTTATGCTGTCTTTGCACATACATACGCACCTCACCCCCGTCCCCTCTCCTTTCAGGAGAGGGGAGCTTAAGATATTGAAAATACAAGCCAAATATCACCAACAACTTGAGCTCCCCTCTCCTGAAAGGAGAGGGGACGGGGGTGAGGTGATGAGAAGGAAAGCAAACAAAAAAGTAATTCACTTAAGGTTTTTCAATGGCCTTCAGCCATTTCAAATTTCCATCGCATTTTCCCTTATTGCACCCGCAAATTCCGGCACATTATCGTAATTTATTTTTGTCAGGTTCATTTCCTTGTCTCTGATAAGTTTTCCGCTTGCGTCTTTTTCAAACAAATCAAAGTTCGTAAACCTGTCAGAGGCGATCATGAATTCATCAAGCGTCATGCCGAGGTCTCCCAGTATTTCATCCAGCGAAGTTTCCAAATATGTCCATGGGAACTTGCCGTCCCTCATTTTTACGATCTTTAACCCCTCTTCGCGCGTGAGCCTCCCTCTGCGGATGTGGAGCGAGACGTGGTCGGTGGTCCTGCCGAATCCGAACTTAATGAATTTGAAATAGTCGTGTATTCCGGCATGCATGTTGTCCATGTGCTCATAATTCGCGAGAGCCCCCTCGTTGGAGAACGGCCAAACCTCGAAACCGTGCCCTTGTGATATCAGCGTGTGCGAAAGGCCGTCCCATGGAACGAAGTGCCCGAGGAATATGCCGGAAACGCCGACTTTCGCGAGTTCTTTCACGGAAGGATATGTGAATTGAACGAAGTCCTTTTCCGTAAAACCTTCTCTTCCGATCAGATGTTCTTTTTTAAATCCAAGAAGGCCTCCGAATTCATCAAGCCATTTCTTATCCAAAATATGGCTTTGCGCCGCCTCCGCCGGCCCCCCGAACTCGTTCTGCGGATTCTCGCCCCAGATTAAAAGAGGAATTTTCATCTGAACCGCGATCCTTACCGGAATCGTGAAAATGGCGACGTTCTCCGCCCAAGAAATTTCTCCGATTTCCATAAGCGTAATTTTGTCTATCTTGTTCCGTACAACGGGATTCGTGCTTACTTGAACAAGATCGACTCCGAGCTTCCTCATGTTTTCAAGGTTCCGGCTTCCGATATCGGAAGGCTTGTCGACAGCGGCATACACGCAAAGCGGGTGCATCCCTTTTTCAAGCATTTTTATAACTTGATAATGACTGTCCTT
>Ga0209211_10013401_pt1 | contig 10167 bp, 8 predicted proteins | sample RifGroA2_FD_183992 | JGI IMG/M metagenome (GOLD analysis project Ga0209211, IMG submission 183992) | Groundwater microbial communities from Rifle, Colorado, USA - Groundwater A2 (SPAdes) (version 2) | ecosystem: Environmental > Aquatic > Deep subsurface > Groundwater | place: Rifle, Colorado...
TTAACACACACCCGCCAATTCAGGATAGAATTAAAAGGTTGATGGAGATGTGAAGATGCAAATAACTCAAGACCAGGTAAAAAAAATAGCAGAACTTGTAAAAATTCCGCTCACCCAAGCGGAAATAGAAAAGTTGGCAGTGATGTTTTCGGACACCTTGCAAACCATCGAAATCTTACAAGAACTGGACACAACACAAATTGCCGAAACATATCAGGTAACAGGACTAACCAATGTTTTTCAAGAAGGTGACGATAGCATGGCGACACTTTCAAAAGAAGAGGCTCTAAAAAACGCAAAAAAAGTTATACGAGGTTTAATTGCAACCGAGGCGGTTTTTGACAGAGGGTGACAAAAACTGCAGTCTGATTAGATAATAACCCGATTATTACGGTACTTGACATTGTAATTTATTGGGTTAGCTTTACCACATTATAATTATACTATTAGTACCACTATTACTGTACTTGACATCGTATATAGTGGTGCTATGATATATACATGATTAGACGTAAAATCTTACCGGTATTGGAAAAATATATAAATGAGCCCGAAACTATGATCCTAATAGGGTCAAGACAGGTAGGAAAAACATTTCTAATGAAGGTATTGCAGGAAAATTTGGAAAACAAAGGCGAACGGACAATATTTCTCAATCTTGATGTTGAAACAGATAAGCATTTCCTCACATCACAACATGCACTTGTAGACTACTTGCGTCTCAAATTTGGAAATAACAAAGGATACGTATTTATCGACGAAATCCAGAGAAAAGAAAACGCGGGCTTGTTTTTAAAGGGAATATACGACATGACACTTCCGTACAAGTTTATCGTATCAGGTTCAGGAAGTTTAGATATTAAGGCCAAGATTAAAGAATCAATGGCGGGTAGAAAACGGCTCTTTCATATAGATCCGATAAGTTTTGAGGAATTCGCAAACTTTAAAACACACTATCAATATGAGACTAAACTCGCGAATTTCTTTGCAATTGACAAGATACAAACCCGAAGTCTATTCGAGGAATACATGATGTTTGGAGGCTACCCCAACGTTGTATTGGCAGATACTATAGATGAAAAACGTCATCAAATAGATGAGATCTATAAAAGCTATATCGAGCGTGACATTACTGACATGCTGGAGGTTGAGAAACCGGAAGCACTGACCAATCTTTTAATAATGCTTGCTTCTCAGGTAGGAAGTATCGTAAATATTAACGAGTTATCTAATACTATAGACATATCTGCTAAAACAGTTCAACGTTACTTATGGTACTTGGAACAAACATTTATTATTAAGAGAGTAAGTCCGTTTTATCGAAACAAGCGCTCCGAAATCGTTAAGGCACCGATTTATTATTTTTACGATACCGGGCTAAGAAACAATCTTTTGGGATTATTTAATATAGCGCCAATGCCGCCGACTCTTACCGGACACCTTTTCGAAAATGTGTTGTTTAATTTACTGCGCTCTCGTTTTCATTTTACATCCACAACCATTCACTTTTGGAGAACACGTGATAATGCTGAGGTGGATTTCATTATCGATAGCGGTCTTTATGCCTGCCCTATTGAAGCAAAATACACACAACTGAAAAAAACGACTATTCCCCGCTCTTTTAAATCGTTTATAAGCAAATACAAGCCAAAATACGGTTATATTGCCCATTTGGGTGAAAAATATACTACTTCCTACGAAGGAACTCAGATAGAACTACTTCCATACTACGAGCTTATTTTCAAAGATTTTTCAGTATTGCAGGGTAATGCATAAATTTATGTCTAATCTAAACAAACTAACAATAAAACAAGCGATCCAAGGACTAAAAGACAAAAAGTTCACAAGCGTTGAACTTACTCAAGCGTGTTTAGATCAAATCGACAAGCATGATTCCAAAATAAAAGCGTTTGTAACCGTTACCAAAGACGCGGCGTTGAAACAAGCTCAAGAAGCCGATAAACTAATCGCCAAAAAAGGCGCTCAAGCTTTTGTATTAAAACAGCTTTTAGGAATTCCCTACGCGTGCAAAGACAACTTTAGTACATATGGAATTGAAACAACCGCATCGTCAAAGATTTTAAAAGACTACATTCCGCCTTACGAATCAACCGTTACACAAAAACTCAAAAATGCAGGAGCGGTGCTACTTGGCAAAACCAACATGGACGCATTTGCACACGGGTCTTCTACCGAAACGTCTGATTTTTTCACAACACACAATCCATGGAACTTAAAACATGTTCCTGGCGGATCATCGGGTGGTTCTGCCGCAGCGGTTGCTTCTAACATGTGTATTTTTGCAATCGGCAGTGAAACCGCAGGAAGCGTTCGCGGCCCCGCGGCATGGTGCGGAATAACAGGTTTAAAGCCAACTTACGGCAGAGTCAGTAGATATGGATTAATCGCCATGGCGTCTTCCACCGATTCTCCCGGACCACTGGCCAAAACAGTAGAAGATGCTGCACTCGTTTTACAAATAATTGCCGGAAAAGACGAACTTGATGCAACTTCCTCACCTATTCCTACCGAAAATTATTCGCAAATAGCAAACGCCAAAACTTTACAGGGCGTAAAAATCGGTAAACCAAAATCCTACTTTGAAATCGATCTGGAACCCGGCGTTAAGGACAACGTAGAAAAGGCAATTGCCAAATTTAAAAAACTTGGCGCAGAAATTATAGAAATGGACTTGCTGTCCCCACGTTACGCAATTGCGGTGTACACAATTTTGCAAAGATCCGAAGTGTCTTCTAACTTGGCACGCTTAGACGGAATTAGATATGGCCAGACCCGTGACAAATTCGGTTTTGAAGCCAGAAAGCGTATGATGCTTGGTGCGTATGCACTAAGTGCCGGTTATTACGACGCGTATTATTCTAAAGCGCAAAAAGTGCGAACGTTAATTGTTAATGACTTTAATAAGGCTTTTGAGCAAGTTGATATGATAATCGGCCCGTCAATGCCATGTTCGGCAACTGTTATAGGCGATGCGGAAAAAAACGCGATGTTTGGCGAACTCATGGATGTTTTAACCGAACCAAGTTCCATCGCAGGTTTGCCAAGCATTTCTATTCCATGTGGATTTAGTGGAGATTTGCCGGTTGGTGTTCAGCTTATTGGCCCTGCCTTTTCCGAAAGCAGCCTTGCCGGTGTTGCCGGCGCTTTTGAAAGTGCCACCGACTATCACATAAAATTTCCGCTATAATACTTACATGTTCGATTTTTTACTAAAACTCTTTTTTCCAAACCTCGCGGGGCGACATTCGGTTTCGCAACAAACCGAAAGCAAAATCAAAAGCGAGTGGACTAACATTGAATTTTTATTAAGACAAAAAGGTTCCAGTCAACTTAGACAAGCGTTAATTTCCGCCGACAAATGTTTAGATAACGCATTGCGCGATGTTGTTGCCGGCGAAACCATGGGCGAACGGTTAAAAAACGCCAAAAACAAATATGATGCCATTACTTATAATAAAATTTGGGAAGCACACAAAGTGCGAAATAATTTGGTACATGAAACAGGTTATGAACCGCCGTACTTTGTGATCACCCAAGCTGTTGATAATTTGCGAAACGGACTCACTGGCTTGGGTTTAAGGGTTTAATCTAAGATCAAAAAGGCCCCCTTGCGGGAGCCTTTTTGTTGTCCATACGGACTGAGTTCAATCCTCAACCCCTGATACTAAACGCATTCTATTACTCCCAAAATAGTTAGTCAAGAACATGGCGGAGGGTGGGAGAGTTGAACTCCTTCCGCTTTTGCGTAACTAATCAGTATCAGGGATTGCCTGCAACCGTGCAAGTACACCCTCCACCAAACCATTATGTCTATAAAATGTTAAATAAATCTTAAATTTTTGTGCTAGAATCCAAATAATCGGGATTCCACTAGACAACAAAAGAAGGAGGCAAACATGGACAGCAGTCTTTTTGGGCCTGCAATCATGATTATTATTGCAGTAGCTGTTGTGGTAATTTTGTGGAAACGAATTAAACTGGAAGACGTAAGGCAAGAACGAGCATTTGTTGCTGCGTCAAGAAAAGCGCAACGACTGAGAGTTAGCGTGAGTTTAACGGAGTTGTATTATCTCATTGTGTTGAATGTACGTGATCCCAACAAGGTTACACCTGTGCAGGCACAGGCGATTCAACGCGTCTATCAAAATAAGTTGGATAAGGAGTAGAGAAGATGATAATGCAGTGGATTTCAATTATCGTAATTTTCGTAGTAATTGGTATCATTTGGTTTCGAGCGGACGATGAGATCCAAAAGGTGCTAGACACCGCCCTAGCCATTCTATCGGTACCAGATATATACTGGGGCGAAGAAGAAGAGAAGTAGCACTAAAGACAAAGAAAACGGGTGCCGTCGAAAAATCCCAACGACGATACCCGTTTTGCACTAAACTAACCATTCACATTGTCCATTCCAAATACAAATAGTACAATGCTTCCATGTATAACTTGGTACTCGGACTCGAAATCCATCTTCATCTAAAAACCAAAACCAAAATGTTTTGCGGGTGCGATGCAAACATTTATACCGCCGAACCAAACACTCATACTTGTCCAACGTGTCTTGGCCTTCCCGGAGCACTTCCTGTTCCAAATAAAGATGCAGTAAAACAAACTCAGCTTTTGGGCTTAGCACTAAATTGCAAAGTAAATACAAACTCGCGATTTGATCGCAAACACTATTTTTACCCCGATTTGCCAAAAGGCTATCAGATAAGTCAATACAAACAACCGTTGTGCGAAAATGGCTTTTTAGTGTTGGATTCGGGCACAAAAGCAAAAATTGAACGCATCCATTTAGAAGAAGACACGGCCAAATCTTTTCACGAAGGTGACAAGACATTAATAGACTTTAATAAATCCGGCATGCCGCTTGTGGAAATTGTTACCAAACCAACATTTACAGCTATAGAAGATGCAGTGGACTTCTGTAAGAAGATTCAGGACATTGTGCGATTTTTAGGCATTTCCGATGCCGATATGGAAAAAGGCCAAATGCGGCTGGAAGCAAATATTTCCATGAGAACGCCCAAAATGGAAAGTGCAAACGAGCTTCCAAAATACAAAGTTGAGGTTAAAAATATTAATTCCTTTAAATTTATGGAAAAAGCCGTAAAGACCGAAATAGCAAGACAAACAGAGCTGTTAACACAAGGTCAAACACCAATCCAAGAAAATCGGGGTTGGAACGAATCAACCGGTACAACCATTAGCCAAAGAAGCAAAGAAGAAGCCCACGACTACAGATACTTTCCCGAGCCTGACATTCCGCCAATGGTCTTTAATGAAAAGTATTTGCAGGAGTTAAAAAAGAAATTGCCGGAATTACCACACCAAGTGAAAGCCCGATTGATTTCACACTATAAACTTAGTGAAAACAACGCCAAACTTTTGTCAACCGCAGAAAACATGTTTCTTTTGCAAAAATTTGAGGAATTGGTACAACACGGATTAGACAGCGCAAAAGTTGCCAACCTTTTACTCAACAAACCGAAATTTCGCAATTTAACACTAGAAGAATTTAAAGCAAAAACAACCGAAAACAAAGTTACCGATACTGCACTATTAGAAGACGCAATTAACAAAGTTTTGCATGCAAATTCCAACGCAGTCACCGATTACAAAACCGGTAAAGAAAGTATTATTGAATTTTTAGTTGGAATGGTAATGCGCGAAACTAAAGGCAAAGCAGATGCTGCACTTGTTAGAAATTCTCTGATATCAAAACTAAAAACCTAACAAAAAAGCTCCCTTCCGAGAGCTTTTTTGTTCTACCACTTACGTGGAAGAGTTCGATTTCCGGATCCCAACAAGATGCGGTAAATATACCATTGATAGTGGCTAGGGTCAATGCTATATTTTGGCGGAGGGCGAGAGAATCGAACTCTACTCCATACAGAGCCGTATTCTTGTTGGGAAACGTCTGCAACCATGCAAATGCGCCCTCCACAAAAACACTTTACTAAGAAAAATTGCTAAAGTTAATAAGGAAAACTCTAATTTAAATAGATATATGGAACTAAAATTTGATCCGGCAAATCCACAATACGAATACATAACAAACCAAGATCAGGCAAACGATGCCTTAGAAGAATTGGGAAAACAACAAGTCTTGGGTTTAGATATTGAATCTACCGGCTTAGATCCATACACCGACAAACTTTTATTAGTGCAAATCGGAACCGAAACAAAATCGTACATTTTTGACGCGCGCAAAATAAAATTAAAAGAACTTCTACGATTTAAAGAATTACTTGAAAATCCCAAAATAATAAAGCTTATGCACAACGGTAAATTTGACTACGGTTTTATCAAAATTCAGGCCGGTGCCGAAATAAATAATATTTTTGACTTAATGCTTGCCGAGTCTGTTTTAACCGCGGGACTAAAAGGAAAACCGGCGTCGCTTAAAGAACTTTCAAATGAATATCTAAGCTTAGATGTCGAAAAAAAAGTTCGAGAGAGTTTTATAAATTACACCGGTACAATCACCGACGAACAGCTTAGATATGCTGCAATGGATACGTTTTTGCCGTTTCCTATCTTTAACCTCCAGCTCGAAAAATTAAAAAAAGAAAACTTAGTAAACATTGCTAAAGTAGAATTTGCCGTTACCACAGTTGTTGCGGATATGGAACTACGCGGCATATTTATTGATACAAAAAAGTGGCGGGAAATTATTGCAAACCTCCAAAAAAAACGCGACGAATTTGCCAAGCAGTTTCAGGAACAAATTCGCGGGTACTATTCAATGAACCAAAATGATTTATTCGGCAATCACACCGACGCCATAAATATGAATAGCCAACAACAACTTATGGATCTTTTTAACAATAAACTGGGGCTAAACATTCCATCAACAGGAGATGCGCTTTTGGAATCGGTAAACCACCCGATTGCGCAAACGCTACGAAACTACCGCGGCTACGAAAAATTAATTTCGGCGTTTGGCGAATCGCTTTTGGCAAAAGTAAGCAAAGTAACCGGAAGAATTCATCCGGACTTTATGCAGCTTGGCGCTGCAACGGGCAGATTTTCGTGCCGCAATCCAAATCTTCAACAAATTCCCAGAAATTCCGAAGAAGTTCCGTTTAGAACTTGTTTTAATCCTCAACCGGGTTACAAACTTGTGGTCGCTGACTATTCAAACTTTGAAATGCGTATTTTGGCCGATCTTTCCGGAGACGAAAAAATGTTATACGCACTAAACAACGGCTTGGATATTCATTCATACACCGCGTCATTAATGTTTGGACTTGAATACACCAAAGATTTTAAAAAGCAGTATCCGCAGTTAAGACAAATTGCTAAACCAATCGGCTTTGGTTTAATGTACGGCATGGGTCCGGTTGGACTAATTGGAAGAATTCGTGCAGAAACCGGCAAAGACATTACCAAAGAAGAGAGCCAAGAATACATTAAAAAGTTTTTTTCAAGTTATCCAAGCGTTCAAGGCTTTTTAGACCGAATTGCAAAAGCGGCCGTGCAAAAAGGCTACAGCACAACTCCCGCCGGCAGAAAAAGATGGTATCATAAACCAACTCCTGACGATCCCGAATTTAAAAGAAAAATTTCACAAATCGAACGTGAAGCCAAAAACCACCCGATTCAAGGGACAAACGCCGACGCCATAAAATTTGCGCTGGTGTTTTTAAAAGAACGATTGAAAAAAGAAAACATCGACGGCGGAATTATTTTGGCAGTGCACGACGAAATTGTTAGCGAAATTCGCGAAGATCAGGCCGACGCGTGGGCCAAAATTCAGTCGGAAGAAATGGTTAGAGCCGGACAACTGTTTTTAAAAAAAGTAAGCATTGCATCCGAGCCTTTTGTGAGCGACGTTTGGGAACATTAATTTTTTATCTTGACTAAAACCTCGTTATCACATACACTATAAGAGTGCTAATGCGTAAGAATTTGGAAAGGAATCTCACATGGTAATTTGCCACAGATGCGGACAAAGACCCGCTGTAATTTCTACAAATAAAATCATTGATGGCCGTACGGTTTACTTAGCCTTATGCGAAATCTGTCATGCAGAACTCCAAAAAGAAGCCAATTCTACTTCAAAGCTTGATAAATTCGGTAGAGACCTAACCCAGTTTGCACAAGAAGGCAAATTAGATCCGGTTATAGGCAGAAAAGATGAAATCGAACGTGTAATTCATATTCTTTCGCGCAGAACAAAAAACAATCCTGTTTTAATTGGCGATCCGGGAGTTGGAAAAACCGCAATCGTTGAAGGACTTGCCCAAAAAATAACAAACGGCCAAGTTCCCGAGCCTTTGCGCGGCAAACGCGTTTTTGCACTGGATTTAGCATCGATTTTGGCAGGAACATCGCACCGCGGTATGTTTGAAAGTCGTTTAAAAGACATAATTTCCGAGGTTGTAAACGCACAAGGTCAAATCATACTATTTTTAGATGAACTCCACACTGTAGTAGGCGCAGGCTCAGCCGAAGGCGCCATGGACGCAGCCAATATGCTCAAACCTGCTCTTGCACGCGGTGAACTGCAAATGGTTGGGGCAACAACAATTGACGAATATCGCAGATATATAGAAAAAGACGCAGCGCTGGAACGTCGCTTTCAACCCATTATGGTCAACGAACCTTCGCCGCAAAATACCGTTGAAATTATAAAAGGTTTAAGAGAACGCTACGAAAAACATCATCAGGTAAAAATCGCGGACGAGGCAATTGATACGGCCGTACAAATGTCGGACCGCTACATAAGTGACCGGTTCTTGCCCGACAAAGCCATTGATTTAATTGATGAGGCATCGGCGCTGGTTAGACTCTCTCAAGTAAAAGAACCGGAAAATCTTAAAAAAGTTGAAGAAAATCTGGAAAATCTTAAAACTAAACTGCGCGATACAAAAGTTGTCGAAGACAAAGAAAAACTGCAAACACAAATTAAAGAATTAGAACAAGTTAAATCGGAACTTATGGATATTTGGACCAAAACCAAGCTTGAAGACATTCCGGTTGTTGGCGTGGACGCAGTTTTAAAGGTAGTTTCGCGGGCTACAAATATTCCCTTAGAAAAACTTAGCATCGAAGAAAAAGAGCGGCTTTTGCATATGGAAGAGAACATGCATCAACGAATTGTTGGCCAAGAAGAAGCCGTAAAAGTTGTGGCCGAAGCCATTAGGCGGTCACGCGCCGGGTTAAAAGATCCAAAGCGGCCGATCGGGTCATTCTTATTTTTAGGCCCAACCGGCGTTGGTAAAACCGAGCTTGCAAAAGCATTGGCCGAAACTTTATACGGCAACGAAGACATGATGATTCGGCTTGATATGAGCGAGTACATGGAAAAACATTCGGTAAGTAAAATGGTTGGCGCGCCTCCCGGATACATTGGCTATGAAAAAGGCGGCAATTTAACTGAGATTGTAAGACGCAAACCTTTTTCGGTAATTCTCATGGACGAGATTGAAAAAGCCCATCCCGACATTTTTAACGCGCTTTTGCAAATTATGGAAGACGGGAGACTCACCGACAGCAAAGGCCGAACCGTGGACTTTAAAAACACTATTTTAATTTTAACTTCAAATGTGGGTTCGGAGCTTTTGCGCCGTGCGGACATTGGTTTTAACACTGTCAAAAGAACCAAAGAAGATAACAAGCAGGATTTCGAACAGCGCATTCAAAAAATTCTCAAAGACGCCTTTAGGCCCGAATTTTTGAACCGCCTTGATGAGATTGTTATTTTTACGGGTTTAACCAAAGAAGATATCGAAAAAATAATTGAAAAGCTTTTGCAAAAAACTCAGAAATTGTTAAAAGCACAGGACATAACAATTGAGGTAGACAAAAAAGCCAAGGCATATCTTTTGGAACACGGCTACAACGAAGAATACGGCGCGCGTCCACTACGCAGGTTAATTCAAAAAGAGGTTGAAAATATATTATCAAGTAAAATTATCTCAGGTGAGCTTGATAAAGGCGACACTGTTTCAATTTCCGCCGGTGCCGATAAACTAGCGATATATGTTAAAGCCAACGTGAGAGCTAAAGCGTAAAACAGCTCGGATATTGCTATTTTGCCGCATTTTTGGTAACCTTTTGCAGCATATGACAGAAGAAGCAACAAAAAAAACAATACAAAGCTCGGAATTACCGGAATTTAGAGCCGGTGACACCGTA
>Ga0209211_10013402_pt1 | contig 10166 bp, 9 predicted proteins | sample RifGroA2_FD_183992 | JGI IMG/M metagenome (GOLD analysis project Ga0209211, IMG submission 183992) | Groundwater microbial communities from Rifle, Colorado, USA - Groundwater A2 (SPAdes) (version 2) | ecosystem: Environmental > Aquatic > Deep subsurface > Groundwater | place: Rifle, Colorado...
GTTAAAATGCGGAATAATCCAGTTGCCGTTCAGTACCATATCACGAGCTGTGGATGCGTAACGGGGCTCGTCAGGGTCAATGAGAGGCATTGCCCAGGTATAAAACAGAAATAAAAAAAGGCCAATCAAAAATAAGCCTATGAGAAAAGGAATATCCTTTTTTGATAATTTTTCCGTAAGCGGTAGTAATTTTGTTTCCATCCAGCGTTGTCCTGTTTAAGGCTAAAATACATCTCCCTTTATTTGAAATTTCCTTTAAAACACCGTTTTCTACTATAATGTTCTATTATAATGTTCTATAAACCAATTTCCTTTATCGGCAAATCTCGAATTGAATATTTGAAAAAGTTATAAAACTAAACAAACGAAGAGCAAGGATAGTGCCAAGTGTTTTTGATAGGGAAGGTGTGTACTGTAAGTGCCTGGATATGGTATGGTTCTGGAGAAATAATATTTTATTTCGCCTGCTGTAAGACCGTCTCTGAATATAAAATCATGTAATTTTTACAATGATGATTGTAATTTTTACAAACCACTCCACCTATACAATGACAATTTTGTCTTCATATTATCTGAATATGGATTAACCTCAAACGTTATTATCGGTGGATTATTAGCCTCAAACTCCTCGATTTTCCTTAATGCACGGACTATCAGAATATTTTGAGGTTTATATAATGAGGATTTCAAGTCAATATTCAGTCCTGCAACGTCCCGTATTCTTCTCACATCCCATTGCGGCGCATAATAATCAAAAAACCTCTTCTCTTTGTTGCAGTAAATTCTTGTAGAAAGACTATCAAACCGTCTTTCGATGAATTGGATTAGCCGTACTGGCGATGGAACGTCATTATGGTATTGAAGAACTAATTTGACCGATATCACCGACATACTTATAACAAATGCTACTGTAAGGATTATAGAAATGCCTTTGTTTATCTCTTCATAGACTTTGCATAATCCATACGCAATCAGCATCAAAGCTACTGGTATGATAGGCAGTATATGTCTCGGATTCATCACATTTTGTCCTAAAATCACCCAAATCATATAAGGAATTACGTACAACCCCAGAAAAAATCCTCTACGGTCAAATCGATACCGCTTGAAGGAATAAAGAAAAGAGGCAATCATAATCAAGGAAGCTGTCAGCCTCAAAAACGAAGCATCATTCCACCAACCGCCAAGCCCGTACACCCATATCGACTTCACAAGACAGGTAACCCTGCCTAATCCGCCAAAGGTGATTACCGAACCACCCCAATCGGTGAAATGCCCACGAGAAAACGAAAGGCAATTTCCCCAAAAGGGATACCTGCCCACATAACTAATCTGTGGGAGAAACCACACACAAACACCGATAACTAATCCCATCAATCCATATAAAATAACATCTTTAAAAAAGTGCATTTTTTGAATAGCCAAATACAACAAAATACCCATCCATAAGGCTATAAATGGAAAGTAGGAAAGCCGTACACCCAGGCCGAAACCCAGGAATAGACTACCCAAAAAAAGATAATTTCTGTCACTCAAGCACCTATACAAAAAATAGGTGGCTGACATTACAAAGAAAAGACCCATAGCATCGGAGGTAGGTCTTTCCGCCTGCAACCAACAGAGGGGGTTGATAAGGTAAAGGACCGCAGTTAGTATAGCAACTCTTTCAGAAAATAATTGTCTGGCAAGTAAAGAAAGCGGATACATGGTAATACTGCCAAAAAGAACACCGGGCATTACCAGTGACCATCCATCTTGATGTGATAGTTTGAAAAATAACGACGAAGCAACCATGTAGACAGGATAACCAGGAAAGTGTGGCTGAAGGAGAGACAGGTCGTAATCATGAAGTCCAAAGGCAAAGTCTATGCTATCGCAACCGTCAAGATACCTTCCAACAAAACACAGACGTGTTAAAAAACATATAAAAAACAGAATATGCACCCTACATCGAAAATCCATGCACCACTCGCAAGTAACAATTCTGTGTATAAAACGCCTGCAGTAAGGTAGAGTTCTCCACTGCCCAAGGACTATTTAAATATCTCTCTTGAAAGAATCCGATTTGGGGACGGTTAGAGGTATGATGAGCACCTGTCCAACGGGGAGGTCTTTAATATTCATTATTTCGCGCTTGTTGGAATCGTAAATAATCGTCCACCTCTTACCGTCGCGAAACACCTTCGATGCAATTTCATAAAGACTATCGCCCCATTTCACACGATAGACGGCCTTCTTGTATTTGTTTCTATCTATCCGTTGCGATTCTTCAATATCTGTGAGGATAAACATATCAGGAATAACCAACTCCTGTCCTGCTTTCAGTGTCTCATCCGACACGCCATTATTAGCCTTGCAGATACCCTCTGCTTTAGCGGCATCGTCATAAAATTTTTCAGAAATGCCCGACAGCGTATCACCATCCTGCACTCTATAGCATACTTCCATTGAGGGCCCATTGGCTCTGATAATGATTGTATTAGCGTTGATAGATGAGTTAAAATCTTTGCACGGGATACTGACAATAAATTTTTTTACAAGACGATCAGCCGTTTCCGAAACTACCTTTTCCCTTACGTTGATTGAACTTTCAATAACCGCCTCCGGGACGCTAAAGGGCGATGCCGGCACTGACCCGCCGTGCGTTGTTTCCGTATGATCTGCCTGCCAGATAATTTTGGAAGACCTCGCATCCACCATCTTCATCTCCGCCCCGAATACCACCTGAGAATATACCCCAAAAAATCTCTTGCAACACTTTGTAACCACGCCATAAATGAGGGCGTCCGCCTTCACGATTCGGCCTACCTTATACACATCCTCTGTATCGAGACTGGAGGCATCGATTGCAGCAAGGCGCAGACGTTCGTCAACCTCTTCGAGCCTGAGAACGTTATAACCTTTCGTGCTGAGGTTTGTAAAAAAACACTTCCGGAGGATATCTTCCGACCCTTTTTTTTCCGTTTTATTCTTGAATGGCAGGATTGCAACGGAGCTAATTTCGTTGCTTTGAAGTGGGAGGAGGGTTTTAACGTGTGGAGTAGACCGTTCCTCCATATAATTACAGGATGAAACAGCAATTAATAAAATGAAAGCGAAAAAATATTTTTTCACGAAATTATTCGGCAGCGGTTTTTGGGAGATTCATCCCCTCACCGGTTGCCGCGGCCAGGAGTCTTTTCTTTTTATAAATTAACATAATGTTGCGTGTATAGATAAAAATCCCTGAGCATTGTCCCATAATAAATACCGGGTCGCGCCGGTAAATTGCATAGGTAAATAATATGGCGCTGCCGGCCATACTTAAATACCAGAATATCTCTGGAATCGTGCTCTCGCCGCGCTTTTCCGAGACAATCCATTGTATAAAAAATCTGGAGCCAAACAGAAATTGTCCAATAAAACCAAGCACAACCCAGAAATTAATATGTGTTATAAAATTACTCATTTTCTACCTCATAATTAAGTTTCCTTTTTTTCATCCACCGAACAACCAATAAATCTACAAATGCCCTGAATGCCCTGTTTGATATCCCATACTTTGATTTCCCAAATTTCCGGGGATAGTGGTTTACAACGATTTCGGTAACGGTAAACCCTTCCATCTTAAACAACGTGGGCAAAAACCGATGCATGCCGTTATACAACTTGATATGATCGAGACAATCCCTGCGATATGCCTTGAGAGAACACCCCGTATCCCTGATATCCTCCTTTGAAAGCTTGTTTCTAATATAATTGGCTACTTTGGAAGAAATGCGTTTGATCCACGGGTCGTTTCTCTTCTGTCTCCACCCACATACCATATCAAAAGTATTCAGCTTTTCAATTAATTTCGGGATATCCGCAGGATCATTCTGCATATCGGCATCCATAGAAACCACGCATTTCCCTGCTGCATGCCTGAAGCCGGCATCCATGGCCGCCGTTTGACCTGCATTTTTCTTAAAGTGGACCGTGCGAAAATTTGTACGTTGGGCACACCATTCCCTTAATTTTTGGGTACTTCCGTCAGTGCTGCCATCATCTACAAAAACAACTTCGTAGTTTTTCCCTTGCATGGCATTGATAATAGAATAACCGAGAGGTTCAATATTATCAACTTCATTATAGAGTGGAATTATTATAGAAATATCAGGGTTCATTCGTTATCTTTTTTCTTAACCTCTATCGTAACAACAAATCTATTGCGTAATTTAAGCCTGTAATCACTTATCATTTCACCTTGATTATATATCAAAGTTTGCAGAATTATCAAAAGAAATTAATCACGCATCTATATGGTAAGCCTTTAATTTGTTGTACAGGGTTTTTAAAGATATGCCAAGGGCTTCTGCAGCAAGGGTTTTGTTTCCCTGCTTTTCATGCAACACTTTAAGTATGTGCTTCCTCTCCACCCCCGAAAGAATCACTTCCGTTCCTTCGGCTGTAGTTGAAGATACCACACGGATGTTTTCGGGCAAATCTTCGATGGAAATACTATCCCCTTCCGTCATTACCACCAACCGTTCAATAGTATTTTTTAATTCACGGACATTGCCCGGCCAGTGATATTGCGACATTGCCGTCATCACTTCCGGAAGCAGAATTTTTTTCTGTCTATTCCTGCAAAAATTATCGAGAAAATGGTCAATCAAAACAGGAATGTCCTCCCGCTTGTCTCGCAGCGGCGGAAGAGACAGCGTAATCACGTTCAACCGAAAATATAAGTCTTCCCTGAATTTCCCATTTTTTACCTCTCCGGCAAGATCTCTATGGGTAGCCGCAATTATACGGGTATCCACATTAATAGCCTTATTATCACCGACACGCCGTATCTCACCAGATTGAACAACACGAAGGAGTTTTGCCTGTGTATTAATCGCCAGTTCTCCAATTTCATCTAAAAACAACGTGCCTCCGTCTGCTACTTCAAACAAACCTATGCGTGATTCCACGGCGCCGGTAAATGCCCCTTTAACGTGTCCAAAGAGTTCCGTCTCTAACAAAGCCTCCTGCAAGGTAGCACAATTTATCACCACAAATGGTTTGTTTGCCCTTATACTGCGTTGATGGATCATCTGGGCAATAAGTTCTTTCCCTGTTCCACTCTCTCCCTGGATCAACACAACAGCATCAGAAGCAGCCACCTTATCGACCATTTTGTATACAGCATTCATTGCGATGCTGTTACCCACCATCACGGGAGTTCCACAGACGTCTTTTACTAACCGTTTCAGGTGAACATTTTCCCGGTTTAACTGCCTTTTTTCGAGCGCCTTTTGCAACAATACACACAATTCAGTTAACTTACACGGCTTTGTCAGATAGTCGTAGGCGCCCAACTTTGTAGCTTGAACGGCATTTTCAATAGTACCCTGACCGGTTAAAACAATTACTTCTGTAGTAGGCTCCATTTCTTTCACCCTTTTCATGGTCTCAATCCCGTCCATCACGGGCATATTCATATCCAATATGACCACATCAAAGTCCTTTTCCTGCATTTTTTCTATGGTTTCAGCACCACAGCCACAACCGGTCACATTGTATCCCATGCGGGTGAGTTCCTTCGTCATAATATTCCGGAACGTCTTTTCGTCGTCTGTAAACAGGATGTTTGGTTTCTTACTCATAGTGTAAATTTGTAATCACTAAGTGACTAACGGGAGTGTTACCGTAAAGGTTGCGCCCTTGCCGGGTCCTTCACTATGCGCCTCAATCCTTCCATTATGAATATCTATAATACCATAACATATGGCCAACCCAAGCCCAGTACCTTTTCCTGTAGGTTTCGTAGTAAAAAAAGGGTCGAATATCTTGTCGAGGTGTTCCGGCTTAATTCCCATGCCGGAATCCTTGACAATGACTTGCACAACCGTCTGTTTTTGACAGGTTGATATTGAAATACCACCATGATCCTCAGTTGCATGAAGTGCATTAATAATTAAATTCATAAAGACCTGTTTCAACTGTTGGGGGTCTCCAATTACCTCGCAGGGTTCTTCGGAAAGATTCAGTTGGATATTCTGCATCTTAATTTGCGATTGATGCCGAACGACGGAAAGCGTATCGTCGACAACCCGATTGATCTCGATGCGTGTAAATTCAGGTTCTGACTGTCTGGAGAAATTGAGCAAATTCGAGATAATTGTTTTACATCGATAGGTTTCATCACAGATAATTTTCAGATATTCGGGGAAAACCTCCCATTCTTCTTTATCGTTACATCCTTCCCTATGCTCCAATATGGTTCTAAGCCGTCCGGTCAGACCTTCGGCACAACTGGCTACAGAAGCAAGCGGATTGTTGATCTCATGAGCAAGCCCGGCAACCAGAGTCCCGATACTCGCCAATTTTTCAGATTGTATTAATTTACGCTGGGTGTACTGTAATTTTTTATACGCCTCGCGAATCTCAAGGGTACGCTCTTCGACCTTCTGCTCCAGGGTATTTCGTGTATCGATTAACTGTTTCGTCCTCATATTAATGATTTTCGCCGCTTTAAGGACCACGAGAAAAAGGACTAAAAACAATATTCCCATCGATGCGCCAGTCATGATAATTGCCTTCTCGCGCGCTTTGGTCATTTGTTTCTCGAATCGTGACATATCCTGATATATTTCCAATACTCCCACTTGTCCTTTTTTAGACCCATCCTTTCCCATTTCGTAAAAAGGATAATAGCTCTCGAGTAATGTTTCCACCACATACGAACCCTTCGAGTCGGTTGTTCCTGCCAAACGAATTGCAGATGCTGGTATACCACGGATAGCAGAATCCAGCTTTTTATTCGTGCCACGATCCAAAGTAAATCCGACATGTTCTGGTACCGTACTATAAATGATATGGCCTTCCAGGTCGTATAAATAGAGTTTCTTTATCTTTAATCCATATATATTTTCCCGAACTACTGTATCCAATTTTTTAAATTGTCTGTGATTGTTTTCAAGGTCAATTTGTTTGTCTTTCCTGATGATGGGAAGAAAAAAATCCTTATAAATCTCGTAGTTCAGGTGGGAAATAAAATAATGCGCATATTCCTCGCTTCGCTTAATCAATGCCTGACCCTCCATACGCGGAAATATCCATCCTACCACCAGACTCAGTATGGCAATGACTGCAAAGCTGGTAACAGCATAATATAGTATCAGATTAAATTTTTCAGGATGGAGAATTTTTTGAAATTTTGGCATAGTGTTGAGGTGGATAGCAACGATAACCTTTTATTGTCAGGATTGTAGAATTAGTAGGTATTTTTACCCTGTTCTTTGGATAGATACATAGCAATGTCAGCTCGCCTGACCAGATTCTCTGCATCCTCTGTATCTTGTGAGTATAAATTAATTCTACCACTTGAATATTGCCTGGACAAATGTTTTCCCATGTAATCTTTCTCCGAGCTCGTCTTCAATCTCATGCTCAAACTTAATTTCCACATGCTCTATAGGAAAATAATTCACACCGATGGCAATCCGATCCGCTTCGTTCCCATCGGTAACGTCCCTATTAGGGCACACGGAATCGAACCGAAAGACTCCCTCCAGATATCTAAGATAGTTCAAATGAAATGGATATTTATAGGACGTTTGGAGGTAATAACCATTCCGATCAAAATTGCCACCGTCCACCGCCGGGCGGTCGACATCGCTGGCAATAAACTCACCCCGCAATTCCAGATCGCCCCTTTTAAACTGTATATCTGCCCCTAGAAAATCGATATCCAGGTGATTATCCTCGTCATACTTTTGCCGTGAATATGAACCTCCTATTTCCAATCCTGGCAGACATTCATAACCGAGTCTTCCTCCAATGGCCTTGTTACTGTTATTGTCCCAGAGCTGTTGTACGTCCTTTGGATTAGGTCCTTCCAGACCGTTTGTCACGGCGATCTCGTATTTTAACTTTGCATCAGAAGGAAAAGGAATCGTTCCATAAAACATCCCACCGATATCTGAATATGTTCCTGGTATAATCCTGATAGAGGGAAGGGGACGGTCCACTAGTTTATTTAAAGGACCATCTTCTGCAAACCTCTCTATACCCAAAGGGTATTTGAATTTTCCTGTGCGAAATACCAGGAGTGTGTCGACGATCTCATAATCAAACTCAAATTTTTCTAGTTTATATTTTTTAAATCCTTTTATAATTTCAACCTCTGAATCAAAGGCTAGTCTTTTCGTTATTTGTTTACCCATCCAAAGGGTGAGTTCGTTTTCGTCCAAAAATTTACTAGAGGGCTGCTGTGTTTCATCATCACGGCCTTGCACGGGAGATGTAACCGCAAAAAATCCATGAAAGTCAAATTTTCCCAGGCCTTCTTCGGTTTCAGTGGAAACGGATTCAACATTAAAATAGTAATCTTCTGGCGAAGCAGTTACTTCTCCTGGTATGTTACCTGAGTTACTTATATCAGTCGCATCCTTATTTGACTGATCCTTCGCATAACACAGAAACGGCGGGGAAAAGCAAAACCACAAAGGTACAAAGAACACAAAGAAAAAACAAACAGTTTCTTTTTTAATGCCTTCCTTTGTGCCTTTGTGGTTTCTCATCATTATTCAGGGCATGCTTCCCCTGTTTCAAAATAGGGGAATACTTTTAAAAGGAACGTCTCTATTTCCTTTGTTAATATTTTAAAATCATTTAAATGGGGTTTCACTGCACCTGCACCTAAAAAACCCATACTGCCTATGGTGTCTCGTGCCTTTACAAACCTGTTGTAGATACTATCATGCAAAGCGGTCTTATGCCGAATATCATAATCCCGTACATTTCCTGCAAGCAAGGTAGTATAATACTCTTCTGCAAGTCTTAACCGTACCTTGGAACGGATGAAGATTTCTAATTTCTCCTGACGGTTATAATAAAATTTTTCACGAATGGCCAGAAAGACAAGGTTGGCCATCTGATTTGCCAGCATCTGAAAATCTTGATCATGAATAGCCTGATTAATCCGTATAGCCAGATCGATTTTGAATGTATTATGAATATCTGCAATGCGGTCATGGATGCTGTTAACTTCAGTTGAAACTCCGGGCCAGTCGGCCTGCCTTCCATAGTAGATAATGTTTTTAAACACCTTAATAAGCGGGTCTTCTTCTTTGGAGTATCCATAGCCGCAGACAACGTTTTGGTTTATAAGCAAGAGACAAAAATGAAAAACTACGCATATCCAAGCAATTTTTTTCATTCGACTCCCTTTCTTAATTCTTCAAAACATCATCTATATCATACATGAGAAAAATGCCAGCAAATACCAGATTTTTGCGTTAGCTTGACAATATATTATAAAGATGTAAAATAACTATTTTTAGAATTATTCTAGCAATTCAATAAGGCGGCATTGTATACCAGGAGACGGTAAAATAAAATGAAAATTTTGTTATGCTCCATGCCCGATACGGTTCCCCAGTTTTCCGCAAAGACGTGGCGGGCTCCAAATCTGGCGATTTCTTCTGTCGCCGGGAATATTCAGCCACATCACGAAGTGGCGCTGGCAGACCTTGTTCTCAAAAGAAAAAACTTATTATCCTCAATAAAAAAGACCGTTGAAGAGTATCAGCCAGACGTGGTTGGTTTGAGCGCCATGACTTTTCAGTTTAACACGGCCCGGCGAATCGCAGAATTCATAAAGAGCTTACGTCGAGACATCAAAATAGTCATCGGCGGTTATCATGCCACCCTCATGTACGAGGAAATCGCCTCTTCTGATGACGGTAAACCTTTTGATTATATCATCCGCGGAGAGGGTGAAAAAACCTTTGGCGACATGCTGGATGCAATTGAAGGGAAACAGAAATGGGAAGACATTTCGGGACTGTCTTACCGTCGTAACGGTGGCTTTGTACACAATCCACCAAGGCCTCTGGAAAACCTTGATACTATGCAGCTCCCGCGCCGGAACGCACGCATGTGGGACGGATACCTTTTTTCCGGGAAAAAACTGGATATGGTCGAAACCTCACGCGGCTGCACGATGACGTGCAATTTTTGCAGTATGAACCGGATGTATGGCCGTACGTTCAGGACATACAGCTTTGAAAGGGTCATGCTCGATCTTGCGAATGCCAAGAAAAATGGTGCACAGTACATAGCCTTTGCAGATGATAACATTACCTTAAATGTAAAACGCTTTGAGTCATTATGCGATGCAATTGTAGCTGCGGGACATGACGACCTGCGTTACA
>Ga0209211_10013403_pt1 | contig 10166 bp, 12 predicted proteins | sample RifGroA2_FD_183992 | JGI IMG/M metagenome (GOLD analysis project Ga0209211, IMG submission 183992) | Groundwater microbial communities from Rifle, Colorado, USA - Groundwater A2 (SPAdes) (version 2) | ecosystem: Environmental > Aquatic > Deep subsurface > Groundwater | place: Rifle, Colorado...
ACTAATTTCTGCAAGAACAATGGGTGGGTAAGCTGGTCTAAGCATGTGATAGCCCATTTACTGGCAAGGAATCTGGTCGGGCCGACAGAAGGAGCGAAGACGAGTGTTTATCTGGCAACCTCTCCTGAGGTTGAAGGGATTAGCGGGAGATACTTCTCTAATCTAAAAGAGACTCGCTCATCAAATGCCTCGTATGATGAGGGTGCTGCGAGGCGACTCTGGGATGCGAGCCTCGAGTTAACCGGCATGTCGGGATCTTTTTGAAATGTTCAGAAATATTTTAAATAGGTTCCTCCATAAATTGGCTTATATGTTTCCTGGGGGGTGGACATTGAGGCCATGGTTACATCGGTTGCGTGGGGCAAAGATTGGAAAGAACGTCTGGATAAGCCAGCATGTTTATTTAGATGAATTGCATCCTGAGGCAGTTACAATTGGAGATAACTGTACGATCGGGGTCAGGACATCTATTTTTACTCATTTCTATTGGGGACCAAGAAAATCTGATTACAATGATGGAAAAGTAGTTATTGAAAAAGATGTTTTTATTGGACCTCATTGTGTAATTCTCCCGTTAAACGAAAAATATATCCTGAAGGAGTGTATGAAGGCTTACCTTCCAAAGAAGATTGTAAAACGACCCAAGCAGCCTTATTTAGCGCCTGACAGTAAGAGTTTCTTCCATAATGGGAAGGAATGTATAGAGAAGTACGGTTATTTTAATCCTAAACCTGTCAGGCTCCTTGTCAATAAATGCAAAAGAGGCGGGGCTATCGGATTTAAGGATAATATGGCTTTAGTAGGGATATTATCCACACAGCTATTACACCGGCAGTTTATTGAGAAATTCGATAAGTAACAGGTTTCCTTGACTCCACTGTTCAAAACTGATATTTTGCCATTATAGTAAAATGCATCTATAAAATCTCAACATATGCAAAGGTTCTTAGATGAACTGGAATAAGTAGATGATTCAATAGGAGGTCTATTATATGATATCCATTTCTCCTCAGATAGGTGAGTTTTTGATAAAGGTAACCCATTTACCAGATATTAATGTGGCCTTAAAAAAGGTTTTGAAGGAATATATTGAGCTTAAGATATCAGATTTAAAAGAAAAGGTAAAAGTGTTTGAAACAAAATGGGGGATGTCATTTAAAGAATTTCAAGAGGCATGTAAAAACAAAACTATAAAAACAGATGTTTATTCTTATAATGTTGAAAAGGATTTCTGGGAATGGGAAGGTATTGAAACCCTGCTCTCCTACTATCAGGAGATCGAGTCAGGATGGATATAAGCCGTTTCTTGAACGATCTTCTCCATGTTCGGGAAATCAAGCCTATTAAGAAAAGCATAGATTATGTGAGGTATCGAAAGAAGGATTAATTATGCATGAGAAAATCCGGAAATTCATCTTCGAGAACTTTCTGTTTGATGCAGAGAATAGCGCCCTTGATAACAATGATTCATTTCTTGAAAAAGGGATTATAGATTCTACAGGCATACTGGAAGTGATAAATTGGATGGAGGAGACGTTTGGTTTTGAAGTTGATGACATGGAATTAATCCCTGAAAACCTCGACAGTGTCAATCGCCTTGCAGATTTTATAAAAAGAAAAGCAGTAACCACCCCTCAGTGAACGGGCGCATTCTGTCATGCTGAACTTGGTTCAGCATCTCATTTAGACCCTGAAACGAGTTCAGGGTGACAATTTCATGTTACTACATAACTACCTCATACATTCTGCAGAAAGGTTTCCCACAAAGGCGGCTGTTGTTCATAAAGGAAAGACTTTCACCTACGAAGAGATATTCTCCGGATCTTTATCCATAGCTAACTGGCTTGTTGATAATGGCCTCCAGAAAGGCGACAGAGTTGCTATTCTTATGGATAATCCGTCTGAGTATATCAAGGCATATTTTGGAATTCTCATGGCAGGAGGAGTAGTCGTTGCATTAAATATCCAGACCTCTGTTAGAATACTTAATTATCAACTTAATAATTGTGAGATATTTGCTATTCTTACCCATGTAAAATTCATAAAATACCTGAGTGAACTCTCCGATTCATTACCTTCAGTTAAGGCTGTTGCAGTCATTGGATGGAAAGCCGGTCTTATTGAAGACCCGCCCTTCCGATGTTTTGACTACGATGAAATATTAGGCTCATTTTCAGGGAGTACCCATACATCACCGAATGTTGCAGCATCTGACATTGCCCAGATAATCTATACATCAGGGACTACAGGACAGGCCAGTGCAGTTATGCTTAGTCATTCTAATCTGACATCGAATACAGACTCTATTATAAAATATCTTAAACTAACAGAGCATGATCGGGCCATGGCTGTATTGCCATTTTTCTATTCTTATGGGAATTCTGTCTTGCTCACTCACATTGCTGCAGGGGGCACTCTTGCTATACGACAGGAATTTCTTTATCCAAATGAAATAATAGAGGAGATGATAAAAGAGGAAGTAACAGGTTTTTCCGGTGTTCCCTCAACTTTTACTATCCTCCTGAACCGCTCGGCTATACGCCATTATAAATTTCCGAATCTCAGATATATTACCCAGGCTGGAGGGGCAATGTCACCTAAACTCATTAATGAGTTAAAGTCTATTCTGCCTCATGTTGACATATATATTATGTATGGTCAGACTGAGGCCTCGGCACGCCTGTCTTATCTTGAGCCTGAAGAACTTTTTCGTAAAAGTGGATCAATAGGGAAGGCCATCCCTGGAGTAACTCTGGAGGTCTTAAATCCTGAAGGTTATCCGGTTAAACCAGGAGAGGTTGGGGAGATTGTGGCACGGGGAGAAAATATTATGGCAGGATACTGGAAAGAGCCTGAGAGAACAGCACAGGTCTTGAGAAAAGAAGGGCTCTGGACAGGGGATATGGCAAGGATTGATGAGGAAGGGTTCATCTATATTGTAAGCCGTAAAAGCGACATAATAAAAAGCGGTGCACATCGTATATCTCCAAAGGAGATTGAAGAGATAATACTCGAATATAGCGCTGTTCATGAGGCGGCTGTTGTCGGAGTTGAGGATGAGATTTTAGGAGAGGCCATCAAGGCATGTGTTGTACTGAAGCATGGATTTTCTTGTACCAAAAGAGAACTCCTTTCCCACTGTCACAAGAATCTGCCATTGTACAAGGTTCCCCAGCATATAGAATTCCGGGAAGAATTACCTAAGACATCGAGCGGGAAGATCAGGAAAATAGACTTAAAACAAACTTAAAATGAAAGAGACATTTCAACACAAGATTTGCTCAAACTGCATCCTACCTTCCACTTTTCCAGGTATTTCCTTTAACGAAGAGGGAATTTGCAATCACTGTCAGAAATATCGCGGAGATGAGGCAAATAAAGCCCTTAAAGAAAAATATGAAAAGAAGTTCCTTGATCTTATTCAAACACATCATAGAAAATCTTATTATGACCTGTTGTTGGCGTACAGCGGTGGAAAAGACAGTACCTATACCTTGGATGTGTTTGTTAATCGCTATAAATTAAGGGTACTGGCCCTGACCTTTGACAATACATTTATTTCAGAAAGGGCGCTTATCAATATGCAGAAGGTCTGTACTAACCTTGGAACAGACCATATGATTATTAGACCGAATCCAAAGATGTTAAGAAAGATATTTGGTGTTGCTGCAAGAGAAGAGATCTATTCCAATAAGACCCTTGAAAGGGCAAGCACCATTTGCACCAGTTGTATTGGACTTGTTAAGGCAATACTCCTCAGGACTGCTATTGAAAAGGATATTCAGTTTGTCGGATTTGGCTGGTCTCCTGGACAGGCACCTATTCAATCATCTGTTATGAAATCCAATGCGGCCCTTATGAAGCTTACTCAGAAGGCCATATATGAACCTCTACAAAGGATAGCTGGCGATTTCATTGCGCCGTTCTTTCTTGCTGAGGAGCATTTTGCTGAACCTCAAAAGTTCCCCTGGAATATACATCCGCTGGCTTTCCTCGATTATAATGAAGAGAAAATTATTGCAAGGAATAAGGAATTGGGATGGGAGAAGCCTGTTGATACGGATGCAAACTCTACAAATTGTCTTCTAAATGCATATGCAAACCAGATACACTTAGATAGGTACGGATATCATCCTTACGTATGGGAGATAGCAAACATGGTACGTACAGGTGCCATGAGCCGCGAAGAGGGTATGGAAAAGATTGGGGCAAAGGAAAATCCTGAGATGGTGGATTATGCACGTAAGGAATTAAATCCATAATGGACTCTCGCAGGGAATTTCTAAAAAAGATCCTGATTGTTGGAGGGATGCTCAATTTTAAGACGGAGGTCTTAGCGCGAGCATCAACTCCAGTCCGTAAGTCCATAAAAGAACCCTTATGTACATTATACAGGTCCGTTAATGGCACTCCTGCCTCAAATATTACAAAAGTCATTGAGCAGATGGGAGGGGTTGAGAAGGTCATAGGGACTTATGATGTAGTCGTGATTAAACCCAATGTCCAGTGGTGGAATCAGGGGTCACCTAATTTATCTTCCTTGAAGGCTTTTGTTGATATGGTTATGGAGCGGCCCGGTGGATTTAAAGGAGAAGTGGTTATTGCAGAGAATTGTCATCGCGGTACTTCTCCAGAGACTTCGGCAAGCTCTGGATGGGCGGAACAGTTCGATTGGAACTCAGACATTCCGGATGTAAAAAATATGAACGACCTCTCCATTCTTTTAAAAAAGAGATATGACAAGAGATTTTCAACTGTTCACTGGATAGATGTTGAAGATGGCAGTAAACATATATTCAGTCCTTCAGATGGCAGTGGATATGTGTATTGTGATGGTTTAAGTAAGGCACCTATGATAACCTGTGACAATGGTGAAAAGGGGGATAATTACAGGGCAACAATTATGTCCTATCCTGTTTTCTCTACAGACAGTGGTACTATTATAGATTTTAAACATGGGGTGTGGAAAAGGGGGGCTTATACAGATCAACCACTACGGTTTATAAATTTTGCAGCCCTTAATCATCACAGTATATATTGTGGTGCGACAAGTGCTATCAAGAATTATATGGGTGTGACTGACTTAAGTGGCGGGCCGGACCCATTTAAGAATGGCCGCCTGACTGGTGATTACTATAATTTCCACTCTTTTCCATTCAATAAATGGGCATCAGGGCCAGTACCTGGTATGCTGGGAAAAGAGATAGGGGTCTTTCTTAAAACTATTAGAAAAGCAGATTTAAATATAGTCACAGCCGAATGGATTGGACTTTCTTCACGGACAGAGCATCCACTCTCGCATACTCAGGCAGTGCTGGCCTGTACTGATCCTGTTGCCCTTGATTATCACGCTACGAAATATATACTCTATCCAAACTCAAGATTGGATATACACAATCCTGATAATAAAAATGGCCCGTTGCATCAATATTTGGGGAGATGTGCAGAAGAATATGGCGGGTTCTTTGATGAAGGGAATGTGGAAGTCAGATCGTATAACTTTAAGACAAACTCTTTACAGGGCGATTCTGAATTGGTAGTTTCAGGGAATAAAATATGGGGAAACAGCATAAAACCTATAATGAAATATTTTTATCTGAGATATATTGGCTGAATAGTATGTGCGGTATAGTAGGTATATTAAATCTTCACGTATTGCGAACTGCTCAAAAACCTCAATTTATGGTAGAATATGTTAAATCAAATCTTTATTTATAGAAAGGGATAATAATGGATGAAAAGGTAAAGAATATTTACTGGCACAAACACTCTGTTTCAGCAGAGGATCGGTGGGAGTCTAATGGGTATAAGAGTTGTGTGTTATGGATGACTGGATTATCTGCTTCTGGAAAATCGACCTTGGCAAATGCAATTAATAAAAGGCTTCATGTAATGGGTATAAATAGTTATGTGTTGGATGGAGATAATATACGTCATGGACTTAACAAAGACCTTGGATTTAATCCGGAAAGTAGAAAAGAAAATATCAGGAGGATAGGAGAGGTTTCAAAATTATTTATTGATGCTGGATTAATAGTATTGACTGCCTTTATTTCTCCATATCGTGAAGACCGTGATCTGGTAAGAAATCTTATTAACAATGGGCATTTTATTGAGGTCTATACTAAGTGTCCTATCCCAGAGTGTGAGAAAAGGGACCCTAAAGGAATCTATCAAAGGGTCAGGTCTGGGGAGATAAAAGAGTTTACAGGGATATCTGCGCCATATGAAGAACCAGAAACCCCGGAGATTTTGTTAGAAACAGATAAAATGATAGTAGAAGAATGTATAGAAAAGGTTTTAGATTATTTGATAGACAATAAGTTTATCTATTTTTTAAAGAGACCAAGAGGGGTATTTGTTAAGTGAAATAATATTTTTATCTTAGATATGCCGGCTTAACTGAAAACTTCCGTTTATGAATGAATTTATACCAGATATCCTGTTAATTGCTTATAACGCAGGTAAGGCAATTCTTGATGTCTATAATAAAGATTTTGATATTACTTACAAGGATGATCTTTCTCCGTTAACAATTGCTGATAAGCAGTCTAACAAAATAATAGAAATGGGTCTCTATTCCCAACATTTAGGACGGTTACCTATTCTCAGTGAGGAAGGTAGGGCTATAACTTACGATGAAAGAAAAGGGTGGGAGATATTCTGGCTTATTGACCCTCTTGATGGGACTAAGGAATTTATAAAGAGGAATGGAGAGTTTACTGTAAATATCGCATTAATACAGAAAAATAAACCAATACTTGGAGTTGTTTATATACCCGCTAAAGATGTGAGTTATTTTGCTGCAGATGGCCTTGGGGCATATAAATTAGAAGATAGCGAAATCATAGAAGATGCTTTTAGCAAAGGAACATGGGAGGATGGGGAATTATTAAGAACAGTAATAAATAGGTCTACTAAACTTTTAGTTAATAAAACAACGAATGAACCTGCTGAATGTATTAAAATTGTTGGCAGTAGTTCACATGCAACAAAGGAGCAGGAAGAATTTTTGGAAAATATTAAGAAAAAATTTACAAAAGTTGAGTTTAAGTCAGCAGGTAGTTCTCTTAAGTTCTGTTTTGTCGCGGAAGGGTTAGCGGATATTTATCCCCGATTTGGGCCCACAATGGAGTGGGATACTGCTGCCGGTCAGATAATCGTTGAACAGGCCGGGGGGATGGTGTTGGATATGGGAACAAATGAGCCGCTTAAGTATAATAAGGAAAATCTTTTGAATCCGTTTTTCTTTGCCTTAAATAGAGAGGATTTATTAACAAGCGTATAATGAAATATTTTTATCTAAGATATCTTGTAGAATCCGGCTCCTCAATTTTACCAGAGATTATGTTAAAAAGGATAACCCCTGCGATTGTACCAAGTGTGTTTAATATCAGGTCTGATAGAGAAGAAGATCTTGTGGGGAGATTGGCCTGAATAAGTTCAATAATGAGGCTTAACCCTCCACCCATTAATATAACTAATATTGAAACCCTGAGCCTTTTAGGTTCTATTGGATCCCACATCAATGCAAGGATGAAAAATCCAAAAGGTATAAAACCAAATAAATTAATAGCAACATCTTTTAAATAGGAATGATCAAACCTAAAGCTTTCCCCTGGCGGGCTTAAAATGACTTTTTTAAAGGGAGTGAATTTTACCGGGATCAAAAGGTCATGCGGGCCTGAATGGTTTTTTACAAATGTCCCTGTTTTTTCGTCAAATAGATAGAGTGCTAAAGGACTTTCTTCAGTCGAAGTCTCAGGGACACCGTTGCTGGTCCATGCCTGATAATTCTTTAAGACCTTATCAGATGATAGTATTTGGTTATAAATTGCAAGGCCATAGAGTTCACCTGTCCAGTATTGCTTTCCTGTTGGAGAGTTGCCAATGATTAAATATCCGGATGCTTTATTATTATATATTAGCTGTAATTGTGGGAATGACCTTACCTGTTTTCCATCGACGTAGACTATAGTACTATCATTACCTGAAGTTATGGTTATGAACATCTTTTTATCTTTTATCAAGACATCATCAAGACCGACTTCTTTATATTTTATATTGTTATCTGGTTTTATGGTATGGCCGCCGATGGCAAGGTCATATTTCCACTGTCCAATAAAGAAGTTCTCTGATTTATGACCATCATAAAGTGATAGTATGCGGGCCAAAAAACAGTCGCATTTAACTTTTGGTTGTAACCACATTTCAATTGTAATTGAGCTATTTTGAAAAGGTGGATTTTTCCCATTTAAAAGATCAGGTGTATATATCATCCCATTTCCGTAAAAAGAGATACCATTTGAATCTTTTAACCATTTTACTTCATTTTCAGAAATAAAATTGAACGGCCAGAGCCCTGCAAAGAAGAATCCTATAAGTATAACAAGGCATATGAATCCAAGAAATCTCTTATTCATAATCTTCAGTATTATAGTCTTCATAATTTTTTATGCGCCCTTGAAGAATCTATGGATTTTGTCAATGGATGATGAACTTTACTCTCACATTTTTGGGATTCCACTCATAAGTGCATACTTTGTCTATATTAAGAGAAGGGAAATATTCCAAAATGTTGTATATTCATTTAATGCTGGCATTGTGATGCTAATCTGTGGAAGTTTACTTTATTTAATAGGAATAAGTCAAGGAGTGAGGCTTACTCAGAACGATTATCTATCTCTAATGACCTTCTCAACTGTTATTACATGGCTCGGTGGTTTTATCCTCTTTTATGGCATTGAGTCTGTTAAAACTAATTTGTTCCCATTCCTGTTTCTTTTATTTATGATCCCAATCCCAGGTCTGATAGTGGGAAAGGTGATCACTTTTTTACAAATAGGATCGACTGAGGTAACATATGTGTTCTTCAAACTTACAGGCATACCTTTATTACGAGATGGCTTTATTTTTCATCTCCCTGGAATCAGTATTGAGGTTGCAGAACAGTGCAGCGGGATACGCTCAAGCATCGCCCTTTTAATTACAAGTATTATGGCAGGTCAACTTTTTCTGAGGAGCGCACCTGGGAAAATAGTTCTGGCCTTGTCTATCATCCCGATTACGATTTTTAAAAATGGACTTAGGATATTGACTCTTTCTCTGTTAGGAGTCTACGTGGATGAGAGGATCCTTTCGAGTGAATTACATAAAAAAGGGGGAATACCATTTTTCTTTTTTTCGTTAATATTTTTAGGTTCTATCCTCTGGTTATTAAGGAGGTCAGAAAAAAGGCCTTAAATATTTGACATATTAATTTCTATGTAAGAAATTTGGATTTAACTGGATAAGTTTATTTTTTATTGAGATTTCTCCGTTTCTCTGCCACGTATCAATTACCCTCGTAACTGTCTCACGCGTTAATCCTGTCATGTTTGCTATACTCTGATGTGTTAATCTGACATTCAATATCGTTTCTTCCTCGGCCCTTCTTCCATACCTTTTAGCAAGCATCATGAGTAATGTCTTTATCCTCTGTGGAGCATTATTAAAGTTTAGCAGATGTATGAGTTCCCATGATTGGCAGAGCCTTGAAGATAATATCTGCAGCAGCCGTTCTAATATCTCGCTGTAGCTGGCTATTATCGAATAAAAATCATTTTTAGATATGATGGCGCAAAGTGTATCTTTCGTGGCTTCTACAATTGCAGGACTATTTACCTCAGCAACCAGTGATGCCTCTCCGAATATCTCACCGGATTGATGTATAGCAAGGATTATCTCCTTCCCATCTTCTGATGCCTGAGAAACCTTTACCTCTCCATCAAAAATAATATAGATATATTTGTTCGAATCCCCCCTGAACAGGATTATTTCATTCTTTTTGAATTGCTTCACAACAAGTTTATCGCTGATCTGGTATAATTCTTCAGGGGTAAGTGAAGAAAAGAGTTCTATCTTTTTTAATTCTTTAATCTTGCTCTCTTTGTCCATGATCATAAATTTTTCACCCTCTCCTTTATATCTTGATTTTTAATTTACTATCTTACTTACCTCATTTGAATAACTGCTCTCGTTTCCATAAATATCGTATGCTGTTGCAGCAAAATAATATGTGCCTGGCGGGAGATTTTCAATCATATATTCAATTGCGTTAGGGTTCTTTATATCTGTCACTTCTGTATACTCACCTGAGATTATCCCATAATAAATTTTAAACCCTG
>Ga0209211_10013404_pt1 | contig 10164 bp, 7 predicted proteins | sample RifGroA2_FD_183992 | JGI IMG/M metagenome (GOLD analysis project Ga0209211, IMG submission 183992) | Groundwater microbial communities from Rifle, Colorado, USA - Groundwater A2 (SPAdes) (version 2) | ecosystem: Environmental > Aquatic > Deep subsurface > Groundwater | place: Rifle, Colorado...
CTGCGAGCGCTTTGGATTTGGTCGCTCTTGAAAAACACAAAGAAGTTACGGGCGCAGTGTCGGGATTTGCGGGTACGGAGAATATTTCCAATGAACAATTATTCGAACTTGACGTCGATGTGCTCGTGCCGGCGGCGCTCGAAAATCAGATCATCGCGGAAAATGCGCCGCGTGTGAAAGCGAAAATCGTCGCCGAGCTCGCCAATGGTCCGACCACTCCCGAGGCTGATGAAATTTTATTCAAAAATGGTGTATTGCTAATCCCGGATATTCTCACCAATGCCGGCGGCGTCACGGTGTCGTATTTTGAGCAAGTGCAAAACGCGATGAATTATTATTGGACTGAAAGCGAAGTGCTCGCGAAATTGAAACCGATTATGGTGGATTCGTTCAATGCCATTTGGGCGATGAAAGAAAAACATAATATCGATATGCGCACGGCCGCGTTCGTGGTGGCGGTAGCGCGGGTGGCGCAAGCCATGAAAGATCGCGGATTATAATTTACTTCGGCCGCTAGAAGGTAGTGATACGCTCCTTATGCTTCGCAGTGTCGCTTTGTCACTACCTTCTAGCGGCCTCTTTTGAAATTTTATGCCCGAGCTTCCCGAAGTCGAAACCATTCGTCGCGATTTGGAAAAGAAAATTATCGGCCACAAAATTATTGCGGTCGAAATTCGCGACCGTAAAATTGTGAAAAATGGCGCGACTGATTTTCAAAAAGAATTGGTTGGAAATGAAATCAAAAAAATTTGGCGACGGGGGAAATTGTTGATGTTTGAAATAAAAAACGATCGGTTTTTGCTCACGCATCTCAAGATGACCGGCCAACTGATTTACAAAAATCATTGCAAAATTACGGCCGGCGGTCATAGTTTAGGCGAGATAGATTTTCAGGTACCCAATAAATTCACACGCGTGTTTTTTTCTTTCACCGGCGGTCGTCGGTTGTTTTTTAATGACATGCGTCGTTTTGGGTATATGAAAATTGTCGACGCGTCAGAAAAAGAACGCATTTGGGAAAAAGATTTTGGCATCGAACCGCTCACCGCGAATTTTACGTGGGAGAATTTCAAAAATATTTTTGTCGGGCGCAAAACTATCACCAAAGCGTTGTTGATGAATCAAAAATTGATTGCCGGTATCGGCAATATTTACGCGGACGAAATTTGTTTTTGCGCGCGCGTGTTGCCGTGGCGGCGGGCAGGGGCGTTGGGGGAGTCGGAGCTCAAAAAAATATTTACTTGCTGTACCAAAGTTTTGCAGGTGGCGATAAAAAATCGCGGCACCACCTTTAATGATTTTGTAGATAGCGACGGCAAGAGTGGTGGTCATTATGATTTTCTCAACGTGTATGAACGTGATGGTGAAAAATGCCACCGATGTAAATCAATAATAAAAAAAGCCCGCCATGCGGGGCGGGGGACACACTTTTGCGAAGTGTGCCAAAAGTAGTGACGAGATTATTTTGCGTTATTTCCGAAGCCGTCGCAGAGGCAGTCGACGAGCCCAGCGGCTATCACTGCGGTGATCTGTGAGGCTGTGCCGACTGCGAAAGCGCAAGTGACGACACAATCGGAAAGAAAAGCCAGGCGAATTTTTTGGGCACGTTTCGCGCTTTTAATAGAAATGGTCAACAGTGTGCCGCTGATATACAGTAGCGGTGTGGCCAAAACGAGGCCAAGATAGTATCTTTGTTTCATCTATAGCCCCCTTCCAAATAGCAAAGTTTAGAAGAACCGTAGTATTTCTATCATTTTAAGGTTTTTTTGTCAAATTTACCAGTTAGGTTTTGGCTAATATTAGCCAAAAGTTAAATAGTCAAGTTTTCAATGCACCACCTATCCACTTCAATTCCGCCGCCATTTCGTTCAGCGTTTTGAACCCGAGCGAAGCTCGGGGTCGGTTGTTGAGCTTTTCTTGGATAGCGTAGATATCGCGGTATGTTAATTTAGACAGGTCGGCATCTTTAGGAATATATTGTCTGATCAGCCCATTGGTATTTTCCACCCCGCCCTTCTGCCACGAGCAATAGGTGTCACAGAAGTAAGTGTCAACCTGCCAATCGTCTCGTATGGTCATATGGAGGGCACCCTCGGTGCCATTGTCAAATGTCATGCTTTTCACCGCCCCGGGCTGTAATGATTCAATAGTTCTAATTAGTGCATCTCTGGTTTCAATCGCCGTCTTGTTGGGAAGTTTGTGAATACGAACCAATTTAATCTTTCGTTCATACTGCACCGAAACTATCTCTCGCTGTTTTTTACAAATCATACTGTCTGTCTCCCAATGGCCGGCCACGCTCCGGTTGTTAATCTCCTCCGGTCGTAAATGAATGGATTGGCGTTCGGCTATCGTTGTTTTAGCTGAAGTGCGAGCATGAAACTTTTGGCGCCGCGGCTGGCCGCGGCGCAGGTGTTGGTACAATTGTTCGTACCGGCCTTCACCAGTGTAAATGTATTGGTAAATACTTTCATGACTAATTAGTTTTCCTTTAATTTCAGGAGGCGGATATTTTCTTAGTCGTCCAGCCACCTGCTTGGGCGAGCAATCTTCGGTGAGATTATTTACCACATACTGTTTTAGTTCGCGATCTTTGTCCAATTTGCGTATCCGGTTATGGCCAAGGCGTTTGTCAGCCATCGCTTGGGCGCGTTTGGCATCATACCCAGAAACACCGCCGTTCCGCTGTACCTCTCGGCTAATCACCGAATGGTCGCGGTGGATGAGGCGGGCAATTTCACGAATTCCTTGTTTACACCGCAGATAAAATTCTATCTTTTCTCGTTCGCATAATTTTAAATTTGACATAGGTGCCACCTTTATGGTTAAAACCTAATTTTACCATTTGGGTGGTGCATTGAGTATAGACTACAGGAGTGTTTACAAACCCTTGACAAAAGGGTGTTTTTGTGCTATAATGGCTAGTTGTGAATACATGGAAAAGTTTACAAAACTTATTGCCCGCATCGGTTTGCGGGAGAGGAGGAATAATGAAGATCAATCTCGAGGCCATGATTTGGGTCGTTTTTGCAACGGCCGTAATGGTACTTTTGCTGGCTCCCAAAAGCTGGTACTAGCCCCCCCCATCAAGCTCTTTTACGCACATGCGCCCCACCTGTTGGAGAACAGGTCGTGGGCGTTTTTTTATTCTTGATTTTTTTGGCCAAAAAGGATAAGATAACCAATGTAATTATCGTTAAGATTTCATTTTTTTGTTATGCACAAATACGATCCCGCGAAAATAGAGAAAAAATGGCAAAAATATTGGGAGAAAAATAAGGTGTTCCAAGTCAAAGAAGATATTGCCCGTCCTAAATTTTACATTTTGGATATGTTTCCGTATCCGTCCGGCGTCGGTTTGCACGTCGGCCATCCGAAGGGGTATATCGCCACCGATGTGGTCGCGCGTATGAAAATGATGCAAGGATTCAATGTTTTGCATCCAATGGGTTGGGACGCGTTCGGATTGCCGGCGGAAAATTACGCTTTGAAAAATAAAATGCATCCGGTGGTGGCGACTGCGGAAAATGTGAAAAATTTCAAACGCCAGATCGGCATGTTCGGTCTAACTTATGATTGGGAGCGAGAGATAAATACGACTGATCCGGAGTATTATCGGTGGACGCAGTGGATTTTTATTCAATTATTCAAAAAGGGTTTGGCCTTCGAATCGCACGAGCCCGTGAATTGGTGCCCGGGGTGCAAAACCGTACTAGCCAATGAGGATTTGGAAGAAGGACGGTGCGAGCGTTGCGGTTCGGTGGTGGAGCAAAAGCCATTGCGCCAGTGGGTGCTCCGCATTACCGATTATGCCGACAGATTGTTGTTGGATTTGGATTTATTACCGGAGTGGCCCGAGGCGATCAAAGAAATGCAAAGGAATTGGATCGGTCGCAGTGAGGGCGCGCTCGTAAAATTTGGTATACAAAATAGTGAAGAAGTTTTGGAAGTATTTACTACTCGACCGGATACGTTGTTTGGCGCCACATACTGCGTGGTCGCGCCGGAGCACACGCTATTGAATAAATTCAAAACGCAGATTTCCAATTGGGAAAAAGTGATGGAATATATCGAGGTCGCGAAGCACAAAACTACGATGGAGCGCACTGAATTGCAAAAAGAAAAAACCGGTGTAGAGCTTATAGGTGTAAAGGCGGTCAATCCGGTGAATGGCGAAGCCTTGCCGATTTTTGTGGCGGATTATGTTTTGACCGGCTATGGCACAGGTGCGATTATGGCGGTGCCAGCACATGATGATCGCGATTGGGAATTTGCGAAGAAATATAGTTTGCCAATTGTGGAAGTGTTAAAAGGTGGTGCTGTGCAAGTGACGCCATTTATTGAAGATGGAGAATTGTTTAATTCCGATTTTCTCAACGGCCTACACATGGACGATGCAAAGTCAAAAATTATTACTTGGCTCGAAGAAAAAAACCTGGGCGCCAAAAAAGTGCAATATAAATTACGCGATTGGGTATTTTCTCGTCAGCGTTATTGGGGCGAACCGATTCCACTGGTGAAATGCGAGCACTGTGGTTGGGTCGCCGTACCAGAAAATGAATTGCCACTTGAATTGCCGAAAGTTAAGAGTTACGAGCCGGCCGGTACAGGGGAGTCGCCACTCGCTAATATTGAAAATTGGGTGAACACAAAGTGTCCGACCTGTGGCGGACCGGCGCGCCGTGAGACCAACACGATGCCGCAATGGGCGGGGAGTTGTTGGTATTATTTGCGCTATTGTGATCCGCACAATGACAAAGTTTTGATTGATAAAGAAAAAGAAAAATATTGGAATCCTGTAGATTTTTATGTCGGCGGGGCCGAGCACGCCACGCGCCACTTGATATATGCACGTTTTTGGCATAAATTTTTGTATGACATCGGCGTGGTAAATAATCTCGAGCCGTTCACGAAATTACGCAATGTCGGTTTGATCTTGGCCGAGGACGGCCGTAAGATGAGTAAACGTTGGAATAATGTCGTCAATCCCGACGATGTGGTGGGTGAATTCGGCGCGGATTCGATGCGTTTGTACGAAATGTTTATGGGTCCGTTCGAACAATCGTGCGCTTGGAGTACCAAAGGCGTAGTGGGTGTGCGTAGATTTTTGGATAAAGTTTGGGCGTTGCAAGAAAAATTATCTACCGATGCGCCAATTAGTAAAAATCTCGAAACTACATTGCATAAAACTATCAAAAAGGTGGGTGAAGACATCGCGGAGATGCGCTACAATACCGCTATCGCCAAAATGATGGAGTTCACGAACGATATGACCAAACAAGAAAAAATTCGTCCAGAAGATTTTGCGTCGTTTGTAAAAATTCTCGCTCCGTTCGCACCGCATTTTGCCGAGGAGATGTGGGAGGTGTTGGGTAATAAAAATAGTGTGACGCTCGCTCCTTGGCCTCAATATAATCCGGCGAAAATTATTGACGAGACGATTACGCTCGCGATTCAAGTCAACGGTAAATTGCGTGACACACTCGACGTTCCGGCGGATATCTCTGAAGAAGACGTCAGGGCTGCGGTATTTGCCACCGAAAAAATCCAAAAATGGCTTGACGGTAAAGAGCCGAAAAAAATAATTTACGTCAAAGGAAAATTATTGAGCATTGTAGTGTAGATATATGAAGGAGGGGGAGGGCGATAAATTTTTTGGTTCAAAAAGTAAAACGTTTCTCGCGTTTTGCTTTTGTTTTATTTGCGGTGTTGGTGTATTTTCCAGTTTGGAATGGGAGAAGTATTGGCAGTATCGGTTATTTGTCGCTGTATTTATAGTTGGTGTTTTGTTGGTTTGGCTGTGGCAAAAAATCATGTGGCGATTTATTATTTTGTGTGTGCTGTTTTTCATTTTTGGCGGTTTGCGGTTCATGTTATCGGTGCCGGATATTTCCCCAGAAAATATTGCGTATTATAATGGCGCCAATAAAATCGTGTCAGGAAAAATTGTCGGCGAGCCGGACGCGCGCATTGACGCCAGTCGCTATGTGTTGAGTACGGATAAAGGTAAAATTTTATTCAAGTTGCCGTTGTTTCCCGAATACCACAGTGGCGATACCTTAAAAATAAATTGCAATCTACAAACGCCCAAAAATTCTTTGGACAGCAATTTTCGTTATGATAATTATTTGGCTCGCCAAGGAATATTTAGTATTTGTGTTGGACCAAAAATTTTGAGCCAGACGTCGGGCGGCGGTCGTCGTATTTTTCTTGGTCTAAAAAATATTATCAATGAGCGCGTGGAAAAGTTGTGGCCGGAACCCGAGTCGTCGCTCGTGGCCGGTTTGCTCTACGGCGCGCGTGGTGGGTTTTCAGCCGACCTACTCGATGATTTTTCGCGAGTTGGTATTACTCATATTATTGCTATTTCCGGGTATAATATTAGTATTATCGCGGTAGTGCTCATGTCTGGTTTGATTGGGATTGGTTTTTACCGTCGTCAGGCTTTTTGGATTTGTGTGGTTGGAATTATTGTATTTGTTTTGTTCACCGGCGCGTCGGCTTCGGTGGTGCGGGCTGGTATTATGGGGATTATTGTACTACTGGCGCAACAGTTGGGACGTCTATCGCGGATTGGTAATGCGCTGGCGCTGACGGCGGGTTTGATGCTACTCGCCAATCCCTATATTTTGATTTGGGACGCTGGTTTTCAATTATCGTTTTTAGCCACAGTGGGGCTGGTATATTTGTCGCCACTGGTAGAAAAATTTATTCCTAAATTTATTCGACTGGAAATGATTCGAGAAACTCTTGTATCCACTTTTTCGGCAATTATTATTACTCTACCTCTTATTTTGTATCAATTTGGACGGCTTTCGCTTGTGGCCCCACTCGCCAATGTGCTCGTGCTTTGGATTATTCCATGGTTGATGCTGTTTGCTTTTTTGTCTTTGATTATTAGTTTTGTGTTTATGCCCGTCGCGCAGGTAGGCGCGTGGATTACCGGTTTGGGGCTGAAGTACGTGATATCTCTCGCGCAATGGTTTGGTGGCCAAAGTTGGTCGGCAGTGAATTTTTCTATTCCCTTATCTTTTGTCATTGTGGGGTATGTTTTTTTAGGATTTTTGGTGTATAAAAATAATAAAGATTGCCGACCGTCGGAGTTTCGTGTACAATAATACCATTGTCATTTCGACCCGCCCGGGGCGGGGAGAAATCTCTGTCCCGTTGATCAAAATGGCGAGACAGAGATTCCTCCGGAGTTTACACTGAACGCAGTGAACGTGTCGTCGGAATGACAGATAAAACTATGAAAGCTAGAATAAAAATTTTACCATCGGACATCGGTTATGATTTGGCCGCGGCGCGTTATGATGAAAAGGATGGGTACCTGAATAGTTTTGAGAAAGGTCAGGTTGCTGATGTGCTTGGTGATTTGTCTGGTAAAAAAATATTGGACGTGGGTGCTGGCACCGGGCGGTTATCTTTGGGGTTTGCCAAACAGGGAGCGTCGGTGACCGCTCTTGATCTGTCGGGGAAAATGCTCCAAATTTTGACGCGCAATAATCCGCGCATTGAAACACAAATTGCTGATGCCGAGGCTCTGCCTTTTGCCGATAATACTTTTGATATTGTAGTTGCGGCATTTTTGATTGTGCACCTCAAAGATCCGGCCAGATTTTTTGATGAAGCCTATCGCGTACTCAAAGATGATGGCAAATTTTTGGTCACCAATATCAACCAAAAAGAGCCGCCGGAAATTAAAACTAAAGAGGGGATGATAAAAATCGAATCATATTATCATCGTCCGGAAAAAGTAAAACAGATTTTAGAAGATTTGGCGTTTGGAATTGAAAAAGAGATTTTTATCAAAGTGAAAGACGTGTGGGTTAATCAAATTATTTTAGCCGTTAAGTGATTATGAATAGGAGGACGCTCGTGATATCAGTAGTCGTATTGCTTATAATTTCTGGACTACTTATTTACCTCCGATATTTTGCTTCAAATATCCGCTCATCAAGAGTGGTATTTTTTAATGTGGGACAGGGAGATTCGGCGCTCATTGATTTTGGCAATGGTCAGAAAATGCTTGTCGATTGCGGGCCGGATAGAAAAATTTTATCCAAGTTGGGACAATACTTGCCGTTTTATGATCGCACTATCGACTATTTGCTTATTTCTCATCCGGATTTGGATCATTACGGTGGTTGCGTCGATGTGCTCCGACGTTATGACATCAAAAATATTATTGAAAATGGTGTCGTCAAAAATACCGATCCTTTTTTTCAAGTTTGGGATAAATATCGACACGATGAGGGCGCGCATTTACAGACGATTAGTGGCGCGCAAACGAAACATTTTGGTAGTAGTACTTTAGAATTTTTATCGCCAGATCCGAATTTGAACATGCCGGCCAAAGATCGAGAAGGAAATAACTTGTCGATTGTGTTTCGATTGATACAGGGTGATAAAACTATATTATTTGTGGGCGATGCGGAGGTGCCGCTCGAGAGCGCGTTGGTGCAAAAATATTGTGTCACTAGTTCCACTTGTCCGGCATTGCGCGCGGACTATCTGAAAGTGGGGCATCATGGTAGTGATAGTAGTAGCAGTGATGGGATGTTGTCGGTGGTGGCGCCGAGCGTGGCCATTATTTCGGTGGGCAAAAATACTTTCGGCCATCCCTCTTTTCGGGTGATGAAACATTTGGAACGCATCGGCGCGGACATCTGGCGAACTGATGAAAAAAATGATATAATTATTGGTGATTAGTAAATTTTATGCGTCGTTATAAATTAGAATTTATTGTCTTTGTCTGCGGGGCGGCGGTGATGATTTTGGAAATGGTTGGTTCGCGCATTGTGGCGCCTTATTTAGGCACATCGCTTATCGTGTGGACCGGAATTATTGGCGTGATTTTGGCGAGTTTGAGTATTGGTTATGCTTGGGGAGGTAAATTGGCGGATAAAAATCCTACTTTTACTCGACTGTCGCAAATAATTATTTTGTCGGCGTTTAGCGTGCTTGTGCTTGCTACCATACAGTTGTTGGTATTGGTATTTTTTTCCAATTCCACTTTGAGTCTGTACTGGCAGACGATTTTTGTCACCATTATTTTATTTGCGCCTTCCAGTATTTTGTTGGGCATGATTTCTCCATATGCAGTACGTTTGAAGATGAAAGATGTGGCCACCTCCGGTGCGCTCGTGGGTAATTTGTATGCTATTTCTACTGTCGGTAGTATTGTGGGGACATTTTTAGCCGGCTTTGTACTGATGGCTTTTTTTAATCACATTAAAATTTTGTTGTTTATCGGCATTGCTCTTGTGCCAGTATCTTTTTTGTCAGATTATCGGAGTTGGCGTTGGGTCAAATTGTTTGCGGTGATTATGTTTTTTTCAGCTTTCGCTTTTGATGATGTTTTTGTGCATTATAGCGCGTTGCTTGGTTTGCGAGATATCAACACATCGTACAATCGCGTGTTGGTGCAAGATATTGTGAATCAGATCAGCAATCGTCCGGTACGGCTTTTGAAGACAGATAAGGGTGGTTTTCAGTCAGCAATATATCTAGACAGTACGCCCGCTGAATTGGTTGCCGAGTATAATAAATATTATGATTTGGCGAAATATTTTAATCCGAATTTAAATACCGTACTCACCATTGGGGGTGCGGCCTATAATTATCCGCGTCATTTTTTAGAGAAGTTTCCGAGTGCCAGCATGGATGTGGTAGAGATCGACCCGGGCATGACCAAAATTGCCCAGCAATATTTTAGTTTGAAGCCGGACGATCGTCTAAATGTGTTTCACGAAGATGGTCGAGTTTATCTAAATAAAAATAAAAAATCATACGATGCGATTTTTGTTGATGCGTTTAGCTCTTGGTATGCGGTACCACACCACCTCACCACCTTGGAATCGGCTCGGGCAATGTATCGGTCGATGAGTGATGGCGGGGTAGTGACTATGAATTTGATTTCTGCCATCGACGGTGATGGTGGTAAATTTTTTCGCGCGGAGTACCGCACTTTGAAAGCCGTATTTCCCCGGGTGTATGTATTTCGTGTGTATAGTACTGTGGCCACCGATCAGGTGCAGAATATTATTTTACTGGCCACGAAATCGGATCGACAAATGGATTTCAAAAGTGATGATGTTGAAATGCGGAGACTTTTGAGCAATTTATATACTAAAAATATTTCCGAGGATGTGCCGGTACTGA
>Ga0209211_10013406_pt1 | contig 10164 bp, 7 predicted proteins | sample RifGroA2_FD_183992 | JGI IMG/M metagenome (GOLD analysis project Ga0209211, IMG submission 183992) | Groundwater microbial communities from Rifle, Colorado, USA - Groundwater A2 (SPAdes) (version 2) | ecosystem: Environmental > Aquatic > Deep subsurface > Groundwater | place: Rifle, Colorado...
AAATCAGCGGCACGAAACAAAACCAAATTACTGCTCGCGACTCAACAGCGTGAAGTACGGTATATATAAGAAAGAACAGGGAGACTGTGCGGTTGTGGAAAAAATAGAAAATCCAAAAGCAGATGAATCAGTTCGCCCACTTCTAAAGTGGACTGGAGGAAAGCGCGCACTGGCGCCAGAGATTGTCCCGTTACTAGAGGGATATGGTCGCTACTTTGAACCATTCTTCGGTGGAGGAGCTGTGTTCTTTAAGCTTTATCCGGAGAGTTCCATGCTTAGCGATTTGAATCCGGAACTCATAAATTGCTACGAAACAACCAAGAACCATCCGGAAGAACTAATTGCAAGTCTCAAGCGCCTAAAAAATACAGAAGAGACTTACTACAAAGTTAGGGCCTCAGCACCTCGAACCGCAGTAAATAGAGCTGCCCGTTTTATATACCTATGTGCGCTTTCATTTAATGGCATCTATCGAGTCAATCTGTCTGGCCAATTCAATGTTCCATATGGACGCAAAAAACACATCGATCCATGTGATGCAAGCCTCATACGATCTATTAGCAAGCGACTTAAAACCTGTGAAATTCTGTGCGCTGACTTCGAGCAATCTGCTTTAAAGGCCGTCGCCGGCGATTGCGTCTATTTTGACCCACCGTATACCGTTGCCCACGGAAACAACGGGTTTGTTAAGTACAACGAAAAGATATTCTCTTGGAAAGACCAAGAACGGCTTGAAGCAGTTGCAAGAAGGCTTGCAACTCAAGGTGTCCGAGTTGTAATAAGCAATGCTGACCACCCGTCTCTTCGTACGTTATACAACGCGTTCGATGTCAAAACTGTAGAACGATGGTCAAAAATATCTGCTACAACTGAAGGCCGAAAAAAAATTACGGAGTGTGTTTTCTATTTAGGGGGCAACCATGATCGATAACATTCAAAGGTTAAATGAACTTGCAGGACTCGCGAGAAAGAGAAAACTTGCATACGTCACAAAAACTGTGACAAAAAAGCAGCTAGAAGAGTCGTCAAATGATGGCTGGGAGGTCATTGCAAAAAACAAAACCACTGTCCGTCTCAGTAAAGTCAAAGATCCTTTAGTCGCTTTAGAAGATCGATGGTGGACACTTTTATACCGGCTGCAGTTCACGCACATATCTGGCCTGACTGGCTCAAACCTTCAAACAAATTCGAGATCTGCCTCACCGATCTCTGTTGCGCTTGGAACAATAGGACTGAACAACCAAGTTGCCCTAATCACGCGATGCACAGCAAATGCAGTTAAGCGGAATCAGATAGAAAACTTCATCGACGAAATAAACACTCATAGAGAGCTGGTTGCCAGGTCTCTTTCGCAACAATTTCCAGTTGATAGCAAGAGGCAGATCGTCTATGTGTTGCTAACGCAAAATTTGAAACTCAAATCAACCGAGCGTGATGCGCTTGAAGCAGCAAACATAGCGGTACTCGATGAACATGATGTTGACTATTATGAAAAGTTAACTGGTCATCTAGGCCCCGCTGCGCAATATCAACTTTTCGCCGACTTATTACCGGGCAAGACAATTCCGGCGCTCACCATTCGCGTTCCAGCAGTGAAAACGAAAATTGGCGGTGTCCCGGCATACACCTTTGCCATAAACCCTGAATATTTGCTAAAGATATCGTATGTATCTCACAGATCAAAAGGCAAGGCCTCCGACGTAAACACCTATCAGCGAATGGTCAGCAAGGGGAGACTGACGACAATAAAGAAATATATTTCTGATGACGGTGTTTTCCCCACAAACATTGTTCTCAATATTGATAAAAATCGCCTGAACTTCGAACGTGTAAAGCAAACCAACTCAAAAACAGATGAGCTGGATAGCGGAACTCTAGGTTGGTTGGACATCAAACCAGCATACAAATCGGCCTGGATCATAGATGGCCAACACCGCCTTTACGCCTACTCTGGCCACGACAAGGCGAACCACTCGCATCTATCTGTCCTGGCATTTGAAGGCTTAAGCGCGAGCAAACAAGCACAACTCTTCATCGACATCAACGCTAAACAAAAAAGCGTTAAACAATCTCTGCTTCAAGAGCTTTACGCGGAGCTGCATTGGGATGCAACGGATCCGACTGTGAGAGTCAGAGCCATCGTTTCAAAGGCTATTCAAGTCCTAGATACTGATAGTTCATCCCCATTTGGAGGAAAAATACAAACTGCAGACTCTGTTCGCGATACAAGCAGATGCATAAGTATTACCAGCATTTTCGGTGCGCTCGAAAAATCGGGATTCTTTGTTTCTCGCGAAAAGAAAGGGGCTGTAGTTGAGTTCGGTGCACTCTGGGCTGGAGACAACGACTCAACCTTGAGCAGAACAACACACGTCCTCAACGCCTGGTTTAAACCGATTGCAAAAGAGGCAAGTGACTGGTGGAACCTTGGCGCAGCAGAGGGTGGCGGGCTTGCCATGAATGACGGCATTTCTGCGTGCATCGAGGTTCTCCGAAGTGTGCTGCAAACGCTGGAAGGCGGCAGTACGACCCTAGTAAATATGAATGAAGAGGATCTCCTAAGGAGATTAGAACCATATGCCAACGCTCTTGGGAAATATTTGGGTGACTTGAATGCGACGGCTCGCAAGCAATTCAGAGACTACCGAGGAATCCAAGGCGTTACAACTCGCATGCGGCGGAGCCAGCAGGCCATTCGCGATCAAATACCAACATTCAATCCCAACGGGTTAGACGAATTTATCGCTTCTGAGAAGCAGCAAACTAACTCGAAAGCAAAAACTATCATCGACACAATTGAGAGCCTCTTGCAACGAACATGCATAGAGGTTTTAAGTAGTGAGTTTGGGGCGGACTCTTGGTGGGTTGAAGGAGTTCCCAAGAGCGTACGCGCAGCAGCAAGCGGGCGGTTTGAAGATGACAACGGGAAACGTGGTGAAAGAGAGTACTACTTCGACCTCATCGACTATAGAAAAATCGCGACAGAAAACTGGTCGCTTTTCGAAGACCTTTTTGGTTATGGCAAGCAAAGTGGGAAAGAGAAAAAAACTCAATGGCTCGTAAGCGTGAACGACTCAAGGAAAGTTGTTGCCCATGCGTCCTCCGGAAAGACGTTGAGCCTTGAAGAGCTCGAATTTCTCCAAAATATTGAGGTTTGGCTTACGGCATCTATCAACGGGGATTCGGCGGTATAGCTAGCAGCTCTCGTCATTAATCATTAATAAATAGGCTGGCCCATGCCCCTCTCCTGGAACGAAATCAAATCCCGCGCGCTCACCTTCAGCCGCACCTGGTCTGACGCGGCCAATGAAGACAGCCAGGGCAAACCGTTCTGGATTGACTTTTTCGAGATCTTCGGCATCACCGATAAACGCGTGGCCACCTTCGAGCATGCCGTCAAAAAGCTGCCCGGCATCAAAGCCAAGACCGACGGTTTTGTCGATCTGTTCTGGCCCGGCATGCTGCTGGTGGAGCAAAAGTCGCGCGGCAAAAATCTGGATGTTGCGCTCACGCAGGCGCTGTCTTACTTTCCCGGTATCACCGAGCGCGACTTGCCCCAGTTGGTCATCGTGTGCGACTTCGCCCGTTTTCGAGTACACCGCCTCACCACCAACGAGACCTTTGAATTTGCCCTGAAAGACCTGCACAAGCACATCAAGCTGTTCGGCTTTGTGGCGGGTTACAAAGTGCAGACCATCCAGCCACAAAACCCGGTCAACATCAAGGCCGCCGAGCGCATGGGGCGACTGCATGATGCGCTCAAGGCCAGTGGCTACAGCGGCCATCCGCTCGAAGTGCTACTGGTGCGCCTGCTGTTTTGCCTGTTTGCCGACGACACCGGCATTTTTCAGCCAGCGCAGTCGTTTCGCACCTTCATTGAAGAGCGCACCGCTGCTGATGGCTCCGACCTGGGTTCGCGCCTAGCGCAGTTGTTTCAGGTGCTCAATACCGACGAGCCCAAGCGCAGCCAGGCGCTGGACGAACAAGTGGCCGCGTTCCCGTATGTGAATGGCAAGCTGTTTTCCGAGCCGCTGCCCATGGCCGACTTCACCGCCGCCATGCGCGAGGCGCTGCTGGACGCCTGCGCGCTGGACTGGTCATCGATCAGCCCGGCCATTTTTGGCAGCCTGTTCCAGAGCATCATGGACGACAAGGCGCGGCGCAATCTGGGCGCGCATTACACGTCCGAGGAAAACATTCTCAAGCTGATCAAGCCGCTGTTTCTGGATGACTTGTGGGCAGAGTTTGCCAAGGTCAAAAACAACAAGAACCGGCTGTTTGAGTTTCACAAAAAGCTGCGCACGCTCACCTTTTTTGACCCGGCGTGTGGCTGTGGAAATTTTTTGGTGATCAGCTACCGCGAGTTGCGTGAGCTTGAATTGGCCGTGCTGCGCGCCAGCATCAACGACGGGCAAATGGGGCTGGACATTCATGGCCTGATCGGCATCAATGTCGATCAGTTTTACGGCATCGAGATCGAAGAGTTTCCGGCCCAGATTGCCCAGGTGGCGCTGTGGCTGATGGACCATCAGATGAACCTGCGGGTGAGCGAAGAGTTTGGCCTGTACTTTGCCCGCATTCCGCTGCGCACCTCGCCGCACATCGTGCATGGCAATGCGCTGCGCCTGGACTGGAACGAGGTGATTCCGGCTGAGCGCTGCAGTTTTGTGCTGGGGAATCCACCGTTTGTGGGCGCCAAGTTCATGGATGAGGCCCAACGGCAAGACACTCAACGGGTCTTTGCAGGCGTTGAAAACGCGGGCTTGCTGGACTTTGTGGCGGCCTGGTATGTGAAGGCGGCGCATTACCTGCGTGGTGATGTGCTGGCGAGCGCTGCGTCGCCGACAAATACCCGGTGCGCCTTCGTTTCCACCAACAGCATCACACAGGGCGAACAGGTGGGAGTGTTGTGGGGCTGGCTGCTGGCGCAAGGCGTGCACATCCACTTTGCCCATCGCACCTTCAGTTGGAGCAACGAAGCTTCGGGCAAGGCCGCCGTGCATTGCGTCATCATTGGTTTTGGCCTGCAAGACCTGCCAAACAAGGTAATTTTTGAGTATGACGATATCCGGGGCGAGCCGCATGCGGTGGCGGCGAACAATATCAATCCGTATTTGGTCGATGCGCCTGACGTGGTGCTGCCACGGCGCTCAAAACCGATTTGCGATGTACCAGAAATCGGTATTGGTAACAAACCCATTGACGATGGCAACTACCTGTTTACGCCAGAAGAACGGGACGTCTTCATTGCGAAGGAACCCGCCAGTGCCCAATGGTTTCGCCGCTGGATAGGGGCAGATGAACTGATTAACGGATACGAACGCTGGTGTCTCTGGCTGGGCGACTGCCTACCCGCCGAACTGCGCGCCATGCCTGAAGCGTTGAGGCGGGTGCAGGCAGTCAAAAACTTCCGGTTGGCCAGCAAAAGCCCGCCGACCCAGAAGCTTGCCGCCACACCCACTCGGTTTCATGTGGAGAATATGCCGAAGGCGACCTACTGCGCCGTCGCGAAGGTTTCCTCTGAAAGGCGCGCATTCGTGCCAATTGGCTTTGAAAAGCCGTCAACGTTCGCTAGTGATCTTCTGTTTTTGATCCCCGGTGCCACAATTTTTCATTTCGCCATCCTCTCCAGCACCATGCACAACGCCTGGGTGCGTGCCACTTGTGGCCGACTCGAAAGCCGCTACCGCTATTCCAAAGACATCGTCTACAACAACTTCCCCTGGCCAGAGTTACTGCAAAGCGCCCAGCCAAATCCGGCACAAACAGCGATCGAAACCGCCGCGCAAACCGTGCTCGACGTGCGCGCAAAATTCCAGACCGGCGAACAGCCCGCCACGCTGGCCGACCTGTACGACCCGCTCACCATGCCGCCCGAACTGCTCAAGGCGCACCAAAAGTTGGACGCCGCCGTGGACAAAGCCTATGAGGCCAGCGGCGGCAAAAAGCACTACAAAAGCGACGCCGAGCGCGTCGCCTTTCTGTTTGAGCTGTACCAAAAGCTCACCAGCCTGCTGCCCGCCACAACTCTCAAAAATAAACGCAAAGCAAGGGCCACATGAGTGCAATCAAGAAACGTTCACCCCTGGACCGAGCGCCGCCACTGCGCGCGCCGGGGCAATCGCTAACCGAGCAATTGCAGAACGAGTCGTATGACCACATCATTGCACCAGGGATGCTCGCAGTGATGATAGTCATCATGGCGGGGCTGGAGTGGTTTCGCTATTTCACGGCAGCCAAGCCCAATCCCGTGATTTACACGGTCGCGGCTGTCATGGCCGTGGCGTACGCGACTGTCAAGATATGGCGGGCTAAAAAGCGCTTGGCGCAAATTAGGCTTGGGCGTGATGGTGAACGTGCTGTGGCTGAGCATCTTGAATGGCTGCGGCGAAAGGATTTCGTGGTGTTACATGACGTGCCCAATGGCGACGCGAATGTGGATCATGTGGTGATAGGGCCGCAGGGTGTGTTCACCATAGAAACCAAAACTCATTCAAAACCGGTGCGGGGCGAATGCAAGGTGACTGTGGTAGCAGGCGAAGTTTTCGCCAATGGGCATCGCATAGATCGCAACCCCTTGGTACAAGCCAAAGCGCAGGCACGATGGTTGGGCAACTTCCTGCGCGAAAACCAATTTGAACCCTTTGTTTGGCCGGTAGTGGTTTTCCCAGGCTGGTTTGTTGAGTCGTTTGACAATCAAGCTGAGGGCATTTGGGTGCTGGAGACCAAGGCGCTAGCGAAGTTCCTCGAAAACGAACCCGTGCGGCATTCTCTGGACGACGTTAAGGCCATGGCCGCAGCATTGCGCAGTTACGTGCGAGCACAGTCAGACCAGTAAAATTGCTGCAATTTTGGTAGCTTCTAACGCATATTCAACGATGGTTGATGGCCAATTTAACCAAAGTTTCTAGGTCTTGGTCACACCAGCCACCTTCCGCCGCACATGCAAATGCGTCTGCACCGCATCCCCCTCGCCCAACTTCACATCTTTCACGTCCAGATATGCCGCCTGCTGGCGGATCAGTTCGCCCAGTTTGGCCACGCCGTAGTTGCGCGGATCGAATGAGGGATGGCTGCGGTTGATCTGACTACCCAGGGCAGATAGCGTGGTCCAGCCGTCTTCGCGAGCGATGGCATTCAACGCGTTCAATATCATCGGCTTGAGCTTGGGTAACTCCGCCACGGGCTCCTTGCCGGGTTTGGTTTCTTCGGGCTCGGTGCGCAAAATTTCGGTGTAGATGAACTTGTCACACGCGGCCACAAAAGGCTCCGGCGTTTTGCGCTCACCAAAACCATAGACCACCAGCCCCGCCTCGCGAATGCGGGTGGCCAGCCGGGTGAAGTCGCTGTCGCTGCTCACCAGGCAAAAACCGTCCACCCTGCCGGTGTGTAACACGTCCATGGCATCAATGATCAGGGCCGAGTCGGTGGCGTTTTTGCCGCTGGTGTAGGCAAACTGCTGTATCGGCTGGATGGCCATGGTGTGCAGCACGTCTTTCCAACCCCTGAGGTTGGTGGTGGTCCAGTCGCCATAGGCGCGCTTGATGGTGGCCGTGCCGTAGCGCGACACCTCGGCCAGCAGTTCCTGAATGACGGATGCCTGCGCGTTGTCGGCATCAATGAGGACGGCAAGCTTTTGGTTGGGGTTGGTGGCCATGGGTTTCTCCCTTGTGGTGGCGTGATCGTACAGGTTTTACTGCTTCGTTTTTTTTTGTCCGAAGTGGTCGCCAAGTAACATGCATACATTTACAAACTCAAACTCGAAGTGGCGTGCGGATTACTACACTTGAGGCCCACCCTTCCATTCATATGACGCCCCCCCTGTATTCAGAATCAAGCGAAACTTCCCTGCTTGAAATCAACGCCGTCACCCTGCTGCGCGGAACCAGCAAAGTGTTTGAGGCGCTGACACTTCACTTGAGCGAGCCGCGCATCGGCCTCATTGGCGACAACGGCGCGGGAAAAAGCAGCCTCTTTCGGATGATTTGCGGCCTGGACAAGCCCGAGTCCGGGACTGTGCGTGTGCGGGGCTTTGCGGCACATGACATCAATACGAAGCGCCCCGGCATGGTCGGCATGATGTTTCAGAACCCCGACGACCAGATCATTTTCCCGACCGTCGAGGAAGAGCTTGCACTGAGCCTGAGTCCGTCGGGCCTCCCGCGCCGCCAGGCCATCGCCAAGGCGCGTGTTTTTCTGGACTCCAGAGGACTGGGCCCCTGGGCGCAGCGCACCATGGGCAGCCTGAGCCAGGGGCAGCGCCAACATGTGTGTTGGCTTGCATTGATGATTGCGTCGCCCGAGCTGCTGCTGCTCGATGAACCTTTCGCGAGTCTGGATCTGCCCGGGCAGGCGCTGCTGGGCATGGACATTGCACGCGCGAGTCAGCAGGTCATTGTGTCGACGCATCTGCTGCCCCATGTTCGCGACTTTGAACGCGTGATCTGGCTCGACAAGGGCTGCGTGCGCGCGGACGGTTCAGGTCAGGCCGTCTGTGCAGCCTACGAGGCGGATGTGGCCGAGCGCCTGGCACGGCAGACGCTGTCGTTCAATGATGGCCCGCCGCACGGCGCCCCTTCAATCCACTAGTGCTGCGACTCAGAAATGGAGGAACAAAATGAAAATGACGGACTTTTCTGACTGGCTAGGCGAGAGGAGGCGACATAGCCGTAGCTATGGCAACGACGAACAACGACGTCAGGCGGGAAAAGACGCGTTTTCATGTTCCTGTATTTCTGAGTCGCGGTACTAGACAAACACGCGAAGGAATCCACCCTTGGGAAGTCTTTACAGCGACCACATCACCTGGCTGCACCGCGTCCCCGCAGCCTTCAAGCTGTTTTGCTTTGCCGTGCTCGGCACGGCACAGTTTCTGATGGGCAGCCCCACGGCACTGGTCCTCAGTGCGCTGGCGTGCTGCCTGCTGTTCGTCTCGCTGGGGCGCGCCATTTACCCAGCGCGCAAACTCGTGCTCTCGATCGTGCTCGCCAGTCTTTTGATCGTGGCGTTTCACGCCTTCATGCAGCAGCCCAGTCTGGGCGTGGTCAGCGCCTTGCGGCTATTGAGCGCCTCGCTGCTCGGCATTGCCCTGACGCTGACAACCCGCTCGCGCGATTTGCTCGACGTGTTCGAGCAGCTGCTGTCGCCGCTGCAGCGTTTGGGCATCAGAACCGAGCGGCTTGCCCTGCAGCTGGCCATGATGCTGCGCTTTACGGAACACTTTTTCGTGGTGTGGAAGCGTCTGGATGACGCGCACCGCATCAGAACGGGCAAGGCAGGGGGCCTGCGAATTCTGGCGCCACTGACGATCCAGATGCTGGTCTGCGCGCGACGGGCAGCAGATACACTCGAATTGCGCCTGGGCGAATGACGCCGGACCTTCCTTTAACCCTGCCTTAAGAGGCACAAGTACTTTTTTCACCATGAAATCATCGCGTTCACTGGCCCTTGTTTCCCTGTTTGCCGCCCTGATGGCCGTGCTGGGGCTGATCCCCAAAATCGACTTGCCCCTGGGTGTTCCGATCACGCTTCAGACCCTGGGCGTGATGCTGGCGGGCTGCATGCTGGGCCCCAAAAGAGGGCTGCAGGCCATTGTGCTGTTTCTGGGCGCCGTGGCGCTGGGCTTGCCCCTGTTGTCGGGCGGGCGCGGCGGCTTTGGCGTTTTCCTGGCCCCGTCCGCGGGCTACCTCATCGGCATGCCCTTTGGCGCCTTCGTGACGGGCTGGGTGATGTCGCGGCTTCCGGGCGTAGCGCCGCAGCACATCGCCGTCAACGCCTTCATCGCATCAAGCCTCGGGGGTCTGCTTACGGTCCATGCGTTTGGCGTCGCGGGCCTGGTGAAGCTGGCCAGTCTGACGTGGACGCAGGCGTTTTTTGGAACACTGGTGTTTGTTCCGGGTGACCTGATCAAGTGCGCACTGTGCGCCATGGTGGTTCACACGGTGGCGCGCGGCGTGCCCGACTGGCACTTTGGAGGCCGGGCGCTGAAATGAACCGGGGATATGCCGCTGACCTGGTGCATGCGCGCCTGGCCGAGTGGGCGCATTCACGCAGTGACGCCATTGCCATTCGTAATGGTCTGCAGACGCTCACGTTTTTCCAGCTTCACGAGGCCGTCACGCGCCGGTCCAGCGAACTCCTGCGCTCGAGCGCACCGGCGCGTGA
>Ga0209211_10013408_pt1 | contig 10163 bp, 9 predicted proteins | sample RifGroA2_FD_183992 | JGI IMG/M metagenome (GOLD analysis project Ga0209211, IMG submission 183992) | Groundwater microbial communities from Rifle, Colorado, USA - Groundwater A2 (SPAdes) (version 2) | ecosystem: Environmental > Aquatic > Deep subsurface > Groundwater | place: Rifle, Colorado...
ATAGACTGGATATCAAATATGCAGTTTTACGGCCCGATTATTGCAAGATTCTTAATGCTTTTAGCTTTCCTTATATTGATTATAGTCACATTAAAGATAAAGGACAAAAAGCTGACAAGCCTGTTGGTTTATTTTATAATGATAGCTTCCCTGCTCAGCGAGTATTCTTATATTATATTTCATGTGACATCTGCTTTGGTATTATTAATATTATCAGCGCATTACTGGGATAATTTCAAAAAACAGAAAAAGGCAAATTCCAACTTCGTGGCTGTAGCTTTTTTTACTATCTTCCTAAGCCAGCTTGTGTTTGCCTTTGCAAATTTAAACCAAGACGTTCTGTATGTTATAGGGGCCGTATCGCAGTTAATTGGCTATCTTATTTTGCTTTATACAATCATCCTGGTGCTTAAAAAATGATTACCAGAAGGACGAAAATAGAGATTGTTCATGATATCTTGAAGGCTATACAGGACAAGGGAGGCAGGATAAAGCCGACACATCTTCTTTACAAGTCAAACCTTTCCCATAACAAGATGAAGGAATATATAGAAGAATTGAAAAAGAAAGGTATGATAGAGGAAAAAATAAATGATGACAACAAGCTTTACTTGATAACCGACGGCGGGATAAGGTATATAAACGAATTCAAGAAGATAAGGGAGTTCTCCGAGACTTTTGGGCTCTAAGCTCGTTCTTTATCAAACCGCGGTTTAATTATTCCAGAACGGCCTTAATCCTCCTAACACCAGCAGCAATGCTCTCTTCCTTTATTATTTTAAAATGCCCTAGCTCTTTTGTATTTTGAACATGAGGCCCGCCGCATATCTCAATTGATTTGCTGCCAACAGAATAAACAAATACCTTTTCGCCGTATTTATTCTCAAAAACCCCTTGTGCTCCTTTCTTTTTTGCTTCTTCAACTGTCATTTCTTCCTTCTTTATCGGCAATTCCTCTTTTATCCTTTCATTTATCCAGTCTTCCGTTCTTTTAATCTCTTCTGGTGTTAGTTTTCTGTCAAAATTAAAGTCAAACCTCAGCCTTTCAGGAGTTATATTGGAGCCTTTCTGGAATATCTCTCTCTTGACTAAAACCTCCCTTAAAGCCTGATTAAGCAAATGCGTTGCAGTATGCAGCTTTGTTGTCTCAGCTGAATGATCTCCTAAGCCGCCTTTAAATTTTTTTTCTGCGCCTACCCTGCTTAGCTCCTGGTGTTTTTTAAATTCCTCTTCAAAAACCTTAACATCAACTTTAATGTTTTTTTCTTTAGCCAGTTCTTCAGTCATCTCTATCGGAAAGCCAAATGACTGAAACAATAAAAATGCCTCCTTTCCTGATATTAACTTATCTTGGGCCATAGCTTCAAATTTTCTTAGCCCTTTCTCCAGTGTTGCCCTGAATTTTTCATCTTCTTTTCTTAATTCGTTCAGGATAAAATCCTTGTTTTTTTCCAATTCCTTGTAATCCTCTTTATGCAGCTCAATAATCATCTTGGCTAATTCTATCAAAAACTCCTTTTCTATGCCTAGCAGCTTGCCGTGCCTTATAGCCCTCCTTATGAATCTCCTTAGGATATAGCCTTGGTCTAGGTTGGAAGGAACAATCCCCAAATCATCGCCTAAAATAAATGTTGCTGCCCTTATATGGTCAGTTATTATTCTAATGGAAAGCTCTTGCTTCTCGTTTGCTTCATTAATGCCGGCTAATTTTTTTATTCTGTCAACTATCGGCTTGAATGTTTCAATATCATAAACTGTTTTTTTGCCTTGTAGTATAGCTGCTGTTCTTTCAAGCCCCATGCCAGTATCAACATTCTGCTGCTTTAGTTTTTCGTATTTTCCCTCTCCGGTTTTATTGTACTGCATGAAAACATCATTCCAAACCTCAAAATATTTTCCGCATGAACGGCCAGGCTTGCATTCTTTAGAGCAAGGCTCTTTTCCTGTGTCTACAAACATCTCTGTGTCAGGGCCGCAAGGCCCGGTTTTCCCGGCAGGCCCCCACCAGTTGTCTTTTTTTGGGAAAAAGAAAATTCTTTCCTTAGGAATTCCTGATGACTGCCACACCTTAGCCGATTCCTCGTCCCTCGGAACTCTTACAGAGTTCTGATGGTCATCAGAAATCTTCGATTCAACAAAATTCTCTGAATTTTGTGAACTAGAAATTCCTCTGGAATTTCTATGTTTCTGAGATTTTGGAGCATCTTCATCCCCTTTAAAAACAGAAATATAGATTTTATCTTTGTCTATCCCAAGCCATTTTTTATCTGTTAAAAACTCATAGCTCCACTCAATAGCTTCCTTCTTCCAGTAATCGCCTAAAGACCAGTTGCCAAGCATCTCAAAAAAGGTTAAATGAGATGGATCGCCAACTTCATCAATATCATCTGTCCTTATGCACTTTTGGCAATTAGCAAGCCTTTTCCCGGAAGGATGCGGCTGCCCCATTAGGTAAGGCACCAAAGGATGCATTCCGGCTGTTGTAAACAAAACAGTAGGGTCATGCTCAGGTATTAGAGAAGCAGAGCTGATTATGGCATGTTTTTTCTCTTTAAAAAACTCTAAAAACAATTTCCTTAATTCCTTCGCTGTTAATTGTTTCATTGTTATTAAGATTTAGAGTGCTTTATTTAAATGTTTTTCTTTGATGCCAAATAAAAACGCAAACTATTTAAACAATAAAAGATAAAAGGCATATAATGATAATCCCGACAATAGAGCAAATTATTAAATTAGTAATAGCTTTAATTCTTGGAGGCATAGTTGGCTTTGAAAGGGAAAAAAGCCACAAGCCAGCCGGCTTAAGAACGCATATACTTGTCTGCTTGGGCGCAGTTTTGGCAACCATTGTCTCAGTTGATTATTTTGGGGCAGATCCAGCAAGGATTGCCGCTGCCATAATGACGGGCATTGGCTTTATTGGCGCTGGCGCAATAATTGCTTCTGGCAGGGATATTCATGGCTTGACAACAGCAGCCTCTATCTGGGTTGTCGCTACTATTGGAATAGCAATAGGCGTTGGGTATTATGTCCTGGCTGCTATTGCTGCTGTTTTTGTCTTGATGGTCTTGCTAATAGGCAAGGTTGAGAAGAAGAAATAACTTTGTTTTTTCTTTGGAATAGCATATTTTAAAAAGTATTGGTTATTCTGGCCGGTTATGGACTTCAAAAACAAGGTTATTTTAGCTCCAATGGTTGCTGTAAACAACATTGCCTTCAGGAAGCTATGTACTGATTACGGAGCGGATATTGTATATTCACAAATGATAGACAGCAGGGCTTTTGCTGAAGGAAACAGGAAATTAGTTGATTTTTTTAACGAGAAGAATCTTGTTGCGCAGTTTTTTGGGAATAACCCCCAAATTATGGCTAAATGCGCAAAAGCTATTGAAAGTAGGGTACAAGCCGTTGACCTCAATTTAGGGTGCCCACATTCTGATATTATCAAAACAAAATGCGGCTCGTATTTAATGAGTCAACCTAAAAAGGTGGCTTTAATAGTTAAAGAGCTTGTTAAAAGTGTTGACATTCCTGTGACTGTTAAGATAAGGGCAGGATATGGCAAAAATAATGCTGTTAAGATTGCAAAGATATGCGAGAAAGAAGGGGCTTCTGCAATTGCTGTTCATGGAAGGCCAAAAACTGTTAAGTATGAACGTCCAGTAGATTATAGAGTAATAAAAGATGTAAAAGAAAATGTGGATATACCTGTTATAGGCAATGGCGATATATTTTGCGGCAAGGATGCAAAAAAAATGTTTGATGAAACCGGGTGTGATTCTGTTATGATAGCAAGAGGGGCTATTGGAAATCCAGCTATATTCGGGGAGATTAAATGTTATCTAAAAGGGAAGAAATTTGAAATTAAATCAAATAGGAAAATGTTTGCAGAGTATTTAAAATATTGTAAGAAATACAAAGTTGAATTTAAAGATATAAAAAGGCATGCGCAGTGGCTTACCAAAGGGGTTAAAGATGGAGCAAGGCACAGGTTACTGATGAACAGAGCAGAAGATGTTGATAGGTTGAAAGAGATTTATAAGGCTATTGAATGAGTTTATAAAAGTTTAGGCAGAATATTTTCAATTCTTTGCAGAATTCCAGAGCTCTAAAAAGAACTTCTTATAGCTTTCATAATTCTGCTTGCTTTTGATAACGAATAAAGTCGGTTTTGGCTTGTAAATAAAATGCATTACATTATCTTTGAATATAAAAACACCCGTAGGAAATGCGTGCTCAATAAATCTTCTCTCAGAAAGCTTATATTGGGGGTATCTTTTCTTTAACTGTTCTTTAAATTTGATATTTGATAATAGCTTTACTCCAATTCCTTTTTTGGCTCTTTTTGTGTGGTAGTTTAGGAAAAAAAGCCTCAGTTCCTCGGAATCAACCTCCTCATCAACTGTAAAGGCATAGTACTCCTCTCCGCTCTTTAACGTATCAAGAATCCGATTAAAGACTGTTTTTATGCCTTCAAACCCCTCATAGACAGATGTAATCTGCTTTGCTTCTGACTCTTTTTGCATTACTAAAAATTCAGGAATCAATTTACCAACATCATTGTCAATTTCTTCAAATTTTCTTCTTTCTGTCTCAATATATTCTTTTATTCTTTCCGGGGATGTTGGCTGAAAATACTTTATCCTGTTTTTGAATGTGTATGACACCAATCCCTTCTGGATAAGCTTGTTAAGTATTTCATATACTTTAGAGCTTGAGATCCTTGATTTGTCAATAATCGGCCCCGTTGTTGTCTCGCCCAATTGCAGGAGAGCAAGGTATATTCTGACTTCTCCTTTGGTAAAGCCGATTTTTTCCAGTATGCTGGCGTCCATATGTATCAGAATGTGTTGGGAATATATAAATGTTTTGGTTACTCCTCACCTAGGGGGAAATAACATTAATATAGTTGCTAGGTTACTACTATAGTATGATAAATAAAACTGTTTATCCTTTACTGCAAAAAAGGAGGAGATGAAAAATGACAAACAAAAATAAATGGCTGGATATGGCAAAAGAGTATGCGGATAAGTTAGAAAGAGCTATCCAGAAACTTCCAGAAAAATATCCGCAACTTAAAGAGGGTTGTCATTACTTTTCAGAAATCAAAGAGATTATTCAGCAAAGCGGCATATCCCCTGATAAGTATGCAACATTTGAAAAGGCACTGGATGTTTTAGTTCTTGGAGCAGAAATTGATTTAGAGAGAGGCGATAAGTCGCATATTAAATCTAGGTATGGCTGTCTTGAAGAAATTTCCAGAATATTATCTAGTCCACCCCCTCAATTTTCAGAAGGAAATGAGTACTATTTAATTTCAATTTTTGAGCATAATACACTTTTAAATGATTGGTGTGATTCATGGATAGATCAATTAGGATATGGATCTTTAAAAGATCTAAGCGCTTTAGTACATAATCACCTAAGCCAAATTGGCCAGAAAAAAAGAGCTGATAAATTTAGGGATATATTTGTATCTACTCCAGATAGTTTGCATAAAATAAATAGTAAAGAAGAGTTAAAATCAAGTGATTCCTCTAAGAAATTTGCAAAAATGATTAAAGAAGGTGATCTATTAAACAAAACTGAAAGAGAGATTTATTCTTTGATTGATTCCTGTAATGAAATAAGTTTACTTAATTGGACTGAAATGTATGAGCACCTTAAAGCGCAAAATGATGATGCAACTACCTTTTTGAAGGGCGTTATGGATTTTAGTAAAGAAAGGGGGTTTTATGAAACAGGTTATATCGCAGCAGGGCTTCTTGGAGACGAAGAAAGAAAAAGCTCATTCCTCCAATTAGCAAAAGAAAGGAGTAATGCTAATCTTAAAGAAGAAGCTGCAAAATTTCTTAAAGGGGAAGATCCAAATTTTTACACCTCCTGTTGCATCTCATCTCGCATCGGTAAATTCTTTGAAGTTCCATTAGACAGTCCTGAGAAAAATAAATATCTTAGTGTACTATTTGAAGAAGATTTTTTTAAGGAGCAATTCAAAAAGAAGATACTAAACTGGGAAAACTTTCATGAAATGCCAAAATATATGGCCGTGATGAAGTCATTTGATGGTTCTGAAGGTATTGAGTATTGTCTTAATGCAACTGAAATAGCTGGAAAGTTTTATTGTGATCTTTTTGAAGCCAGAGATTGCAAAGGGAATCATGAATCATATACAAATCAGCTTAGGCCTTATTTTAGAGTAGCTGCAACAATGCTCGAAGGCCACAGGATGTTAAAAGAATTAAAGATGGAAGGGCAGAATTTGGCAGGTAAATGAAAATAAAGAATCTTTTGATGAAAAATAAGATGGAGACATTGAGAATAGTTCATTTCTTAAATATTTTCTCCAGAACATCCAGTGTATAAAGCACCATGGCATGTGTCTGTGTTTTTGTCGGGTAAAACGCTTCTTTTTTCCGGTGGACAGAAAAAACCCTGACCTCATTAACAAGGTGAATCTGCTGCATTATAGCCGGGTCAATGTTTATATTTTTCTCCTTTAGCTTTGCTATTATGCTGCCCAGCCCAACCCCTGGGGATTTTTCCAGTAAGTCCTGGCCGGTTTCCTCATAATATCTTCTGTGCAGGGCAGTTTCCAAAAGCCTTCCGCAGATTATTATGGCGCTTCTAAAACACTCATTTGCAAAGCATTTTTCCAGCTCTCTTAAATCAGCTGAAACATCAGGCTTAACATCCTCAGGGATGTAGCTAAGCTTGAATGATGCTTTTTCTATTGGCTTTTCTTTTGGCAGGCTGAGTTGGGAATAAAGCAGGGAGACCTTTTCTATATCTTCTTCCAATTTAGATATATCATTAATTTTTAATTCATAAATTAAATCGCTTATTCTTCTTATTTTTTCAGTATTGTTTATATCAAGCTGGGCTAATTCAGCTAATTTCAGAGAATTCGCTTTTAATTGGTTGAATGCTGTCTGCAATGATTTGGCATAATAGGAAGATTCGCTCTCTTTAAAATTGTATAAAGACTTAACAGAATCAATTTTCTTGGCAGGGTCTATTTTCCTGTTTTTTATATCTTTTAATATTGACTGAATTCTCTCTATTGATTGTTTAAAATTATAGGGCATTTTAAATGAATTTAATTAGTTTTGACTGGTGGTTGATGCTTTTTAGTAACCTGCTTTCTTTTAATAAGTTATCTAAACAAAAGCTAAACTTTTTCTTTATCAGTGATTTTGCATATTTCAGCATAAGCTCTTTGGAGGCGAACTCTATTGGCTTGTTGATTAAGGCTTTTCTTACACTCTCACGTACTACCCACACCCCAAGGGGCACAGCATACTCTCCAGTTATAAACCTTAGGCATAAAACAGAGGCCTGCCTTTTTAACTGCTTCATCTTTTCCAGGACTGGCAGCCTTGATGCATAATAGCCGCCGCCGCAGTTTTCAGCATAGCTTTTTCTCCCGTCATAAGGCTCAAAATCTGTCATAAACTGGTATTCATTGGTAATGTTCCATTCTGCTTTTGGGGCGTATGTTTCAAATAGTTCATAGGACCAGACTTCGGGGAAAAACAGGATTAAAAAATAATTCCCCAGATAACCGCCAAAATATGCTTGGTAATCAGTTTGGGCGTATTGTTTAATTTCTGCTAATAGGTGCTTTGCAAGGGCGTCATCGACTCCTGTTATCGACCATCTTGTAGGAACCAGCTTTCTCTGGTATTTCAGGCCTAAATTCCCTATGCTTAATATTTTAGTTAAAAAATTCTCATCAAAATCATGCTCGTACAAATAGACTAGTGCATCATTCGCCTTTAATCCGGTGTCTGAAACAACCTTGTCAACTTTATAGTCTATTTTCGGGTTTTCAGTTATAGTTGCTTTTTCAAGCCTCGCATTTGGCCCCATTGGCGCTAGATAACTGTCTGTTTTTACCCTGAACCTCGGCTTTTCTTTTAAGCCTATTTCAATATCAACTGGCTTGGAAGCCATGCCTATCTCTTGGCTTATGTCTAAAAATTTGTTTCTTTGCTTTACATCTAATCTAAACCTCGAGTTTATTAAAGCTGACCTGTAATCAACTATCTCCGGAATCTGAAAATTATGCTCTGCCCAGTGCCTGGGAGCATCATAAAGCCACGCATCTTCCCTTTGCTCAGGCGGGCTTAGAATTCCAACATACAGGTTGGGATAAAAATTATGCCCGACAAATGGCGCCGGGGAAGAGCCAAAAAAATCCTCATTGTTTAATTTATCCTTAACTTTGAATAATGCCTCTGCCTTTGCTATAATGGGGCAGAAAGTCCTTCCGCAGCTTTGCATAGGAGTAGCGCCTTTGCATTTGATGCATGGGATGTTCATAAACAGCAGGTATTTTACAAATATTTAAATATTTGCTGTTAAACAAAAATTTTATGCCCCTAACAGAAGAGCAAATAAGCCAGATTAAGGAAGAGTTAGATAACTGCAAAAGGCCCCTCTATTTTTTCCATGATGATGCAGACGGGCTGTGCTCTTTTCTTCTGCTTTACAGGTATAAAAAGGAGGGCAAAGGCATTGTTGTCAAAGCTGTGCCTAAATTGGATGAAAAATTCGTCAGAAAGGCAGAGGAATACATGCCGGACAAGATTTTTGTTGTTGACATTGCCATGGTTGAGCAGGAATTTATTGACGGGGTTAAGGTGCCTGTCGTTTGGATTGACCACCATGCGCCTTTGGAAAGGCATAACATAAAAAAATTCAATCCGAGGATTAATGACAAAAAAGACAGCGCGCCTGCAACTTATTTATGCTGGCAGGTTGCAAAGCAGGACTTATGGATAGCTGCTGTGGGCTGCATTGGAGACTGGTTTTTTCCTGATTTTCTTGATAGCTTCAGGGAGAAATACCCCGGTTTGGTTGCCATAGAAAGCAAAAATCCGGGAAATATTTTATTTGAAACCGAGCTGGGAAAATTAGCGAAGATATTCTCCTTTGTCCTGAAGGGAAAAACAAATGACGCAGAAAAGTGCTTCAAAGTTCTGACCAGGATAGAAAGCCCCTATGAAATACTAAGGCAGGAAACATCAAAAGGCAGGTTTATATACGCAAAATTCGAGAAGATTAATGCCCACTATGAAGAATTGCTAAAAGGCGCTTTAAGCAAAGAGCCAGATGACGGAATCCTGCTTTTTACATACGAAGAAGACAAAATGAGTTTTTCTGGTGAACTGGCCAATGAGCTGTTGTACCGCCACCCTAAAGAGCTGATAATTGTTGGAAGGGAAAAAGGCGATGAGATAAGGATGAGCATTAGGTCGCCAAAGCTGTTGCCCGGCATATTAAGCACCTCTTTAGAGGGCATTGAAGGCTATGGCGGCGGCCATGAGTATGCATGCGGCGCTTCTGTCAAGAAGAAGGATTTCAAAATGTTCATTGACAACCTGAAAAAAGGATACAAAAATTTATAAACAATAAACAAGTTCTTTATCTTAATGCGCTGGTGGTCTAATGGCTGCAATTAGTTCCTGAATAAGGCTAGTTGCCATAAATGACTTCAGCCTTCCATTTCAAGCAGAAAGCTGACTATCCGGGTTCAAATTGCGCGAAGAGCTCAAAGCTTCGCTTTGAAAGTCCCGGCCGGCGCATTTAAATTAAACCTGATAAGATGGCTAGAATCCTTTATGGGGTATGCGGGGAAGGCATGGGCCATGCTATAAGGAGCGCAATCATAATTAAAGAGCTTCTAAAAAAGCACTCAGTTGTTGTTGTTTCCAGCAGCAGGGCTTTTGATTACCTGAAGAGCCACTTTAAATCCGTCCATGATGTCCATGGCTTTCATTTGGTATACCAAAATAATAAAGTAAGGCATATAGCAACAGTTATTCAAAACCTTCAAAGGCTTCCAAAAGGGGCAAGATACAGCATAAAAAAGATGTTTTCAGTAATAAAAATCTTTAAGCCAAACATAGTTATAACTGACTTTGAGCCATTCACAAGCCTTGCATCAAAAATATTCCAGATACCTTCTATAAGCATAGACAACCAGCATATAATAACTAATTGCAGGATAGATATACCAAAAAAATATATCCGGGATTTTATAACAGCAGCCATAATCGTTAGATTGATAGTAAATACAGCAAACTGCTATCTTATAACCACATTTTTCTACCCAAAAATCAAAAATAAAAGGAGCTTCCTTTTTCCGCCAATTCTCA
>Ga0209211_10013409_pt1 | contig 10163 bp, 8 predicted proteins | sample RifGroA2_FD_183992 | JGI IMG/M metagenome (GOLD analysis project Ga0209211, IMG submission 183992) | Groundwater microbial communities from Rifle, Colorado, USA - Groundwater A2 (SPAdes) (version 2) | ecosystem: Environmental > Aquatic > Deep subsurface > Groundwater | place: Rifle, Colorado...
TGCTGTAAAGAAATCAACGTCTCCTTTCATAACAGCAGAGGTTATTCCCTCTCTGTCTGAAAAAGAAAAAACAGACATTGCAGTTTTGGGACCAACTCCGGGAACAGTAATAAGGCTTTCAAAAAGTTTTAGATCTAAAGGGTCTTCGAAGCCAAAAAGCTCAAGCGCTTCTTCTTTAACATGAGTGTATGTGTAGATTAGGATTTGATCTCCAATTTTTGATTTGGCCCAAATTTTTTGCGATACCCAAACTCTATAGCCAATTCCGCCGATCTCAATTATTAGTTTGAGCCCCTCTTTAAATAAAACCTTTCCTCGAAGTGAACCTATCATAAATTCAGTTTCTTAAATTTAGCTGAAAATGCATGAGTTAGGGCAATTGCTAATGCGTCAGTAGTATCGTCTAATTTGGGCAATTTTTCAAGTTTGAGAATTGTTTTAACCATTTGACCAACCTGTCCTTTTTCGGCTCTACCAAAACCTGTTAGGGCAAGTTTTACTTCAAGTGGCGAATAAACCGAAACCTCCAAACTATTCTCGGCTGCTGTAAGCAATGCTATTCCTCTTGCCTCACCCACCACAAAGGCAGTTTTAGAATTATTGCCAAAAAATAATTCTTCAATAGCTAAAGAGTCTGGTTTATGTTTTTTAATTATTTTTGTGAGTTCAGTGGATATTTTAAGCAAGCGTTTTTCTTGAGAATTTTTGGATTCTGTCTCAATACAACCACAATTGACCATTGAGGATTTACTATTGACCATTTCAACTACTGCCCAGCCGCATCGGGCAATTCCCGGATCAATTCCTAAAATTCGCATTGTCAAACATTATAACACCTGCTAAAATTGTTACCTATGGCAAGAGCGAAATTAAAACTTGAAGAAAGAAAAATTTTAGGCAAAAAAGTAAAAAAATTACGCCGCGAAGGAATTCTTCCTACCAACGTCTATGGAAAAGACATGAAATCAAAATCCGCTCAAGTGCCTCTAGCAGATTTTCTAAAAGTATATAAAGAAGAAGGAGAAACAGGTTTAATTGATGTTGAAATTGGAAAAGAAGCCATTCCAGTTCTTATTCATAATGTGCAGACAAACTATAAACATGAACCGCTGCACGCTGATTTTTTTAAGGTAAATCTTAAGGAAAAAGTAAAAACTATGGTCCCAATTGAGCTAACCGGCGAACCTAGAGCTGTTGTCGATAAAGTTGGGCTCTTAATGGCTATATTAAATGATCTTGAAGTTGAAGCCCTACCTACTGATTTACCGGAAAAAATTGAAGTCGATGTTGCAAGTCTTGCTAATGTCGACGAGCAGATAACTGTAGCCGATCTAAAGCTTCCAACAGGAGTTGAAACTTTAACAGATCCTAACCAAGTTGTAGCGAAAATCGGAGAGCTTGTCAGCAAAGAGGCTCAAGCGCTTGCGGCTGAAGAGGCTCTAGCGGCAGAAGCTGCTGCTGCTGAAAGTGCTGCTGAAGAAGGAGTAGCTCCGGAAGGCGCCGAAGCACCAGCTGAAGGAGAAGCTCCGGCCGAAGCTGAGGGAGAGAAAAAAACAGAAGGACAACCATCTACAGAACAAAAACCACAGGAAGCTTAATTTAGATTCAGTTTTTCCTTTAAAAAATCTCCTTTTTCAAAATTTGGGTCGATTTCATAAACTTTTTCTAAATATTTAGAAGACTCCTCAAAATTTCCCAACTGATATTCAATAATTGCTAGACTAAAATATGCGTCTCTGAAGTCAGGATAAGTATTAATTATTTTTTGCCAATAAATCCTTTGATCCGTTAATTTCTGCATCTTAGTAATTTCATTATTTCTTTGTATTAAATTTCTGGTTAAATCAATAGTCACCAAGGCTACGAAAAAAAAGATTAAAAAAAGCGCTAAAATAATAAACTTATTTCTTTTGATCGTTTCGGGAATCCTTCGGGAAATATTCGGGAATTTTAGTTTGCTATTTTTTTTCTTCATGGGTGGGCTTGCCCTGAGCGGAGTCGAAGGGCCAATCAGCAACAATAAGATATTTTCCTGGGTTAATTTTCTGATAGATTTCCTCTGTTATAAAAGGCATAAAAGGATGTAAAAGCTTAAGAATTGTTCCAAGCACCGTTTCTAAAGCAAGTTGCGACTCTTCCCTTCTTCCTTTTGCCTCTTCGATATATTTATCGGCAAATTCATGCCATGTGAACTCATAAATAGCTTCCGATGCTTCATGAAACCGATAGTTTTCAATACTTTTAGTCACTTTTTTTATCAACTCTTCAGATTTACCGAGTATTTCCCGATCTTTTCCCGAAAACTCTTTATCGTATTTCTCAGGTTTATAATCGATAATTAACCTCGCAATATTCCAGAGTTTGTTTGCAAAATTCCGGCTGTTAATTAGCTTGGGGTAAGATAAGGCCTGATCATTTCCAAAAGCAGTTCCGTAAATTAAGGCAAATCGAACCGAATCAGCTCCATACTCTTCAACTATTTCCAGGGGATCAACTACATTGCCTTTGGACTTACTCATTTTTTTACCGAAGGGGTCTTTTACTGCTCCATGCAAAACTACATCTCTGAAAGGAATCTCTCCTGTTATATATATTCCAAGCATAATCATTCTAGCCACCCAAAAAAGCAGAATATCATACATGGTTTCCATAACGGACGTGGGATAGAAAGTTTCAAAATCTCTCTCTTTTGTAGTTTGTAAGGTAGCAAAAGGCCATTGGCCGGATGAAAACCAAGTATCAAAAGTGTCTGTCTCCTGCTTGAAATTCCCTTCTGGGACTTCCCCCTCTGTTACCACCCATTTTCCACTTTTTTTATCTTTCCAGGCCGGAATCCTAATCCCCCAGACAATTTGGCGGGAGATATTCCAGTCTTTGATGTTTTCCAGGAAATTTAGAATAGTTTTATCGTGTCTTTTTGGATAAAACTTTATTTTTCCTTTTTTTATGGCCTCTATCGCTGGCTTTGCCAAGGGTTTTGTTTTAAGAAACCATTGCTCAAGAGGAAGCGGTTCAATAGGATTTTTACATTTATAACAAAGCGCAATCCTATGCGTGTAGTTTTCGTCTATTTTTTCAATCAATCCTTTTTTTTGCATTTCTTCAACTACCGCTTTCCTTGCTTGTTTCACATACATCCCTTCAAACTTACCTGCTTTATCGTTTAATTTGCCATCGAATCCAATCACTTGTTTTAAAGGTAAATTATGGCGACTGGCTACTTCATTATCGTCAAAATCGTGGGCCGGGGTTATTTTTACAACTCCCGTGCCAAACTCCGGATCAACAAATTTATCAGCAATAACTTTTATTTTTGCTTTCCCTAATACTGTTTCTATGTCAATTTCTTTATCAATATATTGTTTGTATCGGTTATCTTGTGGGTGAACTGCCACAGCGGTGTCGCCAAACTTTGTCTCAGGTCTTGTCGTTGCAAGAACTAAGGGTCCGTATTTAACATAGTAAAGAGGATCGCGCCTTTCTTCATAAATTACTTCAAGATCAGAAAAGCTTGTTCCATCATAAGTGCAATAATTAACTAGCCTTTCCGCACGATAAACCAAACCATCGTCATATAATTTTTTGAAGGTTTTATAAACGATTTTTATAATTTCTGGGTCAAGAGTAAATTTCCCACGACTCCAATCTAGCGAATAACCAAGCCGGCGAAGCTGTCCTTCCATTACGGGTCGATTTTCCGAAACAAAATCCCAAATCATTTTGTAAAGAATTTCTTGATCAAAATCGAAGCGAGACTTACCTTCTTTTTCAAGTTTTTTCTCAAAAACAAATTGGGTTTCAAATCCTGCATGGTCCGCTCCAGGAAGCCAAAGCGTCTTATCCCCCATCATTCGGTGAAATCTTATTAGGATATCTTCAACTGTGTACATCGCGTGACCAAAGTGAAGGGGGGCATTCGCATTTGGAGGTGGAAGAATTATTGAAAATGGTTTGCCCCTAGGATTGACCGCTGGTTTAAAAAAACCTTTTTCCTCCCAATTTTTATAGATTTTATTCTCTACTTCTTTGTGTTTATAAACCTTATCCACGAATTTCCTCCTTTGCTAAATTTTGTCTTGATAAATAGAAGAAATATCCAACTGTCCCAAAAGTTATAATCGGCGATAAGTAGGCAGGTATATGGAATCCGAAACTATCTAAAATCATAATGCTTCCTAAGAAAAATATAGAATACATTGCTCCGTTTTTTAAATATTTGTACCTTTTAATTCTTTCAATATTACTTATTGTAAGTTGCCTAAGAACAATTGCGCCTAAACCGTTTCCTAATAGGATAAGAGGTACTGCGAAAGTAAATGCAAAAGCACCAATCACCCCGTCAATCGAAAATGTAGTGTCTAAAACTTCAAGGTAGGCGAGCTTTGATAGATCTGAAATATTGTTCTTTGTAGAGAGTAATCGCTCCTCCTGCTGCTGCGCAAATTGCCTGAATCCGTGAATCAAGAAAAATCCGGTTGATCCCACCACTGCTCCAAAAGCTAGCATAGCCCCTTTCCCGAGGGCAAACCAAACTATGACTGTTAGAAGAATCGAGACAATTGCGAAAAACCATGCGCCTTGTGCATGAAAAAACTTTTCTCCCCTTATACCGTAATGTTTAGGCTCTATAAATAACCAGTGAAAAAATAAGAATAATAGAAAAACTCCTCCGGCAATAAGAAGTATTGGCGCACTGTGTTCTATTGCATCCCTAGCGGCGCTACCCCCTCCCAGGCTCAAAAGAGACAAGGGACTTATAGAGGGATTTGCTATCCATATGATCAAAAATGGCAAAACTCCTCTAACAACAAATACTGCGAAGAAAAATCCAAAAGTCAGGAACCAGCGTCTTGCTTTTTTTGACATGCCAGAAAGTACTTCGGCATTTATAACTGCATTGTCTATGCTTGTAATGATTTCAAATAGAGAAAGGCCAATAATAGTTAGAAGGATTACTAAAATCTCCATATTAGTCATGATTTTATATTATTTTGGGGAGAAATAGAAATTAATGACTTGATCACGCGTTACATTTATTTGTTTTGAAATAGAATTTCCGTTTTTTTTCATTGAAATATCTCCCCTAATATAGGCTATCTTTTTGGGAAAATTGATATTTAGGTCCAAAGGGAAACTATCAACCCCTGGCTGTTTAAAAATTTTTAAACTGTACGTGTTTGAAATTCTTGTTAGCGTTAGGTTTTGCGGAAGAGTATATTCAATTGCAACATTTTTAAGAGAGTTAATCGGAATATTCACTAAAAAGCCAAAAACAGTTTTTCCACTGTCTTTATAATTTTCGACTTCAAGTCCTTGCGGCGGGACAAAATTATCTCGACTAAATTCGGCGGGATCAGTAATCGCAGGAATAATTTGCTGCTCTTTATCGTTAATAGTAACTTTTTCTATAACTGCGTCTTCGGGAACAATCAATCTAAGATAGTTTTTATAATTTCCGCCTGGCCAGGCATTTGATTTTGCATTATTTTTAAAAGAGATTGAAAGTTTATTTGAAATTCTTCCATCTTCTAAAATATTTATTTTATAGGAGGCGCTCCTAGAGACAAAGTAATTTGCCTTATTAACGCCTAAATTGGCTTCATTTGTTCCTAGAAAATCAAGTAAAATTCCGGAATCTTTTTTCCTATTTTCCGCTAGGCTAGAGGACCATCCGCCAAGCGAAGAGATGTTTTGAAGATTGGGATCATTTGAGCCTAATTGGATATGTTTTTCAGACAGAGAAGTTGATAGTCCCTGTAGTAAGTCTAGATACGAAATATTATTATTGCTTTGTAGGCTACTTATTATGGATTTAAATAGTGAGTTAAGAAAATCTTTTTTTTGAGATGATCCAGCAAAATTATTTTTCTCTGATTTTTCCTCTGTTAAAAGAAAAAGATTGTTGGCCGAAACATTAAGATTATAATCTACAACGTGTACGTTCCCTATGCTAGCTACTAAGTTTTTGACTAGAGATAAGTCAATTCCAATTACTCCATCAACTTTTTCATTAAGAGAAAGGTCTAAAAGATATGCAGCATTATAAGAATTTTTTTCAAAATCCAAATCAAAATTACTGTCTCTAAGATACCAATGCTCTATTGGAAGATAACGCCTCAGCGCGAACGGAGGATCAATATGTCCCTTAAGTTGTCCGTCTGCAGAATAAACATTGTTAATTGTGAAATTATGTACTCTTCCTTTATCAAGGGTGAAAGTTGCAAAACTTCCAATAAACCCTCCTCCTGGTCTAAGCTCCATATTGTTTTGGAAAAGAATCATGTATTTTCGGGGCGTTGGGAACCCAAAAATTTCAGGAAGAAAATCAGAAGTACTCGAGATAAGATCAATTAGAGGATTTAATTTATTTACATCTGCTAAAAGTTCTTTGGGAAGAGTTCCTTCCGCTTGAGTGGTGCGCAAAAAAGTAGTAGAACTTTTTAAAAGATTAACTCCTTCTTTAAAGTCTTTTTCCGAATTTTTACTTTCCCCATTAAAAACTTTTCCAAGTAGTCCTAAGGAAATTATTAAATCATGGGATCCATCTGATAGGTTTTTACCTAATTCAATTTTATACTTAAGGGCGCTAACTTCTTTTTCTTTGCCTAAAAATTTAGCTTCTACTAAAAGTGGATTTGAGGTTTTTTCAGCAATTGCAAAAAACGTTTTAGCGTTCGCCACATCTCTTTTGGCTTGAGTTAAATTTCCCCTACTTAATTGATCCTTTGCAATGAGTAACTCTTTTCCTCCTAAAAAAAGATAAAATAGAGATGATATTAAAGGGAGAAAGAGACAAAATAAAAAGAAAAAAACTATCCAGATAAATGGAGTCAAAAAACTTCTTTTTATTTCTTCTTCCGTTACTTTATCCTCTTCGCGCGTCGTTTCAAGATTTAAGTTTTTAATTCTTTTGAATAGATCGTATTTTGTTCCTAGAAGAAAATTTGCGTCATCTTTTATAAAATATTTAACCTGTTCTCCCCCATTTTTTTGAAAATCAATCCTAACTTGCGGATTTACTTTTTGCAACATATGGGCAAGTGTTATATCGGTAATAGGATAAAATGGTAAAACAAAATTGATCTTATTATTTTCTTCTTTTGAGCTGTCTCTAGAAAGAAGGTCAATCACATCATCTATATATACCGGATAACTTAACCTTAAACCCTCTTTTTCAATCTTAAGAGATAGAGATTTATTTGCTTGGTCAATAAAATTATTGACACTTGTTTGATTTGGAGAATAATTTCTATCTTCTCCAAACACATCTCCCAGAATGTAAATTTTTATATTCGCTGCCTGTATCTCCTCTATTTTTTTCTGAGTTATAATACTTGCGTAGGTAATAAAAAAAATTAGTGATCTATCGACTTGTGCTTTTTTAAAAAATGAGTCGATTGAGGAAATAACTGTTTCTGCATCATCTATAAGAAACGTTTTTGAATATGAATTGTCAGGAATAATAGGAAATTTTTTATTATAAGGAACGTGAATAATATTTTCCGCTGCCCCCTCTTGAGGTTTCAGTCTACTAACAAAAATTACAATTTGGTCTTTTGAAATCTTTTTCGCGAGCTCAATTCCTAAACTTCCAGATCTATCAACTATTAGAACTGGGGGTGTAATTTTAGGCTTACGGCTATCCTGGGCAGAGTCTTCCATAATTCTTATTTTATTTAAGTCTAAAGCTTATTGTCTAGTGCGAGGTTAACAAGAGAGTCTGCAATTTTATTAAGCTCTCTTGGAATGTGCATGTAGTAAATCTTAATTGCCGAAAGTTTTTGTTCGTATTTTTTTATCTCGAAAAGCAATTCCCTAAGTTTTGGACTTTTCATTTTATAGATTCCGTTTAATTGCCGGACAGCCAATTCGGAATCCATAAAGAAATTGATTTGACCCACTCCATAAATAGTATTCTTGTTTTCCAAGCAGTATTCATAAGCTTTTATTATGGACGTATATTCAGCCACATTGTTTGTGGTTTCTCCAATTTTAAGACCAATCCTCATTATTTCTTCCTCTCCTTTTTTTATAAATACTCCAATTGCTGCAGGACCTGGATTTCCTCTTGCTCCGCCGTCTGTAAATATAGTAAGTTGTCTCATTTTAAACTCCCATTCTAAAAAAATTCTTTTTAAAAAGGATCGCAAAGAAAGAAATCATTACTAAAAACTCACTTATTAGGGTTATGTAGGCTGCCGCCATGTATCCTTCTTTTGGAATAAAAATTAAATTCAGCACTATATTTAAGACAGCAGAAAATAAATAAATAAACATAAGCCTCTTTTGCATTTCAAAAGAGATTAGAAACCACTGCATTAGACTTGTTATAAAGAAGAGGGGAAGCGACAGAAGTAAAACCCTAAAAGGGTGAATAGCACTGGTGAAGTCAGACTTAATTAGATTAAAAAGTGGGGAAGAAAACCAAAAAATCGCTATCAGGACTAAGGAGAATGAAATAAATACGAAAGAGTAATTTTTAAAGATTCGATAAGTTTTTCGAGGATTTTTTATATCCCGAAGCATTATTGGATAAAGAGCGTTTGATAAAAATAAGGGTATCGCAAGAAGAAAGTCAAAAAACCGATAAGTTAGTCCATAAATTCCAACTTCAGCGCTTGTTTTAAAATAGGAAAGTATTAACATATCTGCTCTAAAATAGAGTAAGTTGAAAATAAGCATTAGTCCCAAAGGGGCGGACCTAATAATTAAATTTCGGTCAATATTAAAACTTTTTGGTATAAATTTCTCTCCAGTTAAGAAAAGAGATATAAGACCAGAAACAAACCCACTTACAACAAAAGATAGGAAAATATAAATAAGTGAAAAATTATTTGAAATTAAGAAAATTACTAATAAAAGATTTATAAAAGATCCAACTATTTGAGAGATAAAAAGATTTTGATAGGTAAACCTCTTTTGAAAAATTGCTGATGAACTCAACAGTAACCCTTGATTAAAAATAGAGAATCCGAAAACAAATATTCCAACTTTTAGAAAGTCTGAAAAACCAATTTCACTACTTTCTGAATAGGGGAGAAAAATTGAAATAAGAATAGCTAAGACAAAAGCAATTAGGGAAAAAATAAGCCTTGTATAAAAGAGCTCAGCAAAAACCTTTTTACGTTTTTTTAGATAAATTGCATTTAGTCCAAAATCGACTAAAAGATAAAAAAATCCTATGTAAACAGTTACCTTAGTAAAGTCTCCAAATCCAGATGCTCCGAAGTGTCTTGCAATAAGAAGAGTTGTAATAAGCCCGACAAAAGTCGTACTAACTCTTGAAATAAATTGGAAAAATGCGTTTCTAAAAACTAAAGAAAAATGCATGTCTTTTTATATTCTAACTCAAAAGATCGACCTTTGACCAAACAATAGCCGTAATTAAGGCAAAAAGAAGTTGCCCTTGAATTAGAGTTAAATAATAATGATCAAAAAATCCCGAAGTTAAAAAGAACAATAAAATTATTAGTGATATTTTTTTTGCTCTAAATAAAAGAGCAAACATAAATGAGAGGAAAAAGAATAAACCAATCATTCCAATTTCCGAAGCTATCAATATGTAAATATTGTGAACCGGCTGAATGTCAAAAAAGACCAAAGGACGGTAATATTTAATAACTTCGGGTAGAAAATTGCCGATCCCTACTCCAAAAAGAGGATTGTCAGAAATCATAAAAAACGCAGCTTTAATTAAATCTATTCTTTTACTTAAGGACTCTCCGAATAACTCTAGTATTCGTTGGTTGTAAAAAATAAAAATAGTTAGAAGGGGAACTAGGGAAGTAATAAAAATAAATATACCTTCCTTTAAAAGTTTTTTATTTTTAATAAGTAAAAAAGAAACTAGAGGAATTAGGACCGAATAAAGAATAAGAGACGCTCTAGAAAGAGTTAAGACTAAAGCAGCCTCTGATAATACAAAACTTAATAAAATAAGGGTATTAGTTTTCTTTTTCCTCATTCTAAGAGCTGGTAGAACAAAGATTGTCGAAAAAACTATGTATGCGGCCAAAACGTTAGGATGAGAAAAAGTGCCATATGGTCTTAGAATTAACTGTCCAGAAATACTTGCGTTTGCAATATTAGGAGTTTCGGGGGTAAAAAATCTTTCTCCCAAAAAATAAAAAATTCCATTAAGAGATCCTTGGTTTAATACTTGC
>Ga0209211_10013410_pt1 | contig 10162 bp, 9 predicted proteins | sample RifGroA2_FD_183992 | JGI IMG/M metagenome (GOLD analysis project Ga0209211, IMG submission 183992) | Groundwater microbial communities from Rifle, Colorado, USA - Groundwater A2 (SPAdes) (version 2) | ecosystem: Environmental > Aquatic > Deep subsurface > Groundwater | place: Rifle, Colorado...
ACAATGAAATCTTTAGCCCGATATTGTTCGTATGATAGAAGAAAAAGAATTAATTTTGAACAGGATATGAATACATTGTTTCCCTTAAGTTGACGCGTATGCCCGCTGGGACGAAATTATGGTAAAAATTGCGTACTTTCCTTATAAAGCTCCGTTAGGAGTGACATTATGAATAAATTAGAATTGGTTCGTGGGGACACGAACTAAGGGGACAGTTCAAGTAGTCGTTCTTTTTTTAATTGTTCATTGAAAATTGAGCATTTGTCATTGTTTGTTCTTTTAAAATTAAATGTTCAATGTCAAACAAACAATTAACAATGTTCAAGTAGTCGTTAATATTATGCTTACGGCATTATTTTTTACATTCAGCACATCAAAATAAAATTATCCCGATAAAATATGCTTTTTTTTACAGGAAAAAAGGGTATAAGGCATAGCGCAAAATCTCAAATTCCAAATACCAAGTTTGGGGCTTGAGATTTGGAGCTTGGAATTTGAAATTTGGGGTTTGGATTCTTGGAATTTTGGGTTCTGCGGGTTATACCCTATACCATTTACCTGAAACCCAATCCGATAGCTATCGGATGTAATAATTTACCACGTGGGATATATTTTATAAGTTCATATATCGTTATCCAACAGATTATCCAACGTGGTGAACCATGTACAAAGTATAATTATGTTTAAAGTCATAATAAATCGTAAACGTTAAAAACTCGGTTAATAATCTATAAATATTATTTTAAATAGTGCGAACAAAATCTTATATTTGTTTTTAAAATTTCACTAATCTGATTTAACATAAAATATGGATAAAGTAAGATTGTCGGTATTAGGATTATCCTACAGCGAAACACAATCGGGAGCTTATGCGCTTGTACTTGCGGAAGAAAATGGTGAGCGTCGAATTCCAATAATTATTGGTGCGTTTGAAGCACAAGCTATTGCAATTGAACTTGAAGGATTAAAACCACCACGCCCACTCACTCACGATTTATTCTTACAATTTGCAAACGCATACAATATTCATTTAAAAGAAGTAAACATTTTTAAACTCGAAGAAGGAGTATTCTTCTCGAATTTAGTTTTTGGATTGGATAAAAATGTTACGATTGTAGATTCACGCACATCTGATGCTATTGCATTAGCACTTCGTTTTAAATGTCCGATATATACAACAAAACAAGTTATTGATAAAGCAGGAATTATAATTGAATTTAGTAAAGATGCTGATAGTGAAAAAGATAAAGGACCTATCGAAAACATAGAGATTAACAAAGCATCGGATAAGCTAAAATCGAACAAAACGCCTTATTCAAAATACAATATAAAAGAATTAGAAGCATTACTTAAAGAAGCTGTTCGTGATGAAAATTACGAAAAGGCATCGCACATTAGAGATGAAATAAACATAAGAAAAAAAGATTAATCATTCTTTTTTACATTAAAATTAAAATATATGGGACTTAAGCTACGTCTTACACTGATGAATTTTTTGCAATTCTTTATTTGGGGTTCGTGGTTACTTACAATTGGTGCATATTGGTTTCAAACAAAACAATGGTCGGGAACCGAATTTGGGGCAATATTTTCAACTATGGGAATTGCTTCGTTATTTATGCCTGCAATTGCCGGAATTATTGCCGATAGATGGATTAATGCAGAACGATTATATGGTACTTTTCATATTTTAGGAGCTATTGTTTTATTTCTTGTTCCAATGGTAAACAACCCATCAACAATGTTTTGGGTAATGTTAATAAATATGATATTTTACATGCCTACAATTGCTCTTTCAATTACAGTTGCCTATTCATCAATGAATAATACAAAAATGAACATTATAAAAGAATATCCGCCAATTAGGGTTTGGGGCACTATTGGATTTATTGCAGCACTTTGGATTATTAGTATAAGTCATTTAGAAACTTCTTCGGCTCAGTTTTATGTGGCTTCGGCTTCATCATTATTATTAGGAATTTATTCTTTTACATTGCCAAAATGCCCACCACTTGGGAAAGCGGGTAATAAATCGTTTGTAAGTGCATTAGGATTAAATGCTTTTAAGCTTTTTAAAAGCACAAAAATGGCATTGTTTTTTATTTTTGCAATGTTACTGGGAGCTTCATTACAATTAACAAATGCTTATGGTGATACTTTTTTACACGATTTTGCAAATATAACAATGTACAAAGATTTGATTGCTGTAAAATATCCTGCAATAATTATGTCAATTTCGCAAATTTCAGAAACACTGTTTATTCTTGCAATTCCATTTTTCCTTAATAAATTTGGTATTAAAAAAGTGATGTTAATGAGCATGATAGCATGGGTTTTACGTTTCGGATTATTTGCTTATGGAAATCCGGCAGATGGGCTGTGGATGATTATTGCTTCGTGTATTATTTATGGAATGGCATTCGACTTTTTTAATATTTCGGGTTCTTTGTTTGTTGAGACTCAAAGCGAACCTTCGATTAGGGCAAGTTCTCAAGGTTTATTTATGATGATGACAAACGGATTTGGAGCATTTCTCGGAAGCAGAATAAGTGGAATTGTAATTGATAATTATTACACAAACCCCGACAAATCTTTTAATTGGAAAGGAATATGGCTTGCTTTTGCTGCATATTCACTAATTGTTGCGGTTTTGTTTGCAATTCTGTTTAAACATAAACATGTTCAATCTGAAATTAATTCTAATAATATTAAACATTAAGCAAATACAATAAATGAAAGATTGAAATGATTGAGAAGAAAGATTGGGAAAGATTGACTAGACAAGATTGAAAATATTGAAAAGACAAGATTGAAGAACGTCTTCATCAATCTATTCAATCTACATCAATCCTATCAATCTACTTCAATCTATTCAATCCCATCAATCTATTCAATCTGAAGAACAATAAATTAATAAAATAAAAACAAATGAAACAATATCTCGATTTACTAAACCATGTATTAAAAAATGGCAACCTTAAAGAAGACAGAACAGGAACAGGAACTTACAGCATTTTTGGGCATCAGATGAGGTTCGATTTAAATGATGGTTTTCCGCTTGTAACGACTAAAAAAGTTCATTTAAAATCAATTATTTACGAATTGTTATGGTTTTTAAAAGGCGATACAAATATTAAATTTTTAAACGACAACGGAGTTAATATTTGGAACGAATGGGCTGATATGAACGGCGAACTTGGTCCAGTTTATGGGCATCAATGGCGTTCGTGGAAATCGGATAATGGCGAAGTAATTGACCAGATTTCGCAAGTAGTTAGTGCAATTAAAAACAATCCCGATTCACGCAGGTTAATAGTTTGTGCATGGAATGTTGGCGAAATAAATAATATGGCTTTACCGCCGTGTCACTTGCTTTTTCAGTTTTATGTTGTTAATAGTAAACTTTCGTGCCAGTTATATCAGCGTAGTGCCGATTTATTTCTGGGTGTACCTTTTAATATTGCATCGTATGCTTTGCTAACCTTAATGATGGCACAGGTTTGCGATTTAAAACCCGGAGATTTTGTTCATACTTTGGGCGATGCACATATTTATAAAAATCACGTTGAGCAAGTAAAACTCCAACTTTCGAGAAATATTAAAACATTACCTCAAATGAAAATTAACCCTCACGTAAAAAATATTTTTAATTTTAAATATAACGATTTTACACTCGAAGGTTATAATCCACACCCCGCTATTAAAGGAGAAGTTGCTGTATAAAAAAAGTTCCAAGTTTTAAATTCCAAGAAACAAGCAGGTATTTATCTCTTTTTGGAACATGAGTTTTAAAAATTTTGAACTTAAAGCTTTAAAGTTTCTCTTATTTATTTTTAGCTGCTGTTTTTGCAGCATCAACTTCAAATGAAACTTTATGTGTTGCTAATGGTTGAGCTGTGGTTTCAGTAAAAGAATCTTTCCAAACAATGTTCATTGTAGTAAATTGCATATCGGCAGTTTTTGCCTGAATTTGGAACTCGGCAGTAAATTTCGATTCTTCACCAGGTAACATCATTTCGGCTTTTGATTTTAAATTTGTAGAAGCAAATTCTTTACCGTCGGGGAGTTTTACAACGCATTTTGCGGGGTTTATAAAACCGATTTTTTGGCCATTATATTTGCAATTAAATTTTGCCCATGTGCTTTGAGTTTCCTGCTCAGTTTTTAAAAGAGTGCAGGCAAATGGTCCGGCAGTAAAATCTTTTGCATTTGGAGGTAACTGAAAATCAGTTGCAGTAAAGCTATTTTGACCGATAACAATTTTGTAAAGTCCTTTTACTTCAACATCAAATTGAGCAACATGAAAATTATCTGTTCCATTAAAATCAACGACTTTAGACCTTGTTGAGTATGGTTCAATAAAAAGTGGTTTTTCAGTCGGATTTGAAGTAATGCTTCCGGATGTAAAAACACATTCTTCAACTTTAAACAATAAATAATCTGCAGTTTTGTTTGATATTTTTATTTTAAATTTTGCATATTTAATATTCGAAACAACATCTTCAATTGAAATGATGTAATCAGAAGTTTCTATATTCTGAGAATTGTTATATACGTTAATATGTTTTGGATTATCGTTTTGTCCAAAGCAAGATAATGCTATTAATGTTGTAATAACAACAAATAATTTTTTAGTTATTTTTTTCATTTGTTTATATTTTAGTAACTAATCAGTGTCAAAATTACTATAATTTTTTGTTAAGTTCGTATCATATTTCCCGCAAATATTATTCACGCAAAGACGCAATGCCCGCTTGAGCTTTTTCTATATTTTCTTTTTCTATTTTCTTTGCGTTCTTTGCGCCTTTGCGTAATAATTCTTATACTGAATAGTTACAAATTTTATTATATGTTGTTATTGTTTATAATTATCAAAAATTGTTCAAATTTACAGTCATAGGTGTTTAATGTTATTTTAGTTTAAAAATACTCTATACTTAAAAGTCATTTGTTTTGTATAATTGATTCTATTTTATTTCTGATTTGTGTTTTATCGGGCAAATATAACTGATATTTAGATACAAATATTTTATTTGTTATACCACCAGTAGCGTATTCAACCATAACTTCATCTTTTTCAGCAGTCAGAATAATTCCAATTGGGTTGTTATCTCCATCAACATTTTCTTCGGTTTTAAAATAATTCAAATACATATTCATTTGTCCAATATCGGTATGTTTTGCTGGTCGTATTTTAAGGTCAATTAATACAAAGCACTTTAAAATTCGATGATAAAAAACAAGGTCTATTCGGAAGTGTTTATTTCTTAAAGGAATTGAATATTGACGGGCAATAAATGCAAAACCTTTTCCCAATTCGAGAAGAAAAAGCTGAAGATTATCAATAATTTTTTGTTCTAATTGCTTTTCAGTAAATTGTTTTTGCTGAGGGATTTTTAAAAAGTCAAGAATGTATGGGTCCTTTATTATTTCATCAGGTTTAACAAAAGCATTTCCACTTTTAGAGAGTTTTAAAATTCCTTTTTTGTTTCTACTCAATGCTAATCTTTCAAAAAGTGAAGAATCAATTTGACGTTCCAATTCACGTACCGACCAGTTTTCTTGTAACCCCTGATTTTCGTAAAACTTTCTGGAAAGTTCATCAGAAATACTCAAAAGAACAATATAATGACTCCAACTTAATTTGGCAGACAGTGTCTGCCAAATTGGATATACAATAAAAAATCTTCGCATATCTAACAAATTGCGTCTGCCAAATCCTTTACCATATCGCATCTTCAAATCTTTTGAAAGTTTTGCTAAAAGCTCTGTTCCGTATTCTGCTCTTTCGTTTCCTTTTTGTTCATATTCTACTATGTGTCTGCCAATTTCCCAATTTGCTTTTACTAGTTCAACATTTACAGAGTAAATAGCATTTGTTCGAGACTTTTCGAGAATAATACCAATGTTTTCAACGAGTCCGGAATATGTGTTTTTGTTTATTTTCATTAAAATTGTTTATTAAAAAATAAACTGCCAATATAACTATAAGTAAATAATTAAGTTTTAATCGTTTAAATTTAATTATAACGACTGCTATAGTTATTTGTAGATTGATTTAACATAATTATTATATTTTGGTTAATTTTTTTTAATAAAGATTATTTTACAAAAATAGAAAAATATTTTATCTTTTAAAATTTCATTTGCTAAATAATGAATTATCAGTAAATTTGCTTTTTTAAATTAATTTTATGATTACTAAAATATTTCCCGAAAACCCTAATTCTAAAGAGATTCAGAAAATTGTAAGAATATTAAAAAATGATGGTGTAATAATTTACCCTACCGATACTATTTACGGAATTGGCTGTGATATTTATTCATCAAAAGCAGTAGAACGTATAGCAAAAATAAAAAACCTTGACCCTGATAAAGCTCAATTTAGCTTGGTATGTCACGATTTAAGCCATATCAGCGATTATACAAAACAACTTGATAATTTGGTTTTTAAGGTAATGAAAAGAAATTTACCCGGACCATTTACTTTTATTTTAGAAGCAAACAGCAACGTGCCGAAAATGTTTAAGTTAAATAAGAAAAAAACTGTTGGAATTAGAATCCCCAACAATTCAATTGCTTTAGAGATTGTTAAAGAATTAGGTCATCCAATTTTTACAACTTCGGTTATTGATGATGACGAAATAATTGAATATACTACAGACCCTGAACTTATTTATGAGCGTTACAAAGAAAAAATTGACATTATGATTGATGGTGGATATGGTAACAATATTGCATCAACAATTGTTGATTGTACCGGAGGTGAAATTAAAATTGTTAGGCAGGGAATAGGAGAATTAAAATTATAACGGGAGTTCTAAAAATTGCTTTTTCTTTGTTATGCTCATTTTTCAAAATCCTCATTCCGCCTATGCGGAACTCCGGCTTTGAAAAATTCGCAAGCCTCGAAAAATCTAATTTTTAGAACCCCTCATAACAAGAATCTTCTCAAGTACTTATTTTAAATAACAGAATTTTAGAATATTATTCAAATATTTACTGAATATATATAACAAATAAAAATAAAAATCGTTGAATAAAACTGTAAACATTATAGGTTCAGGAATTTCGGGTTTAACTGCAGGTTGTTATTTACAAATGTGCGGATTTAAAACTGAGATTTTTGAAAAACATTCAAATTCAGGTGGCCTTTGTACCAGTTGGAAAAGAAACGGTTACATAATAAATTTATCTGCTCATTGGATTATTGGTACCGATACGGGAAGTTCGTTTTATAAAATGTGGTCGGAATTAATTGATATGAAGTCAATTAAATTTCATAATCACGATTTAAAAATTGATATTCAATTAAATACAAACAAAGATAAAAATGATAGCAATATATTTCATTTATACTCAAATCTTAAAAAATTTGAGAAGTATTTAATTGATTTATCGCCTGAAGATGAGCGTACTATTAGGCAATTTACTAAACATATAAGACTTTTACAAAAGTTTGATTTACCACCCATTGATAAAAAACAATCCTTATTTCCCACATTATTTAACAACCTAAAAAAAATTAAATATTTAGAAATTTTACCTATTGTTTATAAATGGAGTCGTCAAACAAATATTGAATTTTCAAAAAAGTTTAAAAGCCCATTCATAAGCGAAGCATTTAGTTTACTATACGACGAAGAAAAAGTTAAAATGCTTGTATTTGCTTTACCACTTGCATATATGGACAATAAAAGTGCAGGGTGTCCAATCGGGGGTTCATTAGTTTTTACAAAAAAACTTGAAGAAAAATATATTTCACTTGGCGGTAAAATCAATTTTAATGCCGACGTAAAAAAAATATTAGTTGACAAAAATAAAGCTATAGGTTTGGTTTATAACAACGAGCAAGTTAATAGTTCCGATATTATACTTTCTACAGCCGATTGGCATTTTACTTTTTTTAACTTACTTAACAAAAAGTATATCAACAAAGATATTGAAGAATTGAGCCAGTTGAAGAAATATAAAGTATTTTTCTCATCAATGCTGTTTTCAATCGGAGTAAATAAGGACCTTGGTTATTTACCACATTTCTTTCGTTTCCCACTTAAAAAAGAAATCATATCGCCCGATGGAACATTATATAAAAGATTAGAAATTAAAATTTCTAATTTTGATGAAGTTATTGTTCCCAAAGGAAAAACGCTTATTGCTGTTAATCTTTATACAAGAAATGGCGATTACTGGATTAACTTAAGAAGAACGGATTTTGAATTATATAACAAATCGAAAAATAATTTTTGTGATTTAATAATTGATGCAATTGAATCATATATCGGCAAAATAAAAGCTGATATTGACATGATTGATGTTGCTACTCCTGCAACAATCCAAAGATATACTAATAGTTGGAAAGGCAGCACTCAAGGTTGGTTACCCTCAAAAAATTTTTTATCGTCAACAACTTGTGCATTTAATTTAAAGGAAGTTAAAAATTTTTATTATTCAAGTCATTGGTCAACTGCTGGTGGAGGATTACCCGTAGTAATTAAAAATTCAAGAGACGTAACAAAATTAATCTGCAAAAATAACAAAGTAGAGTTTGTTTATTAACTCATGTTATATATATAAATTTCTGTGCGAATAATTACCAAAAACCCAAATCCCAAGAATCAAATCCCAAGAGCCAAAAAAAGAAAGCCCCAAGTGTAAAGAACCAAGAACCTAAATCCCAAGTTTTTCGCTTGGAGTTTTAAATGTTGGGTTTATTCACTTTCATTTGCGAAACATCAAGCAATATGTTATTGATTCCAATTAATGATGGGTTTAGCGTAAATATTTAAAAATATATCTGAAATTTCAATCTTATTACCCTTAATTTTGTTTACAATGTTTTCTTTATATTCTATAAATTTATTCATGTCGTTTTTATTATAAAAGCTCGGATATTCTGAAGAATTATTTAATAAATCGAAAGCTATATAATTATTTTTAAAGAATTTATAATTACTGTATATAGTGTTATCAATTTTAGAAGAAAGTTCTTTAACAATTTCATTAACATTAATTTGCAAATTGTTAATTACTATTTGCTTTCCGAATGCAAGATTTATTTCGCCTTTTTGTTCGGTTAGTCCTTTGATTATGCTTGCAATATCTTCGCCTGATTTTTTAATATATTTTTGAGTTTGCGAAATATAAACTTCATTCACTTTTTCTATACAACATGGTTCTATTTCATAAGAAATAGTAACGGGAACAATATTTAATTCGTTAAAATTTTCATTTATAGAATGTTTCCCACTCATATTAAGCATCTTTAAAAGTGCAGCTTCTGTTTTGTCGTCGCCATTTTTTGTTCTGCCGTTTCGCTGGGCAATCCACACCGACACCTTTTTTTCGGTAATAGTGTGCCTAATATAAGCCGAAAGAATCTGAGAATTTTTAAGTATTTCGCGGGGATTTCCACCCCTGTTAACTTTAAACATTCGGTTTGCTTTGCCAAAATCAATAATTAAAGGATTACTCATTAAATTACTGCCAAATGTTATTTCGGTTGTGGGAAAGTTGTTTTTATTAAGCACTGCCTGTAAAATTGCTGAATCTAAAATAATATCGCGATGGTTTGAAATAAAAAGATAAGGTTTTTCAGGCGATATATTTTTTAAACCAGTTACAGTAAAATTAGTAGATGTTTTTTCAACAACATCAATTACTAATTTTCGCATAAATTTAGTTTGCAAATCAAGAGCTGTGTGTATATTGTTAATTAAATTAATTATTTTTGAATGTTCACTTTCGGGATATAAAAAGTGCAATATGTTTTTAAATTGGGGGTAACTTGTTAAGCGGTTTAATGCAGCATTTATTTCGCTATCGTAGTATGGTCTGATATCTTCAAATTCTTTTTGAAACATAAAATTAAATTAAGGAGCAAACCTAATGAATTTTAAATTATGCACAAAACATGTTATTATTGTTTATATTTGAAACATGAATTTATAGTCCAAAAAATTGAAACATCTGTTAATGTTTTATAAAATGAAAACGATTTTATTACTCACAATATTAATTTTTGTTTTATTATTAAGTGAAACATTCAAAATAATTTCCCCCAAATCTAAGGATAAATCCGGTAATTTAGCTCAGGTATTTGCGGATGATAAACAATTCTTTTTTCATCAATCTCATCTTTCTTTACGTTGATGCCTATTTT
>Ga0209211_10013411_pt1 | contig 10162 bp, 9 predicted proteins | sample RifGroA2_FD_183992 | JGI IMG/M metagenome (GOLD analysis project Ga0209211, IMG submission 183992) | Groundwater microbial communities from Rifle, Colorado, USA - Groundwater A2 (SPAdes) (version 2) | ecosystem: Environmental > Aquatic > Deep subsurface > Groundwater | place: Rifle, Colorado...
TGCTGAAAAAAGCCTTGAGAGGGAAAAGCAGGCTTTTTTGAAAAAAAGCTCGCAGGCTTTTGAAACTGTGCAGGAGCTTGTAAAAACCGCGCTGGAAAACTTGGGAGAGATTGAAAAGAGAGACTTCACGACAGAGGGGGAAAACGCATACTTGAGGAAGATAGTGCAGTCAAGCAAGCAGGGGTTTACATCAAAAATGCAGGCCTTGCTTGAAAAAGCCTTTCCGCCAAAGCAAAAGGATTTTGAGAAATCCTGGAATTATTCACAAAACGCTTTGGCAAATTTCCAGCAGGACATTGCATCAGCAAGAAAGAATATAGCATACACTGGTATTCTTGCAAAGAACGAGATGAAAGAGTTCGGGAAAAGCATTGAAGCCTTGGAAAAAAAGCTGCTAGAGCTAAAGCAGCTTTCGGAAAGTTCGAAAATCAAAAAGCTCGAAAGCCTTTCAGAACAGCTTGGGGCATTGAAAGAAATGCAAGTGGAAGAGTTCAAGCTTAAGGAAAGGATTAAAGAACTGGGGGAAAATTTAAACTCTCTTGAAAAAGAAAAAAGCAAGCTTTTGGAAAGCAAGCTGGCTTTAGAGCAGGGTGCAGTCTTTAAAGAATTCCATGAAAGAATGCTGGAGAAGGAAAGGCTGGAAGCAGAAAAAAAAGCCTTAAGGGAGAAAGCAAGCAATCTTCTTGCTCCTTTGGAAAAACAGCTGAGAAAAATGCAAAGCCTGAACGAGAGCAAGGGGTGGGTTTTGGAAAGCGAAAGCACAAGATTGCTGACAGCATTCCTGCATGACGCTTTTCAAGCTTTAAGGCAGGACCCTAAAGGAGAAGGATTGAAAGAACTGCTTAAAGAACTGGAAAAAGCCATTGAGGCTGGAAAAATCAGTTTCAAGGACGAGAAAGAGAAAGGCAAGAAAATGCTGGCTTTGCAAGAGCTGGAAAAGTTTGATTTTTTTGGAGAGTTCTTTTGGAAGCTTAACTCTTTGGACAAAGAGCTTTCTGCAGTTTCGCAAGAGCTTGAGAAAAGCACCTTGTTCAAGGAACTGCACTCCTTAGAGGCAAGGGTTGAAAGTTTTGAGAGAGAGAAAGCGCAAAAAAGCAAGGAAATGGAAATGCTGAAGCAGAACCTTGAAAAACAGGAAAGCCTGCGGAAGGAAAGCATTGCGGTTGCTGAAAGCAGGGCTTTTGAGGCTTTGGAAGAAAAAATCGAAATAAAGCCTGAAAACTGAAAGAATAATAAATTCCTAATGCTTTAAAGTAAAAGGTGCTTGATGAACTGCAGGGCTTTCGTGAGGGATTACGGAAAAACAATCATTTTACTAATCCTGCTAATGGCTTATTTTGCAATAGCTGAAGAAATCTCAAGCCCGCAAGACAGCCAAGTTCCAGAGCAAACGCCAGGAATTGAAGATGGTTCTGCCTTGCCGCAAGAGCCGCCTGCCCAAGAAACAGGGCCAGGAATTACGGAAGATACAAGCCTGCCAGAAAATGCAGAACAGCCGCCAGCAGCTGATGAAAGCCCGCTAGTAATTCCAGAACCGCCCACTGCTCCAAGCCATGAAATTGCGATTGTTTCACCGCTAGCCGGCCAGACAGTGAACGGAGCAGTAATCCTAATAGTCGCTGTTTCAGGAAGTGAGGAATGCGCAACAGTAAAAGCAAACGATGCGGAACAAGCAATTGCTTTTGAAGGCCAAGCCTGCCAAGAAAACAATTACATCATTGACTGGAATTCCGAGCAGGCAGCAAACGGCAATTATGAAATTTCAGCAAGAGCCTGCAATGCTGAAAATTGCGTTGAGGAAAAAATTCCAGTAATAGTGGAAAACGCGCTGCAGCTTCCAAGCGAAACTGCGCAGGAAACAGAGCCAGGCATTGCTGACACAAACCAGCCAACAATTCCGGAAACACCAGGCCCTGAAAGCGAAGGCGGAGAATCTGAAGAGTTTTTCGTTAAAGGCTCTGGTGGGTTTTCAATGCTTGCACTGAAAGACTTAAACGGAGAGCTTGTAAATTCGGGCTCTGAACTTGTTAAGGCAAAAAAAGGAAATTACAACGCTTCAATAGCGTTCATTGAGGGCGCAGTCAAAGAAGCGGAATTAGAGAACGTTCTGATTGATTCAAACCAAACACTGCTGGAGATTGATGAAGAGATTGAAGAGTCAGGCCTTGAAAGCCCCGAAGGCTTTTTCCTGCAAATAATCGCAATAAACCCTAAAGCAAGCTTTTCAAAAGGAATTTTACGATTGAACGTTCCTTCAGGAGCTGAAGCATTGTTCAAATGCAAGGAATGGGATTTTGCTGGAAAAAAATGCCAAGGAAGTTGGGAAAAAATTCAAGAGATTGCTGGAGAAACTGTTTTGGAAGTTCCAATCTCTCCAAACGACCCTGGCTTTGGATTTGCAGGGGGAAATGAAATTTCTTTCGGCAGGCGCCTTGAGTGCCATAAATGCGGACAGCACAAAGCTCCGCCAACAACCAATATTCAAATGGAAATTTCCGCAAGCTCAAAACAGCCTTTACAGAATGCAGTGCTTGCAGACTATTTCCCAGCAAGCTGGCTCTTGGTTGACGCGCAAGGCGGAACAGTAAGCGACTGGAATTCAGAATTCAAAAAGATTGAATGGAATGTTGACTCGCAGGACAGCATTACAAAAACCTACACGGTGCAAAGCCCCGGACTAACAACGCCGCCAACAGAATACTACTTTTTCTCGCAGCTTAACGAGTTTTACTCTGAGTACTGGAGAGTTATTGTTTCAGACGCCAATGCACAGCTGCAAACTTGCATTGCAAATGATGCTGCAGCAACTGAAGAAACTTGGGCTGACGCTTGCGATGGCGGAGCGGATTCAACAAACACTTTCCTGAACTCTGATGACGCTTCTGTGGAAACTCAGACTGCAAACAGGAAATTTGCCGGAGTAAAAATCACAACAAATAATTGGGGAATCAGCGATTGCGTTTCAATAAGCAATGTCACTCTCTACTACAAATGGTGGGTTGCAACAGCTGATACAGAGGTTACGCATTATATAGCAGTAAGCAGGGATGGCACTAATTGGGTGAACGCTGTTGATGTAGCGCCTCCGAATACTGAAGCTGCAAGCGTTTCTACTGTTGATGCAACCGCATTAGTTTCTTGGACTTGCGCTGACTTTGGAGCTGCCGGAGGAGCGGCAATAAAGTCAAACGTGAAAGATGGCACAAACGCCACTTACACATGGAATTGGGATGTTTTGAAGTATGTTATAACATATGTTCCGACCGGAAAACTTTCCTTTGACATAGCAAACCCGCCAGCAGACAACAACACTAGCGTGAATAATAACACTAACTTTCTTGTCAATGGAACAACCTACTGCAACACAAACAATTGCGGAACAGTTGACACAAACTTGCAATACTGTGTTGGCGCTGGATGCTCTGGCTGGATGGACTTGAACACTGACACTGGCTCTCCATTATACTTGGTTTCAGGAAGCAACCCGCAAAGCTCTTCACTGAATGCAGGGCAAAACTATAATGTTTCATGGATTGCAAAATCAAGCGTTGCGCAAACATATGAATTAAGGTTTTCAGGAACTGGAACAACAGCTGATGCAAACACAACTAATGGCACTGACAGGACTATTACAACGCAAGCCGTTGCGAACGATTACAGCTTTACAATCTCGCTTCCTTCAAGCGGCTGCACTGAAGGAAAAGGCTGCCTTACCGGAGGCTGCACAGCTTGCACTCGCTGTTATTTTGACGCTTCAACTGGGACTGGAAGCGACCAAAACTTTGCTGACAGGAATCAGACCGCTTGCCAAGGCCAGTCAAGCATTCAGCCTTTTTTCAAATTCGCAAATACCTCCACAACCTCTAGCGATGAAAACTGGGACATGAACCTTGATATTGGATTGGCAGCAACGTACAGGCTGAAGATTGGCGTTGTTTCAACAGCCTATCAGGCAAACTGCGCTGATGTCCAGCCTCCAACAACTGGGTGCGTGACTGTTTTGGGAACAACAAATATTAGGATTGCAAACGCCATCGCTTACAATGCTGACAAGAACGCCTGGGCATGGGCTGACTTTGTAAGCGCAACTCCAGCCGGAGACTATAACCGCACATTATATCATACTTCATCCTAGCCGCAAGGTTCTATTCTGAAAGGTTTTTGAAATGCTGGAAAACAAAAAAATGCTGACTATTGCAATTGCGGTTTTAGTCGCAATCGGACTGCTGGCTGTTTTTCTTAATGAACGCTTTGAAAAGGAAAGCAATGGCTTTGAAAATGGAAAAGAAGGCAGTGTTTTGGGTGAAAGGCAAGAGTATGGCATTCCGGAAAGCGTTTTTGTAGAACTGCCAGAAGTTCCTGGGGATTTTAACCAAGTTGTTGAATTATACTATGCCGGAAAAATCAGCGCGGATTATTTGAGCGAGGCTTACTATAAACAGCCGGAATTTTACGGGAATTTTAAAAAAGACGGATTGAAGCAATGGCTTGAGCCAGCCAAGGACAGGTGGGCAGTTAATGGCTTTGGAATAACACCTGCTTCGCAAGAAATAAAACTTGGGGAAGCAAACACCGCAAAGGCAAGGGTTTTCATTTATTCGAGCTTTGGGGTAAGGACTTTTCAAGGGCTAAGGCTAAGGGCGGAAATTCCTGAAGAATTAAAGGAACACTTGAGCATTGAATTTTCCGAGCAGGAGTTCTTGCTAGAGCCAAACTTTCCAAAGTTTGAGAAAGAATGGAGCCAGGCTGTTGATGTTTACTTCAAGGCAAAAGGCAGCATTCCTGAAGGCAGGCGCGAAATTTTCTTTAGCATTGCAAACCCAGACCTTGAAAAGGAGAAAGAATGGGGTGAAAAATACAATGGATTTTACTTTAATGCCACAACCTTTAAATCAGGAGAACGAGTTTTCAGAATAATTTTGAACGTTGAGGGAAAGGTTTAAAAAGCAAAAAGTAGTAATTAGAATGGTTGAAGTGAGAAAGGCAAGAATTATTGTTTTACTGGCTTTAGTGCTGTTGGCTTCTTTTGTAATAGCCAACCAGCAAACAACAACGATGACCTGGGTTGTGCCAAGCAACAAGAGCCATTCAATATCATATCCCGGAGGCTGTTCCCAAGAGGCGTTCTTCTTTGTGGAAAGCAATGCAGTAATAGACAATGATGTTGATGGAAACGCAAACCAAATACTCCCTTACACTAACAGGACTGGCGGCAGCGCATGCCAAAGTGATTCATTAGCAGGCATACTAATCACAAATAATGGAAATGCTGCAGCAAACATTGACGCAAACTTCGGAGCTGCCTTGGACATTAATATTTGGCTAAAGGTTTGGATGGGAGGCATAGACACAGCAGGCTGCGGAACTGCTGGCTTTGGGGGCTGGCAAAGAACCTGCACGCTCTTGAGCACTACAGCGCCAGTTACTGGTGCTGCCTGCAAAGACTTTAACATTGACAATGCAACAACTAACACAAGGCTTGTGACCACACTGCCTGTCGGCGACTCTAACAAGCTTTGCTTCAGCGGAGAGTTTATGGGAGACGCTTTTAAAGCATACTCTGCGGTTATACCCAATGACTATAACGGAACATTGCAAACATCCACAGACCTAAGTTAAACCCTGGTTTTAAAAATACCAAATGTTTAAAATCACTTAGCTTTAGAGTATTTGTAACCAGAGCGGAGAGGGCAAGTTGGAAAAGAAAAAAACTGCAGCCAAGCCAAACAAGGCTGCTTGGGTTCTAGGAATCATAATTGTGGCAGTTCTTGCTGTGCTGGCTTTAAGCTATCTGCAAATCATTCCAATCACCGGAAACCTCTTCGCGCCAACAAACACTACGACAAGCCTGACTCCAGACCCCACACAGTTTGCTTCAAGGCAGGCTTATTTTGAGGAAGCATTCAAACCCAAGAGAAGCGAGTACAAGCTTTTTGAACAAGCTTCAACATTCTTGAAAAAGCCTGTTTCTGAAATCCCATCCTTCTTCAGCCTTAAAAGCGAGGCTGAAATATTCTCTTCACTGCCTCAAATTCCTGAAGACTTTAGCGAAACAGCATACTTGCTTGCTTCTGGAAGATACTTCAGCATAGGATTCTTGGACGAAGGATATTACAAGCAGCCTGAATTTTACCCGAACTTTAAAGAATACGGCTTGAGATACTGGAGCAGTCCTGACCCAAAATACTGGGTTACTAGCGGTTTAGGAAGCTATCCTGCAGAGCAATGGGATACTTTAAAGAGAGGCGAGCGCGAAGAATTCAACGCTGTTGTTTTCCTTTATAGCGGTTATGGAGTCCAGACATTTCAGGGCGTAACTTTAATGCCTAATTCTGAAAGCAGGCAATACTTTGACATTACAATAAGCCCGCAGTCTTTCCTTCTAGAGCCGACTTTTCCAAAATTCTATAAAGGCTGGGCTGAAAGGATTGAAATCAAGGGAAAGCTAAAGCCTAACGCTCCTGCAGGAAACTACGCTATTGGAATTAACGTTGAAACCCCGCCCAGAGAATTGAAGGAAAAGTGGGAGTTCGAGCACAAAAACCTCTATTTTGACGCCACAAGCGCTATAAGGCCTGAAGGAAACCAAATACAGTTAAATATCCAAGTTGACTAATTTTAGCATAAATGTCCTGGCGTAAAACAAGGGAAGTATTGCTGGCTGCTTTCATTATTGCGCTAGCTGCTGCTGCAGGCGCTAACGGCCAGAACACTACAACTACCTGGGTTGTTGCAGACATTAACTATCTTTCTTTAAGCCCTAATGCTATTGGCTGTCTGAACTTTATAGGAAGCAAGGACATTAACGTGACAGTAAGGCTGATGCCTTTCAATTCCTTGGATGATGATGCCGCAGTCAGTGCTATTATTACAAAGCCGAACAACAGCACTCAAGATGTCAATTTTTCAAGCCTTGGAAGCGGAGCTTACGGCTATAACTATAATTTTGACTCCAACGGAACTTACAAGATTGACTTTAGCGCTAATGATTTCGGAAGCAACGCTGTGGGAAGCGCAAGCCTTTTCGCCTATGTTGGAAACTTTGACCTGAACATTTCATTCCTCAACAATAGCTCAAGCTATACTGCTGGCGCTACAGGCACTGTAAGAAATTATGTAACCAATATTGAAGGCAACGCAATGACCGGCCTGGCTGGAAGTAGTATAATCTACTACCCTAACAGCAGCGTTTTTGCAAGCGCTTCAATGACTGCTGGAAGCACGGATGGAGAGTACTACTACAATTTCACTGCCCCGAGCACTAACGGAAATTACACCGCAACCTCCTCATTCACTTGCGGCACAAACACTGACTCTAACAGCGCTGGCAGGTTTACTGTATCTGGAGCTGGAGAAGGAACAACTAGCACTGGAGAAGGCGGAGAAGGGGGAGGAGGCGGGGGCGGGGGAGGAGGCGGAGGAAGCGCAACTGCTGGCCTTGAAACATTCAGTTTCAACATGACTCAAGGAAACCTGTTGACTATTGAGTTTGTGAAAATTCTGGACCATGCGATAAGCGAGCTGCAGATAGAGCCTTCTGAAAGCGTGAAGAACGCTTTTGTTAGCGTAGAGCCTGTTGCAAAGCCTTCTGGAATTAGTGAAATTCAGGGGGATAGAGTTTTCAAGTATTTGAAAATTTCATCAAACCTGAAAGAAAGCCAGATTGAAAAAGCAAGCGTAAAGTTCAAGGTTGAAAAACTCTGGGTTGCGTTGAACGATATAGAGCTAGTCACAATCGCGCTGCAACAGTTTGATAATGGCGAATGGATGGGGCTGCCAACGATACTTGTCGGGGAAGATGACAGCAGTTATTACTTCCAAGCAAGCGTCCAGCACTTCAGCTATTTTGCAATAAGCGGCTTGCGCAAAGGCAATTTGAGGAGAGAAGAGGCAAGCATTGAAAAAATTGACTTGCAGGAATTGAAAATAGGCATGCCTGTTATCCCGACAATTACTGTTGCAAATAACTCAAATAATCCGCTAAGCCTCAGGCTAAAGCTTGAGATAATCCAAAGCCTTGACGTTGAATACGTGAGCGAGGAGAGCTTTGATATAGAGGCAAAGCACGCAAGGGAGATAGAATTTTCTGAAAAATGGGTTCCGCAGCTTGCAGGAACCCATGTAATGAACGTGAAACTGTCCTCTCCAGACAAGTCAATACTTTATGACTCCAAAACTGAAAGAATAGACATCAATGGAGCGTTCAGGTATGACGTTCTGGTAAAATGCATAAACCAGACAGTCCAAAGAGGCACAGAGGCAGACTTGAACATTACATTATTCAATGCAGGCGATTACTACCAGGACACTGACCTTAGCTGGACTCTGGAAGACTCTGAAGGCAAGGTCATTTCCAGCAGTTCAACGCCGCTTGCGCTCAGGCCCAAGGAAAGCAGGACTCTAACGCAAACAATGGCAATTCCTTCAGAAGCAAGGCTCGGGGCTTACACAGCAACAGCAATCCTGAAGTACGAAAATGAGGAGAGAACAGCAAGCTGCAGCTTTAATGTCATTCCTGTAGGAAGCGTTTTCCTGACCACTGAAGAACTGAACACTGTCCTGCTCTTTGGATTGGCGGCTTTGATTGCAATATTCTTGGTTTTGAAAATCATTGCAACAGTGAAAAAGCCAAGGATTTCCGAGGAGAAAAGAAAAAAACCAGCAGCAAGGACAAGGCTGGAGGTCCAGGAAAGAAAGGCTGGAAAGGTAATGCGAGAAGTCCGGGAAAGGAAGCCTGGAAAGTTTTCATTCGATAAAGCGCTGGGCTTTAAAGAGCGATCGGCAGGAAAAAAGCCTGAAAGAAAGGAAAAGAAAGGCAAAGGTTTTTCAAGCTTTTTGGGCTTTAAGGAATAGGGAGAATAATGGATTTTTTGGAGATTGGCATCATTATAGCAGTGGTTTTTATTGCTGCAGCATTTCTTTTCTACCTAATCCGGTATTCAAACAAGCGCTTGCTTGAACTTGTTGAAAGCACGGAGCAGAAGCTTTCAATGCAGGAAAAGCTTGTCAGAAAGAACAGCCGAGAGCTGCAAGAGCTGAAGCAGATTGTGGAAAGGACAGCTGAAGGCAAAAAGGCCGCAAGGCAGACCGAGGTTGAGAAAAGGGCAAAAGAGATAGAGAAGAAAGCGCTTGAGATTCTTTCAAAAAGCTAGCCTGCATTTTTTAAAAAAACTTTCCTTATTCCTAGCGCTTTCCTGCAAAGCCTGGCTTTAAAACATGCCTTACCTCGTGCAGCCAGGTTTCCTTGTTGAGGAAAACCCAAACAAGCATTACAGCAAACTGCACAAGGAGTGCAATGCTTTCAAAAGCTTCCTCGCCGGGCTTTAGGCAGCAGGTGCTGAAAATAATCTGCGGGTCTCCAATATGGAAGGTAATGCTTGAAGGGTTTGAAAGCAAGAGAACGTGCACTATCTCGTGCGCTATCGCGCCCAAGGCAATGCCTGCAATTATTATGGAAAACAAGGCGATAGGATTTACCCTGTCATAAACAACTATTTCTTCACTCATGCTTTTGGAAACCTCGCTTTTTTCCGCGCTGTTTTTGACTGCTTTCTTCCCTGTCAAACAAGCGGTTGAAATACCAAATTATAGCGCAGACAATGACTGCCAAAGCCACTAAAATAACATAAAAGTAAAGGGCTTCAACAGTAAGGTAGGCTTCCTTGCCTTGCATTACAGCAGAGCCTGTTGCAAGGGAAAAGCTTTGGGCTTTGAACGCTAAAATGAAAACAGCCGCTAAAAGAAACCCAGCCAGAAACAAAACGCTCGCTTTCAAGCCTTAAGCCTCCTTTTTTCCAAAACTTTCAAAAAATGCAATGTTGAAAAGCACGCGAGGGCATCTCCAATGATTAGCAAGGACAGAGCGGCAAGCCTTGGAATTTGGTTAGTTGGGGGAATCATGCTGAAGATCGCCAGGAAAAAAATTATGAAAGCAAGGAGAAAGAGCATTGCGAGGAACAGCAAGGCGTTGCCGCCTCTCGGAAGCCTGGAAAAGAGAAAGGTCTTCTCCCGCAGCCTAAGCCAATAACGCCTTCTTACCACTGCAATCTTGACAAGGCCTAGCGCAATCGCTATGCTTCCGATAGCGTAAAGCACTACAAGCGCTATTCTAATCAACTCTACCATCAATATCACGCCTTGAATGCTTCAGGATTTGGCTTGC